>Ga0068714_10006004_pt1 | contig 12589 bp, 15 predicted proteins | sample MTBNYHSulfiMetaG_FD_62988 | JGI IMG/M metagenome (GOLD analysis project Ga0068714, IMG submission 62988) | Enrichment culture microbial communities from rom New York Harbor, USA that are MTBE-degrading - MTBE-NYH (New York Harbor Sulfidogenic)... | ecosystem: Environmental > Aquatic > Marine >... | reverse complement strand
TGAAGGGGGTGCTGCGATGGGCAAGGGTCGGCTGTCTCTCCGGCAGCGCGCCGTTCTCGAGGCGCTGTTGGTTACGTTTCTCTGGTCTACGTCGTGGGTGCTGATCAAACGCGGTCTGGACGAGATTCCCCCGCTGACGTTCGCCGGGCTTCGGTATGCGATCGCATTCGTCGTCCTCTCCCCGGCGTTGTGGCGTCGACGAGGCGAGCTATGCGCCCTGGACCGGCGTCATTGGGTCCAGCTTGCGACGCTTGGATTCGTCTTCTACGCGCTGACGCAGGGCGGCCAGTTCCTCACACTGAAGCATCTGGATGCGATTCCGTTCGGTCTCGTGCTGGCGTTCACCCCGGTGCTTGTGGCGCTCGGCGGGGCGGTCGCGCTGCGCGAGACACCGTCCCGCCTGCAGTGGCTGGGTGTGGCGACGGCGCTCTGCGGCGCGGCGGCCTATTTCGCGTCGTCGGGCGGTCTGCGAGGGGCGAGCGCCGGCTTCATCTTGGCCGGTCTGACGCTGATGGCGAATGCCTCAGCCTCGGTCCTCGGGCGGTTCGTGAACCGTGAGCGCTTCGCCTCCCCGCTCGTCGTCACCACGATCAGCATGGGGGTCGGCGCGGTCTGCCTCCTCGGCGTCGGCGTCGCGGCCCAGGGGCTGCCGGGGTTGACGCTCCGCGCGTGGGGGACCATCCTCTGGCTTGCGTTGGTCAACACAGCCTTTGCGTTCACCGTGTGGAATCGGGCGTTGAGGACGCTGTCCGCGATCGAGTCCAGTGTTCTGAACAACGCGATGCTGATCCAGATCGCCGTGCTCGCCTGGGTGTTCCTCGGTGAGATGGTGGATCCTCTTGAGGCGGTTGGATTGCTGGCGGTGGCCTGCGGAACGCTGTGGGCGCAGCGTCGTCGGCCGGCCATCTGACGGAGGGTGTTTCTTCGCGCGGCGCAATGACTTGCCTCGCCCCGGGAGGCATGGGGAAGCGGGTGGCTGGCCGAGGGACATCGGGTAGACTTGGGCTTCCTGGGAGGCGCGATGCATCGATCGTTGACGCTGGCGTTGGCGTGGCTGGTTGCGATCTCCGTCCCGGCGATGACCTGTACCTTCTTCTCCCTTGCCGGCGAGGGGCTCAGCCTGTTCGGGAACAGCGAGGATCACTTCGACGAGCATGCGCTCATCTGGTACGTACCCGGCACTGCGGCCGAGCATGCCTGCCTGTTCCTTGGCTTCAACACCGGCTTCGCGCAAGGAGGGATGAACGCCGCCGGCCTGGCATTCGATGCGGCGGGGATCAGCGCGAGCCCGCTGAACGATCATCCGGAGCTGGCTACTCCGGATCCCATGAACTTCTGTGAGATCGTCCTTCGCCGATGCTCGACCGTGCAGGAAGCGGTCGCGCTCATCCGCTCGTACAACTTGAGCTACGTGGGCATGGCGCAGTTCCAGTTCGCCGACCGGACCGGCGCGTCCGTCGTGGTCGCCCCTGGCCCCGACGGCGAGATCGCGTTCGTCTATCCAGGCACTCCGTTTCAGGTGACGACGAACATCAACACCGCGATCTACCCCGTTGCGCACACGACCTGCTCCCGCCACCGGACCGCCACCCGCGCCCTGGAGCGGATCGAGGCAGGCGAGGCGGAGATGTCGGTCGCATCGTTCGCTGAGATCCTGGAAGCCGTCGCGGTTCGGTCCGGGCCTTCGGAGACGATCTACTCGAACGTCTTCGACCTCACGCACGGGATCGCCTACGTCTACTACCGACATGACTTCGAACGCGTCGCGGTCCTGCAGATGGCGGAGCTCAAGGCGACCGGCCACGCGCCGACCGAGCGGATCGCCGAGCTGATCGCCTCGTCGCAGTAGCCGCGGGCGTCGTTGACCGTTCATCCTGGAGGGCGTCTGACGACGCCGCACGCGCGGGTACGCCCGCCGGAGCGAATCGTCGGCCAATCAACCGTCTTGCAGGACTGGGCGCAGCCGGCCGGCCCCTCGAAGCCGGAAGCGGCACGCTGCCGTGCCTCATCCTCGCTGGGTCCGTCGACGACCTCCCGCACCCGGCGTCATCCAGTGGGCGTGCGAGACATGCCGGGTTCATCACGGCTGTGGTGGGTTCCCCTAACGTCCGCCAAGCGACGCGAAGAACTTACGATTCGGGTGTTCGATCGCCTCGACGTGGCGGCGGTCGTGCGTGCACCCGTCGCAGGACGAGTCGCCGCGCATCAGGGTCATCGTCCGCGTGAGGACGAAGGGCTTGTTGATCGCTCGGATCTGAGAGAAGTCGCCGCAGCACGTGAGCGCGTGCGACAGCTCGGGATCATTGAGCGGCAGATCACGTCTCGCTTGGGAAGAAGCGCTTCGAATTCGCGACACGTGCCGCTGAACTCGCTCTTGCCCGCCAAGCCGTGGGAGGTCGTGGGCATGGGGCCTCGAATCGGTTTCTCGATGTCGGGGAGCCGCCTCGCGACATCGCTTCGGAACGCATCGACGATCAGCGGGTGGCGAGGGAGATTCTCCTTCGGCTCGCCATCGCCCTACCCTTCCTGGAGGATGGCTCGCAAATCGTCCGCCGTTCCGCGGCTGAAGGGGTCTTCGGCGGCGACGAGCTCGATTCCCGTGCCCGCATCGACACCGATTCCCAGGTCCACCGCGTAGCGGATTTGGTCGAGGTCGAAGATCCTTCCTTCGGCGACCTCCGGCGTTGTCTCGTAGGTCCTCAGGATCGCGACGCCGACCGCGTCGATGGCGACCCGGTCCGTCGACGCGAGGATCAGGCCCGGGTGCTCCAGCGTCCCGGTGGCCGGTCCGCCGCGGACGAACGCATCGATCGCATCCATGACGATCAGGTCCGGCCTGTAGAGCTGGTTGATCTCCGCGATCATTCGCCGCATGTGGGGTGAGCCGTGCATCTCGCCCATGTAGCTGTAGCCGTCGAAGACGGATTCCTTGGCGATGACGCCGACCGCGTTCTTCAGGCTCATCGTGAACTGCCCGCCGAACTGGTGTGTCTTGAGGCAACAGGTCTGGACAATTGCCTTCGCGTCGAGGAACAGCACAGGGATCTCCACGCCTCGCTTCCAGTGCCCGCTTGGGACCGTGACGCGCCGCCACGCCCGCGGCGGCAGCTCGTCGGTCGCGACCCACGATACCCCGAGCTGGGCGGCGAGCCCGGAGATTCCTTTCTTTGCGGCAACCTCTTGGGTGATCCAGCTTCCCCCCGATCGGTCCGCGATCGTGATCTGCCGAGCACCGCGCTCCCGGAGCCATCCGACCAACGCGCGCAGGGTGTCGTTGTGCGTCGACCCGGGGAACGGATCGTCGCTGTTGAAGTTCGGCTTGAGGACGATGTCGACACCGTAGAACGATCGGCACCCGTCGCCGAGAAGAGCGATCGACTCGGCGATGCCGGCGGCACGGTCCTCCGTCTTGACCAGGCTGACGCGCACTCGGTCGGCCATCGACCCTCCTTCGTCCGGCTGATGGTAGCGGATTCGATTCGTGTACGATAGGTGTTGGAGATCGAGATGTCAGGAGGCGGCATGCGCAGAGCGATGGTGGCGGTCCTTCTTCTCGCGGGGCTGGCCCGTCCGGCGGTCGCGGAGCTCCCCGACATGGTGGGAACCTGGGCGATGGTGCAGGTGTTCCCCCAGATCGCCGTCCTTCCGTTCGCCGGGGAGGTACGGAGGACGAGCATCGTGGCCCAGTTCGTCGAGGTGACACAGGACGGCGCGGCGCTGACGATGATCGACCGCTATTGCTTCACGAACGTCGATGACGGCACACCGATCGTGCGGACGGAGATCCCGGCGTCGTTCATCGCGTCGCTGCGGCCGACGGCACGGACGGCGACGCTCCGGGAGACGGACGAGGGGATCTCGTTCGAGCAGCCCCCCTACCTCGAGGTTCGCGGCGCGCTGCTCGACGATCCGGCGTCCGACCCGCTGCCGACCGACCCGCTCGACCCTCGCGTCGTCGACCAGGATGGGGACGCTCGACCGGGCATGACGGTTCGCGTGACCGTGCTGGGCATCGTGCAAGGCGAAACGTACGTCGTTCAGCGGGTCTGGTACCGGCTGACCGGATCGATGGTCGATGCCGGTCGGATCGAGGGTCGGATCGAGTGGACGGACGAGCAGACGGTTCTCGACGCGACGAATCCGCTGCTCAAGGCGGACACGATCGGCTATCCGGACCCGGATCCGGCGGCGCACCGATTCGTGATGGTGCGCGTCGACCCGTCCTGGACCTGCGACACCTTGCGCGAGAGACTGGAGGAGATCTTGGGCGGCTGAGCGGCGTTGCTTCATGCCGACCGCTTGCCGGTCACTTGCTCGATGTCGAGCCGCCAGACGCGCGTCACGCTGAGCATTTCGGGCTCGAATGTCCAGTGGATGCGCCTCCCGGACTGCTGGTCGAGGATGCAGCGCAAGGCGCGTTCCCTTTCCTCCCTCGAGAGGAGTTCCGACATCGTTCCGTAACCGATGACGCTCTCGTAGCGCACGCTCCACGTGCAGCCACGCGCGTCGCCTGCCTTCGTCTCGACAAGGCCCTCGACCTCGAAGCAGACGCGCGGGTTCGCCTCGATGCAGTCGATCTTCCGGCCCTCTCGCGCTGTGTGGAAGTAGAGGGCGTTCGCCTGCGCGTCATACCCCGGCGACAGCGGGACGACGTATGGCTCGTTCTCCACGGCGAACGCGACGCGGCAGACGACGGCGCGGGCGAGCAGCGCATCGATCCCGGCCCGATCGGCGATCTTTCGATCCTGTCTTCGCATGGGGGGATTGTAGCTGACGGGCCGTGGCCGAGCGCCACCGGGAGACGGGCTCGAGACGCACCGTCCCCACAATCCATCGCGGCGAGGCATGGAGGTCGGTGATGAAGGCGTTGGTGCTCAAAGCGAGTCCGAGAAGGGATGGGAACACGGCGACGCTCGCGGACCGGTTCGTCGCCGGGCTGCGGGACGTCGGCCATGAGGACGTCGTCGAATTCCGCTTGAACGATCTGATGATCCGACCATGTCAGGCGTGCAACGGGTGCCTCAAACCACCGTACGCGGGGTGCGTGCTCGACGACGACTTCATGACGATCCATCCCGTGTTCCGGGAGGCCGACGTGATCGTGTTTGCCGCGCCCGTCTACTGGTGGCACCTGTGCGCGCAGATGAAGGCGTTCCTCGACCGGATGCACCCGATGTTGACCTTCGATCGAGAGCACGCCTTGCCGACCAAGGACCTCGTCCTGGTCACCGCCTATGTCGCCGAGGACCCCTACGGCGTCGGGCTGATGGTGAAGACGTTCGAGTCGATCGCGGGCTGGGCGGGGATGGAACTCCATGTCGTCCGATTCCATTCCGCGCGTGGGCATGTGCGCGGCGACGTGGACAAGCTCGCCGAGGCGTACCAGCTCGGACGCTCGTTCGCCGGCTGGGAGCGCCCCGCCTTGACTGTCCGCTGCCCGGTAGAGGGCTGCGGGCTCGCGTTTCGCGATCGCGATCACGCCGCGTTGCACATCGTCATGGCTGCCGGCGACGAGCATCTCGAGTGGAAGGGGAAGCAGCTCTCCGCCGTCCATACCCTGGAGAACACAGCGGACCTCGTGCAGGAGGCGCGACGCCTGTTGGCGGATCACCCGGCGACATGAGTCCGTTGGCCCGCCCCGGGCGGACCAACTCGCTTGAAGGACCGATCCCGTTGAGGTAGCCTACACGCAGCAGCCTGTGGGAATGAGGTCTATGAACATCACGCATGTCGGATCGCGGCGGATGCCGCTCCGCGGTCAGCCGGTGGTCGATCGAACGGTCCTCGCGTGCGAGCGCGCATCCCTCGACAGCCTTCGCGATCGTTTGGCGATCGATCGGACGGCGCTTGCCAACGAGAGAACCGTGCTCGCCTACTTGCGGACCGCGATGGCGCTCCTCGCCGGCGCAGGAACCCTGCTGAGGTTCTTCTGGGGGAGCGCCGAGGTCTTCGTCCTCGGAGGCCTCCTCGCCGTGCTGGGGACGTCGGTCGCGGTCCTTGGGGTCCGCCGGTATCGCGTCATCGCAGCCCGCCTCCGGCGGGTCGAGGAGCACGTCGGCGACGTGCCTCCCCGGGCCGACTAGACCGCAGCCTGGGTGAGCGCCGAACCCGCCTGAGCGGGCGCTCGAACTCGGGAGAGACGCCTCCACCAGCTGCGGACGCGCTACCTCACCTTCCAGACCCTCACCACGCCGTCGGCCGACGATGCCGCGAGCCTCGTCCCGTTCGCAGAGAGCGACATCCCGTAGCTCCCCGGGTGCGACGGCCCGCGATCGTATAGGTCCGTTCCTACGTGGCGGTGTCCCAGGCGAGCATGCGGCGTTGTCCGCCCGCAATGAGTCGCGAGCCGTCAAGCGTGAACGTCAGATCGTGGTTGTCCCCAAGATCCTCCGTCCGCAGCCACGCGAGTCGAGCCCCCGTGGCGACGTTCCAAGCGCCGACGAACGACTCTCCAGCATCGTCGTGGCTTGACGTCCCGCCACCCGAGGCGAGCCGTCGCTGATCGAACGCGCGCTGCTCTAGGCGACCCGCTGCATCGAGTTGTCGCCGCCCTTCGCTTCGGCCCCCTTGGTTGCATGATATATGCGCGAGCATATAATAGGGCACCGATCTCTCGCGTCAAGGCGGGCGGAATGTCCCTAGAATACGCAATCCTCGGGTTTCTCGAGGTCGGCTCGAAGACAGGCTACGACCTCAAGCAGCGGTTCGACCGGTCGGTGTCGGGGTTCTGGCAGGCCGACCAGAGTCGGATCTACCGAACGCTCGAGAAACTGAAGGAACGCGGGCTCGTCTCCCAGAGGGTCGTCGCGCAAACGGACCGCCCGGACCGAAAGCCCTATCGCATCACGGAGAAAGGGCGCGAGGCGTTCTACCAGTGGATGGAGGAATGTCAGCCGGGCCCAGCGCGTCGCAATGCGTTTCTCGTGCAGCTCTTCTTTGCCGGCCTGTTGAGCGACGAGGAGGCGATCGGGCTTCTCGAAGCGAAGAAGAAACGGATCCTGACGGCGCTCGCCTCGTTCCCGCAGAAGTACCGCTTGGCGCCGGAGTACGAACATGACGAGCCGGAGCGGGTCGACTTCTTTCACTGGCTGACGCTCGATTCAGCCGTGCACATGCGCCACGCCTACCTCGAGTGGATTGACAATGCGATCGAGCGGATCCGACGCGGGGACTGCAAGAAGGGACGAGAAGGCGCGGTGACGCGATGGCCGCCGTACGAAGAGCCGGTGCGAGGTGTCCGAGCTGCAGGTGAGGGAGGGAACGAGGGAGGCGAGGGATGAGAAGCAGGACGGGTCGCTGGGCGTTGCTGTCGGTCGGCGCGGCGATGGTGATCTGCCTCACATTCGCTGCCCAGGTCGGGACAGGTCAGATCCGTTTCTCCGGCGGGGCGCGGGACGAAGCGGTGCTCGGACCGGTCGCAGCGACAGCGGATGACGCCCCCTGGGGTGCGCTCGACATGGCGCGCGTCCGCGAAGGACTCGAGGCGATGAGGTAGTCGGGAGTCCCCGGGAACGTGATCGCGACGCTGTCGACGCTCGAGAAGATCGACGACTACCCGATCTACACGATGCGCTACTTCGGCCCCTACATCCGGGCGTCGGAACTGCAGGCGCAGTTCGCCCCACCGGAGGCGGGGGCGGCGGGCAGTTCGAACTTTGCCTGCTCTCTGTTCGCCGCGGTCGGGGACGCGGATTCTCCGATGCTCGGCCGCAACTTCGACTGGGAGTACAGCCCGATCCTCGTCGTCCTCCTCGAACCCGAGGAGGGACACCGCTCGATCATGTCGATCGATCTCGCGTACTTGGTCGATGAAGAGACGGTCGACTGTCTCGACACGGCGCCGGTCGAGGGACTCCTCCCCCTGCTCAACGCGCCGTTCCTGACGCTCGATGGGATGAACGAAGCCGGCCTGGCGATCGGGATGGCGTCGGTTGGCTACGAGTGCGGCTACCCGTCCGATCCGGAGAAGCGGGACGTCGGCGACCTGCGGCTGATGCGGGAAGTCCTTGAGTCGTCCGCCAGCGTTGAGGTAGCAATCGCCTTCCTCGCGGGGATCAACCCGGTCAGCCAGGGCGGGCCGAACATGCACTACCTGATCGCCGACGCAACGCCCAGCACGGCGCTGATCGAGTACCACGATGGGGCGATGTACGTGTTCCGCAGCAGCGGGGAGGCGCCGTGGCAGCTCGGCACGAACTTCCCAGTCGTGCTAACCGAGGGACATCCGCAGGGCAACTGCTGGCGGTACGATCGGATCGAGCGGACGTTGCTGGAGAGCGGCGGAGACCTGTCGTCGGCGGAGGCGATGCGACTACTCGAAGCGGTCTCGACGCCGACGACACGGTGGTCGATCGTCTATGATTTGGCGGACTTCACGATGAACCTCGTCGTGGGCAGGACGTACGACGATCTGCACGTGTTCTCGCTGACCGAGTGAACTTGGCAGGTCGAGTGCGCCGACGCCGAGGGCCTGCCCGCTTCGCAAGAGACGACGGAGCAGGAAGCGGGGGACCCTGCCGAGGGAGACATGGCCGGATCGGACGAGCCCTTCGGTTCGAGCGGAGCGGAGCCCGAGGAGTCTCTGCCCGTCGAGACGTGGATGAAGACGCACGGAGACGGGCTGGACACCATGGGGCACGACGTCCTGCTCCTCGAAGACGGGGGGTACTTGATCGTCGGTGAGACGACCGGCGGGCACGAGGCGACCCCCGTCTCTTGCTCCTCAGGCTGAACGCTGCGGGCGACGTTGTCTGGGAGAAGACGTACTCCGCGGATCGCGCCTCGTCGGGGGCAGCCTTGCTCGCCGCGAGCGATGGCGGGTTCCTCGTCGTCGGGACGATCCAATCCGACGACGGAGACGACGCGGGCATCTGCCTCCTCCGCATCGATGACGAAGGAGAGGAGCTGTGGTCGTCGAAAGCGTTCGGCACGCCTCGGCACGAGTTCGGCGGAAGGCTCCTAGAGACGGCAGATGGCGGCTACATGATCGTCGGCAACAGCGTCGATCTAGACGATGTGGTGGCCGATCCCGGGGCGGCGGTGTACGCCGGGTTCGCCGGGCGGAGCAACCCATACCTCGTCCGGACCAATGTCGAGGGCAACGAGCTTTGGTCGCGGCGCCACGAAACGCAGGACAACGTGATCGCCTCGGGCGGGGCGATTGCCGGTGACGGGGGCATCGTTGTCCTTTCCTATGCGCTTCACTACCTCCTTGACGACAACGATGTCCGCTTGTTCAAGCTCGATGGGGCCGGGGACGAGCTCTGGTCGAGGGTGTGGGAAGAACGGAAGACGTCCGGCTGCGACCTGCTCGCAGCGAGCGACGGCGGGTATCTGATCTCGGGAATGCAGGCCTTTCCGGAAGCCCCTGAGCGTGCAAAGGCGGACGCGCTTCTCATCCACGTCGACGCAGATGGCAACGAGTTGTGGGCGGCGACGTACGGTGAGGCAGATATGATCGAGACAACGCACGCCGTCACCGAGACCGCCGATGGGCAATACGTCTGCGTCGGGTGACGGCTGCCCGACCTGCACACGCACCGGGACGACATCTATCTCGTGAGGTTCGACGCAAGCGGTCTCCGGTTGTGGGAGGGCGTCGCCCCGACCGCCAGCCGCAACATGCACGAGGCGCTCGTTCAACACCCAGACGGCTCGTTCGTGGTCGCCGGCTCCTCGGCGCGACCTGGGCAGCCGTTCCGCATCCAGCTGATCAAGACGGATCTGCGAGCGGGCATTGAGGAGCGTGTCCAGACCCCTCGCCCAACGACGTGGGCGGTCGACAGCCCTGTTGAGCTTGGCCTGGATGCGCAGAGGGGGCGGCTGATCACAGCGAGGCAGCGCTGAGCTTCAGCGGCTTTCTCTCACGGATCGGACCGCCTCGATCAGCCCCGCGGCGAGCTCGCGAGCCCGCTCGAACGGCCGGAAGGCCTCATCTTCCTCTAGCCTCCCGTGGCCTCCGACGCCGAGATACGGGAACGAGGCGAGCTCGATCGGCCGCATCTTGAGCAAAAGGCAGACATCGTGCAGGTACTCGAGGATCGCGCGCGGGTTCGAGTACTCGGCCACGGCGACCAGGCCGCACGGCTTGCCGAGAAGCGGGCTGCCCTCGGGGGAGTGCCCCGCGGCTTCGTGGAAGAACGCCATCGACTGCATCCGCTCGATCATCGCGTGGAACCCGGCGGGCGGGGCGCGAAAATACTGCGGCGCGCCGAGAACAACCGCGTCGGCTCTCTTCATTCGCTCAAGGACGTCCATCACATCGTCGTCGATCGAGCAGCGGAAGAGGCGGGCGGAGCAGTGCGCCTCGTGACAGACGACGCGGCAGGGATGGCAAGTGAGATCCGGGGTGAAGAGGAACTCCGAGGTCACCGACGGATCGATCGCGGCCATCTCCGTAACGACGGCCCGGACGAGCCTCTCCGTGTTCCGGCCCTTGCGCATCGAGCCGACGATGCCGAGCACGTTCATCTTCCCGCCTCCGTGTGCGGCTGGGCATCCCGCGGCATTCCGCCCAGGCCATCATTCTTGGCCTGCGGCCGAGCGAAGCGCCGCGGGCTGTTCCGCCCGGAGCGCCCTTCCACTATGCGCGAGGATCGTTCGACCTTGAAGGGTTCCTCGTCAGCGGCAGGACGCCCGCCATCTCGCCGATGACGTTCACCAGCTCCGTGCCGCTTGGGATGACGATCTTCGCGTTGTCGCGCAGCGACGCTTCGAGCGTCTCGAGCTTCCGCAGGAGCTGCGCGTTGCCGACGAAGTACATGTTCGCCGCCTCGTTGACGAGCCGGATCGCCTCGGCCTCGCCCTCGGCGGCGAGGATCTTCGCCTGCTTGATCCCCTCGGCCTTCTTGATTTCGGACCGCTTCTCGCCGTCGGCCTGACGTTCCACCGCGTTGGCGTAGTCGAGCGCCGCGATCTTCTCGTTCTCCGCTTTCACGACCTTGTTCATCGTCTCTTGAACATCCTTCGGCGGGTCGATCTCTTTCAGCTCGGTCCGGACGATCTCCATCCCCCAGTTTTTCGTCTCGGCGGCGAGCGTGGCGAGCAGCTCGTTGTTGATCTTGTCCCGCTCGCTGTTCGCCGACTTCAGCGTCAGCGTTCCGATGATGTTTCGCAGCGTCGTCCGCGCGAGGTTGACGATCTGCAGTCGGTAATCGTTGACGTTGTACTGCGAGCTCTTGACGCTTTCCTCATCCGCCTTCACCTTGAAGTAGACCTGGGCGTCGACCCGCGCGTTCAGGTTGTCGTTGGTGATGATCTCTTGCGGCTGTGCGTCGACCATCTGCTCTGTGATGTTGACCTGGGTCATCCGGTCGATCATCGGGATGATCCAGTGGAACCCCGGCTGAGCGAACCGCCGGTACCGCCCGAACCTCTCTACCAGCGCCCGATGCGTCGGACGCACGATGCGGATGCCTGCGAAGAAGATGAGGACGATCGCCAGGGCGATCAACACGTACCCGATCCACATGACGGCCTCCTTTCCGTGTGCCGTGCGCGGTCGAGGCCCGCGCGAATCCGATGATACCGCAGATTGTGTGAGAAGCGCACTGCAGGCCGGGGGGAGAAGGTGCCTCCTCCCGCTTCGGCCCCTCAATCCCCTGCGTGCAGGACGCTGCGGAGCTCCGGCCAAGCGTCGAGGAGTTCCTCGCTCAGGGTGATGGGGCGCCCGGTCTCCTCGTCGAGGAAGACGACGGTGACTTCGGCTTCGACACAGATCTCGTCCGAGGACGTGAAGCGGGCCTGCTGGCCGAGGACGATCTTCCTTCGACCGCCTCCGGCCACCCAGGTGGCGATCGACAGCTCGTCGCCGGTGCTCGCGGGACGCCGGTAGGCGATCGTGATCCGGACGACGACGGGGAAGACCCGGTGGGCGGTGAGGAAATCCGAGCCCACCCCCCGTGCTTCCAAGTGGGCCCAACGCGCCTCTTCCAGGAGCTCGAGGTAGCGGGCGTTGTTCACGTGACCGAAGCGGTCCTCGTGATAGCCGCGGATCTTGATCCGGATCTCCGTCTTCATGCGCTGCCTCCTCGCGGGACAGCGGAACGATACGGGCTGGGCGCCGGAAGGTCCAAGCGTCCTCCCGGCCGTCTTCGGGGAGCGGGCGCGCTTGACGGCTCGTGCAGCCCCGCTATACTGCGCGTCATTCCCACGCCTGCCGCGATGGGTGGGACTCGCGGACCCGGGCCCGCGGAGAGGAGGCGGACATGATCTCATATCGAACGGAGCTTGCGTCGCCTCGTCCCTGCGCGCTGGGTTCGTAGTCGCGCCCTCGGCCAGCCTACCGCCCGCCGTCCAACCCAACCGACGTGACGCCGACTACGAGGGGGATCCGGCGGGTGTCCCCGCGATCTCCAAGACGTACTTGACCCAAGGAGAACCCGATGTCCGATGCACCCAACCGCCACCACGTCCTCCGCCCGGCGCGGATGGGCGAGATCGATGACGTCTGCGCGCTGTGCAACGCGCATTCGATGAAGCTCCAAGGAGTGCGCGTTCACGATGTGCACGAGGAGCTGATCGGCTGGCAGACCCCCGGGTTCCATCTCGAGGCCGACACGCGGGTTGCTCCGAGTCGCTCCGGGGGGCT
>Ga0068714_10006001_pt1 | contig 12593 bp, 13 predicted proteins | sample MTBNYHSulfiMetaG_FD_62988 | JGI IMG/M metagenome (GOLD analysis project Ga0068714, IMG submission 62988) | Enrichment culture microbial communities from rom New York Harbor, USA that are MTBE-degrading - MTBE-NYH (New York Harbor Sulfidogenic)... | ecosystem: Environmental > Aquatic > Marine >... | reverse complement strand
AACAGCACCCGCCTGGACGAAAGCAACGGCATCTGCGCATTGTGGAATGAGCGCGAATGGGTGGCGGGGATGGTTCATCCACAAAGGGATACTTTGAAGAATAATTAAATGAACGGGCTTTTATTCAGTAGGAAACAATTACCGGCAAATAGCCATCATGACAGAACATATCAATGTATAAAAAAAATGAAAAATCAATCTTCACTAAAACTGCTCATCTCTTTAATTGTTTTATTGTCCCTGATTGCGGCCGCAACCGGGTTGTTTTATCGCCAACCAGGATCTCCTTATTCTTATACGAATCACCGCGGCGAGACTGTGACCATTAATAATCAAGGCCTTTATTTTTTTGACACCGTTAGTTCAGCCGCTCAAATGCAGGGGAATGACCTTATAACCCTGGCGGTTGGAATTCCGTTATTATCCATCTCCTCAATCGCGTCTTTCAAAGGGTCACTAAAATGGCGCTTCTTACTGGCCGGGACACTTGGTTTCTTTTTATATACCTACATATCCATGGCAACTCTGGCTTCATTCAATTTCCTCTTCCTGGTATATGTCGCCATTTTTTCACTCAGCCTATTTTCCTTTATCCTGGTATTTATGTCCTTTGACGTGCATACCCTCCCCAGCCATTTCCTCCCCAGTCTCCCTCGCGTCTGGATGAGCGCGTTGATGTTCCTGGTGGCTGGCTTTATCGCTCTTGCCTGGTTGCAGCGCATCATATCCCCCTTGATTAATCAGAAAACACCCATGCTGGAAAACACAACCACACTGGTGATACAGTTTATGGATTTGGGATTAATCGTGCCGCTGGCCTTTATTTCCGGCATCAAGCTACTTCAAAAAAACGGCTGGGGGTATCTATTGACCGCTGTTACCTTGACAAAAGGGATCACGCTGGGATTGGGTGTAAGCGCCATGGCGATCAACATGAGCCGCGCGGGCGTACCGGACAGCATGGCTATCACCATCCCATTTTTTACCATCACTTTACTCAACCTGGTCATGTCAGTCCTTTTTATAAGGAGTGTCTCAGAAACAGCACGGTCTGAATGAATTCGGAAAATTCTTTTTATGATTATTGACGCGCGTTTGTTATTTATGGTAATATCACACCTAAAAGTATCAACAAGGAGAAGAAGATTAGCGCATCATCAGACGTAAGAACGAACCAGTTTATTCGCGCCTCAAAGGTCAGATTAATTGACGAAAAAGGGGAGAACGTAGGCATTGTCCCAATAGATGTCGCACTGCAGACCGCGAAAACCGCGGGGCTGGACCTTGTGGAGATCGCCGCCAACGCCGATCCGCCCGTGTGCAAGGTAATGGATGTGGGCAAGTATCTGTTTGAGCTGAACAAGAAAGAACGCCAGGCTCGCAAAGCGCAAACCAAGATCGAGGTCAAAGAAATCCGATTGCGCCCAAAAACCAATGAACATCATCGTGGGTTTAAGGTGCGCGACGCGCGCCGCTGGCTGGAAAACGGCATGAAAGTAAAAGTGACCATCCGCTTCCGCGGCCGCGAGGTAACCTACCCCGAGATCGCGCTGGAAGACCTGAGAGAGATTGCCGAAGACCTGAAGGATATTTCCAAGATCGAGATGGCGCCCTCCATGGAAGGTAAATCCATGACTCTGGTCCTGGCGCCTGATAAACCACCAGCCCCGAAGAAACCAGCCGCTACCTCGGAAAAACCCGCCAAACCGCCCAAGGAAAAAGACGCACTAGCAGAGGTCCCAAATGGAACCACTGTTGAGGGCCAAAAGCAGGCAGAAAAGACATCCTGAAAATCAGATGACCTGGTCAGAAACACCCAAGCGGTGTTTCTTTCTTTAACCGTGGAAATATCTGGTATAATACGTGTTCGCTCTACAGGCGAATTTTTTTGCATAACACCAAGTGGATAAGGAGAAAGAAAGCCGTGCCAAGAAAGCAGAAATCCGGCAAGCTCAAACTGAAAACGCATAAAGCGACTTCCAAACGCTTTCGCGTAACCGGTTCCGGAATGGTAATGCGCACGAAAGGCGGCAAGAGCCACCTGCGCCGTCGCCGCTCAAAACGCGCCAAGAGCATGCTGGACCAAATGGTTCCCGTCCAGGGAGAAAATATCATCAAGCGCGTGGAACGCCTCGCGCCGTATATGGATAAAAAATAAACGTAATAATTTAGCGCGGCTGTTGGGTGCGCGCAACTGGCTAAAAGCCGGCGCCCAGGGGTCCGCAAAGGAGTTGATATGGCTCGAGTAAAAGGTGGACCAGTAACCCATCTGCGACACAAAAAAATAATCAAACTGAATAAAGGCAATTTTGGCACACGCAGCCGGCTCTTCCGGCGGGCGAACGAAACCATGCTGAAAAGCCTGTGGTACGCCTACCGTGATCGGCGCACGCGTAAGCGGGATCTGCGCAAATTATGGATCACGCGCATCAACGCGGCCGCGCGCCTCAACGGCATGCCTTACAGCCAGTTTGTGTATGCCATGCGCAAGGCGGACATCCAGCTGAACCGCAAGATGCTGGCTGATTTGGCCGTGCGCGATCCCAAGACTTTCTCAGGCGTGGTGGAAAAAGCAAAAGCCGCTTTATAAGCGCAACCCATCCTTATGAACAAATTGACAGGGCATGATGGCAAATGCCCTGTTTTTATTTCCAGTAAAATATCAGGGAGAGTCAAGAGATGACGGACAAAAAACCATTCCTGATTTTTCCATCCGGCACGAGCCTAGAAATTTTTCAGGGAGATATCACCCTGGAAGATTCTGACGCAATTGTGAACGCGGCGAACGCGCAGCTCATGCACGGCGGCGGCGTGGCGGCCGCCATCGCCCGCCGCGGCGGTGAAGCCATTTGGAATGAGAGCCGAGAGTGGGTGCGCCAGCACGGCCCGGTCAGCCATGACCGTCCCGCTTATACGACTGGCGGGAATCTGCGCTGCAAATTCGTGATCCACACAGTCGGACCGGTGTGGGGTGAAGGGGACGAAACCCATAAACTCTCGCAGGCCATCACAAGCAGCCTCGACCTGGCTGTCCGGCTTGGGTTACGATCCATCACTTTTCCAGCCATCTCTACAGGTATTTTTGGCTTTCCGGTGGAAAAAGCCGCGCAGGTCTTCTGTGATACATTCAATAGTTACTTCTCAGGCGGGGAAGAATCTTCTCTTACCCAGGTGCGCATGGTTTTGTTTGATGAAACCACAACTGCTGTGTTTCAGAACATTTTTCAATGCCTCGCGGGCGGGGTGAATAAGGGATGATCACCTCCGCGCAAAACGAAAAGGTCAAACTGGTGAGAGAACTGCTCTCATCCAAAAAAAGCCGCATTGAAAAGAACCTTTTCATTGCCGAAGGGGTAAGGATGGCCGCGGAAGCCTTGGCTGCGGGCAGCCAGCCCACGCTGGTGCTGTACAGCCGGCAGGTAATCCAGGATGGCCAGCTACTGTTGAAAAAATTAAGCGCATCACCTGCCGCAATTGAAGAGGTTAGTCCCGATCTGCTCGAGCGCATTTCTGACACCCGCCATTCCCAGGGGATTCTGCTGGTTCTCCCCATCCCGCGGCACCCTTTTCCCCAGCCGGTGGACTTCGCTCTGGCGCTGGACCGCATCCGCGATCCAGGAAATATGGGCACCATCCTGCGCAGCGCGGCGGCCTTCGGCTTTGAGACGGTTTTCCTGACGCCCGGGTGCACCGATCCGTTTTCACCGAAAGTTGTGCGCGCTGGCATGGGCGCGCATTTCAAGGTTCGAATCTTAGAAATGCACGCTGATGCGATCGCTTCCTTCTGCAAAGAGACCAACCAGCCGCCCCTGCAGATCCTGCTTGCCGACGCCGAGAACGGCCAGGTGTGCTGGGAGAGTGATCTGACCCGGCCGTTGTGTCTGATCATCGGGGGTGAAGCTGAAGGCGCTTCATCTGAACTGCGCGCCATCGCGGATGGAATTGTGACCATTCCCATGCAGCCTCACACCGAATCCTATAATGCTGCCATTTCAGCCAGCATTCTGATGTATGAAATCCGGCGGCAGAGGCAAATAAAATGAGAATCCGTTCAATCACCTGCTTCTGCAGCCCGCTAAGCCAGGAGTTTTCACACTCACTTGATCTGTTAGCGCGGTTGGCAGACGCATTCCGCCGACGCTGCGTTTCATCCGGCTGGGAGGTGCAAACCGCTCGCCTGGCCACCACCCCCTTCTGGCAATTCACTGCTGTGAAAAACGGGGTCACCAGGATCAAGGAAATGGAACAGGCATCCAAAGCGGCCGGATTTGATTACCTCTCCGTCGGACCCGCCAGACTGAGCGATCCGCAAATAAACGAGCGCATCCCGGAGATCCTGGGCGCGACAGAGAGCATTTTCTGCAGCGCGTTCCTGACGCACCCGCACACCGGCGTTAGCCTGGACGCGGTACGGGCTTGCGCGCGGGTCATCCACTCCTCCGCGCGGGTATCGCCCGACGGCTTTGCCAATCTGCGCTTCTGCGCCATGAGCCATGTGCGGCCCTTCACTCCATTTTTTCCCGCTGCCTACAGTTACGGTCCCGAACCCGCATTCGCCCTGGCGGTGGAATGCGCGGATGCCGCTGTCAGCGCTTTCGGGGGCGCTGCGGATATCCAGGAGGGGCGCGCGCGTTTGCTTAAGTCACTCAATGCGGCGGGAGCGGAGCTGAGCGCGGATGCGGTTTCCATCTCCCGGGAATTCGGAGTGGCGTTCAAAGGGATTGATTTCTCATTAGCCCCTTTTCCGGAAGACTGGTGTTCCATCGGAAAAGCGCTGGAAAGCATGGGGGTTGCGCAAATCGGCTACATGGGTTCGCTCAGCAGCGCGGCTGTTCTGGCGGAGGCGCTGGAACGCGGCTCCTGGCCCAGGACCGGCTTCAATGGTCTCATGCTGCCGGTTCTTGAGGACAGCGTTCTGGCGGAACGGAGTGCCAGCGGGCATTTCAGCATCAAGGACCTGCTGATGATCTCGGCGGTATGCGGCACCGGCCTGGATACGGTTCCTCTGCCGGGCGATACCGACGTGGAAAAGATCGAAGCGCTGCTGCTGGATATTGCCTCCCTTTCCCAGCGCCTCGGCAAACCCCTGACAGCCCGGCTGATGCCGGTTCCCGGCCTGAAAAGCGGCGATCTGACCCGCTTTGATTTTGATTTCTTCCGGAACAGCCGGGTGATGGATTTCCCCGCGAGTGAATTGGGCGCGCTTTTCCGGAACTCGGCACACGTGGATATACGCGATCGAAGAGGAGCAGCTTAAGGGATATACTGCTCGATTACGCTCTGTGCGCGGCGGTCAGCCAACCAATCCAGCAGCGCCTGCCTGCGCACGAACATCAGCGCGTCCGAAGAGAGCGGATGGGCGTTATCCTTTTCAACCACCGCGACAATATGGTAGCCGTAGCTGGTCTGGACGATCGGGCTGAATTCCCCTGGATTGAGCGCGAACGCGGCATTTTCCACTTCCGTCTGCAGCAGGTAGCCGCGCGGGAACCAGCCCAGATCCCCACCAGTCAGAGGGTCATATTGGTACGCCAGTGTTTCGAATGGCGTTCCGGTCTGCAGCTGCCGCTCCAACGCGATGATCTGGTTCTCGTTGCGCAGCAGGATCTGCCGGGCGCGCACCTGAGGGGCTGTATCCGGTACCGCATTGATGATCCAGTTGCGCATCCAGGTAGCCGCCAAATCCTTTTCCAGTGCCCGCCGGAATGAGGCGTCTTCGAAATGGTTCGCCGCCATCCACACACGCAGCGCGTCCTCGCCGCCTACCTCACCGGCCAGTTCCTGGTATTTGGCCTGAATTCCCTCCTCTGATGAGGCGTAACCCTGCTGGACGGCGCCCTGTGCGAGCAGGGTCTGGCCGACCAGCATTTCCAGCACCGCGGCAGATGCCTCCTCAGCCGGATAATCCTCTCCTCTTTGCGCCAGCGCGTCCTGGTAGCGCCGCAGTTCATTTTCATAATCGGAAAGGGGAATTCCCTCGCCATTCACGCGCGCCGCCATCGGCACCTCTGTAGGAGTGGGCTCAGGGATTGCAGTCGGTTCTTCAGCTTGCGCCGGTTCTCCCCGGGGGGAGCATGCGGTTAAAAAAGCAAGCGCGAGCATGAAAGAAATGGCTTTTGGGAGAGAGCGTTTCACGCGCACTATTATAACGGATAGAAAAAAATCAGGCCGTTTTTCAACGGCCTGATCGTTTCAATTTTAGTAATCCGGCATGGGAGGCGGGGCCGGTTTATCCTTTTCCGGAATATCCGTGATGAGCGCCTCGGTGGTGAGGATCATCGCCGCGATGGAGGTAGCATTCTCCAGCGCGCCGCGGGTCACTTTGGCGGGGTCTATGACACCGCTTTTGACCATATCCACATACTTTTCCTGCAGCACGTCAAACCCGATCTTGTTATTCTTTTCCTTTTCCTGGGTTTGGCGCACATTCTCAACCACCACGGAGCCGTCAAATCCCGCGTTCTCTGAAATGCGGCGCATGGGCACTTCCAATGACTTGCGCACAATATTGACACCTGTTTTGGCGTCCTCACTGTCCAGTTTCATTCCTTCCAGGGACTTCATAGCGTTCACCAGGGCGACGCCGCCGCCGGGGACAATCCCTTCTTCAACCGCAGCGCGGGTGGCGGAAAGGGCATCCTCAACACGGTGCTTCTTTTCTTTCAGTTCGGTCTCAGTGGCCGCACCCACGCGGATGATGGCCACACCCCCGGATAACTTGGCCAGGCGTTCCTGGAGTTTCTCACGGTCGTAATCGCTGGTGGTTTTTTCGATCTCCACGCGAATCTGTTCCACGCGTCCTTTAATTTCTTTCGTGTCGCCTTTGCCGCCGATGATGGTGGTGTTGTCCTTGTCCGAAACCACTTTCTCAGCGCGGCCAAGATCAGCAACAACAGCGGTTTCCAGCTTGCGGCCGGTCTCTTCCGAAATGACGGTCGCGCCAGTCAGAATTGCAATATCCTGCAGCATGGCCTTGCGGCGGTCGCCGAATCCGGGCGCTTTTACTGCCAGCACATTCAGGGTACCGCGCAGTCTGTTCAGCACCATGGTCGCCAGGGCTTCGCCGTCCACATCCTCGGCGATTATGACCAGCTCACGTTTGCCAACCTGCACCAGTTTCTCCAGCAGGGGCAGTAGATCCTGGGCAACTGAAATTTTCTTGTCATTGATCAGGATATAGGGATTTTCAATAACCGATTCCATGTGCTCCGAATCGGTGATGAAATAGGGGGAGATATAACCGCGGTCAAACTGCATACCTTCCACATATTCCTGCTCAAACTCGAGGCCTTTTGATTCCTCAACCGTGATCACGCCATCTTTACCAACCTTGTCCATCACTTCGGCAATCAGGTCGCCGATCTGGCGGTCCTGAGCGGAAATGGTAGCTACATTGGCAATCTCTTCCTTGGTGGAAATATCGATGGCCTGTTCCTTGATGGCATCCGCCACCTTTTTGGAGGCCGCTTCAATGCCGCGTTTGAGCAGCATCGGGTTTGAACCGGCTGCCAGCGTCTTGAGGCCTTCGGTCACCATAGCGTGCGCCAGAACGGTTGAGGTGGTGGTGCCGTCGCCGGCAATATCATTTGTTTTCGTCGCGGCTTCCTTGAGCAACTGGGTGCCCATATTCTCAAAGGGATCTTCCAGCTCGATTTCTTTCGCCACGGTCACGCCGTCGTGAGTGATGGTCGGGGAGCCGAATTTGCGGTCTAACGCGACATTGCGGCCTTTGGGGCCGAGTGTGGTGGCGACCGCTTCCGCCAGCACGTCAATACCATTGCGCAGTTTCCTGCGTGCTTCTTCGCCGAATACCAATTGTTTAGCTGCCATACGTAACTCCTTTAAAAAATTTCATGAAAAATTGGGGGTCAACCTTCAACTATCGCCAGAACGTCACTTTCCTTGAGGATCAGCAGTTTCTTCTGGTCCATCTTGATCTCGGTTCCGGAATATTTCGCGAACAGAACCACTTCGCCTACCTTGACATCCATGGGGATGCGCTTGCCTTCTTCGTCGCGGTCGCCGGGGCCAATGGAAAGGACATTACCCTTCTGGGGTTTTTCCTTGGCTGTTTCCGGCAGAACGATACCGGACGCGGTTACGTCTTCCTGCTCGATCGGTTCCACAACCAGCCGGCTGCCTAAAGGTTTGAGTTTTAGAGCCATATAATCCTCCGTAAAAATATAGATTTTCAAAGTGTTAGCACTCAAATGGTATGAGTGCTAATATCTATATATTAATCGTCTTTATACTCTAAGTCAAGGAAAATTAATAAAATCTAATAAAGAATTAATATTCCCCCGATTCGGCTCAATAACCGTAATTTCGGCAGATGTTCTCGCTCTCAATCACGTTCTGCATGATGATGGGGCTCGAGCTATATTCCCGACGGATCATCGCGAGAATCTGCATTCCTTCCTCGCAGTAGCCATTGATCGGGCGGTGCATACCTGCCAGAACCGCGCCATAGGTCAGATAGTAATCCACCGTACCGGCGCTTAAAGGCAATCCCTGCACTTCCACCATGGCATCCACCTCCGGATTGCACTGGCGTACCTCACAGCCCTGCTCCGCTGGACATCCGCGGATGGCACACTCAAAGGCCGGAATGGCCCCCTCGTAATTGCGCGAACGGTGGTACACAATCCCCAGGCGCCCAAACGCGTCTGCGTTGTCGGGGTCAAAATTTAGCCCTTTACGCGCGTTCAAACCGGCGGAAAAAAACTGGCCTTGCTGGATATAGGTCGTGGCAATTGAAAAATACGGGATCGGGTCGTTTACCCCCAGCTGCTCATTGATGCGCGCAGCCCGATCAAAATAATCCAGCGCTGCTTCATATTGTTCCATCGCGCGGTAATTCGCCCCAATGCGCAGGTAAATGAAGGTCAGGTTCGGATTGATGCGGATGGCTTCCTGGTATTCACCAATCGCCTGACTGTAATTTCCCAGTGATTCCTGCACGTAACCGTTGATGCGCCGCACATCCATCAGCCCCGGATCCCGCTGAATTGCCTGGCGGATATTCTGGTCTGCCTGAACCCATTTCTGCTGATCCACGAGGATTTCAGAATAATAGGCCAGCGCCAGCGTGTTCTGGCTGTCCAGCTGCAAGGCGTAAATCGCCTCCTGTTCCGCCTGGGTTTTCAGCGCTTCCCAGTTATCCAGCCCTAAATTTGGAGCAGAAAGCCAGCTCAGCACGAAGGCCTTCACTGCGTGAACCATGCTGTCCTCCGGTGCAACATCCACCGCCTGGTTGATGGTATCCAGGGCTTCCTGAAGGCGGCGCACGCGCTGCTCATCAATGGTGATCAGCGTTGAGGAATATACCTGGATGCGCGCCAGCTCCGCTAACAGGTCTGAATTGCCGGGGTCATTTGACACCGCCCGCTGGTAGGCGCCGATCGCATTTTCCAGGTCACCCGCGATGAAATAAGTGTTTGCTTCTTCCACATAAGATGCCATAATGCGTGTTGGGGTGGCGGTGGGCAGGAACATCGGCGTGATGCTGCCCTCATTCAGATTCCGAAGCGTCATCAGCATGACCATAACAATAACCAGCATAAGAGCGATACGGAAGGGATTCGCCTGGTGTTTTGGTTTGCGGAATAATGGCTTTCGTTCAGGGATATACATATCCGCCTCACTGGAGAACCGGAGCGGTTGGCTCGGCAGTCGTCATCGGGGTAGGTGTGGGTGAAGGGCGTGGCGTCCAGGTGGGTAACATGGTAGGCGTGGGCAGTCTCAGCATCTGCAGGTCATTCATTTTCTCGTAACACCTATCCAGGATGACACTGGCGTTATTGACCGCGATATCATCATTACCGATGCTTTGCAATATGGCCTGGGCAATATCCACCGCTTCCCCGCAGTAGCTCAGTTCCTCCAGCGCGAAACCGTAATTATAGTAAAACTCCGGGATGCGGTTGGCATATGAAAGCGGCAAGCCCTGGACGACCACGCCCTCCGGCGTAAGGCCTCCCTGCACAGCCAATTTAAGCGTCAGCAGCGCTTTGCTTGTTTCAAAATTCTGGCGGTACATCACGCCCAAATTTCCGTACAGGAATGGGTTGTCCGGCTGATCAGCAACTGCCTGCTCGGCAAACTGAATGGCTTTGCCGAATTCACCGATATTGGCGTAGGTTCTGGAAATCAGCAGGTCAGGGTTAGGGTCAGCCGGGTTTAGCGCGTTGGCTCTGGTGAAAGATTCCACCGCCAGGTCATTGCGGCCCAGGAAGCGGTAATTACGGCCTAATGTTATATGCAGGTCGGCGATATTGGCATTGATCGCCACCGCTTGCTCCAGTTCAATCACCGCTTCCTCATAGTTGCCGGTGATTTCCAGCACCATACCGCGCGCCCAGAAAGATTCCAGCGAACCGGGCGCGATGGACTCCGCCGTGCGCGAGGCCTCAATCGCGCGGTCCAGATCGCCCAGCGTTTGCTGCCCCAGATAGATTTTCTGCGAAAGAACGATGGAGAGATAGGCATAGGCAGTTGCGTTGCCGGGTTCCAGTTCAATGGCGCGATTAAGCGATGTTTCAGCCGCCAGGTATTCACCCATCATCCCGTGGGCAAGGCCTTTCAGTGCCTCGCCCATGCTGCTGCTGGTGTTCAGCAAAACGGCATTACTGGCGCTTTCAACCGCTTCCTCATAGCGACCGCTGTAAGCGTACAGGCGGGCAGTGGAAATGTACAGCGCGGGGTTCTGCGGATCAGCCCGTATGGCGTTCTGAAAATTGGCCAGCGCCTGGGTATATTTCCCGTCCTTGGCCAGTTCCTCCGCCTCCGCCAGAAAAACATCCGCGGATATGGTCGGCGTGGGCGAGGGCAGGAAAAGATGAGGGGAAAGCGGTTCAATTGCGCGGTTGACGTACACCAGGAATGCGGCCAAAGCGACCAGGAGGATAATCTTCAGCGGGCTGGTGCGCCGCCTGTTCTGGCGCATATTCCATCGTCTGCCTTTAATTTGCATGGGTTTTTCTTATCTTTCAATTAAACAACGCTGCGTTCGAGCGTTTGCTATTTGCTAATCAAATCGGACTCATTATACCCAGATTTTACTTTTATCCTACAGAACAGGCAGAAGCCCCATTGCACCTAATAAACCGCCCATTCGTCCGGCTCAAACTTGCTGCCATTTCTTGCTTTCCGGGTTACTTGATTGTAGAATCTAAGCATGCGTTTCGAGGTTTTCACAATTTTTCCTGATGTCTTCACGCCCTACATCCACACCAGCATCATCCAGCGCGCTGTCACCCAGGAAATCATCCAGATTCACATCCACAATATCCGCGACTGGGCGGAGGACAAGCACCAGACCACCGATGACACGCCCTTCGGGGGCGGAGGCGGAATGGTGATGAAACCCGAACCCATTTTCACCGCGGTGGAAGCGGTCATCTCCACTCCGCCATCCTGCCCGGTGATCCTGATGTCCCCGCAGGGTGAACAGCTGACCCACAATCTGGCCGTTGAATTGGGTGGTTACGAGCGATTGGGAATCATCTGCGGGCGCTACGAGGGCGTGGATGAGCGCGTCCGCGCCCATCTGGTAACAAGGGAAATCTCAATTGGTGATTATGTGCTCAGCGGCGGCGAACTGCCCGCTCTGGTGCTAATCGAGGCGATCACCCGTCTGCTTCCTGGGGCTTTGGGGGACCCGAACGGCTCACAGAACGATTCTTTCGCCAGCGGTCTGTTAGAATACCCACATTACACCCGCCCGGCCGAATTCCGCGGTTGGCCGGTTCCGGAGGTGCTGCTATCCGGCAACCACAAAGAGATCGCGCGCTGGCGCCGCAAGCAGTCGCTTGCGCGGACCCTCAAGGAAAGGCCGGATTTACTCAACCGGCTCATGCTGGATAAAAGCGACCAGAAAATGCTCGAAGAGATTCAACGAGAAGTCGAGGAGAGCTAATAACCTGTTAAGCGAATCGATCAAAGATCCTTGATATTCCCCACAAGTTGGCCATCAAAATTCTCGGGGTTAACAAAACAAGTCATTGATGTGATGAGGTCTTGAAAAAGGTAATACGCGGATGATATAATGCGAATTAGAATGATTGTTTATGACCGAAACGCTGGTTGTTTGATGATGAATTAGAAGAGGAGGTGATAAAACTCATCAATTGAAGACCGATAATCTTAAATTTTTCCAAACAGCTTGCCCGTAATGTGAAAGAATACTATACTAAGGATACATAAATCAAGGCCGAAAGGCCAAATACTCTTGGAGGAGTGAAATGAAAAAAGTCTCAATTCTTGTAGGTCTGTTCATTATCGCGTCCCTGGCGCTGATCGCGTGCGGTCCCAGGGCGGCAGCCCCAGCCGCAACAGCGGGCAAAATCTGCCAGGTGACGGATGTCGGTGGCATTGACGACAAATCGTTTAACGCGCTGGCCTGGGCTGGCATGCAGCGGGCAGCCGCGGATTTTAATGTGGAAGTAAAATACCTGGAATCCCAGCAGCAGTCTGATTACGAAACCAACCTGAACGCGTTCATCGATGAAGGCTGCGACCTGATCATCTCGGTCGGTTTCCTTCTGGCTGACGCCACCGCCGCGGCGGCTGATGCCAACCCGGACCAGAAATTT
>Ga0068714_10006000_pt1 | contig 12595 bp, 13 predicted proteins | sample MTBNYHSulfiMetaG_FD_62988 | JGI IMG/M metagenome (GOLD analysis project Ga0068714, IMG submission 62988) | Enrichment culture microbial communities from rom New York Harbor, USA that are MTBE-degrading - MTBE-NYH (New York Harbor Sulfidogenic)... | ecosystem: Environmental > Aquatic > Marine >... | reverse complement strand
AAAGACCTGAACCGGTCCCCGTCGTCCTGCGGGACCTCCACCGCGGGCGCTTGCAGGCCCAACCGGAGCCGGGCAATGCGCAAGACTCCCCGCTTTCTGCAAGGAAGGCATGCACAGCTGGCCCAACGGCACCTCCGGGGATCGGAAACGCGGAGGGTCGGCACGGAAACCATCTGGAGGGAGATGGCCTCATCTTGTCCTGCCCGTGGCCTGCGTGCAGCGGTTGTCCCCGCCCCCTGCCCTCCCGGGACGGTATAGGGACCACGTTGGCGACGAGGACCTTGGGGGCATGGCGTTTGTAGACGTGGGGAAACACGACGAAGAGAACACGTTTCCCCGAGGAAACAAGCGGGAGATGGGCAGGGGATGCACGTGCTTCCGAAAGGTGAAGCGCGCTTGAAAAGAGTGGTACAATCGAGAGAACCTATACAGGGGAATCGCGGTGCGGCCCGTTTACTCGCCGACGGGTCGTTCCCCACACAGGATCTCTGGATGCCGGAGTCCGGCCAGGGGCTCGTGGAAGAAGGGATTCGTCGGCAGGGGGACCCACGCTCATGCGATTCAACAAGAGGACGAGGAAGATCGGCATCCGCAAGCGGAACAAGAGAACGAGAGCCTCCGCGAACCGCAACTTCTGGTGGATGCTCCTGGCGGGTTTGGCGCTGATGGGGGCGTTCTTGTTCGTGACGTATGGGGGACAGACCGAGAGGTTGCGGCGAATCCGACACGAGAAGATCCAAGCAGACATGGACAGGATCTGTGTGGCTGCGGTCCTGTTCTACCAGGAGCATAACCGATATCCGTCCCCCGGGGAGGGGCTGGAGATCCTGTGGAAAGACCTCGGACCGACGTCGGACCCGGCAGGCCCTCCCTCCCGGAGAAGGCCCCAGGAGCGGGTTCCCCTGGATCCGTGGGGAAACGCGTACCGATACCGGGCACCGCAGGGGGATGCCCCCCTGTGCCTGCTGAGCCTCGGGGCGGACGGAAAACCGGGTGGCGAGGGAGACGATGCCGATGTCGTTCGAGAAGGATGCAAATCCGCCGCGCTGGCCGGCGGGTAGGCTGGCCGACAACGCGGTTTCCGAGGATGCGTCCCGGGAAAGCACCGTCGCTGTGCTGAACCTTTCCGTGGTTCGCCTGGCCGCCGGCCGCAGGAGTCCGGGTGAACAGGAGGTGATCTGCGAAGCCCCGGTCACCTTGTTCGTCAACGGTCTGGAGATTGTCACCCTGCTGACCGTTCCGTACGAGCCGGTCGTGCTGGCCTTGGGGTTTCTCTTCTCCGAGGGATGGATCCACCGCCTCGAGGAAATCGTGGATGTGCAGGTGGAGGAGGATGCGGGGGTCGTTCGGGTCCAGTTGAAGGAGCTTCCGTCCGTTGCGGATCGGTTCTGGGAGAAGCGATTGATCGGGTCGGGATGCGGCAAGGCCGCCTCCTTCTACCGGGTCCTGGATGCTATGCAATGTCGGCCGGTTTCCTCTGCCTTCCGGGTTTCCGTTTCGGTCCTGATGGAGGCGATGCAGGAAACGCTGCGGCAGGCACCGCTGTATGGGCGAACGCGGGGCACCCACGCCGTGTCTCTGTACGGGGCGGGAGGGAAGATTCTTCTGGAGCAGGATATCGGTCGGCACAACGCCCTGGACCGAATCGCGGGGAAGTGTTTTTTGCAAGGTCTTTCGGTGGAGAACACCGCACTTCTCTCCACCGGCCGATTAAGTTCCGAGATGATCGTGAAGGCGGCCCGGTTGGGTGTGCCGGTTCTTGTCTCGCGGTCCTCCACCACGACCTTGGCCATCGACCTGGCCGAGCGCTTGAACCTGACGGTCCTCGGTTGCTTGCGGGTAGGGGGGTTGACCCTGTACACCCATGGCCACCGGATTCTGTGGAAACCCTGAATAAGAGCGCAGGCCGGGCGGGAATCGCGGAGGGAACAAAAGGGGAAAAGATGGAGCGGGCAACGGGACTCGAACCCGTGACACCCAGCTTGGGAAGCTGGCACTCTACCAACTGAGCTATGCCCGCTCGGAAAGATCGGATCCAGGCTCGGGGATCCGACTCCAGTCATTATGTAGTGGATCGCTCCTCGTTTGTCAAGCCACCGACGCGAAGAACCCACCCTCCCCTTGCGCCTTGCGGCCATTGCACGGACCAGAGGAGAGCACGAGGAACATCCTTCCCCCGAAGGCGACTTGTGAAAACCGTGTATCTTCGTCGATCCGGGACGGGCGGCGGCCACGTCCGTTCATTCGCGTGCAGTCCGAAACGGCACTCGGACGGGTAGGCCAGGCGGCAGGCCGGTGCGAAGGAAATACGACAAAACGCCTGCGCAGCCAGATTTCATCCGGGCTGTTCTGGTTCATTCTCCGACTGTTTCCCCAGCAGGGCTTCCTCGTAGGTCTGCTTGTAGAGTTCCGCCAGGGCCAGGAAGGCTGTCAGGATCAACGGGCCGTATAGGATTCCCAAAATCCCAAAGGCGCCCAACCCGCCCAGGATGGCGAAGAAGACCATGAGGGGGTGGATGTTCGACTGGTGGCCCACCATGCGCGGCTTAATCACGTACTCCACGATGAACGAAAGGAGGAAGAAGAAGAGCAGGAAGAAAACGGCGGCGGCGTAGCGTTTCAGGAGGATCAGGTACAGAGCCGCCGGGACGTAAACCAGGGAGATGCCGACCAGGGGAAGAAAGGCCAGAATGGCCATCAGGGAGGCCCAGAGAAACGGTGAGGGGATGCCGAACAGCCAGAATGCGAACCCACCCACGCCCCCCTGGAGGAGTCCGAGCATCCCGTTGATCAGGAGAATGACGCGGGCCATTTCGTTGAAGCGCCCCGCGAGAAACCTCTCCTGTTTGTCCGGCAAGGGCAGCAAGGAGAAGAGGAATGCGCGCAGCTTCGTGCCGTCCAGAAAGAGATAGAAGAGGATCACCAGAAGAAACAAGAAGTGGAAGAAGAACTTGGTCAGATTGGAAATCAATGTGCGGGCCTGCTGGTACACAAGGAAGATGCCCTTCTTCCCCATCTCCAGCACGTTGACTTCCAACTCCTCGGAGCGGACCGGAAGGTTCAGCTGATCGAAGCGTGCCATCCCCTCGTTCCAGAGGTGGCGGTGGCGGTCCAGGAAGAGCTGCCACTGGCCCTGGTCGAGCTTGCCGGACAGGGACGTGTAGAAGGAGTAGGTTTCATTGGACAGGGTGGCGATGAAGTAGATCAGGGGAAGAAACACCGTGAGAAACACCAGCAGGCAGGTGATCAGAGAAGCCGCAACCCGCCTGCCCCTCAGGAGCCGTCTCAATTTTCGGAACACGGGGTAAAACAGGCCCGAGAGAATCAGGGAAAGCAACAGCGTGTGAAGGAATGGCGCAAAGAGCTGGTAGAGCAAGTAGACAATGGCGGTGAACAGCAGAAGAAAAAAGAGCAGGACCGGCCTGCGGTTCTCGCGGATCATGCCGTGAACTCCTCAGGGTCCCGGTCGGTCGTTTCTCGGTTTCGGCGATCCGTGTTGGGCGTCAGTCGCTCTCGATACGGACGGCACTCGTTTCCGTGTCGAGGTGGAGCCGGTCCCCGGTCCGGATCCGTTCCAACGCCCCTTCCACCTGGATCAAGGCCGGGATACCGTATTCTCGGGCCACGATGGAACCGTGCGAAAGGAAACCGCCGGCTTCGATCACGATGCCCGCCGCCCCCGACAATACCGGGGTCCAACTCGGGTCGGTGTACTCCGCCACGAGGATTTCCCCCTTCCGAAAAGCCAGAATGTCGCGAGGCGTGCGAACGACGCGCGCGGGCCCGGAAACCGAACCGGGACTGGCGGCCTGTCCTGCGAGGGCAAACGACTCCTCCCGGGGGACCCGGGGCAAGGGCTGGAGCCGCGTGTCGTCCGTGATGACTTCCGGCGTCTTCAGCGCACGGTACTGCCTGTATTCCCTCTTTCGCTTCTCTGCCACGGCCCGGACGGGCCGGCCTTGGGTGCAGGCTTGCTCCACCTCCTCCTTGGTCAGGTACACGATGTCCTCGGCCACCTTGAGCTTTCCCTCGGCCTGCCAACGCCTGCCGATTTCCAGGTACAACCTTCGGAACTGCTCGAGGAAGACATCCGAGTGGTACCGCATGTTCTCCCGGATCACGAAATACTTCTGGTTGTACGTCAGAGAGAGGGAAAAGAGGGCAGACTTCAGGGATCCGAGCCACCCCTGGCGAACGCGTCGGGTGAGAAGCGCCTCCGCCTTCCGTCGCTTCTCGCGCTGCTGCGCGAGTGACTTTGTCGACCGGTCGCTTCCCAGGTTGATCCGGATCATGTCCAGCACCATGTCCGGGGACTCCCTCCATGTGGCGTACTGGATGTCCCGGCCGTGAAACCGATGGCCGTGGCGATCCAGGAATGTCCAGAAGGCCTGGGCAAAGGCCCCGTCACGCATGGCCGGCTTTTCGAGAAGGCGAAGAATGGCCTTCCCGCGGTGGTTTCGGAACCGTTGCGGCAGAACCGGGTCCGCTTGCGCAAGCGAGGCCAGGTTCTCGATCTCTCGGTTGATCTCGAACGTCTTGATTCCGTCCATGCCCACCGTGAGGGCCGCGGCCAGTTCTCCGTCCAGATCCTGTCCCCATTCCCGGGCGAGGATCCCTGTGAGCGGATGGAACACGTAGGCAAACACCATGCCCCAGGTGACCACGTCCAGGTAGTCGCCCATCTGCCGGCACAACATGCCGCTGCGTTCCAGGAGTTCCGAAACGCTCAAGGAGGCCTCGTCCACGGAAAACAGGCTCTTGCGAAGCTCCTCCATGCGCGTCACGCTGCCCTCGAACGCCTTGTAGTTGAAGAAAGGAGCCCAGTCCCGGTCCGTGCCGAACAGCCGCAGCAGGATACGAAGGGTCCGAGGAGAAAGGAGGGAAACGTGAACCTTGGACAGATCCTCCTGAATCTCCCGGGGGAAGAACCGAAGCATCTCGGGCGTGAGGAACATCGAGGGGATCAGCTTGACGATCTCCTCAAGGATCCGCGAGTTCAGGTAGACCTGTCCGGCAAAGAGGCGGAAGAAACGCTCGCTTTCCAGGTTCGCCAAACCCGCCATGCGGATGCCCTTGCGGGCCATCCGCTCTTCGATCAGATCGCCCGCGACAGAAAACATCAACGGGGAGACAATCCCGCTCCAGAACTCCTCGCTCAGCGTTTTTGTCCACAAGGCTTTGCTGTTCATGGCGCGTTCACACGGGGATGACTACTGCGTGGCCACGGCCCGCAGAAGGTCCAGTTCTTCGAGGATCTTGCCGCATCCAAGGGCCACGCAGGACAGAGGGTCTTCGGCAACGATCACTGGAAGGCCGGTCTCCTCCCGCAGCAAGGTGTCCAGATTCCTCAACAGGGCCCCCCCGCCTGCCAGCACAATCCCCTTGTCGATGATGTCGGCCGACAGTTCTGGCGGGGTCCTTTCCAGCGTCATACGGACGGCTTCTACGATGGAGGTGATCGGATCGCTCAGAGCCTTGCGAATCTCCTCACCGCTGATTTCGATGGTCTTCGGGATCCCGGCCACCAGATCGCGTCCCTTGACGAGCATCTTGCGGTCGTCCTCCTCCGGGTAGGCGGCCCCGATCGTGATCTTGATCAGTTCCGCGGTTCGTTCACCGATGAGCAGGTTGTATTTCCGTTTCAGGTGCTGAATGATCGCTTCATCCATCCGGTCGCCCGCCACCCGGATCGACGTGCTGTACACGATACCCGCCAGGCTGATGACCGCCACCTCTGTGGTGCCGCCCCCGATGTCCACGATCATGTTTCCGGACGGTTCGGTGATGGGGAGTCCCGCCCCAATGGCTGCGGCAATGGGTTCCTCCACCAGGTACACCTCGCGTGCCCCGGCGGACGTGGCGGATTCCTTCACGGCCCGCTTCTCCACCTGCGTAATGCCAAAGGGGACGGCCACGATGATCCTCGGACGGACAAAGGCCTTGCGGTTGTGCACCTTTCGGATGAAATAGCTCAGCATGGCTTCGGTTACTTCGAAATCGGAGATCACCCCGTCTTTCAGTGGACGGATGGCCACGATGTTTCCGGGGGTCCTGCCCAGCATCTCCTTGGCTTCCCTGCCCACGGCCAGCACCCGGTTCACGTTGGGGGCTGCTTTGTGCACGGCGACTACGGAGGGCTCGCAGCACACGATCCCCTTTCCCCGCACATATACGAGGGTATTGGCAGTTCCCAGATCGATGGAGAGGTCGTTTGAAAAAAGCCCGTAGAGATAATCGAACACAACGGCTCTCCTTTAGAAAACGAAGACCCTGTCATTCCTTCAAGCAACCGATCAACTTTCGCGGTCATCATACGGAAACGAAAGATGCAATGCAACCATGGCCGTTTCACGGTCGGGGAACAAATACGTGCTGAGACCGGGGAGCAATGCGGGGGTGGCGGGGCGCGATCATGTCCTGAAGGGATATGCAGAACGCACGGTTCTGCGGGTTTCAGGGCTTTCAGGAAAACGGGGAGGTGGACGCGTTGCCGCAAGAGGCGCTGGATACGGAAGCACCCCCTCGGATCCTGCTCACGCCCGAGAGAACCCGATGCCCTTTGGCCTTCCCGCAGCGCGGGCATTCCGGATCGGGATCTTGGTCCGGAAGGCGGATGAACAGCTTCTCGAACCGGTTTCCGCAGGCCGGGCAGCAGAATTCATAGATCGGCATGGCGTGTTCCTTTCGGCGTTTTCCGCGAGTTCATAGGGGGGGGTGGACGGGTTCCTTCATGAAAGAGCATCCGTCGCAACGATTTTTTCATGCGTTCTTTTTCCTCTTCCGCCAAGGGCTCGCTGGGGAACCGATTGCACAGAGCGACCAGCCGCTGGAGTTCCTGAACCTGACTTTTGCAGGAGATGCACCTATCCAGATGCTGCTTGATCTCTTCACAGAACCTGTCGGAGGGACCTTCCTCCAAGACACGATACAGATTCTTGATCACGGTGTCGCAGGGGGCCCCTTCCATCCGTGTTCATCCTTCCCGGGGTATTTGAATCATACACATATAGAGACAACCGTTCTGGATGGGTTACAGTTGCATCGACGTCCAGGTGGCACACGCAACGCCTGGATGATCCATTCAGCGCTACCCCGAATCCCAAGGGAAGGGGGTGCCCCGACGCAGGCCGATGATAAGGTACGGCGCGGGATCCCTGGCGTCAGAGGTTGTGCTGTTTTCGAAGCCATTCCTTGAGGTGCAGGCGAGCCCTGTGCAGACGCACCTTGACCGTAGAGGGTTTGATCCCCAGGAGCTTGCTTGTCTCCTCGGTGGAGAAACCCTCAAAGTCCCTCAAGTTCATTACAATTTTGTACTTGTATGGCATCGCGGCAACCCCGCGAATCAAGGCGCCTCGAAATTCCTTGTCCATATACAGTTCTTCAGGGTTTCTCTGCCACTGGGGCCTGGCCTGCCCGTTGGAAGGCTCAGGCCACGCTTCAGGGAAATCGTCGGGCGAACAGGAGACCGCCTCTTCCGGGATTCTGAGAAACGTCTTTCGTCTTCTCTTCATCTTCAGGCAGGCGGTCACCGCGATCCGGAACAACCAGTTCTTGAGACTGGAATCCCCCCTGAAAGAACCCAAGTACTTGAAAATAGTTACAAATGTGTCTTGGAGGCTCTCTCGAGCGTCCTCCGGATTTCCACACATACGAGTCAAGAACCCAAGCAGTAAGGGGGAAAACGTTTCAAAAACCTCATCAAAGGCAGTGGGGTCCCCCTCCCTGAACCGCCTGACGACGTCCATGTCGGGTTCAGAGGCACCCTTCACCGCCGGCGCCATAACCTTCTGCGTTTTTCTGTTGGGCAAGGAAACCTCGGGAAAAAAGGTGGAGGAACGACGAAACCTATTGACATCCATCCGAAAAATAACTAGGGTAACGTCCTGTTTTTCCACCGCAATGAGAAACAAGGGTCACTCGATGAAAAAGAAGAAACTCGGAACCAAACACCTGTGCTTTCAATGTGGGTGCAAATTCTATGACCTGGGAAAGCCTCAACCCCTCTGTCCCAAGTGTGGAGCGGACCAGACCGAAGTGAAGAAGAGGACAACCGTGTCTTCCTCGAAGCAGTCGGGGACCGATGTCCTCCTGCCCTCTCCCCGTTCCCGCAGGAGAAAACCCCAAGAGGACGCGTGGGATGGATCCGATACGGACTTCCACGAAGGCGATGATGACGAGAAGGAAACGTTCGATATCGACGGTTTGAGTCTGGTCCAGGAGGACGAGTTGGAAGAGACCGAGGATGCGGAGAATCCGTGACGCATTGGACCCTTACCCGTATCTTTCCGGCGGTTCTACCCAGCCACCCCCCACCTTGCTGCTTCACATCTGCTGTGGACCCTGCGCCGCAGATGTGATCGATCGTCTCCGCAACAGATACCATCTCATCGCCTTCTTTTTCAATCCCAACATCCACCCGGAAGAAGAGTTCGATCGCAGACTCGTGGCCGCGGCCACGGTGTGCCGGATCTCCGGCGTCGCCTTGTGGGTGCCAGCGAACGATCCCGGGATGTGGATACACGCCGTCCGGGGCACGGAGTCAGCCCCGGAGGGGGGGGGGCGGTGCCGTATCTGCTTTTCGTTTCGTCTGGCGTGTACGGCGGCTGCGGCGCGACAGGCTTCCATCCCTTGGTTCGCCACCACGCTCACCACGAGCCCGCACAAGGACGCTCGGGTCATCCACGGCATTGGAGAGGAACTGGCCGTACGCCATCAGAGGTTGTTTCTGGCGGAAGACTTCAAGAAGGGGGGCGGGTTTCAGGAAAGCGTGCGGAAGAGCAGGCAATGGGGATTGTATCGCCAGCGGTATTGCGGTTGCCGTTTCAGCCATTGACCGGAAAAGACGGGCGTCGGCCCTCCCTTCCGCCGCCCGTGCGCCGATCAGCCGAAGACCCGCTGGAAGATCGTACGGGCATGACGGACGAACCGCTCGAGCCGGAACACGTCCTCGATTTCGGTTGGGGTCAGACGTTGCGTGAACACCGGATCGGCGGAAATGCGCGTCTTCAGGTCCTCTGTCCCCTCCCCGTCCCAGACCGCCATGGCGTGTTTCTGAACGACACGATAGGCTTCGTCACGGGGCATTCCCTTCTCCACCAGCCGCAACATGAGTTCCTGGGAGAACAAGAGTCCCCGGGTCATGAGCAGGTTCCGCTTCATACGATCGGGATGGACCCGGAGCTTCCCGATCAGGGAGGTCATCCGGTGCAGCATGAAGTCGATCAGGGTCGTGCTGTCCGGACCGATCACCCGCTCCACCGAGGAGTGGCTGATGTCCCGTTCGTGCCACAAGGGGATATTTTCCATGGCGGCTTGGGCGTAGGAGCGCATGAGTCTGGCCAGGCCACTGATGTTCTCCGAGAGGATCGGATTCCGCTTGTGCGGCATGGCGGATGAGCCTTTTTGTCCCTCGGCGAAGTACTCCTCCGCCTCCCGGACCTCGGTCCGCTGCAGGTGGCGTATCTCCACAGCGAATTTTTCCAGGGATGAGCCAAGAATAGCCAACGTGGAGAAGTACTCCGCGTGCCGGTCCCGTTGGAGGATCTGGGTGGCCACCGCTGCCGGCGTGAGGCCCAGGTGTCGGCAAACGTAGGCCTCCACCTCCGGGGGAACGGTGGCGTAGGTGCCCACGGCCCCGGAAATCTTCCCCACGGCGACCGTTTCCCTCGCCCGCTCCACACGGATCCGATTCCGTTTGAGTTCCTCGTACCACAGCGCCATCTTCAGGCCGAAGGTGATGGGTTCTGCGTGGATTCCGTGACTCCTGCCGATCATGATGGTGTCGCAGTGTTCCAGCGCCTTTTGTTTCACCTCCTGCATCAACCCGTCCACACCCCGAAGGATCCGATCGGCCGCCTGCGTGAGCTGACAGGCGAAAGCGGTGTCCAGCACGTCCGACGACGTCATCCCCAGGTGCAGGAAGCGTGCGTCTGCACCCACCGTCTCCCCCACAGCGGTCAGGAATGCGATCACGTCGTGATGCAGGGTGCGCTCCAATTCGTCGATACGCCGAATGGAAAAGGAAGACGATTCCCGGATGCGCTTCAGGGAGTCGGCAGGGACCCTGCCCAGCTCGTGATAGGCTTCGCAGGCCAGAACCTCGATCCGCAGCCAGAGAGAGAACCTGTTCTCCGGTTGCCAGATCGCTTCCATTTCGGGACGGGCATAGCGTGAGATCATGTGCAGGGTCCCATAGGCCAGGGGTTGGAAGGGGAACATCGGTCGGGGATCGTTGCCGCGGTCAGCAGTCGAGGGCGAGCCGCGGGATGCGTTCGCGTTCCACGTCGCCCAGGAGGGTCATACTCATCTGCTCCGGACGGAACAGATCCCGGGAAAGCGCCAGGATATCCGCTTCCCCAACGGAGTCGATCTCCCGCACCACGTCCTGCATATCCATCTGTCTTCCGAAGTAGATCTCGTTCATGGCCAGTTTGCTCATGCGGCTGTTCGTGCTCTCCGTGCTGAGAAGGAGGTTGCCCTTGAGCTGTTCCTTGGCGATGGTCAGTTCCAAGGGAGATACCGGATGCTCCTTCAGGTCCCGGAATTCCTTCATCAGAAGGTCCACGACCTGATTCACCGATTCCCGCGCGGTGCCCGCATACACGCCCAGGAGTCCCGTATCCAGGAAGCAGGATTGAAAGGAATAGACGGAATAGGCCAGGCCTCGCTTCTCCCGGACCTCCTGGAACAGCCGGGAACTCATGCCTCCGCCGAGCAGGGTATTCAGAACGTGAAAGGTGTAACGCTGCGGGTGGTCGTATGGAACGCCCAACGTGCCGAAGCAGAGGTGAACCTGTTCGAGATCCTTGAGGTGAACGTTCAGGCCTTGGTGCGGTTCGGGTTTGGCGATGCCCGTTCCGGGCGCCGCCGGGGCGCAAGCGGTAAACATTTGTTCTGCCAGACGCAGAACCTCTTCTCCATCCAGGTTCCCCGCTACGGCCAGCAGCACACGGGAGGGGTCCCGGAGCGAAGAGGCGTGGGCGGACAGGTCGTCCGGGGTCAACCCGCGGATGATCTCCTGGGTGCCCAGGGTGGAGCGACCCAGGGGGTGACCCCGCCAGAAGGATTCAGCAAACAGGTCATGAATCCACTCCTCCGGGGCGTCTTCCAGCATGCGGATCTCCTGGAGGATGACCTCGCGTTCCTTCTCCATCTCCGCCATCGGGAACCACGCGTGCTGGAAGATGTCGGCCAGCAGGTCCATGGCCAAGGTCAGGTGGGAGTGCAGGACCCGCACGTACAGGCACATGACCTCTTTTCCGGTGAAGGCGTTCAGGGACCCGCCCACCGCCTCGATCTCGCGGGAGATGTCCAGCGCCGTGCGCGTGTGCGTCCCTTTGAAGAACATGTGTTCCACGAAATGGGTGATCCCGCTCCGTTCCGGCGCCTCGAAGCGGGAACCGCGAAGAACCCAGAGTCCTGCGGACAGAGAGATTGCATGCGGAATGTGTTCCGTAAGGACGCGCATTCCGTTGGGCAACCGTCGGGTCTGGATCATGAGACGCCTCGCATCGTGACGCAAAGAACCGCGTGCCCGGCCGACCGTTCGGGACGGCCGCGCGGCCTGGCCGGGGAGGCCTGCCAGCTGCCGGTGGGCTACTTGCGGAGGCCCAGACGCTGAATGAGGGCCTGATAGTTCTCTGGATTCTTCCGTTTCAAGTAGCTCTGCAGCTTCCTGCGCTGACTGACCAGCAGCAGGAGCCCCCTGCGCGAGTGGTGATCCTTTTTGTGATACAGGAAGTGCTGGGTCAGGTTGGTGATCCGCTCGGTGAGCAGCGCGATCTGGACCTCGGGGGAGCCCGTGTCCGTTTCGTGCCTGCGGAACGCCTGGAAAAGCTCCGTCTTCTTCTCGGGTTCGATACTCATGGTTCTGGACTCCTTCCTTCTTTCGATCCGGTTGATCAACGGGATATGGGGTTACGGATACCACGGAGGGGTTGGCCTCTCCGTGCCGCCGTTTCCGGCGCCGCTAACCACGGTTGAGGACGCGTACGGGCTTGAGCCAAAAACCTTCTTCATCCTGCCGGACCTCGGCGATGGCGATCAATAAACCGTTCTCCAGGATCCGAACCTTCTGTCCTGCCTGCTCCGCTCGCAAGGCAGGCCCCTCCACGGCTTTGTCCCGCAGAGCGTTGCCGTGACGAATGCGCTCGGCAGGCTCCCCTTCCACCGTACAGGCAGGCAGGTGCCGGAGCAGCTGTTCCAGCGGCAGCAGGGCCTCCGCGCCTCTGCCTTCCGCCAGCATCTCTTCCAACCGTTCCAGACTGCTGGCCTGGTCGATTCGGAAACGCCCGCATCCGAGTCTCCGAAGTGAGAGCAGACAGGCGCCGCAGCCGATCTGCTCCCCGAGGGCATGCACCACCGCGCGCACGTAAGTCCCCCGGCTGCAGACGAGTTCGAACTCCAGATCCGTGCCCCGGTTTGCCAACAGGAAGAAGGTGTGGATGAAGGTCCGCCGGGGGACGGTCTCCACCGGTTTTCCCTGTCGGGCATAGGCGTAGAGGGGCTTCCCCTTGAGCTTGATGGCGGAATAGACCGGCGGGTGCAGAAACTGCTCTCCTTCCTGCGCGGCCAGCATTCGGGCCAAGTGGTGCGA
>Ga0068714_10005999_pt1 | contig 12598 bp, 5 predicted proteins | sample MTBNYHSulfiMetaG_FD_62988 | JGI IMG/M metagenome (GOLD analysis project Ga0068714, IMG submission 62988) | Enrichment culture microbial communities from rom New York Harbor, USA that are MTBE-degrading - MTBE-NYH (New York Harbor Sulfidogenic)... | ecosystem: Environmental > Aquatic > Marine >... | reverse complement strand
CGGAAGGGCCCGCCCTGGTCCCGGGCCTCGACGACGGCCTCCACCGCCCCGGAGCCCAGGTTCTTGACCGCGGCCAGGCCGAAGCGGACCGCCTCGCCGTCCACCCCGAAGTCCCGGCCCGAGGCGTTGACGTCCGGGGGAAGGACCTTGATCCCCCTTTCCCGGCACTCGGCGAAGTTGATCATGACCTGGTCGGAGTTGGTGGACCAGGAGGTAAGCTGGGCGGCCATGAACTGGACCGGGTAGTGGGCCTTGAGATAGGCCGTCTGGTAGGCGATCAGGCCGTAGGCCGCGGCGTGGGACTTGTTGAACCCGTAGCCGGCGAACTTGGCGATGTGGTCGAAGATCTCGTTGGCGAACTTCTCCCCGTGGCCCCTTTCCTTGGCCCCGGCGACGAACTTCTGCCGCTCCTTCTCCATGACCTCGACCTTCTTCTTGCCCATGGCCCGGCGGAGGATGTCGGCCTGTCCCAGGGAGTAGCCGGCCAGGACGTTGGCGATGGCCATGACCTGCTCCTGGTAGACGATGATCCCGAAGGTCTCCTCCAGGATGGGCTTCAGGTCGGGGTGGGGGTAGGTCACCTCCACCCGGCCGAACTTGCGCTCGATGAAGTCCGGGATGAGGTCCATGGGCCCCGGCCGGTAGAGGGCCACCAGGGCGATTATCCCCTCGAAGCGGGAGGGCTTGAAGCGGACCAGGAGGTCCTTCATCCCCGAGGACTCCAACTGGAAGACCCCGGTGGTGTCGCCCCGGGAGAGAAGGTCGAAGGTGGCCTGGTCGTTCATGGGGATGGCCCCCAGGTCGAAGTCCGGGTCCACCTTGTCCCGGATCAGGCCGCAGGCGTTGTCGATGACGGTCAGGGTTCTTAAGCCCAGGAAGTCGAACTTGATCAGCCCCACCCGCTCGGTGCAGTTCATGTCGTACTGGGTGACCGTCTTCCCGGACTGATCCTGGTAGAGGGGCAGGTAGTCGGTCAGCGGCCCGGGGGCGATGACCACCCCGGCGGCGTGGGTCCCGGCGTGGCGGTTGAGCCCCTCCAGGCGCTCGGCCAGCCCCAGGAGCTCGGCGATCTTGGGGTCGCTTTTGCGCAGCTCCTTGAGCCGGGGCTCCTGCTGCTGGGCTTTTTTAAGGGTCATCTTGAGGGTGTCCGGGACCAGCTTGGCGATCTTGTCCACCTCACCGTAGGGCAGGCCCAAGGCCCGGCCCACGTCGCGGATGACGGCCTTGGCCTTGAGGGAGCCGTAGGTGGTGATCTGGGCCACCCGGTCCGAGCCGTAGAGCCCGGTCACGTAGGCGATGACCTTGTCCCGCTGCTGGAAGCAGAAGTCCACGTCGATGTCGGGCATGGAGATCCGCTCGACGTTGAGGAACCGCTCGAAGAGGAGGCCGTAGCGGATGGGGTCCAGGTCGGTGATCTTCATCGCCCAGGCGGCCAGGGAGCCGGCCGCCGAGCCGCGGCCCGGGCCCACCGGGATCCGGTTCTTCTTGGCCCAGTTGATGAAGTCGGAGACCACCAGGAAGTAGCCGGCAAAGCCCATCTTGATGATGACCGTGAGCTCGTAGTCCAACCGCTCCCGGTACCTCTTGCGCTGTGTCTCCTCCAGCCCCGAGCCCTCCAGGCGGTCCTCCAGCCCCCGGAGGGCCTGCTCCCTGAGGACCTCCTCCACGCCCCGGCCCTCCAGGAAGGGGTAGTCCGGGAAATGGTGGGTCTTGAAGTCCAGCTTGAGCCGGCACCGCTCGGCCACGGCCAGGGTGTTGCGGCACAGCTCCGGCTGGAAACGGAAGAGCTCGACCATCTCCTGGGGGGGGCGGAAGTAGAGCTGGTCGGTGCCCATCCTCATCCGGGAGGGGTCGTCGATGGTCTTCCCGGTCTGGACGGCCAGGAGGACCTCGTGGGCCCGGGCGTCGGCCTGGGTGAGGTAGTGGCAGTCGTTGGTGGCCACGGCTTTTAACCCCAGGTCCTGGGCCAGTTTAAGCAGGCCGGGGTTGACCGCCGCCTGCTCGGGCAGCCCGGCGTCCTGGATCTCGATGAGGAAGTTCTCCGGGCCGAATATCTCGGCCAGCCGGCCGGCGGCGGCCTTGGCCCGGGCCTGGTCGCGGCGGGCCAGGTGGTAGGGCACCTCGCCCTGGAGGCAGGCCGACAGCGCGATCAGGCCCTGGCTGTGGGCGGCCAGAAACTCCAGGTCGGTCCTGGGCTTGTAGTAGAAGCCGGTCAGAAAGGCGTCGGAGACGATCTTGATCAGGTTGGCGTAGCCCTGGTCGTCCTCGGCCAGAAGGATCAGATGGTGGTAGTTGAGCCCGTCCGGGCGGGGGTTCTTGTCGTCCCTTTGGCCGGGGGCGACGTAGACCTCGCAGCCGATGATGGGCTTGAGGCCGAACTTCTGGGCCTGGGTGTAAAAGTCCACCGCCCCGTGGAGGTTGCCGTGGTCGGTCAGGGCCACGGCCGGAGCCTCGAACTCGACCGCCTTCCTGAACAGGTCCGGGAGCTTGATGGCCCCGTCCAGGAGGGAGTAGTGGCTGTGGAGGTGGAGGTGGACGAACTCGGCGGCCAAGGTCACTCCCACTCGATGGTCGAGGGCGGCTTGGAGGAGATGTCGTAGACCACCCGGTTGACCCCCGAGACCTCGTTGATGATCCGGTTGGAGATGCGGGCCAAGAGGTCGTGGTCCAGCCGGGTCCAATCGGCGGTCATGGCGTCTGAAGAGTCCACGCAGCGCAGGGCGATGACGTTCTCATAGGTTCTCAGGTCGCCCATGACCCCCACCGTCTGGATGGGCAGGAGGATGGCGAAGGACTGCCAGATCCGGTCGTAGAGCCCGGCCGACCTGATCTCCTGATCCACCACCTGGTCGGCCGCCCGGAGGACCTCCAGCCGGTCCCGGGTGACCTCCCCCAGGATCCGGATGGCCAGGCCCGGTCCGGGAAAGGGCTGGCGGTTGACCACCTGGGCCGGCAGCCCCAGCTCCCGGGCCACCTCCCGGACCTCGTCCTTGAAGAGCTCGCGGAGGGGCTCGACGAGGGCCAGCCTCATCCGCTCCGGCAGCCCGCCCACGTTGTGGTGGGTCTTGATGGTGGCCGAGGGACCCTTAAAGGAGACCGACTCGATCACGTCCGGGTAGAGGGTCCCCTGGGCCAGAAAGTCCACCCGGCCCACCTCCTGAGCCACCTTCTCGAAGACCTCGATGAAGGTCCTGCCGATGATCTTCCTTTTCTCCTCCGGATCCACCACCCCTTTAAGCCGGGTCAGGAACATCTCCGCGGCCGGGACAAAGAGGAGGTTCAGGCCGAACTTGCCCTTGAAGAGCGAGACCACCTGCTCCGCCTCCCCGGCCCGCAGCAGCCCGTTGTCCACGAAGACCGAGGTCAGCTTGTCCCCTACGGCCCGGTGGAGGAGCATGGCCACCACGGCCGAGTCCACCCCTCCGGACATGGCGCAGATGACCTTGCGGGAACCTACCTTCTCCTGGAGCTCGGCGGTGGCCGTCTCCACAAAGGACTCCATGGACCACAGGCCTTTGAGCCCGGCCACCTTGAAGAGGAAGTTGGCCAGGATCTCCCTGCCCTCCGGGGTGTGGACCACCTCGGGGTGAAACTGGACCCCGTAGAGCCGGCGGTCCGGGTGGCTGATGGCGGCCAGGGGGGCGTTGTCGCTCCGGGCCACGATGGAAAACCCGGGGGGCATCTCCTCGATCCGGTCGCCGTGGCTCATCCAGACGGTGTGGGGCCGGTCCAGGGCCAAACCCTCGAAGATGGGGGCCGGGGACCCGTCCAGGAGGGAGAGGCTTACCCGGCCATACTCCCGGCGCTCCGGCTGGGCCACCCGGCCGCCCAGGAGGTGGGCCATGAGCTGCATCCCGTAGCAGATTCCCAGGATGGGTATCCTTAAGTCGAAGAGCTCCTTGTCCACCGTGGGCGCCCCGTCCCAGTAGACCGAGGCCGGCCCGCCGGAGAGGATGATCGCCCGGGGGTCGAAGGCCCTGATCTCCTTGAGCGGCCAGCTGAAGGGATGGAGCTCGCAGTAGACCTTCAGCTCCCTGACCCGACGGGCGATGAGCTGGGCGGTCTGGCCACCGAAGTCAAGGATGAGGACCTTCTCGGCCGCGGGGGCGTCCATCACATGGTCTCCACGGAGTAGTTGGGGGCCTCCTTGGTGATGATCACGTCGTGGACGTGGCTCTCCTTCAGGCCGGCCGGGGTGATCCTGATGAAGCGGGCCTTTTCCTTGAGCTCGGTCAGGTTCCGGGCCCCCACGTAGCCCATCCCGGAGCGGAGCCCGCCCACCAGCTGGTAGACGTTGTCGGCCAGGGGGCCCCGGAAGGGAACCCGGCCGACGATCCCCTCCGGGACCAGCTTGGAGCTCTCACTCTGCCCGTAGCGGTCCTTGGAGCCGGCCTCCATGGCCTCGATGGAGCCCATTCCCCGGTAGACCTTGTAGGATCTGCCCTGAAAGAGGATGGTCTCTCCGGGCGACTCCTGGGTCCCGGCGAAGAGCGAGCCGATCATGACCGCCGCGGCCCCCCCGGCCAGGGCCTTGACCACGTCTCCGGAGAACTTGATCCCCCCGTCGGCCACCACCGGGATGCCGTGCTTGGCGGCCACCCGGGCGCAGTCCATGACCGCCGTCATCTGGGGCACCCCCACCCCGGCCACGACCCGGGTGGTGCAGATGGAGCCCGGCCCCACCCCCACCTTGACCGACGAGGCCCCGGCCTCGATCAGGGCCAGGCAGCCCTCCGGGGTGGCCACGTTGCCGGCCACCAGGGGCAGATCCGGGTGGGCCGCCCTGATTCTCCTGACCGCGTCGAGGACGTTGGCCGAGTGGCCGTGGGCCGAGTCCACGGTGATCACGTCCACCCCGGCCGGGAGGAGAACGGCCAGGCGCTCCTCCCAGTCGGTGACCCCCACCGCCGCGCCGACCCGGAGTCGCCCCAGGCCGTCCTTGGAGGAGAGGGGGTACTTCTTGATCTTCTCGATGTCCTTGATGGTGATCAACCCCTTGAGCTTGCCGGAGAAATCCACCACCAGGAGCTTCTCGATCCGGTGCTCGTGGAGCTTGGCCTTGGACTCCTCCAGGCTGATTCCCTCGGGCACGGTGATGAGCCTCTCCCGGGTGGTCATCAGCTCCTCGACCCTCCGGTCGGGGTCGGTCTCGAAGCGCATGTCCCGGTTGGTGACGATGCCCACCAGCTCCTCGCCCACCACCACCGGGAAGCCGGAGATCCGGTACTGGCCGGCCAGGGCGTTGACCTCGCCGATGCTGGTCTGGGGGCCCACGGTGACCGGATCGACGATCATCCCCGACTCTGACTTTTTAACCTTGGCCACTTGGGTGGCCTGGGCGGCCGGGGTCATGTTCTTATGGATGAAGCCCAGGCCCCCCTGGCGGGCCATGGAGATGGCCGTCTCGGACTCGGTGACCGTGTCCATGGCCGCCGAGATGATGGGGACCTTGAGGCTGATGGTCTCCGTCAGCCGGCTGGCCACGTCCACCTGGTCGGGCAGGACGGCCGAGCGGCCCGGCAGGAGGAGGAGGTCGTCAAAGGTCAAACCGAACTCGATCTTATTCAGGTCCATTGAAACACCCGTTGCCCTCGACCCGGGCCAGCCCCAGGCCGTCGATGATATGCCCCTCCAGGAGGCCGGAGTCGACCACGACCATCTCCCTCAAACCATACACCCTGACCAGCTCCCGGACCACAACCAGCCCGGCCAGGATGACGTCCTCCCGTCCGGCCTCCAACCCGGGCAGCTCCCTGCGCTGGTCCAGGGTCAGGCCCTCCAGCCCGGCCTGGAGGCGGTCCATCTCGGCCAGACCGATTACCCGCCCGGTGATGGCCTCCGGGTCGTAGACCCTCATCCCGGCCAGCATGGCGGCGATGGTGGTCACCGTTCCGGCCGTGCCGGCCAGCCTCAACCCCGGCCGGGGGCGATAGAAGGAGAGGGCGGCCTTTAATCTCAGCCTGACCTCGGCGGTGAGGGAGGCCATCTCCTTAGGCTCGGCTGGGGCCCGGCGGACGAACCGCTCGGTCAGCTCCACCACCCCCATCTCCAGGCTCAAGCCCGTCCCGGGCCGCCCCTCCTCGATGGGGATCAGCTCCGTGGACCGGCCCCCGGGATCTACCACCAACCAGGGCACCAACCAGGGCCCAGGCCAAGGTCGATTCCCGCTCTCAAGCCCGACCAGAACCCCCAGGGCGGTCAACCGGGCCTCCTCCCGGCCGTCGATCTTGCGGAGCCGGAGTCCCGTCCGGGCGGCCACCTGGTCCAGAAACTCGTCCCCGTCGCCGGCCAGCCTGACCGCGGCGGTGGCCCCGCCAAAGACCTTCTCCACCCGGTGGCTGGCCACCAGCCGGCCGAACTCGGCCAGGGCGGCCAGGGTCCGCGCCTTAGCCGGTCCGAAGAGGGGCCGGCCGGGGACCAGGTTCTGGGAGAGGCGGGTTATCCGGCGCTCCAGCAGGACCGGGGTGAGCTTGGAGCAGGCCCCGGGCTCCGCCTCGGCGATCAGGAGCCGGAGGGTGTTGGAGCCAAGATCCACGGCTGCGGCCAGGGTCATGATCGAGGTACGGTACCACATCAAGATGGGGTTTTCAATAACCCGGGTACAATACCTTGTGCGAGGCTACCCGCGAGACTAAGACGGGATTAAAGGGGAAAAAGGCCGGCTCCCGGGATAATTCCGGGGACCGATTTAAACTCATCCCAAGTTGCTCTTGAACTGCAACTTGGGATGCGCGCTTTACTAAGCGCGCCGAGCTCGTAAGAGCTCGTAAGGCCGGGAAAACCGCGCTTTTGCCGGCCGGCAGCTACAAAGGCACTTGTTGCCTTTGATTGCGGAATCTAGGTCAGTTCTCCACGAAGGCCTTGAGCTTCTTGGCCCGGGAGGGATGACGCAGCTTCCTGAGGGCCTTGGCCTCGATCTGCCTGATCCGCTCCCTGGTGACCGAGAAGTCCCGGCCCACCTCCTCCAAGGTGTGGTCGGCCTTCTCCCCGATCCCGAAACGCATCCTCAAGACCCTCTCCTCGCGGGGGGTCAGGGTGGCCAGGACGGAGCGGGTCTGCTCGGAGAGGTTGAGGCGGATGACCGCCTCGCCGGGGCTGATGGCCTTCTTGTCCTCGATGAAGTCGCCCAGGTGACTGTCCTCCTCCTCGCCGATGGGGGTCTCCAGGCTGATGGGCTCCTTGGCGATCTTGAGGACCTTGCGGACCTTCTCCAGGGGGTAGTCCATCCGCTCCGCGATCTCCTCCGGGGTCGGCTCGCGGCCGTACTCCTGGACCAGGTAGCGGGAGGTTCTGATGAGCTTGTTGATGGTCTCGATCATGTGGACCGGGATCCTGATGGTCCGGGCCTGATCGGCGATGGCCCGGGTGATGGCCTGGCGGATCCACCAGGTGGCGTAGGTGGAGAACTTGTAGCCCCGCTGGTACTCGAACTTGTCCACCGCCTTCATCAGGCCGATGTTCCCCTCCTGGATCAGGTCCAGGAACTGGAGGCCCCGGTTGGTGTACTTCTTGGCGATGGAGACCACCAGCCTCAGGTTGGCCTCGATGAGCTCGCTCTTGGCCAGGCGGGTCTTGTACTCCGCGGCGGTGACCCGGCGCAGGGTCTCCTTGATGGCCTCGTGGTCCATGGCCGCCTCGGCCTCGATCCGCTCGATGGCCTCCCGGGCGGTCCGGAGCCCGATCTTGACCTGGTTGAGATCCCGCGGCTCCAATCCCATAAGCCGGCAGATCTGCCGCTGGTCCCTCTCCGACCTCTCGGCCCGCTTGAAAAACCCCTCCAGCCTCTGGATGGGCCGGTCGCCGCACCTGGCCAGGGCCTGGTCCATCAGCCGCTGGTGGGAGTTGAGGGAGGCCCGGTGCTCCTTGAGGCGGTTGATGATGGAGTCCACGTGGCGTTTTTCCAGGCGGACCTCCTTCATCAGCTCCGCCACGGCCCTTCTGTTGCGGGCCACGGCCCGCCGGAGGCGGCGGCGGTGGTTGGCGTCCAGCCCCTTTTTCTTGAGATGAAGGGTCTTCTCCAGGTTCTTCCCGTAGAGGGCCCCCACATCCTCCACCAGCCGGCAGAACTTTTCCCGTCTCTCCTCCGGCTCCTGGCCGTTTTCCAGCTCCTCGGAGCCTTTGAGAACGTCCCTGATCTTCAGCCTCTCCTCCCGGACGTCCCGGGCCAGGTTGATCAGGGCCTGGACCCCCACCGGGGACTCCAGGAGGCTCTGAAGGACCTCCTTCTCCCCGGCCTCGATCCTCTTGGCTATCTCCACCTCTCCGTCCCTGGTCAGCAGGGAGACCAGCCCCATCTCCCGGAGGTACATCTTGACCGGGTCGGAGGACCTGGCCCCCAGCTCGGCCGTGGCCTCGGCCAGGCCGGCCAGGCTGGAGTTGGCCCCCCCGCCCTTGGGCTCCTCGTCCTCCTCGTCGAGAACGTCCACCTTGAGGCTTTCGAAGTAGAGCATGACCTCGTTGAGCTGGTCCTCGGAGAAGGCCTCCGGGGGGAGGACCTTGTTTATCTCTTCGTAGGTTACGAATCCTTTATCGATATTTTGCTCGGCCAGGGTCTTGAGGGCCTCATAGGGTGGATCCAGATCCACGCCGGTTCCCCTGCCGGGACTCGGCCCCGCCCCTCCGGTCTTGATCTGGGGGGTGGCTTGCCGGTTGTTCTGGCCGCTGGTCTGTTTAGGGACAGTCATAGAGCTTATCGCCCTCCGGATTGGTTGTTGTCAGGAATCTCTCCCCGGCCGATGGATCTCAACATCTCCATGAGACGAAGGTTTTCTTCCCAATCCCCGGCCCGGTCCGCCTCGGCGGCCCGGCGCCGGATATCGCTTTTCAAGTTTTCCCGGGTCAGCCGCTCCACCTTGGCCACCAGCTCGCCGGTGTAGGCGGCCTCGTCCTCGATCTCGATCTCCTCCAGGAGGGAGACCACCAGCTCCGTCTCCGGGTCGTCGAGCTGGTCCATCAACCGGGCCGGGTCCCAGCCGGGGTCCCGGGCGGTCAGCCGGGCCGCCTCCCGGGCCACCTTTTGGCAGAGAGGGTCGGTCATGACCCCTTCCACCCCCGCCTCCAGCAAGGCCAACCGGCAGGCCGGGGTGTTGACCAGGGCGGCCACGAAGCGGCGGTCCGGTCTTAAGCGACCCTGGTTTTCGATCCGCCTGACCAGGCTCTCGGTCCTGGCCCGGGGGCTCCCCCCGGGCCGGGTCCGGCTCAAGGCGGAGAGAACGACCTCCTGGGTCACCCCCAGCCGGCCGGCCACCTGCCGGACGTAGTCGGCCTGGGCCACGGGGGAGGCGATCCGGCTTAAGATTGGGGCCAGCTCCCTGACCGCGTCGGCCTTGTCCTCCGGGGTGGCCAGGGGACGGTCGAGGACGGCGTCGATCACAAACCCGTCCATGGGCTTGGCCCGCTCCAGCTCCGCCTCGAAAGCTTCCAAGCCCCGCGATCTGACAAAGTCGTCCGGGTCCTGCCCCGCGGGCAGAGAGGCGATCCGGGCCTGGACGCCCTCGGTATGAAAGATCTCCTGGGCCCGCCGGGCCGCCTGCAGGCCGGCCAAATCGCCATCATAAACTAGAACCACCTCCAGGCCAAGCCCCCGCATGGCCTTGACCTGGGTCCCGGTAAGAGAGGTCCCCATGGTCGCCACCACCCCTTCCAGGCCGTGGGCGGCCAGGGAGAGGCAGTCCAGGTAGCCCTCCACGACCACCATCCGCCGCCGGTGCCGGATGGCCGGCAGAGCCTCGTGGTAGCCGTAGAGGATCCTGCCCTTCTTGAAGATCTCGGTCTCGGGGGAGTTGAGGTACTTGGGCTCCTTTCCGCCGCTGATGGTCCGTCCCCCGAAGGCCGCCACCCGGCCCTGGTGGTCCCGGATGGGAAAGATCAACCGGCCCCGGAAGCGGTCGTAGTGGCCCTGGCCGGAGCGCCGGGGGGAGACCAGCCCCGCCTCCTGAAGAGCCTCCGGTCCGACCCCGTTCTTCCTGAAGTGGCTGGTAAGACCCTCCCAGCCGTCCTCGGCCCAGCCCAGGCCGTAGCGCTTGGCCACCCGGTTGGGGATCCCCCTTTCCAGGAGGTAGGCCCGGGCCGGGGAGCCGGCCCGGGACCAGAGCCGGTCGCTGAAGAAGGCGGCCGCCTGGGCCAGGAGCTGATAGGTTCTCTCCCGGCGCTGGTGGCGCCGCCGCTCCTGGGGGCTGACCTCGGCCCGGGGCAGGGGCACCCCGTAGCTCCGGGCCAGCTCCTCCACCGCCTCCGGAAAGCTCAAGCCCGCCTGACTCATGAGAAAGGTGAAGACGTTCCCTCCCTGGCCGCAACCGAAGCATTTGAAGATCCGCCGCTCTGGGTTGACGATGAAGGAAGGGGTCTTCTCCGGATGGAAGGGGCACAGCCCCTTGAAGACCCGGCCCGAGGGGGAGAGGTTGACGTACCGTCCGATGACTTCAACGATATCGGCCGCTTCCCTGATCTGGTCGATCACCTCATCCGGAAAACCGCGGCCCATCAACCCCCCACCTCCACCTCGGTCACCCCGGCCCCCCGGACCCCTTCCGGGGCGGAGAAGGTCCTGACCAGGGGGTGGTCCACCAAGTGCTCCCGGACGGCCTGTCTCAGCGCCCCGGTGCCCACCCCATGGATCACGCTGAGCCGGTTCAGGCCGGTCAAAACCGCCTCGTCCAGGGCCCGGTCCACCCGGGGCAGGGCCTCGTCGACCCGGAGCCCGATGATGTTCACCTCCGGCCAGAAGGAGCCCCGGTCCGGGGAGGAGATGAACCTGGGCCGGAGATCGGGCCCGGGCCGGTCCTCGTTCTCCAGGGGCCTGAGCTCGGCCGGATCGATCTTGAGCTTGAGCCCGCCGGCCAGCCGGACCTCCACCAGCCGGCCGGGTTTGAGCTCCCTCTCCACCGTCCCCGGCCTCTTGTAGCCGGCCACCCTGACCCTCTGGCCGGGGCCGATCCCGGCCGTCCCCGGCCCATTCGGGTGGCCCGTCCCGGGTCGGCCCGGGGTTCCGGTCCCGGCCAGGGTCCGCCCGATCTCGGCCTTGGTCTCGTAGAACCGGTAGCGGGCCCGTTCCCGCTCCTTGAGGTCCCGGGAGGCGGCCTGGTCGAGGATGGCCGAGAGCTCCTTCTCCACCTTTTCGGCCAGCTCTTTGAGCCGGCCTCCCTCCTCCCTGAGCAGCCTGGTTCGGTCCTCCTCCAGGGTCCGGCGCAGTTCCTGAAGCTCCCGCTCCCGGTCCTCAAGCCGCTTCCTTTGGGCCCCGGTCTCGGCGAGCTCCCTCTCCCGGCGGCTGATCAGCCCGCTGAGCCTCTCCAGGAGGGTCTTGAACCTCTCCTCCTCGCCGCCCAGGTAGCCCCTGGCCCGCTCGGTGACCGATCTTTCCAGACCCACCATGGCCGCGGCCTCGAAGGCCTTGGACAGCCCGGGCTGCCCGTAGGTCAGCTTGAAGGTGGGGCGCTGGGTGGAGGGGTCGAAGCTGACCGAGACGTTCTCCGCCCTCTCGCTGCCGGCGGCGTAGGCCTTGATGAGGTTCAAGTGGGTGGTGGCCACCACCCTGGCCCCCTGGTCCATGAGCCGGTCCAGGACGGCCAGCCCCAAGGCCGCCCCCTCGGCCGGGTCGGTCCCCCCGCCCAGCTCGTCGATCAGAATCAGGGAGCCCTCCCGGGCCTGGGCCAGGGCCTTTTTAAGCCAGCCCAGGCGGGCCGAGAAGGTGGAGACCCCCTGGCTGATGGCCTGCTCGTCGCCGATGGCCGCGGACAGGTGGGGGATCCCCGGCAGCCGGGAGCCCTCCCCGGCCGGGATGGGCAACCCGGAGAAGGCCATCAGGCTGAGGAGCCCCAGGGTCTTGAGGGCCACGGTCTTGCCCCCGGCGTTGGGCCCGGAGATGATCAGGGCCGACCCCTCCCGGGGGAAGACCAGGTCCACCGGGACCACCTCGCCCCCGGCCAGGATCAGAAGGGGGTGCCGGGCCTGGAGGAGCTCCAGCCTGGGCGGACCCTCCCGGCCCGGAGGGCTCAGCTCGGGCCGGATCGCCCGGAGGCGGCGGCCGAAGAGGGCCCTGGCCTGGAGCGAGTCCAGCCGGGCCCCGACCTCCACCTGGGTCCCCAGCTCGGGCCAGATCAGGCCGATCCGCCGGGTCAGGGCGGTCAGGATGCGGACCACCTCCCGGCGTTCCTCGGAGTTAAGCAGACCCAGCTGGTTGTTCCGGGAGACCACGCTCAGGGGCTCCAGGAAGACCGTCTGGCGGGAGGCCGAGCTGTCGTGGATTATCCCCTCCAGCCGGCCCTGGGCGCTGGCCTTGACCGGGAGGACGAAGCGGTCGTTGCGCTGGGTGACCACCTCCTGGCTGAACAGCTCCTGGGACTGGGGGCCGGCCATGAGGGACTCCAGGGCCTGCCTGATCTCCTGCTTGGTCCGGCTTAAGCCCTGGCGGATCCTCCTCAGCTCCGGGGAGGCCGAGTCGTTGATGGTCAGCCCGGGGCCCAGGGTCCGGTCCAGATCCCTGATCAGCTCGCCGTGCTCGGCCAACCCCCGGGCCAGCCCGGCCAGAAGGGGGTACTCCCCGGCCTTGGCCAGGAGCCGGCGGCGGGTCTGGGCCAGGCAGGTCAGGGTCCGGCGGACC
>Ga0068714_10005998_pt1 | contig 12599 bp, 10 predicted proteins | sample MTBNYHSulfiMetaG_FD_62988 | JGI IMG/M metagenome (GOLD analysis project Ga0068714, IMG submission 62988) | Enrichment culture microbial communities from rom New York Harbor, USA that are MTBE-degrading - MTBE-NYH (New York Harbor Sulfidogenic)... | ecosystem: Environmental > Aquatic > Marine >... | reverse complement strand
CTGGTGCTCGCGGCCGGCGTGGCCCTATCGGGTATCTACGGGTGCATGAGTATTACTGAGGGCGGCGCGCTGGCGGTGACCGTGGCGGCCTTTGTTCTCCCGCTGGGGGCCGCCGTGCTCTTGTGCTCCTTGGCGGGACGATGGTTCGTGAGAGAGTGCATGCGAGACTGCCGTATGGAGGACGCGCGCACTAGGCAGGAGAGCGCCGGACACACCAGCCCAGAGGAGGCGCCGTGCTGTTTGCGCTGAGACCATTCGATCCGTCCCCGGTGCTGGGCATGGACGGCAGCTACTACACGACGGTCGAGGGAAGGATCGAGGACGGGCGCTACATCATCTACCTCGAGCGTGAAGGCGTCCCCGTGCCGGGATCGGTCGCGGAAGCTGGCTCCGAGGTCGCGCTCGCGGGTCTGTCCGCAGGCGGGGATGTAGGAGACTACCGCATGTCGATCGGGACCAACGGTCTAGTGGGCGGCCCTGACGCCCGCTGCATCATCACCATCGCGCGGACGGCGCCGGGGGATCCGGAGATCGAGGTCTGGTTCGACCACACCGGCCACATGAGGATCGCGGGGAGCGGACGGCGCTGGGACTAGCCTCCGTTGCCCGCCGGGACGCACGATCGGCTGTCTCTGCTTCGTGATAGACGGCCAGGCCGTATCCGGCGCTGCCGCGAGTGCCTCCGAAATGGTGTCGGCCCCTCTGGAAATTAAGAGGCCGGAGATGTTGCGCCGGGTTAGTCCTGCAGTGGTAGCGCCCCCGCCAGCACGCCTGGGCGACGGCACCCGTGACAGTAGAGAGGCGCCCAGACGTGCCTTTCGGAACGCACGCGGATACTCGCGCAGCGCCTGTCCCACTGAGCGTCTTCTCCAGTTCGTGGATCATGCGGAGATCCGCCGCATTCCAACTGCGCGCCGCCGCGAAGGGCGGTGATCGCGAACAAGGGGGCTGTCGGTCCTGCCAGAAGTGGCGCCAGTCTCCTGCGAATGTCATCTATTTGCCCCGGGAGTGGCATCTCACCCGGCGACACAGTCAGGGGGGCCGGATCCTCATCCTCCTCCAGTGTCCCAGGAACGCGTCCGGGGAGGGATGGCTGCCTGCCGCACTGGACCCAATGTGTCAGCATGCTCCCTCTGGCGCACTGAGTAGTCGAGGCATAGAGAAGCCGCTCGAATGTCCGTGTCGCCGCCGACAGGAGTCCCTTCTAGGCCGATCGAAGAGACGACATGAGAAGAACTGAGGCCGCTCTTCATGAAGCATGGCCGCGTCTGCGGAACGTGGGTTGAGGCATAATCGGGTCGTGTGAACACCGATGCGTGCCCGTACCTGATGCATGAGGAGGCCTCAGCCAGGGTCCCTCGTACCAGCGTAGGGCTTTCGACCGTACATGCCCGTACGATCACGGTCGCCGTGATCATCTCTGAGACCGGGGAGATCATCGAGAAGGCGTTTGAGCACGATCCAGGAGCCGTCGCCGTCTGGGCTTCGGGGCTCCCCGCGTCTGCGCGGGCGGTCTACGAGGCGAGGCCCTACCGGGTACGGCCTCGCCCGGGTTCTGTCGGATGCGGGCGTATCTTGCGTGGCCGGCGCGCCCTCGAAGATGCTCCGCCCGCGGGCGACGGGGCCAAAACCGACCGCGGTGACGCCCGCTGACTCGCGCGCATTCTCGCCGTGGGCAACATCGTTCCAGTGCGCTTACCGGCCGAAGAAGACGAGGCCGCGCGCGGCCCGACTAGACAGGCCGTGGGCCACGGGCCGGAGCATCGTTGATTCCTGGCTGGCGCCGTGCACGGCGGGTAACCACAGGGCCTTCTGGCTCACCTTCAGCCGCTGTGGGGGCGATTCCCGCGTCAGGCCATGCCGGTCATCGCTGCGCTCACGGACTCGAGAACCTCAAGGAAGATCGAGATCCCTGGGGATGTGTTGTCTTTCCGGTAGACCGCCCAGGCTTCGAAGTAGGCGTTTGGGTCGTCGACTTCGAGCTGGACAAGTCCCGATATCCCTGTCGGGGCGACGAGGCCCCTGGAAGCCTGGCTCATGCAGAAGACCTCATGTTCGTCCCCCGCGATGAGTATGTCCGCAGCCGACGCGCCGACACGGGTCTTTGTCTTGGGTTCAAAGCCCGCCAGTCTGCATGCTTCTATGATGCGATTCGTATGTGTCGGATACACGGTGAGCACAACGAAGGTTTCGGCGTGAAGGTCAAACAACGACACGGAGCCCGATCGTGTCAGAGGATGATCTTCGGCCACAAAGACGGCAAAAGGATCACGGTACAGGCTCTTGTGCTCGAGTACGCCCCAGTCGCCTGACTCGCAGCCGAACATCAGACCGATGTCGATGAGACTCCCCAGTACGGCTAGGTGCGGGTCGTTAGCCGTTGCCTGAACCCAGGATGCTGCGATGTGCTGCTCGCACAGCTCCACCGAAATCGGCAGGTGCCGCTTCTTGGCTAGGGACATGGCCGCCAGCGCGTGATCGATGATCCCCCTGTCCATCAGGGCACCGCCCAAACGTATGATCGGCACGCGCGTCTTCTGAGAATCGCGGACTGCCGCCAGTATCTCATCGTAGTGATCAACAAGGCCTATCGCCTCTTCGAGGAAGAGCTTCCCGACGGGCGTCAACCCGACCGCATTGGGGGATCTGTGAACCAGCTCGACCCCGACCTCCTTCTCGAGTGCTGAAAGGTGTCGGCTGAGTGTCGATTGGGCGAGATGGAGGGATCGCGCTCCTGTCGTGAAATTCAGGGCTTTGCCAAGCACCACGAATTCTCGCAGATGATCGATGTCCATGAACCCCCCCCGAACTTCGTGGCCTCTTCGCTCGAGCACGGTGTCCGCTGAGGGTCATGCGGATTCCGGCTATGCACGCACAGGATGGACGGTTCACATGTTCATCATTTCGGCCATGCCATGCACTCAGCATACCATGTTGGCGAAGAGCGCCGTGGCCAGACTCAGGCAGACGGGCACAGGTCGGCCAGGGCGTTGCAGTCCATCGTTTCGGCCGGCCGCCGGCCGTCGGGAGGTACCTCATGGCATCTTCTGCCAGCGAGGGCGGAGTCGGAGACGAACGGAGGTCACCGGTCGAGAGATTACCCAATGCGTCAAGGGAAGCGGCACGTTCAGATCGACCAAGGCGGAGACGGGCGCCGTGGAGAAGAACATCGGAGTCTTGGAGGCGATGCATTGTGAGCCGGTCGAAAGTGTCTTCACCGGAAGGTGTGCGAGGGACGTCGCGGCGGGAATTCCTGAAAGGGGCAGCGGGCGCCACGGCTGGGATTGCGCTCGCCAACGTATTGGGAGCCTGCGCGAAGGGCGCTGACTCCACTGGCAGCGGCACGAGCCAGGCGCGGCCGTACGTGACACATGAAGCTGATGTCGTCGTGGTTGGCGGCGGTCTGGCCGGGATGGCCGCCGCGCGAGCGGCTTTCAAGGCAGGAGCGAAGGTGATCGTCGTCAACAAGGGCCGCACCGGTCATTCCGGAAACACCGGTATCGCCTGGGGGCATGCGCTGGTGACCAACGAGTGGTGCACGGACGAGACCTGCATACCTGCGACGGTCGCAACCGCAATAGACGTCAGTGGTGTAATTGACCAGGAACTCGTCATGTCGGTTGTCCAGGCGGTGAGGACGGAGCCGATGGTTCACTTCAGTGAGCAGAGCGGAGTCATCATGCAGCGGATGGAGGACGGCTCCCTCTGGGGGGTGCCCTCCGATCCGGTCGCGCGGGCGCAGGCACCCTTCGCTATGGCATTGGACGGTAAGTGGCGTCTCACCGGCCAGTACATGAACCGACTGGGAATGGAGATTCACGACAGAACCATGATGGTCGATGTGGTTCTCTCTCCTGATGGGCACATTGCGGGAGTAGTGGCGGTTGACCTCGAGAATGGGGAGGCTCACCTCTTTCGTGGGAAGACCGTGATTATGGCCATAGGCGGCTACCACTGGGCGCATGGAACCACGATAGGCTGTCCCGAAGACACGGGTGAGGCACATGCGATCTTCCTGAAGCATGGTCTTCCGATGAAGGACCTTGAGTTCAACCAGATCGACTTCCAGGGCATACGCCCCTACGGTCAGAGACTGGACGGCCCCGATCAAAGTTGGCTGGAGATCGCGTGCTCTCCGTGCATCGCAGGCCCCTTCTGGGAAACCACGACCAACAAGAACGACGTGGCCTTCATGAAGCCATTCTTCACAAGCCCCGAGCTTACTTCCTACATCGGAGCGACCTTCGAAGGGGCGATCTTGTGCGCTGCGAAAGAAGTCGTTGCTGGAAATGGAACCCCTGGTGACGGGAGCGGCAACGGTCTCTACCGGGATCTCGTGGCCGAGGATACCAGCCACAATACGATCTATACGCAGGTCGCCGAGTTCCTGCGAAACGCGCGTGCGGCGTTCGGCAAGGACTACTTCGATCTGAAGCACTACGAATGCGTTGCCGAGTCCTACGGCTCGTGCGGCATGCCGAACGTCAATGCGAAGACCATGGAGACTGACGTTCCCGGACTCTACTGGGCTGGCCACGTCAACACGAACTTCGCCAGCACGATGGCGTGGGGCCAAGGCAACGTATCCGGCGTGGAGGCCGCCGCAAAGGCACGAGAGACCAGCATCTCGGCTTACTCGCCAGAAGACGTTGCGGCTGCACTGGACAGAACGTACGCCTGGCTTGAAGCCCCGGAGTTTTCGGATCCGATACGTCCGATTGTGATTCAGCGGAAGATCCAGAAGATGTACTCCAATCATCTGCTCTGGATCAAGGACGCGACAGGCATGCAGGCTGCGCTGGACGAGTTTCTGCGCATCCAGAGCGAGGATCTTCCCAAGATGGCCGTCGCCGACAGGTCCAGGCAGTGGAATCGCGACTGGAGGAACGCGCTTGAGACTGAAGGCATGCTCTTGATGGCGATCGCTTCGGCCTACGGGGCGCTTGCCAGAACAGAGACGCGTCCACTCCACTTCCGAACCGATTATCCGAAGCTCGACAACGACAAGTTCCTAGTTCACATATGGACATCGGTGAGTGAGAACGGCAGCTGGTCGACAACCACAACTCCTGTCAACGACGTCTACATATCGAAGAGCGAACTGCTGCCGATGATCCTCCCCGTAGACGTAAACGAACCGAACCTGACGTAGCGATTGGTTTGGGCGGCACCCTTCGAAGCCAGACAATGTGGATACTCGACACTTACGGAATCAGGAGTGAGCCATGGCAGCCTCAGCCACACTTAGGATATTGAGATACGACCCAAGCGCGGACACAGAACCGGCCTACAAGACATATGAAGTCCCCGATTTCGACCCGGAGACGGGGCCATTGACTGTTCTCAAAGCACTTCACTGGATTAACCTGCATACAGAACCGATCTCGTACGACTACAACTGCCGACGAGGGAACTGCGGGCTTTGCACCATGATGATCGATGGGATCCCGAAACTGGCCTGTTTGGCTCCTTTGGCGCTGGGCAAAGAGACCACACTCGAGCCACTGAAAGGATTCCCGGTCATCAGAGATCTCGTCGTTGACACTAGCAAGGCGTACCGTCAATTCGTCATGTCAGCGGCCAGCATCAAGACCCAGAGACCGGACAAGATATTGCAGACCAATGTCCCCGCCGAACTATGGTGGGACACTCTCTCCCACCTCAACGCGTGCCGGGAGTGTATGGCGTGCTATGCGACATGTACCGCGCTTCAGACGAACAACAAGTGGGACAGTTTCATCGGCCCAGGCGCCATGCAACAGATCTACGCACGGCATGTGGACACGATAGATGAGGCAGACCGAGTGGCCCAGGCGGTGCAGGCCGGCGTCTTTGAATGCGTCCAGTGCGGGCTCTGCAACACGGTCTGCGCAGCGGGCATCCCGATCAAAGAGCACAACAAGGCGTTGATGGACGCCGCCGAAGCGCGCGGCCTGAAGCCGGCGGCAGCCGACGTCACGTACTGGCCGATCATCTAGCAAGATTCGGACCCTACGCCACCGATGCATGCATGTCGTTCGCAGTCCGCTTGCAGGCCGGACAGTGGGTATCGCGCGTCGCAGCTGAAGCTAGGAACCAGCGCTTGCAGTTCCCAGCGGCACCTGAGGTCTCGTATTCCGGGGTCCAAGCAGAAGTGAAAGCCCTGAATCCCTAGGCGGGTGAAGGGGCTTTCTTCTTGCAGTCGTACGGCCATGGGCGTGTCGATGCCAGACGGAGATTCCTGCACGCGGTGCGGCCCTGTCACGCGTGCTCTGTCAAGGTCGAAACGAGTCGCGCCGCCCGACCCCCCCCGGAGAACAGCAGCTACCCTACAGTGGAGGCCGACGTCATACATGCGACGCTCTCGGCCACCCTTACACACGGTCCGACCGCTCTACTGTACAATTCACCCTTGTCAGCGTTCCCGAGGAGCAGAGCCGCGATGAAGCTGGGCTACGCGCGAGACTACGATGGCGGCTACGCAGGCCTCTACCTCGATGACGAGGACCGCTCGACGCACCTTTATGTGATCGGCTCCTCCGGTGTCGGCAAGTCCAAGGCGCTTGCGCTGTGGATTCTGGATGACATCCGGAGTGGAAACGGCTGCGGCGTGATCGACCCGCACGGAGACCTCGTCCGTGACATCGTGAGTTACGTCGAAGACCCTGGCGATGTCATCTTGGTGGATCTCACCGACCCTGACTTCACGATCGGGTTCAACCCGCTGGAACGCCAAACAGGGATCGATCCCTACACGCAGACCCTCGAACTCGTCGAGGTCTTCCGCAAGATCTGGAACCTCTCGGATGACGCGACCCCGCGCCTGCTCGAGATCTTGCGGAACGCCGTCTACACGCTCATCGAAGCCGGCGGCACGATGCTCGATATCGAGCCGCTGCTCACGAACAGCGCGTTTCGGAGTGAGAAGGTGCGCTACGTGACGAATGAAGCGGTGGCCTCGTTCTGGAGGAACCGCTTCAATGTCTGGGACAAGAGGGACAGGATCGCGAACGTCGAGTCCACCCTCAACAAGGTATCAGCGTTCACGTCTGACCCCCGGATCAGACTGATGCTCTCGGTCAAGCAGTCCACCGTCAACTTCCGCCAGGCGATGGATGAGGGCAAGGCAGTTCTCATCAACCTGTCCAAAGGAGTCCTTCGAACCAACAGCTTCCTTCTCGGCGCGCTCTTCGTGGCCAAGATCCAGATGGCCGCTATGTCGCGGCAGGAGCTGCCCCCATCACAGCGCCGTCCGTTCTACCTCTATGTCGACGAGTTCCAGAACTACGCCACGTTCTCATTTGCCGAAATCATGAGCGAGGCCCGCAAGTACGGGCTCTCGCTCATTCTAGCGCACCAGTCTCTGGAGCAGCTGGACGAGAAGCTGCGCGCCATCATCCTTTCGAACGCGAAGAACTTCGTGGTCTTCCGGGTTGACCGGCAGGACGCCGAACTCCTGGTGAGGTATCTGGCAACCTATGATCCGTTCATGGTGAAGTCGAGCTCACTTGAGTCAGTCGACTACTTCGGTGTGGGGGAGCAATGGGAACTCGAAACGGGCGAACTTGCTCAGCTGCCTGAACGCCAAGCGGTTCTCAAGACCAAAGGCTGCGAGCCGACTATGTTCGCCACGTATGATCTGCCCGAGCGTGGCCAGTACTCACTCAACCGCGAGCGGGTGCGGACGCAGAACCGCGCTCTCGGCCATGTTCTAAGCCTGAAAGCTCTGGACGAGGAGATCAGTCTCAGCCCGGCGACCTGGGCCGCGCCGGACGAACCGGAGAGCTTCGTCGAATAGAAGCGGACAGAGGACGATCGGCCGGAACCTCGCGGGCTACAACGGCCCTAGTCTGCCGCTCGTCTTGCGGTTCAGTATCCCTTTGTCGATCCTGGCCTCATCCATGATCTTCTCCGCCGCTTCGACAGCGCACGCATGAGTTGTCGAGGCAAACGCCCGGACCTTGTTTCCGTTCGCGAAGCTGTAGCGCTTCATGACCGAGACAAGCATTGGGCCGAGTATGGGAAGGCGGTAGATTCCGGAGATGGTATGGTCCTGAATGAGCCAGTTGACCTGCAGATCCGTGCCAACGGCGACGCAGCTGATGAAGGCCGAGCAGTCTGCGTTCATCTTGCAGACAAGGAAGTCGTAGGTCTCGTCCGACATCAGGCTGACTGCGATCTTCTCCCGGCGAGAACCGAACGGGACGTTCTTCGAGGCCAGTGATTCATCGACCTTGCTGAGGTAGGTCTTGGCGCTTCCGGCCTGGCCCGGCAGGAAGGCGCTCCAGCGCTCTATGACCGACGCTTCCGCGAAGCGGTTGGGGTTGAGCACCTTGGCGAGGAAGATGCCTGCCACAGCCAGGACGAAAACCCAGAAGACAACCGTGACCAGGCCGATCATCTGGTTGACAAAACCATACAACTCGTACACGTGAGCCCCTTCCCCCAATGTCAATACGTGGTTGCACAATAGCAGATGCGAGTGGCCGACAGCGGCATGTCTGGACGTTGCGGCCGTTGGATGACCGGCAGCCATGACAATAGAGGCCTCCCCGTTGTGGAGCGCGCGGGGACTCTGGGGGTTCGGGGCCAAGCACTGACGCCCGGTCATCCTCACCGCCTTGGGTCACCCGTCTTGGGTGATGACGGTCACCTGTGGAATCTGACGATAATCTCACTGCGAAATCGAATCACTTGGATCAGACGTCACAGTCGGATTGCTGGAGGAAGGACATACCATGTGCTACAGGCCACCGACCGCTTCTAGAAAGCCAGTATCGTGTCCTCGGTGCAGAGCGGTGAATACAGGTACTGAAGATGTCTGCGTCGTGTGCGGAGAAACGCTTCCCAAGATGTCGAGCAGTGGCACCGTTCGATCCCCCGATGTGAATCCGAGTGCGAAGGCCCCTGTCGAGCCCCCAAAGGCGCGTCCGATTCCGCCGAAATCGTAAGGCGCAAGGATCCCTATTGCGAGAGACGGTGGCAGCGACGAGCGCGGTTTGTTGCCGTTCCCTTTGCGCGAGGGGGATACCTCGAGGGTTGCGATGGGTAGAGCCTTCAAGATGGCACCACGCCATCAAGTCAGTCGCTTCGAAACTCTGGACTGGTCTGTGAACACGCATTTATGCATCAAGGAGTATCACACTCCTGCGCCGCCAGGTTGTTCGTGTGGCGGGCTGTCGCGTGCGGTTCGAGATCGCGCCATGCCGTAGACAACTCCTGCTATGGGACGCCAGTGCGCCTGTCTGCCGGGACGCAGGGAGAGGTTGACTCCTATGGCTGAGAGGGCGGTTAGATACCCAGTGTCATTCGTCACGATCAAGCTGCTACCGCCATCTGTGCCACACGACCTTGTCGCGCGGCCTCGGCTCACCCGTCGTCTCAGCAGGGCACTCGACAGCGGACTGATTCTCGTCTCCACCGCCGCAGGCTTCGGGAAGACCACTCTACTGTCCGAGTGGATCCAGCGGTCGCTGACCGACGCCACCGCCCCCTTTTCTGTGAGCTGGCTTTCGCTTGATGAAGCCGACAACGACCCAGTGCGGTTCTGGCACTACGTGCTATGTGCGCTGGAGGACTGCTTCCCAAACGAAATGAAGAAGCTCTGTCCTCTTCTCAGTTCACCCTTTTCTTCATCGCACGAACCATTCCTAGCCGCTCTGATCAATAGCCTGGTTGTCTTGACCGCCAACGAGTCCACTTGTCATCAGCGAGATTGTGTGCTTGTGCTGGATGACTACCATGTGATAGAGAATGCAGCTATCCATCAATCGCTGGAATACGTAATCGACCATCTCCCGCAGAGGATTCATCTAGTTATCGCCAGTCGCGTGGATCCGCCTTTGCCCCTGGCTTCTTATCGTGGTCACGGCCGACTAGCAACGATAGACGCGTCGGATCTCAAGTTCAATGACGAAGAGGCAGCCGAATTCTTAAGACGCAGAATGGGCTCGGGATTCTCCGTTCAAGATGCCGTCGCTTTGCAGGCGCTTGCTGACGGATGGGTTGTCGGACTACAGCTCTTGGCCTTGTCGATCGGCGAACATGCAAGCATGTATGGTCTTTCGAAGAAACCCGAGAGCGATGACCGCAATGTGGCCGACTTCTTGACGAGTGAAGTGCTCGCCAAACTGCAGCCTGAAGTCATGGCCTTCCTACTCGGAAGCTCTATCTTGGACCCCCTGTGCAGTTCCCTGTGTCAGGCGGTAACAGGCTGTGCGGGCAGTCAACAGATGCTGGAAGAGCTTGAGCACGCCAACGTGTTCATCTTCCCCCTGGACAGCAACCGCGGTTGGTATCGATACCATCGCCTCTTCGCAGACTGTCTGAGAGATCGGCTATATCGAACCCAGCCCGACGATGTGCATTCCCTGCACTGCCGCGCCAGCGAATGGTACGAGGCCCATCAGATGCCGCTAAAAGCGATCAAGCACGCTTTGGTTTCCGGAGATTGTGAACGTACTGCGCGGCTCATTCAATCAAGCTATCGCGAATTCGTCATGAAGGGGCAGTTCGCTCTACTCTCGGATGTACTGGACAGTATACCGGAGCCTGTGCTCAGCACGTTCCCTTTGCTTGCCCTCGCAAGAGCTTGGGCACTGATCGCAAAACGCCACAACGACGTGGAGCAGTACTTGTGTGCGGCCGAGAATGCCATCTTCTCGGGCAACGCAGAACGGGAAGTCCCTCTGGAGTCTCGTATACGACCTGAGATGCTCGTTATCCGGGCCACTGTCGCAGGGATGCGAGGAGATGTTCATGAAAGCCTTCGGCTCGTCAATCAGGCTGTTCTGCAAGTGCCGAAGGAAGACTCCTTCGTTCACAGCATGGCGTTGAATGCCGCAGGAACCGCGGCCGCTAGGGGTGCTGATCCCACCATAGCGATCTCCATTCTGCGCGAGTCTCGCGCAACCACGAAGATGGCACACAACGTCCTCGCCGAGCTCGTCCTGCTGTACTTCATGGCGAACCAATACGTCTATCAAGGGCAGCTACGGAGGGCAGAGGCCATTTACGACGACATGTCGATTCTGACAGCTGATCTTGCTGACAAGGATCTACCACACAAAGGACTCGCGCGAATCGGAATTGGCAGTCTCCAGTATGAATGGAATGAGCTATCGGCCGCGGAGGACTCTCTTCGTGTCGGCATAGGACTACTTGAAAGAGGGATGAGCATGGAGTTTCTTGCCGAGGCGTACATTACGTTGGCTCGTGTCAAGAAGGCTCAGGGGGACTTGCCGGACGGCATGCGGATTCTTGAGGACACGATGCTCTTTGCGCGGCAGCGTCGGGCAGCCCGAGTCGTCGCAGAGGTGGAGGCTTACCTTACTCGCTTTCAACTCGAAGCTGGAGATGAGAGGGCCGCATACCGCTGGGCGCAGCAGGCTCAAGATCTAGATGCCAACGAAGAAGATACGCCACTCAAGGAGATCCAGGCCATCACGCTAGCACGTGTGTTCTTCGCGTGGGGTCGCGGAGCCGAGGCCTTGCGGATACTGGGGCGCCTTTTGGTAGATACCACATCCACATCACGATTCGGAATGGTCATCGAGATTTTGGTACTTCAGTCTCTGATTCTGCGTTCGCAGAATCGAGACGAGGCGGCCTTTACATCGCTTGAACAGGCTTTGGAACTTGCGGAGCCAGAACGGTATATCAGGGTCTTCGCCGATGAAGGCCGGGCAATGTTCGCCTTGCTGGACGATTATCTGGAAGCAAGGCAGTCTGAGCCGACTGCTCGAAGTCAAGCCGCACTCGTTTACGCAAGCCTGTTGCGATCAGCTGCTGAGTCTACTCTCCCGGGAGTTGAGAACCGGCGCCGAATCAATACCCAACAGAGTACTGCGCTCGCGTTGACGAAGCGAGAGATGCAGGTTTGTCGTCTTGTCGTATCCGGATACACGAACCACGAGATCGCCGAGTCCCTCTTCATAACCGAGAACACGGTCCACTCACACCGCATGAGCGCGTATAGGAAACTGGAAGTCAAAAGCCGAAGGCAGTTGGTCCAGAAGATAAGGTCCTAGGAGGTGAACGCTGATAGCGTTGCGTGTCTCGCTTGTGGGCCAGATGTCGGTTCCGCAGCTTGGGTACTGCGCCTGCCGAACCTCGGAACCTGAATTTCGCGTCGCAGACCATCGATGGCGTCCCGAGCGTCTTGGGCCCCCAGCAATATGGGGCTCTCGCTCGACAAGTGCCAGGTGCTCGACACGACTTCCGGCGTCCAGAGTCCTCACTAAGACCACCAGCGCGAGGTCTGCCTGGGGGCGTCTGGAACGGGCAAGACGCGTGTGGCAACCCAGATCGGCGTCTCGGCGGAACATGCGCGCATGTGCGTCAATCGAAGAGCTGATCGCCCTCAGCCTATCCGCCTTGCGCCCTTCCGAATTTGGCCGCCCAGGCGCGCTGTGCAGATGGGCTTGCTGGTTGGCCAATGCGGCTTCTTGAGTAGCCTTCTTCGGTCACCTGTCGCGGGTGAAGACAGCCATCTCGGCCGGTGACATCGTCGTGGCGAGGCAGCCCTACGCCCGTCCCATCGGCTGATGGACGAAGGGAGGACGATGCCGAGGGAAACCCGCGGGTCACCCTCATGACCGCGAACAAGATCGTCGCGTTCA
>Ga0068714_10005997_pt1 | contig 12601 bp, 9 predicted proteins | sample MTBNYHSulfiMetaG_FD_62988 | JGI IMG/M metagenome (GOLD analysis project Ga0068714, IMG submission 62988) | Enrichment culture microbial communities from rom New York Harbor, USA that are MTBE-degrading - MTBE-NYH (New York Harbor Sulfidogenic)... | ecosystem: Environmental > Aquatic > Marine >... | reverse complement strand
TGTGGCAGGACAAGCTCATCACCTTTCGGAACGACCGGTACGTGGTAGCCGTGAAGTCCGGTTTGCGCCATGCCTTGCCCGGCATCATCCACGACATGTCTCATAGCAGAGCCACCTGCTTCGTCGAACCTTCGCACACCGTGGAACTGAACAACCAGTTGAGTATGCTGGTTCGCCGGGAACGCGACGAGGTTCGAAGGATCCTGATTGGGCTAACGGATTTCATCCGCTCGAATATGGAAGCCTTACGGACCAATCTAGAGACGATATCCACATTGGATATGATCTGGTCCAAAGGCAAAATGAGCCTCGCGCTCGACGGTGTCGAACCCGAAATCGGTGTGGTTGGTCCCAGGTATATGAAAGCCACCCATCCTCTGCTGGATTTTCGCCACAAACGCCGGGGGGGGACCGCACCCAGACCGATCAATCTCGAGTTTCCGGAAGGGATGCGATGTCTCGTCGTTTCAGGGGCCAACATGGGAGGCAAGACAGCCGCACTCAAGACGTTAGGGCTTCTTAGCCTGATGGTCCAATCGGGCTTGCACGTGCCCGCCGCGGAACCAGCCCATGCCATGGTCTTTGATCAGGTTTTCGCTGTAATCGGAGACGATCAGGACCTGGTGCACGATTTGAGCACCTTTTCATCTCAGATGAAGCGGATCATGTCCATATTCGAGAGAATCAGTTCAGATTCTTTGGTCCTGCTCGATGAAATCTGCACGAACACGGATCCGGTCGAGGGGAGCGCTCTGGCGCTGAGCATCCTGGAGAAGCTGGATGCGATGGGCTGTCGGACCCTGGTCACTACCCATTACAACGGGTTGAAAGGTTACGCCACTACCCGCAAGCATGCAATGAACGTTTCGGTAGACTACGAGGAAACCACGCATACGCCTCTGTATTCATTGACCTACGGCGTTCCCGGAGCGAGCAATGCCATCCGGATCGCCCGGACGCTGGGATGTCCCCCGAGATCCTACAGGCGGCAGAGAGCCATCTTTCCCCGAGCGACAAACGGACCATCCATTTAATACAAGACCTGGACAAGACGTACCGTGAGCTGAAAGACGAAGAAAACCGGGTGCGGCTACTGAAGAGTCAACTGGAACAAGCCAAGAAAGCCTATGAAGGACTTTCCCGAGAACTCGAACTCGAGCGTCATCGCATCCTCACCGAGGAGCGCGAACATGCGAAACAGATAGTAAGTCGAGCCGAGTCCAACTTCCGAAGAATATTGCTGAAGGCACGAGACTCTTCGCAAGAACCATCGGACATGACGGGGCTGCGGGATGAACTGAAGCGAGCTCAAAAGCTCCTTTTGGCGAAATTGAATCCACCCAAACGGATACCCGGAAAACCTCAATTGGAACGATTGGTTCCCGGCTGCAAAGTCAGAATCAAAGGTTCGAATCAGACGGGCGTCCTGGTGTCTCTGGATGATAACGGAGAAGCCGCACAAGTTGTCATAAAGGGAATGAAGGTCAGGACGCAGGCCGCCAATCTTGAATTTGTTCAGCCTGCTACGCCGGTGTCCGCAGGCCACCGGGTGGACGCGGGATCGTTCCCGCATCCCACTCGAGAAGTGAATTTGCAGGGCATGACCGTTGAAGACGCGCTGCAATTCCTGGATAAGACCATCGACAGCGCCCTGATTTCCGGCGTTGATCAGATTGATCTCATACACGGCGTAGGCACGGGAAGACTCAAGACGGCTATCCGGCTTTATCTGAAGGACCACGCTCAGGTGAAAGATTTTCGACATAAGGAACCTCATCTGGGCGGTGTGGGAGTCACTGAAGTCGAACTCATGACTTGATCAGCAGAAATGGGAAATGGCCCCTAACGACACATTGGAAGAAGTGAGACGAGCCGCGGACATTGTCGAGACGATCTCTTCCGTGGTGCCCTTGAAGAAAGCCGGCGCATATTATCGAGCGCCATGTCCGTTTCATAAAGAAACCAATCCTTCGTTTACAGTAAACCCGACCACGCAAACCTTTTACTGTTTCGGTTGTCAAGAAGGTGGTGACGTATTTTCCTTTTATATGAAATACCACAACCTTTCTTTCGGTGAAGCCGTTCGCGAGTTGGCGGCTCGATTTGCCGTGCCCCTTTCGTATAAAGGAGGGAAAAGGCCGAATGAATCAAAAGCGAATGAAGAAAAGCAGAGACTCTACGAAATCAATGAGCTTGCCGTTTCGCATTATCACCGGAGTCTGTTCCACGACGATCAGGGACGACGGGCGCGCGACTATCTGGAAAAACGAGGTATCGGAAAAGAGATCATTCGAGAATTTCGCTTAGGATTCGCACAACCGGGTTGGGACAATTTAGTAAACGTTTTCAGACGTAAAGGAGTCGATCTTTCAGAGGCGGTAACAGCGGGTCTTCTTGTTCCGGGCAAGAAAAAAAGTCACTATGACCGTTTTCGTGAGCGGGTTATTTATCCCATCATGGATCCCCAGAATCGGGTGATGGGTCTGGGAGGGCGAGTGTTGGACGAGACCTTGCCCAAGTACCTGAATTCGCCTGAAACGCCCATTTATCACAAAGGCAGGGCCCTGTACGGCCTGCAGACCGGCTTGAAGGAGGGTAGACGAGCGGGACAATTGCTGCTTGTGGAAGGATACATGGATCTGCTCGTGCTTAACGCTCACGGCATCCGCAATGTTGTAGCTTCTTTGGGAACGGCCTTGACGCGCGAACAGGTTTGGCTCTTAAAGCGTGCGGGAGCGACCGTGGTGGTCGCGTTCGATTCCGATGAAGCGGGCAGGAAAGCTGCATTCAGGGCCGCACCCATATTTTTCGAGGAAGATGTCCGGGCTACCGCGCTCCAGTTCGATCCCGGCGAAGATCCGGATGAGTATGTCCGACGGGTCGGCCGGGAAGCGTTTCTTCGTCATCTGGATGACGCGGCTCCTATCATGGACTTTTGTCTGAACCGGGTCCTGAAAAGAGACATCCGCAGCGCGGCGGACAAAGAAGATATCCTGGACGAGATCGTACCGCTCATCCGATCGCTTAGGGGCCGAATACAGCAGATGGAAGCTGTCGCCGGTTTATCCAGATCTCTGCAGCTGGACGAGGAAATCGTCTGGAAGGCGATTCAGGCCGGCTCGAAGAAAACGGGCTCGGAATCTCAGCCGGTGGCCATCCAGGACGTCTCTCTGAGAACGGAAGAGAACACGCTGGGTTTTTTGATTCGCAATCCTAAGTACATATCCGGTTTTCTGGAAGAAGGATTGGGTTCGCATTTTAACTCGCAATCCATAAAAGTGCTCTTTGACTCTCTGTTGAATCTGTTCGAAGAGGAAGGCTCAATAGAAATCACCAGACTCTTGGCGCGGCATCCAGATACGGATTCCAAGAAGATCATCGCGCGATTGGTCGCGGAACAGGATGAAAGCGAGGAAGAGCACGCCGAGGAGATGGCGCGTGACATGTTGCGTGCTTATCGTCTCAAGAAGATATTGGAACAGGAAAAAAAACTTACAGTACGCATTCAGGAGGCCGAGAAGAACGACGATCCCGAATTGCTGCTGTCTTTACTGCGCGAGCAAAAAGAACTGATCGCGCAAAAAACACAAACCATGCAAGAGGATACCGTTTATGGCCAAGTCAAACATGGATGAGCTCAAGCGGTTAATTTCTTTGGGTAAAGAGAAGGGGTACATTACTTACGAAGAGCTTAATGACTCTTTGCCCAATAACATTGTTTCATCCGAACTCATCGACGACATGATGATGATGTTCGATGAACTGGATATTCAAGTGGTAGACAGTCCCCAGCAGTTCAAAATCAAGACCGCGAGCGCGGATGCTGCCGTGGATCAAGACACCGGAGACGGCAAGGCGGCTGCTGATGCCGTTGAGCCTGCCGGAAAAATCTCAGATCCGGTGAAGATGTATCTGCGCGAGATGGGTATGGTCTCCCTACTCACCCGCGAAGGTGAGGTGGAAATCGCCAAACGGATCGAAGAGGGACAAAAAATGGCCCTGGAGACCATTTTCACCTCCTGGCTGGGTCTCAAGGAACTCAGGGAAACTCGGGACCAGCTTCTTCGTGAAGAAATCAAACCCAAAGAAATCATCACCGGAATCGACGATGATGAGGAACCGTATTCTGAAGCTGAGAACAGACTCAGGCTGGACTTGCTGGAACGGCTCGACAAAGTCATGGCCATTGCGTCGGAGTACGAGCAACTCTATACGAAACAGGATTTTCCGGATCCGCTGGGATATCTGAAATCGGACGATGCAGTCCAGCTGAAGGAAGAATCCTGGGATGGCGAAAATGTCTGCCCTCCTGAATTGGAACCTTGCAAGAAGCGGATCATTGAAGTCCTATCGGATTTGAAATTCGACAATCGGCCTGTGCAACGCGTCTCGGAGAGACTCAGAAAAGAAGTGAAAAACATCCGACGAGCCGAGAGAGCCATCAGGAAGTGTTCCGAAGAGACGGGCCTTTCTATTAGTAGTCTGGAAGAATTCTCCACCAGCGAGGGAGCCGAAAAGCGGGCGACTTATTGCGAAAAGATGGGAATTCCCAAGGAGCATCTGGAACGCGTATGTGAAGATTTCAGAAAGCATCATAAGGTCATAGAGCAGGTACAATGTCGCTGTAAGACTACGGCCGGCATGCTCAAAGAAAATTATCGGCATATCCTGACGGGGTGGGAAGTCGCCAATAACGCCAAGAGAGAACTCGTTGAAGCGAACTTGCGGTTGGTGGTCAGCATCGCCAAGAAATATACGAACAGAGGTCTTCAGTTTCTGGATTTGATACAGGAAGGCAACATCGGTCTCATGAAAGCCGTGGACAAGTTCGAGTATCAGCGAGGCTACAAGTTCAGCACATATGCAACGTGGTGGATACGCCAAGCCATAACGCGAGCGATAGCGGATCAGGCGAGGACGATACGAATCCCCGTTCATATGATAGAAACCATCAACAAACTGGTTCGCACTTCCAGGTACCTGGTTCAAGAGTACGGACGGGAACCCACTCCGGAAGAAATTGCGGAAAAGATGGAATTCTCCCTCGAGAAAGTGCGCAAGGTCCTTAAAATCGCGAAAGAACCCATCAGCCTGGAAACTCCTATAGGTGAGGAGGAAGACAGTCATCTGGGAGATTTTATCGAAGACAAAAAAGTCATGTCTCCGTCCGAGGCCGTCATCAATCTGGACTTGAGCGAGCAAACCAGAAAAGTGCTGGCGACACTGACCCCGAGGGAAGAGAAGGTTTTGCGGAAACGATTCGGCATTGGTGAAAAAGCCGATCATACGCTCGAGGAAGTAGGCAAGGTCTTTGACGTAACTCGCGAACGCATTCGACAAATCGAGGCCAAAGCGCTTCGCAAGCTGCGGCATCCCAGTCGGGCCCGCAAACTCAAAGCGTTTGTCGAGAGTTAGGCGTTTGCTGGAATTCAAGGTGTAAGCGAGGACTTGTACCTTGGCCTTTTGGGGCGCTGCGACAGAGTTTTACTTGACAGGATTCCAAGGCTGGTCTTATAGATGTTTGAATTAACGAGCGGGCCCATAGCTCAGTTGGCAGAGCCACCGGCTCATAACCGGAAGGTCCCAGGTTCGATCCCTGGTGGGCCCACATTAATGGACGGAATTTCATACTTCCATGGAAATTGGAGTTGCTTTTCGGCCCAAGGGGGCGTTCACCACAAGGTACGCCCTCATCTTTATTTTTCGCCGGTTTGATATGTTAAGGGTTAAGGATGTCATAAGATTTTTTGAAGTTTTGGCTCCTCCGCATTTAGCGGAAGATTGGGACGAAGTAGGGCTCCAGATAGGAGATCCGGATCGACCCCTGGATACGGTACTTCTGGCCCTGGACCCCTCCCTTGAAGCTCTTCTGAAAACCAAGTCACTTGAAGCTCAGCTCATGGTTACCCACCACCCTCTCTTCTTCAAGCCGTTGAAAAGACTCCATTACCACGACCCTGTCACTCAATTTGTTAAACTGGCCCTCGAACACGATATCGCCGTATTCTCCGCACATACCAATCTGGACGCAACCTCGGGAGGCGTAAACGACGTATTGGCAAGCGTGCTGGAAATCGAGGTTCAGGATATCCTCTCGGAGGATCCGGTGGAACGCATGGCGAAGCTGGTCATCTTCATACCCGAAGAATCATTGAATCCGCTGCGTCAGGCCATCTTTTCGGCAGGGGGAGGCAGGATAGGTAAATACTCCGGATGCTCGTTTAATCTGCCCGGTACCGGGACCTACACACCTGTGGAGGGGGCGCTGCCATTTGAAGGAGAAGTAGGCGTAACGAGCGAAGTCGACGAGGTCCGCGTCGAGGTTTTGGTGCCTCGCGATCGCATCCCCGAGGTCCTGGCCAAGGCCCGGGAAGTGCATCCGTACGAAGAGATGGCCTACGACGTGATTCCACTGTTGAATCCTACGCACTCGGGTGGGACGGGCCGATTGGGCAAATTACCCGAGCCCATGACGCTCGAACATCTAGCACTACGGGTCTCCAACCGGCTGGGACTGGAACGAATCAAATTCGTTGGAGATCGCCTCAAACCCATTCGAATCGTCGCATTGTGCGGTGGTTCGGGGGCCTCGCTGTATCCTTACGCGCTCAGAAAGAGCGCGGACGTTTTTATAACCGGTGAGTTTACCCATCATCAGGCGTTGGAAGCATCCGCCCGCGGTTTGGCTTTGTTGGATGTGGGTCATTTCGCTTCGGAAAGGCCGGTCTTGGATGAATTATCCATCATTCTCGAACGTCAGTTCAAGCCGCTTCTGCCGAAGTTCAGGGCTGTGGTGTTCCAAGAAGAAAAGGACGTATTTCAGTATATATAGGGAGGAGTTTTGATCGAAATCATAAAGCAACTTCTTGAACTGGCCGAAGAAGACACCGTCATTCGGCAACTGAAACTCGACTACGAACAGATTCCTGCAAAAATTCAGCAGCTGGAAAGACGGGTCAATGGCGCTGAGGAGGGTCTGGACGATTGTACAAATCGTCTTCAGGAGGTAGAAGAGCACAAGAAGCAGGCGGAAAGGGAACTCGAAGAGATTCGTTCGAACATTGCAAAAAGCAATTCGAGGCGTGCGCGGGTAAAAACGAATCGAGAGTATTGGGCCACCATGAAAGAGGTCGAAGACTTGAAGGCTCTGATGAAAACCAAGGAGGACGAAGTGCTCACCGTTCTGGAGGAGCTGGAATCCTTGGGCAATCAAAAGACCGGTTTAGTCGAGACATTGGAAGCGGCGAAGCCCGGCCTCGAGGCGGAGATCCGTGACCTCAAAGCGAGACTGGAAGTGGCTCAAACCGAAATCGACAAGCGGCTGAAAGTTCGCGAGAAACTGGCCGGTGCGGTCGAAAAAGATCTGCTGGAACGATACGAAGCCCTGATAAACGCCCGTGGGGGACAAGCATTGGCGGGCGTTCGGGACGGTGTATGCTTGTGCTGCAATATGCTCATTCCACCTCAGGTTTACAACGAACTTTTGCGGAGCGATCAGTTGCTGAGCTGTCCCAACTGCCAGCGGATCATCTATTGGATCGATCACGAAGGGCTGGAAGGATCTCCAGAAGAATAGCTTGCCGGAGCCTCGCGTCCCGATGATCTTCGATGGTTTGACGGCTCTTCGTATGATTCTTCCGAACGTGGACGATATTTGAGGCCCTTTGAGTACTGATCAACGAGCATTTCTGAACGTTTTGTGCCGGAGTAGTCCAGGTGATCGCCGGCTCTCCTCGCGAGAGCGGGAGGAAAGTCCGAGCTCCATAGGGCAGAGTGGTCCGTAACGCGGACTGGGGGCGACCCTAAGGAAAGTGCCACAGAAAACAGACCGCCTCCGTACCGGAGGTAAGGGTGAAACGGTGAGGTAAGAGCTCACCAGATTCGATGGTGACATCGAATGCTAGGTAAACCCCACTCGGAGCAAGACCAAATAGGAGGGCGTTACAAGGCGGCCCGTCTTTTGCCCTCGGGTAGGTCGCTCGAGGTTTCGGGCAACCGAAACCCTAGATGAATGATCACCGCCCCGCATCGGGCAACCTATGCGGGGAACAGAACTCGGCTTACGGACTGCTCCGGCACATCTTTTTCTCTGGAACACCGGTCATGTCGGTCCGGGGCGTACCCTTCTCACCCGACAGCTCCCGGAATATGAAAAACGACAACGAGCTCATATCCAGACCTTCCTGCTATGCTGTTATTCCCGCTGCCGGGCAAGGCTTGCGCATGGGAACGCCTCTACAGAAGCAGTTTTTGGACCTCTGGGGCAAACCGATACTTGCCCGGACGATCGAAGTATTCGAGCAATCCACAAGCATAGAAGGCATCATACTGGTCACTTCGGAAGACCGGCTCGATTTTTGCCGGAATGAAATCATCGCACCGTACCATTTTCAAAAGGTCCGAGACATCGTCCCCGGCGGCAAAGAGCGACAGGATTCCGTATTCAACGGTCTATGCGCGGTACCGGAAACCACGGACCTGGTGGCGGTGCACGACGGTGTGAGGCCCTTGGTTACTGTCGAGCTCATCGAACATACGATACTCGCGGCGTACGAAAAGGGAGCCGCCGTGGCGGCTCAGCCGGCGCATGAAACGGTGAAGCTGTCCGAGGACGGAGCCACCGTGGCTCGAACTCTGGACCGTAACCGGATCTTTTTGGCTCAAACTCCACAAACCTTCAGGCGCGACCTGATATGGGAGGCGCATATAAAGGCTAGAGAAAGACGATTTTACGCTACGGACGATGCCATGCTGATCGAGGAGCTTGGATATACGGTGCAGATCGTTCCCGGCATTCCACAGAATATCAAAATTACTACACCGGCCGATCTCAAACTCGCCGAAGCGCTTGGAAACGGGTCTGACTCTTGGCCGAACGAATAACCGGGGCCATCAAGAAACTCTGTTGGTTGGGCAAACATCGGAGGATCAGATGCTTTGCCTGATAGCGGTTTTTCCGGACTCCTGAAAAAGAGCCTTGAGCTGAGTCCATTCTTTTGTTTAAGTACGAATAGTGAGTCCGTCCGGCGAGTTCTTCCGGCGCAGGGGCAAGAGAGAAAGACCCCTTTTGAAACGATTCAGGTTAGACGGAAAGACGCGTTAGTCACCATGCGTGTAGGCATAGGATACGATAGCCACCGGTTTCTCGAAGGACGCAAGCTGATTCTCGGTGGAGTGGAAATTCAGCACAGTTTGGGCTTATCAGGCCACTCGGACGCGGACGCCCTGATCCACGCCATCTGCGATGCCCTACTCGGAGCCGCCGGCATGGGTGATATCGGCGCTCTGTTTCCGGATTCGGATCCGGCCAACAAGAACCGGTCCAGTCTCGAATTCTTGCGGGAAATACGAGACATGTTACAAGATCACCATCTCAAACCGGTGCATATAGATGCGACCGTAATCGCGGAGGCTCCGAAACTGAGACCGCACATACCGGATATGTGCGGCGCCATGGCCAAGGTCCTCGGCATGGATCCCACACGCATCGGCGTCAAAGCCAAAACGAATGAAACGATGGGTTTTGTGGGGCGCGGCGAAGGTATTGCCGTTTTCGCGGTCGCCCTTCTCGAGGAGAATATATGAGTGACAGGGTGAGGGTCCGCTTTGCTCCCAGCCCCACAGGAGAACTGCACATCGGTAACGCTCGAACCGCTCTGTTTAATTGGCTGTTCGCGCGCCGCCATAACGGCGCGATGGTTTTGCGAATCGAGGATACCGACCTGGACCGGTCCGCATCCAAATATGTTGCATCCACCATGAAGGACCTCCAGTGGATGGGTATCCGCTGGGACGAAGGGCCGGACGTCGGAGGCCCTTACGGCCCATATCGGCAGACGGAGCGCCTCGAAATCTATCACGAATATCTGGAACGGCTCAAACAATCCGATCAAGCCTATCCCTGTTATTGCTCGAAGGAGGACTTAGAACAGGAGCGCAAAGAACAGCTCGCGCGGGGCCTGCCTCCCCGGTACTCGGGAAGATGTCGCCGCCTGACTCAGGGTGAACGAAAAAGGATAGAAGGTGAGGGCGTGGTCCCTACCCTGCGCTTCCATGTGGACACGCGATCGGTTTTACTGGAAGACGAGCTTCACGGCGCGATTACGTTTCCCGCAAATACGCTTGGCGATTTCATCGTGGTCCGATCTACGGGAGTCCCTTCGTATAATTTTGCCGTAGTGGTGGACGATATTCTCATGAAGATCACCCATGTCATCCGAGGGGAAGATCACATCAGTAACAGTGCAAGACAGATCCTTTTGTACCGGTTCTTCGGCGTAACTCTCCCGAAATTCGCCCATCACGCGCTCATCGTGGGTAAGGATCGGGCCAAATTGAGTAAACGACACGGCGTTACTTCCGTGTCCGCATTCCGCGAAAGGGGCTATCTTCCTCAAGCATTGACCAACTACCTGGCCTACCTCGGCGGCCACTTTTCCGGTCCCAGGGAAGTGTACTGTGCGGACGAGCTTGCGGATGTGTTCGACCTTCAGTCCCTTAGCAGGAAGAGCGCCACCTTCGATCCCGAAAAGCTGAATTGGTTCAATGCCCAACACTTGCGGCTCCTGAGCCCGGAGGAGGCCATTCGTGCAGTGGTTCCTTTCCTTGAAAAGGAAGGATTCAATGTAAGCGAATATCCGGCTGAATGGTTGGCGGAAGCGGTCGAGGCCGTCCTCCCCAATGCGGTCACCCTCGAGGACGCGGTTTCTTTCCTCCGATGTTTCCTCTCGGACGAACCGGAGATAACGGAGGAAGCACGGACCCAACTTGCGGAACCCGGTTCACCTGCAATGCTTTCCACCATAGCGGAAGTCATAGCAGGAGCAGAGGCCATCACTCCGGAGTCCGTTGGAGGCTTGCTCAAATCCGCACAAAAAAGAACCGACATGCGGGGCAAACGCTTCTATCACCCGTTGCGCGCCGCTCTTACCTGTTCCACTCGAGGCCCTGAACTGGATAAGGTCCTGTTGGTGTTGGGCAAACAGCGCGCACTGGAACGGATTCACCGGGCGCTGCAAATATCGAAGAGAGACCAAGAATAAAGCGAATATGGAATATCCGGACCATGGAGTAGTGCGATGTCTCTAGTCATATACAATACGTTGTCCAAAAAGAAAGAATTGCTGACGCCCCTTTCCGATAATAGAATCAACGCATACGTTTGCGGCATTACGGCCTACGATTACAGCCATATCGGCCACGCCCGTTCGGTCGTAGTCTTCGATGCGATCGTTAGATACTTACGATACAGAGGATTTGAAGTCCGTTTTATTCGTAATTTCACGGACATTGATGACAAGATCATCAAGCGGGCTCAGCAGGAACAGAGCACGTGCGAAGCCGTTTCTAAAAAATACATCCAAGAATTCCGAAAAGACATGGCCGCCCTGGGAGCCATGAATCCCGACCAAGAGCCTCTGGCCACGGAATACATCCCCAAAATGATCGAAACCATCCAGCGCCTAGTAGAAAAAGGGCACGCCTATGAATCACAGGGAAGCGTTTATTTTTCCGTGTCTACCTTTCCGGGATACGGCAAACTGTCCGGGAGGAATACGGAAGAGCTGATGACCGGCGTCCGAATTGAAGTGGACGAAAACAAAAGGGAACCCTTGGACTTTGCGCTCTGGAAAGCCGCCAAGCCGGGAGAACCGCACTGGACCAGCCCATGGGGAGAAGGCCGTCCGGGCTGGCACATTGAATGCTCCGTCATGAGTACCTCGATTCTGGGACCCACCCTGGACATTCATGGCGGAGGCAAGGATTTGATCTTTCCCCACCACGAGAACGAAATTGCCCAGTCCGAAGCCGCTACCGGCAAGCCTTTTGTTCGCTTCTGGCTTCACAATGGATTCATCAATATCGATCGCCAGAAGATGTCAAAATCGCTGGGAAATTTTCTGACCGTGCGAGAAATCCTGAAACAATTTCATCCGGAATCCGTACGTCTTTTCCTCCTATCCAAACATTATCGGAGTCCTCTCGACTACTCTGACGAAGGTCTCAGAGAAGTGGAGAGCAGCGTTGAACGCGTTTACAACACCCTGAAACGCATAGACGAACTCTGCGCCGGTGTCGATCCGGAGACGACTTCCCTCGAGAATCTTTCCAGTGTGGCAGACGAGTTGCTGGAAAAATGCCGAAGCCTGTCCGATCGGTTTATCGAAGCCATGGATGACGACTTCAATACGGCCAAAGCCATGGGCCTCCTCTTCGATCTGGTACGATCCATGAACCGGCTTCAGGATGAAATCACCGGCGCCGCGACGCCCGAACAGGCTTTTGTGCTCAGGCTCGGCCAAGCGGAAGTGCTCGGGACAGCGAGCATTCTCGGTATGTTTCAGCTGGGCTGGCAAAGGTTTTTCGAATCCAGGACCCGGAAAGCCCTCGAAGAAGAAGGCCTTTCCGTCGAGGAAATCGAGCGCCTGGTCCGGGAACGGACCATTGCAAGAAAAGAAAAAGACTGGGCTAAAGCCGATCAGATCCGCAAGACCCTCGAGGAGCGCGGTATTCTTCTCGAAGATACTCCGGAAGGGACCCGCTGGAGGACGAGCTGAGTGGTCGACCGGCAATTTCGGATCGAGACGGAATTCACCCTCAG
>Ga0068714_10005996_pt1 | contig 12601 bp, 10 predicted proteins | sample MTBNYHSulfiMetaG_FD_62988 | JGI IMG/M metagenome (GOLD analysis project Ga0068714, IMG submission 62988) | Enrichment culture microbial communities from rom New York Harbor, USA that are MTBE-degrading - MTBE-NYH (New York Harbor Sulfidogenic)... | ecosystem: Environmental > Aquatic > Marine >... | reverse complement strand
GGTCCCATAATTGAATTGACACTCCAAGCGTTCGCTGGAACACGACCCATCGGGAGGTCTCTTCAGAGCCCCAACCACTCTTACCGAGGTATCAACCGGCGCCGCTGAGTTTGTGGGGTTCGGACTCGAGCAACTGAACGAACTCAACGAACTCGAAGAACCCGTTATCAGTTGGTCACAATCGGCGCTTTACGCAAGAACTGGTCCTTCTCGAGCTGGTCCAGAAGAGCCGCCGCCAGGTCGGCCCGAATCAGCTTCGCCCTCACTCCGATGCGCAAGTCAAATCCCAACAGGTACTTGTCCGTTCGGTAACCGTCGACCAGGCGTGTGGGGCGCAAAATGACCCATTCGAGGTCGCTTTGGCGGATCACATCACCTCCTCCTGGAGCTCTACCTCTGCAAGGCGCCGGCCTCTGATGATCAGGGAAAAAAGGAAACGGGCCGGAATCGTCAGTCTCTTCCGACTGTCACCGGAGCCGACCGAGGAGACACAGACGAATCGAGGTATTCCGCAGGAACCAAGAGCGCTCACGATGTTGCCCGTGCCCTCCGAGCGAACCCGTCCTGGCGGATGCCCGAAAGGGACCCCCAGAGCGGAAACCGCGGCCTCGACCCCATCAAGCGCGGCCTTCACGCTGCCTAGTTCGAGCACGTCTCCCCGCACCAACCTGAGTTTCACATCTCTGACAGGAAGGCGAGCGGGATCTCGCACGAAGGCAGTGACTTCATGGCCGCGACTGACGGCCTGTCGCACCACTTCGATGCCTGTCCCGCCCGTGGATCCGAACACGGTGATGTTCATTGCTTTCTCAACTCCTGCTCATCTTCGCATGTGATGATATGGCGGTCGGGTGGCAAGCCTCCTGTCTTCCACCGGAGTGCCTACAGCAAAATGATAGAGACTCTGGTAGGCGTTTCCCTCCAGGCCCATGACCTCCGCAGCCGGGTCGTCGAAATAGCATCCCATTCCGGTGCCCCTCGCCCCGTGGGCTTCGGCTTCGAGATACAAAACCTGCCCTATCATGCCGCACTCCCAGAAAAGCTGCGTGTAACGATAGGGCTCCCTCCTTATCGTCTCTTCGAACCTGGCTATCATTCCGAGCGAAAAAGCCCCCCATCCCGCGATCTCCTGTTCACAACTTATGATGTAGGCACCGTGCCGAAAATCTCCCCGCCTGAGCAGAAAAAGCGGAAAACCTTGCTCCACGGGCTCCCACAACAAATCTCCGGCCGAAAAGCCCACTATTTCCTCCTTGTGGGCCCGGTTCCTGAAAAAGAAGTAAAGGCCGCTCTCCAGCCCTACAACGTTATGAAGAAAAACCATAAGATCCACCGATGGTTCGACCGGATGAGCGTCAAAAGGGGCGCAGCCGTCCCGGGGAATGGTTTTGTCGAGGATGGAAAGGAATTGATCCTTGCGCAAAGAGCTCCCCTGATGAAAATCCACGGCGCTCCTTCTTTTTCTGATCACCTGGGATGCGGCCAATCCGGGCACGGCTTTGTCGAAAAAAGGCGCGGACCCGTACTGGAATTTTCTCTCTGAAGTTTTGGGTTTCTCCGTTAGCGCGGATACTTTCTCGATAATATCCCAGCGAACATGTTTTCTGCTCAAGCCCTTGGGTTTTCCCCTGACCGGAAGGGCTGCGAAGCTGGAGACAATCTCCTTCGGCAGGTCCGAAGGCACGGGTGCCATGTTTTTCGGATGGACAAAACACAAAACCTCCGGCTCCTCCTTTTCCATCTCCGTCCATTCGGTCTTGTGAAGACCAAGGATTTTTTCCATGTCTTCGTGAGCAAGGTCTATGAGGCAGGTTGACTTCCATCCCTGCAGGCCGGCGGAAAAACTTAAACATGCAAGCGCATGTCCTGTGTCGTGCTGGCAGTAACGAAATCCCCTCTCCCCATACTTCCACGATTCCCTCCAGAAAATGCTGCACAAACCGACGAAAAATCCTTCTGCTCCCATGTGCCGTCCGATCTCCAGCCAAAGGTCTTCGGGAACCCGGACCCTGGGTTCGAGGCCGTGGATTAGAGGATTGTAGTGATAGACTCCTCCCTGGAGTGAGTCGGTCTGCGGTATCACCAGGTGCGCCTCCGTCGGATGGAGGTTCCCGCTCGAAGGATTTATCCTGAGGGCCCAACTGGTGCCGCCCGACACTTTCCATGCCGACAGCGCCAAGGACAACTCCAGGAAGGCTGCGATCCGGTTCGTGTCAAAGGGAGAAGGCTCGACATCTTCTCGGGTATAGAGGGACACGTGTCCGACGAGCGGGTCCTCGGGAAGCAGAGGTAGATACACGGGCTCCGTGCCCAGATAAAAGCGGAACGGCTCCGGTTGATTATCCCAGTCCATGTAACCTGCCGACCTTGCGTATCGGCCGAAGTGGTGTTTCGTCTCTTCATGATACTCAAGGATGCCCCGGTATGCCGACTCTTTCATTTCTGCTGAATCCTCTCGCTTCGTTCTTATATTAACTCTAAAAGTGACGGCTTCGTAAAAAATCCGAAAACTGCCGACTTGTCATTGCGAGCGAAGCGCGGCAATCTCAGAACTGTCCGAATAGCCGAGAGATTGCCACGGCGCTTTGCGCCTCGCAATGACGGGCCGGGACCTTTTACGAATGCATCAAAAGTCACTCTGAAAAATACTCCTGATCAGGGAGATAATATAGCTGATTAGCAGGAGGTTCTCATGTTGATTGAGATGCACGCTCATACCTCAGAACATTCCAACTGCAGCAATGTCAGAGCTGTTGATTTGATAAGGCGGCTTCACGCCAAGGGATTCGATGGGCTCGTTATCACTGACCATCACTATCTCTGGGAGCCCGAGGAGATACGCGAGGTGAAGAGGAACTCGGCGGTCCCCGACACATTCCTTGTTTTTTCCGGCCAGGAAGTGAGCACCCGCGACACGGGAGATGTTCTTGTCTACGGCGCGGACAGCACCATTGCCCCAGGTTCGTCCCTTCCCGAGATCCGGACCCGTTACCCCGAGGCGGCCCTCGTGCTGGCTCATCCTTACAGGAATGGAAGAAGCCCCGCGCCCGATCACCTGCTTAATCCTCATGTGGATGCAGTGGAGATTTTCAACTCCAACCACACAGTTTCAGAAAACAGCCGGGGACTCAAGGACTGGCGCCGCCACAAATTCACCGCCATCGGCGGAACGGACACGCACGGAGCGAGCTATGCAGGCACCTACCCCACCGTTTTCGACCATCCCCTGGAAAGCATGACCGCTCTTGCGGAAGCGCTCAAAAAAGGGCGCTGCCATCCCTTTCTCAAACGGCTCCCAAAGAACGGCGCCCTTCTGCAGGTCGCCGAGATAATGGGCGGCGGAGTCCCCGCTTCCCAGGAGCGGATAGTCATCAAGAGCGCCGACGGCTCGGACCATTGGAAGGCTGCCGAAAGGGCCTACCGCATCATGGAGACTCTTTACGACAACGGGTTTCACAGCGGCAGGTACCGCGTCCCCAGGCCCATTGACCGAGATGAACAGAGCATGACCCTCATGGAGGAGGAACTTGACGGTAGAAGCCTTCATGAAGCGATACTCACGTCGGACCTGCAGCAGGCGCGCTTCTATGTGCAGCTTGCCGCCTTGTGGCTGGCAAGGCTTCACAACTCCAGGCTGCAACTGACGGCGCAAGAGGAATTCATTCAAAGAGAAGAAAAGCGCCTTCACAAATATGTCTCTCACTTCGAAGAGTGCGGGCACAGTCACACGCGGCGTGCCCGGGAGTTGATGAAGGAGATCTACGAGGCGGAAGCCGAGCTTTTCAGAGAACGGCCTGACCTGTTGATCCAGGCACACGGAGACTACCACCCCAAAAACATCTACATCGTACAGGAGAAGCCCGGCGACGCCGAAAGCCTCTATGTGGCCGCCATCGATTTCGACAGCTCCTACCGTCTCCCTGGAGCTTATGACGTCGGCACATTCCTGGCCCAGTTTCGGAATCAGCTTTTCGCCTTTCCCGGCATCCTGAAGAATATTCCCGAGGAGGTGTTCCTCAATTCCTACGTCGAGGCTGCCAGGGGACTGAGCCCGGATTTCGGCAAACAGATCGAATTGTTCCGGGCCCGAACCTGTCTCTCCATAGCAAGCTACCTTATCAAACTTGGTCTGGGAGACAGCGAGAACCTGTATCGCGTCCTCGTCGAAGCGGAAAACTCCATGGCCCAGTACACTGCCTGAACCGTCCCTCCCGCCGTCCTATCGCCCTCGCCGCCCGTTCTGCTGCATGCTCCGCGCGGGCCCCTGCTGGGACTCCTGGGGCCTTTCAGTGCGCTGCTTCCTCTCCACCCGAGGAGGCGCGAGGCGATTGGCAGGCTCACCCGGCAGGCCATTGGAAGGCGGCCTCTTAACTTCAGTCCGGCTACCCGAAGACTGGGACCTTTCCCGTGTGGATCTAACTTCCGGCGACCCGCCTTGCCGCGGCGACTCCTCAGGCGCCGCTGAGGGAGAACCCCGCAATTCCCGCTCGCGAATCTGCGCGGCTCCATTATCTGGCGACGCGGGCTGCCTGGCCTGACCGGCCTCGCTCCGGGGCCTCGGAGCCTGCGCTTCTGCAGAGGGCCGGCCGACTCCCTGGGACTCGCGCTGCTGCTGCACCTGGGAGGTTGTCGGGGAGGCAGCCTCCGATACCTGCTTGCGGACCCGTGGGCTTTCGATCTTGGGAGGCGCAGGAGACCGGGCTCGATCGGTCGTACCCCGTTCCACTTCACTCCTTCCGTAAGGGGGACGCTCCCGCACCGGAGTGCTTTCGCGCTCCCGGGGCGCCGAGACAATGCGGGACGTCGGAGAAAAGACCCTGGCCGGTTCGCCTTTCCGGTCTTTTTCGAACCCTAACTCAGTCCGCGCTTTCGGCGGCCTTGTGGCGACCACCGATCGGTCCAGAACCTGCCTGGGAGGACTGATGCCGCGCCTTTCTCCAGGCACGTAACTCGCAGGGGTAGCAGTTACTCGAGGCTCGGTCCGGACGGGCCTGAGATCCTTCGTATCGACATGTGTGATGCGTGTCGACGTCACCGGGCCGCGGCCGAAGTGATTTTCTCTCACCACCACGACGGCGTTACGGGCACTGACGTTCCTGTAAACACTGATCTCCTGCACGTTCACCACAGTGGTCTTGTGAACCACAACGTTATTCACAACCCTCGGACCACCCCAACCGCCCCACCAAGGTCTGTGCCGGAAGGTCGGGGGCCCCCACCACGGCACGCACGGCTCGCCCCACCCGAGGGAGACCCAGCCGACCACGGGTCCGCTGCCGACGCTGATGTTGACCCCTGCGCTCGGCCCTCCAAAAAAGGCAACGAGGGCGGGGGCGTAAGCCGGTCTTACCACCACCGGCCCCGGAGCCCAGGCCCAGTAACCGCTCACGAAGACCCATCGACCATAATGGTAAGGTGCCCATCCCCACGGCGCGGTGTCAACCCAGGTCCAACCGTAGTAAGGGTCCATCACCCAGGTTCCGGTACTGTAGGGCGCCCACCCCGCAGGCATTCCTCTAGGGACCCAGACGGCGCCATAAGTCGGCACGATCCTCCAGGTTCCATGGCGATCCAGATCGTCCACCCCGTAGACGCCCGGAGACACATAGCGTGCACTGACCGCGTCCAGGAGATGATCGGTTCGAGCGTAGTTCCACCTGTCCCATTCATCGAGCTGGGGCGCGGAATAGGAGGCGACACGAGGGTGTTCCAGACCCTCGACAGTCACTTCTTCGCTCGGCCCAATGGAAACAGTCTCTCCTCCGGCATAGGTTATGAAAGCCTCACCGCCCCTTCGGGTGATGAAGGAGGTTCGATCTCCGTTGACTATTACGCGATAATAACCGTCCTGCTCAATCGTGAAGACTCCGTGGGGAGTTCCCACCTCCACTGTCCGGCCGGGTTCCACCTTGCGCAGGTCAAAGGATGCATTGCCGGCTGTTACCCTGAACTGGAGATAATCCGGCTCGTGATTATCCAACCCAAGCTGGGTTTCCGGTCCGCCGCGCACGAATGCGCGCGCTCCGATCTGGACCTCGATATTGCCCTGGGGCCCTGTGTAGAGCAGGTCACCGGGGCCAAGCGGAGTGTTCACCCGCGCTTCCGACCAGTCCTGGGCACCAGGACGCCAGAACGATACGTCGCCTGTCGTCAGGCTCAGTCGGGGCGGGGTGCTGCCGATCGAGTCTTCCTGCAATCCCCGTGTGTCTGTCACTTGCGCGAAAATCCCAACGCTCGACAGTACGACGATCATCGTTATGAATTGAATGGCTCTTCTCGTAATCATTTTCAGGTCCTCCCTGCCCGGCACACAACCGGCCGCCGGCATAATCAACCCTCCTTGGCAGGCATCAGTTTCTCTGGGAAAAGCTGATCAACGATGCCACCCGCGGTAGTGATAATGTGGACGATATCCGTAATAACCACGGTAGTATGGTCGTCCGAAGTAAAATGAAAAACTCGGCGCGCCCCACCATCCGTAATAATAAGGCGGAGGCGGAGGGTAATAGTACCTCGCCACAGGCGGAGAGCCGCAAACTTCCTCGACCGTCTCCTCAACCAACTTTCCGTTCTCCCAAACCCGCTTGCGCACTTTCCGGCAATTCGGGTCACCGCTCGTTTCAGGAAGAGCCTCGACCGCCCGCCCGTTCTCGTCATAGTAAATCACAGGCTTGCCATAGGCGGCGGCCTCTCTCGCTGCCTGGTTCTGCTGATCCACCGCATTGCCGACCAAAGCACCAATGATGGTCCCGGCCGCCAGCCCGATCAGCGTTCCTTCCGTATTCCGTCCAATTGCCTGCCCTATAAGAGCCCCTGTTCCGGCACCTACGGCAGCCCCTACCTGGGTGTTGTACCGGCCCGGAGGGTAGGTTGCGCATGATGCCACCAGGAAAGACAGGGTGACCATCAAAACCACAATTCCATACTTTTTCATCGTTTTCTCTCCCCGGATCCTCGCCTTTTTTTATGCCTCTCCCTTAGGAAAATGGGAATCGAGGCTTGCCCGCCTCCGGCGGCGGAATTTCTATGCCGCTTAGACGCTCGAGGCCGGGAATCGTTTACTCGCCGTAAAACGCTCATGTCCGGATTTCGGGCACCCCCAAGGATGAAAAAATGTCCCCTATCCACCCGTTGAGGGGAGAGGGCAAGGGCGTGTGTTTTCACGAAAAAATGATGGATTCCACCCCCAACAATCTTAATCCCTCGCGCAAGAGCGTCAGGGAAAAAATGATCAGGCACACACCGAGACCCCGCATGATCCACAAGTAAACCGGACCCTTGAGAAAGGAACGGGACTTTCCTGTAACCAGCGCCAGGACAATCTTTGAACCTACGAGGAAGAAGAGAAAGCTGCTGAAAAAAGCTATGGCCGGAGCCAAGCCCTGGCCCAGCGCTCTGAGGAGGATCGGTCCGCCGACTGTCATGTAAAACACGTAAGGATGTGGATTCAAAGCGTTTGTCGCAATGCCCTTTTTCAGGGATCCGGATTCGGCTACGCCGACTTCCACACCTCTGGATTTAAGGCTTCCCCAACCCAGATGTAGAATGAAGAGCCCGCCCCCCATGGAAATACCGCCGAGCAGTACGCTTACGGTGGATAGCTTGGCGAGGATGAGGAGTGAAATCAAGAGGATCGGTACGTCGGTGAGAAGGGGCGCCATGGAAACCTTTATGCCTGCTCTCACACCGTGACGGAGGGTTTCGGAAATTACGAGCACCAGCAGAGGACCGGGTGAAAATCCTGCCGCAAGCCCGAGAAGCGTTCCTTTGGTGACATATTCGACCATCCCATACCATTCTTGCCCGGACGGGGCTCTATAGTAAACCCGTCAGACGCCCTGCTTTCGAAATAGGCCGCCCCCCTTAATGCGGCGAAATGCCGGTTCAACCGGGCGAATGAGGCCAATAATACGCGCTGCATAGAAGTTTTGTATTTCTGGCAATAATGTTGATGACTTCGTATTTCAGGATTTTTTACGAGTTCATCAAATAAAACCTCAAAATCGTAGAAAAGGTTCAATCCCTGTTGGATGTCGTCCGCTCATACTCTAACAAAAAGCAGATCGGCAGGTCAAACCGGCCTTCTCACGACGACCCGGAATTTCACCTGGTCTCAGGATTTAACAAAATCCGCTGCAGCAAACCCCTGTAAACAATAGCATTCGCTCTCATGGAGTGACCCTCCTGCTCTCAAGTCACCCTGCCGTGAGAAGGCTCGAGCGTCTCCAAAGGGAAGATTTCTCCAACCGTTCCCGGGAACACGCATGCTCCCCGCGACCGGACGCCTCCCGCTCCACGGCTTTGACGTATTCCCTAATACGCTCCGCCTTTGCCCATTGATCAGCCAGGGACTCAAGCTCCAGACACGAATGTTGAGATATTCTTTCCGCCACGGCCTCAAGGCCCCATAATCGTCCGGTTCCTGCCGACACCTGGCCTGAATCTCATGGCTGCTGGGCTGCCCGTGCTTCAAGGGGGGGAAGAGGCGGGCGCCCGCTTTAAGTTCTACCAAGCGCGATGGGGGAGAAAATCAGGGTTGTCATGCGTCTTTCAAGACATTAATGATTTCAGGACTATCATAATACAAGATTGATCGGCTTGAGTGCCTTTGGGAAAACCCCTTCCTGGCTGGAGTGATCCTTGGCGCCTTGGCCGGAGTTCTTTTGAAGCGAGAAAATAATTCTATGAGGACGGAGACGGGTCAAACCAAAAAGATTCGCACCGCCGGGGTTGCCGGCTTTCTCGGCTTGGAGCGAAGCACCGTGGGCATGCTGGCCATGGTGGTGCTGGTCGGCATGGGCGAGCGAATGGCCGAGCGCTTTCTTCCTATCTATATCATGGCCCTGGGAGGCGGGGCACTGGCGATCGGCCTGCTGCAGGCCATGGACAACTTCCTGTCTGCCCTTTACAGTTTTCCAGGCGGCTATCTGTCAGACCGTCTCGGGACCAAGAGATCACTTCTTTTATTCAACCTTGTCGCCATGGCCGGTTTCGCCATGGTTATCTTTATTCCAGCCTGGCAGGCGGTACTTGCAGGGGCGGTGCTTTTCATCTCCTGGTCTGCTGTATCGCTTCCGGCCACCTTGAGCCTCATCTACAAGGTGCTTCCTCAGAACAAGCGAACTATGGGGGTGACCATGCATTCCCTGGTGCGCCGGATCCCTATGGCTCTGGGGCCGTTGGTCGGCGGTATCTTCATCGCCGTGTGGGGTGAGCGCGACGGGGTTAGGCTTGCTTTCGCTGCTGCGCTGTCCATGGCGATTGCAGCGCTTCTGCTGCAGCAATGGATGATCCCGGACGACCGTCCGGATCGGCCCGGAAGGGGGGAGACCTGCGATCTCAAGCCGGAAAAGAACCCGGTCAAAATCTTCAGGCTGATGAACCCGGCGATGAAGGGGCTCCTCGTCTCCGATATCCTCATCCGCTTCTGCGAGCAGATTCCTTATGCCTTCGTGGTGGTCTGGGCTATGAAGACCATCGCAGAACCGGTGTCCGCCGTGCAGTTCGGTCTGCTGACGACCATCGAAATGGCCACGGCGGTAATGGTGTACATCCCTGTCGCTTACCTGGCGGATCGCAGCACCAAGAAGCCTTTCGTACTCATCACTTTTGTATTCTTTACCTTGTTCCCGCTCCTGCTCCTGCACAGCCGCTCATTCGAGTGGCTGGTTGCCGCATTCGTCCTGAGGGGTTTCAAGGAATTCGGAGAACCCACACGCAAATCCCTGATCATGGATCTCGCCCCTGACAACTGCAAGGCGGGCATGTTCGGGCTCTATTATCTGATCCGCGACGTGGTTGTGTCTCTAGCGGCCCTTGGCGGCGCTTTTCTGTGGCAAATCAACCCGGAGACGAACCTCGTTACGGCGTTCATCTTCGGGATTCTAGGTACCGTTTGGTTTGCGCTTTTCGGCAAGGACTTGAGTCATGTGACTTTGAAGGATTGAGCCATGGGCGGAGTCTGCTTCACCCCCCTCCCCACTGAAAGAACAGTAGAATGCCCACGACAGCGAGTGGCGAACTTGGTATCGTAATCCTCAGGGAGGAACCCGTAATTCCCGGTTGACAGGCAGGTGGTTAGCAAAACACATCGTTAAGCCTGAGCGGTGCGGCTTGTCCGCGTACGCTCAAGGCTCTTGTTCAGTGTCTTCCTTTTCAGATGTTCCACTCGACGCAAGGGCTATTTGAAGCAGGACTCTCTGTTCAAGCCTTATGGATATTCTCTTTGGGTTTTCATAGCGATGCTCATTTGCGAAACCAGACTGAGCTTTTTCATGGAGTAGATGGCGAGATTCACACTCAAGAACTCAATGGGTCGATCTGAATAAAGAATGCGGGAGCCTGGTCGCTTCGATACACGGTTCTACAACGATGCGAGAAGTTTCTGTAGTGACATGGCCCCTCCTGCCAAAGCATTCCGAGGTGGCAGGTTCGCTTCTTGACTGAAACTAGCGCCAGAAGAATTCTTCCGAGTAATCATCGAATTGGCCATCACCGTTTGTATCCGCCTCTATAAGATACGTCGTTGAGGAAAGGGCTGTAAGTCGGGCTGTGGTGAAACTGCCCCCAGGGCCGATGGCCCCTTCAACCATAAAAACACCGCTTGATGGCCATTCGTCCCCGACGTTGAGCACAAGAGGTTCCGGCGTGGTCAGAATTACAAAGCCATGGCCGGGGTGATAGAACCTGCCCGATATTTCAAGCTCCATGTTTCCTGCCCCTGGGGTGATCTGCAGAGTGTAATTATTGACCCAGTAAACCTCGGCACTGATATTGTCCCGAATCAGGAGCTCCATGGTTGCGACAACAGGAAGGGACTGGACATCCATCGACACGGTCCCCGAGACTGTGATGGAAGCAGTCTCGGAGCTAAGCAGCAGGTTGTTGAAGGAAAAGCTGAATTGGAGCATTTCTTCGGTGCTGGGACTAATCTGCCCTGAGAAGCTGGCAGATCCCGAAACCGTATCTCCCCCGCCGCAAAAGTTGTTGAATGTCATGGATCCTGAGAACGCACCTGTGCCTTCATCGTAACTGATTGTAAACGTTGCACTCCCCGGGCCGGAGGCACACATACCCGGATCGCCCTCGATTGTCTCGCTTGCCTGCTGGACCGCGCTGATCACAGGATCTCCAGCGGCCGAAGCAACATCCACCTGTAGCATCGCCCCCTCGAGTATCCGGGTCAATCTGATAAGCCGCGACTGGTGAATTGCATTGTTATTCTCAGAGGACACCCCCGCAAACACGCCGATTGCGGTTCCGGGCTCACCGCCCTCAAAGGCTTCGGTGGTGAGTAATTCTGCATTCGTATCCGTTATCGTCGCCTGAGTTGTCAGGCCTGTATAGGTGACTCCGGCGGGGACCGCCCCGCCTCCGCCCCCACCTCCACCGCACCCGTGGGATGCCAGAATTGCAAAGAAGAAGGTCATTACCATTACCAGTGGCATTCTTTTAACTTTCAGAGAGTTCATCATGATATACCTCGGCATCGTTACGGTATGATGATATGGTGAATAGTAAAATTGCATCTATTATACGAAATTGTGCGTTCGATTGTCAATGGGATAGTTTGGGTTTGGTATGGTTAAGACTCACTCTCGTAAGCCATTGCCATTCTTAATCTGCCCTCTCCAGTCACCAATGGGTATCCCTAACCTCCAGTCTTTTCTTATCCAAACCACTCTTTTGCCAGACAAGATTCTCTAGATCCAGCGGTTCCTCTTTGCTACGATACTCCCGAGGATCGAAAATACCCTCATCAACCTTGAACCGCAGACCTGTGAGAAACCTCTCCGCCTCCTCCCTATCATGGAACCTGCGGAATATGCCCCTGGGAAACTGAAGGGGCTAGTTCGAGCGATTCGACAACTCATACTCTAGTTACTCGGAAGCAACCGAGTCTCAGTCGTGGAAAGGTGGCTGGCTTCCTCACCTTCTTCCAAAGGACGCCAGAAATATACTCGAATCGCATTATGTTGACAGGTCTTCGGCAATTGTGTCATTTGAATTCACGGAGGACTTCAGAGCCGTCCTTGACACTAAATGCAGAAAGACCGAGGGCCATCATATGAGGTTTGCCGATATGAATGCTTCATGGTGGCCCAATTCCCTAACCGGCGAAGCCTTCGGGTCTAGCCACGAATATTACTACTATGAATGTCGGGATAATGATTTTGGCTATTACGCAATTCCATTTGGGCAGCGGAGGGCATATTTCTGGAAAGCATCTTAAACCAGTTCTTTTCCTAGTTCAAAGGCTCTTTCGAAAGCCGGATCTCATCAATCCAGACAGTCCCTTTGCCGTTTATCACAATGCCCAGTATCGCTTTTTCTGCTTTTTGCCCCGCCTGCAGGAAGAAGGGCGTCTCTAGTTTTTTCCACTCCGATGTCCCTGATACAAATGAATTCATGCCGCGAGAAAAATACTGTCCACCGCCGACGTGACACCACATCTCTAGGAAAGCTGTGCCTTCCAAAGCCTCTGCCCTCTGTGCCAGTATGAGTGAGACACCTACCCCTTGAAAAATTAGTGTAGGGCGGGTAGGAGTGATAGCATGAGAGAAGGATACTTGAATTCAAGCACAGGCGTTGTTGGTCCTCC
>Ga0068714_10005994_pt1 | contig 12607 bp, 10 predicted proteins | sample MTBNYHSulfiMetaG_FD_62988 | JGI IMG/M metagenome (GOLD analysis project Ga0068714, IMG submission 62988) | Enrichment culture microbial communities from rom New York Harbor, USA that are MTBE-degrading - MTBE-NYH (New York Harbor Sulfidogenic)... | ecosystem: Environmental > Aquatic > Marine >... | reverse complement strand
CCGGGTATTGGCCGATAAAGTCCCTCAGATCACCCTCAGACACAGCAGCCGCTTTTCTCAGCAGAACTAGGCCCATTAAGCATACACCTATCAGATTTACTTGCTCACAAATTTATGCCAAACGTTTCCTGTCGTCAACAGGAAAATGGTGACTATAGGTAACGTCACTGGTCATTAGTCATCGGTCATTGGTTAAGTGTGGAAGGTTGTTCACCTTTACCGGTGACAAATGACTATTGACTAATGACTTCACTATATTCGCCGGAGAGATCACAAAGGAAAAATGAATAACCCAAATCCAGCGATAATATGGCAAGAACAAGCAAATTCGTCATTCCCGCGAAAGCCGGAATCCAGCCTATTAAGGAACTGGATTCCGCATCAAGTGCGGAATGACATTTTTTATCGCTGGCTTTAGGAATAAAAAGGAGGAGGGGAATATCAGGCTTTCAGCTTTGAACCATCAGCCATGAGCTATCAGCTATGTATCCAATGCCCGCCTGACTGTAGCAGACAACTCATCCACTCTGTAGGGTTTTTGGATAAAGCCGCTAGCCCCTGAGTTTAACATATCCTGGGCCTCGCCGTTTACACTGTAGCCGGAAGAAATAATAACCTTAATCTTTGGATTGATCTTCTTCAGTTTTTTAAAAGTCTTTTTACCGCCGATCCTGGGCATGACAATATCCAGAATCGCCAAATCAATATTCTCCTTCTCCCTGGAGTATACTTCAATGGCCTCAGCGCCATCCCGGGCCAACAGCACCTTATAACCTAAGGATTCAAGCGCCTCCTTTCCCATATCGCGAATCACTTCCTCATCATCGATCAGCAGGATGGTCTCCTTCCCTTCACGCATCATCTCCGGTTCGACTATCGGCATGGCAGGACCATCTTTCTGTGATATGGGCAGATAGATATTAAAGCGGGTCCCCCGCCCTTTCTCACTATAAAAATTTACATATCCGCCGTGACTCTTTACAATGCCATAGACCATGGCCAGTCCCAGGCCGGTCCCTTTCCCCTTCTCCTTGGTCGTAAAGAAAGGCTCAAAAATACGTTTTTTGACCGCCGGTTCTATGCCCATACCGGTGTCGCTTATGGAAATAAGGATATACTTTCCAGGGGCAGCGCCTAAATGCTTCCGCGCATAGACTTCGTCCAGGGTGACATTTGCCGTCTCCAGGATCAGGCGGCCGCCCTGGGGCATGGCATCACGGGCATTTATGCATATATTCAGGATTACCTGCTGGATCTGGACCATATCCGCAAGAATTATGGCTAAATCAGAAGCAAGGTGGGTCTCGATAGAGATGCTTTTGTCTATGGTTCTTGAAAGAAGCCCTACTACTTCCTCCATGATCTGGTTACAATTTATCTTCCCGACCTGGTACTTTCCGCCACGGGCGAAGCCCAGCATCTGTCTGACCAATTCGGCCGCCCGCTCTGCGGATTTTTCAATGATCTCGATATGCCGATAGACTGGATGGCCCTCAGAGAGCAGCATCTTGCCATATGAGGCATAACCCAGGATGCCACTCAGAAGATTGTTAAAATCATGGGCTATACCCCCGGCCAGGGTGCCAATAGCCTCCATCTTCTGGGCCTGGAAAAGCTGCTCCTGAAGTAGTTCCCTTTCACGTTCCCTTACCTCTTTTTCCAGCTCAATACTGGCCCGTTGGGCGAATATCTCAAAGAGTTTTATATCTTCTTCACTGAAAACATGCTCTTCACGGTCAAAAAATCCCAGCGTGCCGATGGTACCCCTTTCGGACGAGTGGAGGGGGATACCAAGATAAGATACCATCCCAAATCTTATAACATTATCATAGTCTTTATAAGGAACGGTGTCTTGCAGATTACGGACATAAAGTATTCGCCCCGTCTTGACAACCTCTGCGCAGAGCGTCTTATTCATAGGACACCGGTATGCCTTAACCAGCTCCGGCGGAAGATTATAAGATCCCTTAAAGACCAAGCCATCTTTTCCCTTATGGCAAATAATGATAAAGCTCCCCCCAAAAAGCTGATGGGTCTTCTCGCAAAGGGCATTAAAAAAACTGCCTGATCCCCTGGTCGTCTCAAACGTCAAATTATGTATGGCCTTGAAAATCTCATTAGATCTTTTAAGGTTTTTTTCGGCCTTTATCCGTTCGGTGATATCCCGCGCCACCCCGGAAAATCCTACTTTCTGGCCGTCCTGTATTATGGGGTATCCGGAAAATTGCATGATCTTTTCATTCCCGGCTGTATCCCTGATTCTACATTCAAAACAATATGTACCCTTAGCGGTGGCCAGGATATTATCTATTGCAGGCCAATCTTCAGGGGAAAGCAGGTCACAAAAATTTTGCCCCATCAGGTCCGCCGGACTGTACCCAAGGATAGCCTTAACTACCGGGTTGACATATATAATCTTGCCGCTCAGGTCGAGTGAGAAAACGATGTCGCTGATATTTTTGACCAGGATCTCGTATTTTTCTCTGGCCTCGCTCAGTTTTTTCTCGGCCAGGTATTTTTCTTCCATCTTTATTTTCTGCTCTTCTATCTGGATGACATCCCAGAACAGCCTGGCGGTAACATGATCCATGACCCTTACATGCGCCGGCCTGGTCTGTAAAATCTCCTCCAGCACCCGATCATTTCCGGTAAGCTCAATGATAAGGTCAAGGTTGGGCAGGGTATAAAATTTATGGTAATCGGTTGTGGTCAGAAGCCCTTTCTCCTTTGCGTATTTAAGACCCGGGGATTCTACGTTAATATCCGCCACACCCTGGACGTTGGTTTTAAGCATTTCCACGCGTTCAAAAAGCTCTAAAACCGCTTTGCATCCAGGCCCGCCGCCCACAATGACCGTATTTATCGGCTGATTGGTCATCATGCCCTACTCCCAAAAGTTGCGAATATACCCATCGTTAGCTTATAGACCTACTTATCATTTTATCGGCTATTTTGGAAATAAAATAACCCCACGGTAAAAACCAGGTTTTCACTTGACAGGATATTAAATATTAACATAACATAAACATGATATAAATGATTTTTGACAAAACGTCTTAAATACAGGAGGGAGACATGCCGGAAAAGTTAACCGCTCTTAAGACGGCCATGCAACTGGAAATAGACGGTGAGGCATACTATTTAAAGGCCGCGGGAAAAAGCATCACCCCATTTGCCCAAAAACTGTTCAGGCAGCTTGCCGCGGAAGAAAAAATACATTTAAAGAAAATCGAAGAAATCTATAATACCTTGCAGAAAAGAGCTAAGTTGCCTGAAAAGCTTAACCTTGTAAGACCATCCTCAGCCATACAGGATGTATTTAAGAAGGCTACCGGCAAATTAAAAGATAAGGCCCCGGCTGAAAGCAGCGACCTTGAGGCTATCAAGACAGCCATGGGTATGGAAGAAAAAAGCATAGCCCTGTATGACGGGCTGGCGAAAGAGGCGCATAGCCCCTTTACCAAAAGGTTCTTTGTCCTGCTTTCTTATGAGGAAAGAGGCCATTACCTGGCCCTGTTTGATGCTTATGATTACCTGACCGACCCGGCAGCCTGGTTGGAAAAGAAAGAAAAGATAATGCTTGATTAATTGAGCCTTCAGCGGTCAGCTATCAGCCGTCAGCTCAAAATAAAATTATCATACGAGGCTCTTGCAAAAATCGTCACACCGGCGAAAGCCGGTGTCCAGAGGTATCTCAATCTGGTTGAAATTACTGGATTCCGGCGCCTGCCCCGGACACTGATCCGGGGTTCGCCGGAATGATAACAACGCCATTCACAAGACTTTTGCAAGAGGCTCATACCTAAGGAGGCGCTTTTCGTTAGTTTATGGAATTCTACCTGATCCTGGCTTTGATAATCGTGACTATGGTGGCCGTCTTCGCCATACAAAACGCCCATGTAGTTATGATCCATTTCCTCTTCTGGCATTTTGAAGGGTCTCTGGTCTTATACCTTCTCTCTTTTTTTACGGCCGGACTTATTACGGCCTTGCTGCTTACCCTGCCCGGCCGCCTCAAGAAACGACGGGCTTACAGAGAAAAGATAGACGCCCTGGAACGGGACATAGCCAGGGCTAAGCCCCCGGAAGAAAAAACCCCAGAACCGCCTCCGGCCATCTGACCCTGCTTATGCCCATACGGCTATAATAACCACCCCGGCCAGCATTAAGAATGCGCCCCAAAATCTCTCTCCGATATTCTCCTCCTTGAATAAAAAAGCGCCGTAGAGGACGCTGAAAAGGATACTGGTGCGTTTAACAGCAATCATATATGCGGCCTCAACCCGGCTGATGGCGGCCATGTGGCTTAAGACCATGATGACCATAAGGATGCCGATACATAGACCGGGATAAAAAACCTTCTTCAGACCCTGCCAGGTAGCCTTCCCGGTAACCAGTGAACATCCAGGGATAATAAGTCCCAGCATCAGGAAGTAAAAAGGGCCAAAAAAAATGACGCTGGAGTGTTGTATGGCCTTTTTGCCCAGGGCAGCGGTAAGCGCATATAAAAAGGCCACTATCAGCATCAGCCAGGAGCCTTTCTCCCTCCTGATAGCCACAAACGGCCCCAGGAAGCCGTTCTTACACTCCCGCAGGTTTAATACATAGCTGCCCAACACCACGGATATGATCCCCCAAATACCCCGGGCGCTGAGTTCCTCTCCCAGTATCAACCTGCCGGTTAAGATAAGGAAGACCGCTGTAAAGGACAGAAACGGAATGGCGAGAGAAAGAGGCGATGCCTGAATGGCCCGCATATAAAGAAAAAAAGCGGTTATTTCCAGGGGCAGGGCCAGAAAAACCGTCAGGTAGAAGGTTGTATCCAGGTGTGGTACCGGGATAAAAAACAACAGGATTAAAAATAATGGCAGGCTAAAGGATAGCCGTGCCGCCGCCATCTCAAAAACCGTCAGTCGGGAGAGGAACCGTTTGGTAAGCGCATCTATAGTCGCTATGGACGCAGCAGAGATAAGGGCCAGAGGGAGCCAGAACACACGCCTGCCTGACTCAGGCGAGAGCGCCCTGGCCGGCCATCTGCCGCAGCCGGGCCACGCGTTCTTTTATGGGCGGGTGGGTGCTGAACAAGCCGGCAAACCTCTGACCGGTCAAGGGATTTACAATATACATCTGGGCCTGAGCCGGATTAACCTCCATGGGCAGACGGTGATTCCATTCTTCCAGTTTGGTCAGGGCATTGGCCAGGAATAGAGGTTGACCGGCTATCTTCGCGCCCGTGGCGTCGGCCAGATACTCCCGGCTCCGGGATATCGCCATCTGGATGAGCATGGCCGCAATCGGAGCCAGTATCATCATTAAGATGCTGCCGATAAGATTGCCGCTGCCGCCCTCTTCATCATCGCTGCGGCCACCGCCGAAGAACATGGCCCACTGGGCCATAGTAGCCAGATAACTTATGGCTCCGGCCAGCACCGCCGCTATGGAACTGATTAATATGTCCCGGTTCTTTATATGGGCCAGCTCATGGGCCAGAACGCCCCGAAGCTCATCCGGGGTTAAGGTCCGCATGATCCCGGAAGTCACGGCCACCGCGGCATGCTCCGGGTTTCGACCCGTGGCAAAGGCGTTCGGGGTATCCGACGGGATAATATAAAGGCGGGGCTTAGGTAACCCGGCCCTTACTACCAAGTCTTCAACTACCTGGTGCAACTGGGGGGCCTTGGTCTTGTCAACCTCCTGTGCTCCGCTCATCTTTAAGGCCAGCTTGTCACTAAACCAGTAGGCAAAGAAATTCATGAACAGGGCCATGCCCAGGGCAAAGGTCAACCCCTGCCGGCCTCCAATGGCCTGTCCGGCCAGCATAAACAGGGCGGTCAATGCCGCCATTAATATAAATGTCTTAAACATATTGCCCATCTTACCCATGGCCAATTCACATCCTCCGTTGTTAGTTTTCACCGTTCGAGAGTGCTCATGCGAGCATGAAAATTTTGTTGTTTTATATTAACCATCGGTGTCATATAAGTCAAGAAGGTGCGTGACTTACTTCCGCCGGAACAACATAAAGAGCAGCGTCAGGATAATACTAATGAGCAGGCTTGTAGCCAGGGGGAAGTAAAGGGTAAAATTCTTACGCCTGATGTAAATGTCGCCCGGAAGTCGGCCGATCCAGGGGATCTTGCCTCCCAGGGTAAAGAGGAGCCCCACGCCGGCTATAACCAGGCCCAGCACAATAAGCATCTTGCCTAACTGAAAAAAACCGTTCATATATTATTACTTCCGGCGGGTAAACACATAAAAAATGTCATGCCGGACTTGATCCGGCATCCAGTTCCCTGCTGGATTCCGTGTCAGGCACGGAATGACGGAGAGGTGAAATTTTCGCATTTAGTCATTTGGATTTCATTTGGACTTTGAGCTTTGGCATTTGTCATTCTTCTGACTCCTGACTTCTGGATTCTTTCTTCTTCTCAGCTTCCGGTCATATCGTTCCTGCTCGCTGTAAATACAGCCGCAATACGGCTGCCGGTACAGGTTAAGGTCCTTTGACCTGTCAATCCCTTCCTGCCATCCTTCCCGAAAGTCATGATAATAAAATGGAATGCCATATTCCTTCGCTATATCTTCAGCCGTCTTGATTATCAACTCATGTTTTTGATACCGGCTGTATAGGAGGGTGGTGGTAAAGGCATCGCATTTTTCCTTCCGGGCCACTCTGGCCGCCTCCCTTAAACGGAGGGTATAGCAGAGGCCGCAACGCTCATCCTCATGGCCGACCACCGCACGCAAAAATTCCCGTAAATAATATGTTTCGTCGCAGATAACTGCCAAATCCGCCTGCCTGGAATACTCCTTCAAGGTATCCAGACGTCTTTTAAATTCCAGGTAGGGGTGGATATTTGAATTGTAGAAAAAACCGGTAACGCGCATACCCTCGCCACGCAGCACCTTCAAGGGGTAAATGGTGCAGGGAGCGCAGCAGATGTGGAGTAATAGGTTCATACCGTATTCAGTATTTAGGATTTGTGCTATTATACGATATGAATTATGAGGAATCAAGGAGGATCAATTCGTAAAAAAGCCTTTTCACCGCTGAGCACGCAGAGTCCGCAGAGAAAAACTGCAAACTATTTAATATGTTATCTCAGCGTTCTCGGCGATCTCTGCGGTAAAATTTTACTTTTTACGATTCCATCAAGGATGGCTATACAAAAATGGCGGGGTATCCAAGGCCCCGCCATTTCCAAAACCTGTGTTCCGACTTCTGACGATGGTGGGCAAAGCCCACCCTACATCTGAATTCTATCTCCTATTTCCTGTCTTCTTTAAAAATCCTTAAACGACCCTCCATCGTCTTCAAAAGGAATGACCTCCTCCGGTTTAACCGGCTTTTTGGGGGTACCCTTGGCCTGTGTTTTGGGCTGCTGAGGTTGAGGTCTGGAGCCGGGTTCAGCCTTCCGGGCGGCATTAAGGGGTATGAGCCTCTTTGCCGCGTTGATTATGGAAGACCCCTTCTCCTTCTTTTCCGAAGACAACTGCCCCCCATTCACTGTCCCCACATAATCGGCTAACTCTGTAACCATATCTTTTAATGACTGGGCCTGGCTGCCGAGCTCTTCTGCGGCTGAGGCCGATTCCTCAGCGCTGGCCGCATTATTCTGTACGGACTTGTCCATCTCCGTCACCGCGGTATTTATCTGGCTGATCCCCTGGGCCTGCTCTTTGGAGGCCTCGGCGATCTCTCCCACCAGTTCCGCCACCTTATTAGCGCTGGTGGCCACATCCTGAAAGGCCCCCTGGGTCTGGGTAACCAGTTCATGTCCCTCTTTGATGTTCTTTATAGTCTCTTCAATGAGCGAGGACGTGTTTTTGGCCGCCTCTGCCGCCCTCTGAGCCAGATTGCGCACCTCGTCGGCCACTACGGCAAACCCGGCCCCGGCCTCACCCGCACGCGCCGCCTCTACTGCCGCGTTTAACGCCAGCAGGTTGGTCTGGAAGGCGATCTCATCGATCGTCTTGACGATCTTGCCGACCTCCTCTCCCTGACCCTTGATCCTGTTCATGGAACCCGCCATCTGCTCCATCTGGTCACCCGTCTTGCCCACCACCGTCTTCGTCTCATCCATGAGCCGCGCCGCCTGCTGGGCATTATCGGCATTCTGTTTGGTCATAGAGGCCATCTCCTCCATGGAGGCGGAGGTCTCCTCCAGCGATGCGGCCTGTTCACTGGCCAATTCGGCCAGTTGCTGCGAGGAGGTAGATACCTGGGTAGAGGCATCCGTAATCTGCCCTGAATTATTATCAAGTTCACCTATCAACCGGTAAAGCACATGGGTAATATCGCGGCGAATAAGGAAGGCTATGGCCGCGCCCAGAATAATGGCTATAATAGCCGCAACGGCCAGGATGGTATTGATATTTGAGGCGTCATTAATCATGCCCTCAGCGGTCAGCGTATTTTTCGCCAGTTCCTGTCTCGCTTCAACAAATTTTCCTCTAACCTCATCGAGGAGCGGCAGGGTCTTGGTGCGGAATATCTCCTCTGCCTGCCTGCGGGCATCACTTACTTTGGGCTGAACCGGCGCTACCATGTCTCCGGCCATGTCTGTTTCTTCACCCATCTCGCCCGGGCCGGCGCCCGTCGCCCCGGCAAGAAGGGCATTCATCGCCTCTACAGAGCGGTGGAGGTCATGGTGCGGCTTATCAATGGCCGATAAGATAGGGGCCAAGGTGGGAAAGTGCCCTTCTATCTCCTTCCTGCCCTCGCCATAAAACCACTTGCCGAAGTTGCACTTGTGCTCGTCCGTTTCCACCTCGATCTTTTTACAATCCGGGTCGGCAAGTTGGGCAGCCACCTTATTTGCCCAGTTCAGGTGGTCCACCTCCATCTGGATCAACTCGGCCTCATGCTCATGGAAGTCCGCTAATTTTACGGCCTCCTTAAGCAGGTACCGGCTGCCGAAAAAGCCGATCACCCCGACCACGGTGAGCAATACCAGAACAATCAGGAACCCCCCGCCTATCTTTTTCCCCACGCTGAGCTTCATGACCCTACCTCCTGTTTATGCTGCTGTAACTGCTTATATATAAAATACTTTGCGTTCTTTATGATTTTCTATTCGGAAGATTGAGGGTTCTTCTTAAATGAAAAAAAGAAAAAGACGATTTTTTTCAAAAACCACGGAGTGCGCCGAGTAAGAATGTTTAAGCCGTTTAAGCCGGTTAAATAGTTTGAACCGTGTTTTTCGTCTTCTACATCGGCTCCAACTCGATCCGGACGTCCTTATCCTGCCCCCCGTCTTCCCGGTCACGGTATATGATGGTCTCATGGGCACGGATGGTTTTTTTGTTCTCATGAAATTCCATAAACGTTATTTTACCCCTGACTATGTTTCCCTCAAAGGCTATCCCCCGCACCTTTAAATATACACCGGGGTCCACCCTTACCTGTTCGGCCATCAGTCGCCGTTTCTCGGCCTCCAGTTCCTCTATCTTCCCCTTGAAGGTGACAATAGCATCGAGGAGGTAGTGATAATTCTTATGCAGTTCTTTTTGCCGGGAACACAGATCTTTATATTGCGTATGCAGCCGGTACTTCTGCCGGGTATTCAGGGAAGAAGGCAGTTTTTTCTTGATAAGTTCGACCTCGTCTTCTACATATTTCTTGACAGCGGCTATTTCTTTAAATTTCTCCTCAAGTTTATGGAGACTTTCCTCATACCGGAATATCTCTTCGTTCAAGGCCTGGATATGGGTATCGCTTTGATAGTCCAATCCGATAATAACCACGCTGCGCGGGCTGGATGGAGAACCCAGATTATACGCCTCTACGCCCTTTTTGCTGATAATAGTGCTGTTTACAATCCTCCCGTTCGGTCTGCTGACCGCGACCGTCCCCAGGGAAGATACATAGCTGTCCAGTATCTCCACATCTACCATGACATCGCCTTCGGCCATCACCCTGGACCCCCGGATATAACCGCACTTCATTGCCCCGGCAACATTCACCTCCGAGCCGATAATACCATCGGTTACCGTCAGGTCACCTGTGACTTCTATCCGGGTGTCACGCTCAATCAGCCTGGCCATAAGGCCGCCGGCCCGCACACGAAACCCGGAGAGAACTGCCCCCGAAACCTGGACCAGACCGTCAAAATTGATATTACCGGTGGCATAATCCACGTCACCATCGATCCGGAACACAGGTGAGACCTCGATTCTCTGCTGGCTGTCAATGTAAACCGCCCCGTTGACCTTTGCTTCCGCCCTTTCCCCGCCCACTATGCGTACATTTTTACCGGCCTTTAAGGCCGCATCACGCACCGGCGCCGCCGGTATGGCCTTACCGGTGACCGTAGATCCTCCTTCACCTTTGACCATGGGGCTTTTGATGGCCAGCAGGTCGCCCGCCCCTACATAAGGGATATTCCCGCGCTCCCGAAAATCCATGTTGGCATATTCGTCCAACTTGCCGATCTTCTTTTCATCGCCTAACTTAAACAAGATGGCGGCATCCTTGCCGGGTTTAGGCTGGACCCCACGGGCAATAACATACTTTTTCACTCCCTCAGAAGAAAGTTCCGCCAGACACCGGTCCATAACTGTTTCGTCAATGCCGAAAGCGATCTTTTTCCCGGCCAGCGCCTGGTTAATCCTGTCGCGGGCCTCTTCACCGGACATTTCGAATCTGCCTTTGATAACTAAACAGGCCTCCATCTCATCCTCCGACACTATCAGGTCAAAGGATGGACCGCCGTTTTCAGCCGGGATACCTGCTGACTCCTTTAGCTGATTCTTCTCTTCAAGGTTATCTTCCATTAAACCTCAAATATCTATTCCGGGAATATCTACCCCTTAATCATGTAAAATCGGCATATTAAGATAAATTCTTTACTGATTTTAGATCATTAGACAGATTTGAAGAGAAAAAAATCCCCCACCTCCTTTAACAAAGGGGGTGGGGGATTACTTGTGACTTCTGAATCCTGACTCCTGTATTCTGTCTCCCCCGTTAGATTACCACATGCAGAAGGGGCTGTTTGATATTCTTTAACGTTTCAAACCAGGCAGATACATCCTCTATCTCCTTTTTCTCCTTTCTTATGCACTCCATGGAAAGGATCGTAAAACCGGAAGAGGCCAGCCTGTCGCTGAGTTCAGGTAATGACCTTGTTACGTATTTCTGCCTGGTTTTGTCGGCTACCATAAACAGACACTTAATCTTTTTCTCCCTGACCTGTAAGCTTATGCGCATAGGCCCCAATCGGCTCATATTCAAGAAGAACAATGCCCGGAAAGGGCCGTCCGTTCCGTCCTTCGCCCCCCCTTTTTCATCCGGCTCCCGGTCTAACAGAAGTTCACATTCACCCCAGCCGGCCTGTTTGGAAAACCAGACGGGCAAAAAGACAACCGATTCCCCCTTTCGCCCCGGCGAATCTGCCTCTGGCACGACCGGAGATAAAAGCCGGATATTGGCAGACTGATAGCCCTCTATCAGATTCAAAAGGGATGAAAGCGCCCGCGCCGGGGCGCTATCCGGCTCGGACCCGGATAAACTACTCAGGGCTTGCATGACCAGACCCTTTACATCCGTCTCTACCAGACCCCTGGAATCAGGAAACTGGCCTTTCAGGAAATGAGTCCTGAGCTTGTTCTCCCAGGAGAGGCCCATCGACTTGAATACAGAGGGGTTGGGGTCCTGCCCCACAAGAATTCTATCCAACAGGCCGGATAAGGGCCTGAGCGTTTCCGCCATATCGGGTGAAGAATCCAGCATCTGACGCAACTGCCTGGCCACGTTATCCAGTATGTTACCGGTTTCCTGACGGAGGGTGAAAAACTGCCGGAAAGACTCCTTTTGCCATTCTTCGGCCGGCGTCCCAACGGCCAGCTTGAGAACCACCTGTGGGGAGACCTCCCGCACCTCAAATTCAGCCTTTAAGCCCTTTACCAGGGGAAGATCGGTCTGGGCCATAACGGTCTGACCGGCTATGCGCAATAAGGCCCCTTCCCCGGGGAGGATATCTAAAACCGTGCCCTCATAGCGTGAACCGATGGTGAATAAATTTTGGAGGTCTTGCAGAGAGGGGCCTGAGCCCCCCGCAGACAGGATCTTAAAGATGGGTAAATCGACCTTGCCTTCTATCTTCAATTCTTCTCTTATCAGCTTTGATCATTTCGCAAAAAAGTCTCTTCACCGCTGAGCACACAGAGTCCGCAGAGAAAAACTGTAAACTATTAAATGTGTTATCTCAGCGTGCTCAGCGATCTCTGCGGTAAAATCTTACTTTTTACGAGTTCATCAGCTTTTAGCCTTCAGCTTTTTGACTATCGTCTGCCGACTCCTATATTCTATATTCTGTATTCTGACCTCTGACAAAAACCTATCCTTTTCCTGCCAGCCCCAAAACCAATTCCACCTCTCCTCTGGTCATTGATAGCCGCTCGGCAATTTCATCCGCAGAAAGCCCGTAACGCGACAGTTCCACGACATTTGTATATGGGGCATCAGGCTGTTTATGGGGAGTAGAAATATGGCATCCGGTCGATTGAGCCGCCCTCTCTGATAATTTACGCATCTCTCCTATCCTTTGATCCATATCGGACAGCAACTTATCAGCCAGCGCCCTTTTCTCCTTTAGATTGTTCG
>Ga0068714_10005993_pt1 | contig 12607 bp, 8 predicted proteins | sample MTBNYHSulfiMetaG_FD_62988 | JGI IMG/M metagenome (GOLD analysis project Ga0068714, IMG submission 62988) | Enrichment culture microbial communities from rom New York Harbor, USA that are MTBE-degrading - MTBE-NYH (New York Harbor Sulfidogenic)... | ecosystem: Environmental > Aquatic > Marine >... | reverse complement strand
TGACCAGGTCCTGGTCCTCCTGAACGGAATTAATATCACAGATCCCCAGACGGGTCATTTTAACCTTAATCTCCCGGTCGAACTTAGCACCATTGAACGTATTGAAATTATCCCTGGCAACATGACAAAGACTTATGGTGTTAATGCCTATAAAGGGATGATCAATATCGTGACCAGGAAAAAAGAAAATTATGCCGGAGCCGGCCTGAGCATTGGCCAGCATAAATTGTTCCATACACATCTGAATGTAAACCTCGTAAAAGGAAAATGTTACAATGGCCTGAGCTTTTCCCGGAATACATCAGAAGGTTACACAGAAAATACGGATTATAAGCTGAGGCATCTCCTCTACCAGGGCGGATTAAATTTCAAGCCGCTGGAATTCAGCTGGCAGGCAGGAATGAATTTGAAAACCTTTGGAGCTAATGATTTTTATTCACCTTCATTCCCGGACCAGTTTGAAGAAACCACTACCGGGTTCAGCAGCCTTTCGATATCCACCAGGAGTAAAATAAAGCTTTCCGCATCAGGCTACTGGCGAAGGCATAAAGATCACTTCCTGTTGAAAAGACAGGATCCCTCATTTTATGAAAACTATCACCTGACAGATGTTTTCGGAATAAACCTTGGTGCCCGGTTAACATCGAAGCTTGGTAAATCATTCGCCGGATTCGAGGCGAGGGATGAAATGATTCACAGTACAATTCTCGGGAATGAGGCTGATCATCCGGTCAAAATCAAAGGAACAGACCATAACTTTTATACTAAAACCTTTAACAGGAATACTTTCAACAGTTACTTTGAACACCAATATTCATATAAAAATTTTTCTGTATCAGGAAATTTAATGATAAGAATGCATAGTGATCTTAGTTGCAAAGAGGATATTTTTCCCGGACTAAGCATAAGTCATGAATTCCCGGGAGATAACCTGAAACTGTATACATCCGTTAACAGATCCATGCGACTTCCCACTTTCACGGATCTTTTTTATAAAGATCCCGTTAACGAAGGAAACACAGAGCTTAAACCGGAAGAATTGACTTCGCTGGAAATTGGTCTTGAATACAAACTAAAAGGGATCATCACTGATTTCAGCTTTTTCAGTGAGCATGGAAAACAGGTTATTGATTGGGTCTGGCTGTCTGATAAGTATTTTTACAAAGCAATGAACATCTCAGAAATAAACACACGGGGAGTTGAAATTTCCTGTAAATATGAGCGCTCTGTTCAGAATACCATGCCATTCATACCAGGGAAAACAGGTTTTTCATATGCCTTTATCACATCCGATAAATCCGTCGGCGATTATGAATCCAAGTATTCCCTTGATTATCTCAAACATAAATTAAGAATATTCGCTCTACTCGATATTACTCAGAAAATTCATATCAACGGTCAGGTTAGCTTTAATTCAAGAAACGGATCATATCTCGATTACAACCCGGATTCCGATGAACGGTTTAAGGTTCCATTCCGCCCATACTGGCTGATCGATATGAAAATTTTTTATTCCATACATTCAATGAATTTCTTTACAGGGGCTTCGAATCTGTTAAATACAAAGTATAACGATGTCGGCAATCTTGTTCAACCGGGCAGGTGGATATATGCAGGATTCGAATTTTGTATCTCTTCTGATAAAATAAAACCCACAAGCGGTTTTTAAATACTATCTGTACCTGTAATGGAAAATCTATCTAAAAGCTTTAACTTTACTGATAACCGATCTTAAAAAAGTGTCATGAATGATTTTGTTAAAACGGCCAGGCGGCTTCCGGACTGGATGAAGGGTGAAATGCCTCATGGAGAAGGCTACTCAAGGGTTAAAAACCTTACGCTGCAGCATAAACTGAATACTGTATGCGTGAGTGCCAATTGCCCTAACAAAGGAGAGTGCTGGAGCAGAGGCACCGCAACTTTTATGATCCAGGGAAACAAATGTACAAGACACTGCAGGTTTTGCCAGGTTGAATCAATGAAACCTGATATACTTGACTGGAATGAACCTGAAAGACTTGCAGGAACAATCAATAAATTAAATCTCAGGCATGCTGTCATAACTTCGGTGGCAAGAGATGATTTAAAAGATGGAGGTGCGTCACACTGGGCAGCCACCATCAAGGCTGTCAAAGAATTGAATCCCGGTATAACGATGGAAGTCCTTATTCCTGATTTCCGGCGGGATACAGAAGCTCTTGATCTGATAATTAAGGCAGGTCCGGATATAATTTCCCATAATCTTGAGACTGTACACCGTCTGACCGGAAAAATAAGAAGTGTTGCTCAGTATACCTTCAGTCTTGAATTACTGCAGTACATTTCGAAATCAGGAATTGTCACCAAAACAGGAATTATGGTGGGATTTGGAGAATCTGAGAAGGAGGTCCTTGAAACCATGGACGATGCATTAAGTTCAGGAGTTCAGATATTCACAATTGGACAATATCTTCAGCCCGGTCCTGAGTTTCTGGAGGTTGCTGAATATGTTCACCCTTCTGTATTCCTGAAATATAGGCATTATGGTATTGCAAAAGGTTTTAAACATGTTGAAAGTGGTCCTCTGGTCAGATCCTCATATCATTCTGAAAGACAAATAATTAAAAAAAGTGAATGAGCTTTTTTAAATTCACAATTCCTGTACCGGGATCCTATTTCTGACCTTTTTAAAATCAGCCGCAGACAATTTTAAAAAACATATCTCAAAATTTCAGTTTAAGTACATATTTATGTAACTTGTTATCTGGTAAGTAAAATGATCCCATACAAAATTAACCTGATATATCCGGTCAAAATCCGGAACTTGTTCTTTGCAGAAGAATAATCTATACTCCTGAACTCGATTCAGAAATTCTAAAATATACCCGCTATGAAGACCTATATTTATTTATCCGTCCTTCCTGAGGCTCTAATAGGTTCAATGCTTCCTCCGCCCGAATTCGGTGCATACCTGGCCACAGGAACAAAAAAAAGAAATAAAGGTCAGGCTGTTTTTATTGAAATAGATCCTGAGAAGCTAAGTAGTTCTATAGATCTGAATTATCTTAAGAGCAAATGCATCGCCAAACCGGATGGATCTCCGAAAAGTTCGGTTTATCTGTCTGTATACAGGGTCCTGGAATCAGTTCCTATGAACGCATTTAAAAGTCTTTACCTCACGGCTGAAAATGGTGTTGTCCTGGAACTGGAAGGAGTTGAATATGACAAAAATAAGGAAGAGAAGAATATTTTACATCTTTACCAGGAATTATGCCCTGTGAGTCCGCAAATTGCAAGCACTCTGTCACCTTCTGAATATTTGAAAGCATTAACTGACGGATCATTGCATATTGTATTACCGAAACTATTATTTGCAGACATGAAAATAGGTGATCTGGAAAAGAATATCCCAGGTGAGGTTGTTGATTATCTCCCACCACGACATGCTGAGCATCTGAAGGATTGTATAGAGATCCTTAAAAATGAAGAAAATAAACTGATGAAAACGGTTCAACGGACATTCTCCGGAATTTTACTTTACAGGACCATTCGTTCCGGATTTTATCTTGGCTGCAAAGATGACATGATTTTTTATTCATTCCCTACCATGGAAGAATTAATAAACAAGAATTATGAGTTTTACCGCTCGATCTGATTAATCCCGTAGACAGAAATACGATGCTTATTCCCTTGTAAAGGGTACAAATCTCACAAGTGTAAGAGTTTCCTTTTTTATCTCTCCATTTCGTTTTGTTAAAAGGATAAGGCTCTGGACTGACGAGGGCCTGCCCACCGGTATCACCATCCTGCCTCCATCTGCCAGCTGATCAATTAAGGGTTGAGGGATATGATCAGGAGCAGCAGTGACAATTATCATGTCGAATGGAGCTCTGTCTGGCCAGCCATTATAACCGTCTCCCGGTTTTATGAAAATATTTGTGTATCCGAGATTTTCAATCCTGGTTTTTGCTTGCATGGCGAGTTCTGGTAAAATTTCAATGGAATATACCGTATCAACAATTTCTGCAAGTATTGCCGCCTGGTATCCTGAACCGGTACCTATCTCGAGTGCTTTTTTACCTTTGGCAGGCTTCAAAACTTCGGTCATATAGGCAACAATATAAGGCTGGGAGATGGTCTGCCCATGACCAATTGGTAAAGGACTATCATAATATGCAATATCCAGGCAGTCATCAGGAACAAACAGGTGCCTGGGTACTTTTTTCATCGCATTTATAGTCGAAATATCCGTTATCCCCCTGGCTATTATCTGGTTATTTACCATAGCCATTCTATATTTTTCATACATATCTTTCGGCTGTTGATTACAATTCAATATTAATCCTGCTATAAGAAAATAGATAAATTTCATCGATCTATGCATAATTAACTTTTAAAATTTTATACTCCTCGACTTAAAATAAAAATAATAACATCTCTCTAAAGCAGTTACTCAGCCGAATAAGCTGTTAAATTTTCTTTGTCTTTAATATAAATGATTTTCCCTGATAATAAAGGATGAGCATAAACCGGAGAATCCGAAATCTTAACTCGGGCCAGCTCAGTATATTTATTAGCATCAGGAGACAAAACAATAAGTTCAGTTTTGCCTGGTATCACCATTATTACTGAACCGCAATTCAGTACAGCACCGAAATCCGTGTGCATTATAGTGTCAATCCAGGCGGTTTGACCTTTTACAGCATCCATACAGAATATTTTCCTCCTGTCTGATACGCCGTACAAATAGCCATTATTCAAAACCGGAGTGCAGTATTTTGTCCCGACATCCGGATCATGCCATATCTCACTTGTAACATAATTATCACCTTGTTTTTTAATTTCGATTGCCCTGGTTCCCATTCCCTGTCCTGTGATAATCAACGTCTGACCGATAAAAAAAGGTGTTGAAGCATTATAAAACCGGCTCTGTGGTAAATATTCCACCTGCCATAATACTTTACCATCGGACAGGTTAAATCCAATAATGTTTTTCTCCGTAATAAAAACGATTTGTTTTTTTCCATCCAAGGTAAGTATCACAGGTGATGAATAGGTTGGCCCGTCTCCACTCCATTTCCATTTTTCCCTTCCGGTAATCAAATCTAGCGCCACTACTTCTCCCTTCTCTTTCCCTCCGAGATGAGCAAAACAAAGACCATCCTCGATTGCTGGAGACATCCCTGTATAAAATTGTGGAACCAGCTTTGAAGTGTTTTCTTTACGCCAAACAAGCTGACCTTTCAGGGCATCAATACAGGAAAGCACTCCTCCAACGCCAAAAGTAACGACTTTACCCTCAGCAACAGTGGGAGTGCTTCTTGGACCTGAATGCATCGTGGCAGATGGACCGGTGACTGTTATCGCAGTATACTTGTTTTGCCAGAGTTCTTTCCCTGTCCTGGAATCCAGGCAACGAAGGATTTCACTCGAATCCTGGCGAGTGAAAATATACAATCTTCCATTACTCTCAACAGGAGAAGCATCGCCTAATCCAACACTGACTTTCCATTGCTGATGTAATTCCACGGGCCATTGCTCTGGAACCTCAAAATTTTTTACACTTCCGTCACGATTATTACCTCTCCATTGTGTAAAATCCTGGGCGGACAAACCAGAAGCAGATGAAAATAACAGAATCCCAATGATAAAATTGATGAATAATTTTCCTTTTTCCATGGTGTGAAGTTTATTTTTAACTAAAATAGCCTTGGTTTCATTTATCCAGGACTAATATAAATCCTGATTTAAGATGCATTGAAGAATCGCTTGATATCATTTTCAATTACCCCAAACAATCCTTGAAACCAGAACTTATCAGACCATTTTTATCCCGATTTTAAAAATCAAGTATTATAAAGACTAAAACACAAGTTACATAAAAAACAATTTAATCACAATAAAGTAACTTCCTGCATTGAAAAGTAAAAGAATTTAAATAAATTTCTTCCTTCCGTTATTGTAAACATATTTAAATACCCTCACTCAGCTATAAAAACCCAGAATCTAACCTTAATCAATGCTTCATTATTTAAACTGTAATATAAAAAATGAGTGCGATCTCTGACCTCAAAATATTTAAAAATCAATTATTTTTATACTTAAATCGTTTTGCATATCAATCAATATGTTTAGTAATAAGTCCGTCATCATCATCGGGGCAGGTGTTGGAGGCATCACCACAGCCATCATTTTAGCGAAAAATGGTTTCAGGGTTTCCGTTTATGAGAAGAATGCTTCACCCGGCGGACGCTGCGGCCAAATAATCCGGGAGGGACACAGGTTCGATTCCGGGGCGACCATTCTTCTAATGCCATCCATCTATAAAAAAGTATTTGACTCAATAGGCTTACAGTTTGAGGACTGTTTAGAGTTGAGAACTCTTTCAAATGTTTACAAAATATTTTTCGGTAACGGAAAGGAATTGATATTCTCCAACGATCATGATTTTATGAAAAACCAGCTTGAAAAAATTGAGCCTGGAAGTTATGAGAATTTCAAATTGTATGTAAAAAAAGGATATAAATTCTTTCAGATTTCAATAGATAAACTCCTGGGGAAAAATTTTTATAAATTTTACGAATTTATTACACCCGCTAATCTGCCCTTGTTGATTGATCTGAAGATGTATATTTCTCATAAAAACTATACTAAAAAATTCTTTAAAGATCCATATCTGAATCAGGCATTCACCTTTCAGAATATTTATGTTGGCCAGAGTCCGGATGATTCACCCGCATTATTTTCTATGATACCTTCAGCTGAATTGCACGAGAAAGGTCAATTCCCGATCGGAGGCATGTACGGGATTGTTGAAAAATTAATGGAGCATGCAAAAAATCTTGGAGTCCGGTTTTATTTCAATTCCAGAGTGGAAAAGATACAGATCATTAAAAACAAAGCTGACAGTGTTATTCTGCATGACGGGTCTGTAAAAAATGGTGATATTATTGTTGTCAATGCTGACCTCCCTTATGCATATTCCAAATTGCTTCCGGATATAAAAATCTCATCCCGGATCAATAAAATGAAGCACTCTTGTTCAGCCATTGTTTTTCACTGGGGAATTGATACATTTTTTCCTCAGCTTGAACATCACAATGTTTTCCTTTCAGATGATTACTATTATAATCTCTTTATGATATTCAAGAAGAAATCTATGTCTGATAATCCCAGCTTTTATATTCATTCTCCGGTTAAAACAGACCCTTCTGCTGCCCCACCTGGAAGGGACTCCCTTTCCGTAATTGTTCCCGCCGGTCATCTGGATAATAAATATCCTCAAAACTGGGAGTCGCTTAAAAAGACTGCAAGAATTGCCATCTTAAACCGCCTTAACAAAATAGGTATAAATGATCTTGAAAAACATATCAAATTTGAAATTTGTTATACTCCCAGCACATGGGAAAGCATTTATAATATCTCGAAAGGATCTGTTTTCGGAAGTCTGAATCACAGCATCCTGCAGATGGGATATTTTCGACCACATAATCGTCATGATCATTACCGTAATCTATTTTTTGTCGGTGGAAGTACGCATCCGGGAAATGGAGTCCCACTGGTATTATTATCAGCCAAACTGACTTCGGAACGAATTTTAAAAGAGACCGTGAATCTATGATTATTTCTAGTGATCCCTTTCTTCACAATTATGTGAATCTGATATAATTAACAATTAGATTAAAAGAATACTTTTACTCTTATGGATATTATTTTTAAATTTATTTCTGGTATATTCCAGATAACAATTTTACAAATTCAATGAGCAACCAGATCTATTCATATTTAAATACTTTCAATAGCCTGGATTTTGATATAATCAAGGATCATCCAAATATTCTGATTGCAGCAAATTTCTGGGAAGAGGACCGTTACAATGCTGCCAGGATATGCTATAAATTTATGCGAATGATAGATGATCTGATTGATAATTATAAAACTGAACATATATTAATTGCCGATCGTGAGAAAAAAAAATTCATTGATGAGGTGCATAGATGGATCAAAGCTTTTAAGAACAAATCAAACAATAATAACCAGTACGACGAGCTGACAGATACACTAACAAAATATAAGATCCCGTTTTGGATAATGGAAGATTTCGCCAGATCAATGATATATGATATCCATAATGACGGATTTTCTACATTTAATGAATTCATGGATTACACTCAGGGAGCATCCGTTGCCCCTGCTTCAATCTTCGTGCATTTATGTGGCCTGCAAAAATTTGACGGGTATTATAAGGCTCCGTTATTTGATATCAGGAAAGCTTCCTCACCCTGTGCCATTTTCTGTTATCTTGTGCATATCATTCGTGATTTCCAAAAAGACCAGCGTAATAATCTGAATTATTTTGCTGATGATCTCCTGAAAAAAAATGGCCTGAACAGAAAGGATTTAAAGGATATTTCAGAAGGGGGGATGATAAGTCAGAATTTCAGATCCTTGGTACAGGAGTATTATGTAATGGCAGACATGTATCGTAATAAAACGTTTTCCATAATACGGGAAATTGAACCTTATCTTGAATCCAGATATCGTCTCAGCCTCGATATAATATTTAACCTGTACCTGATGGTTTTTGAAAGAATAAATGTTAAAGAAGGCTTGTTTACGTATGAAGAACTCAATCCGACAAGCCGGGAAATAAAGGAAAGGGTATATAGGACCATAAATGATTTCCGGATGAAGACATCAGGATAAATAAAACTGAAAATATCCTCACTCCATCTGTCAGTCAATTTTTATATGATCAGCAGTTCTTAATCTATCCGTACAAAGCAGATGTATCCGGGAATTATGCCGGCAGGAATTGTATCGATTGGAACAGCCTGTGCCGAGAAACGGTAAATTGTCCCATTTTGCACATGGTCAATAGCATCTCCTGCATATATTTCCGAATTAATTGGATCTATTCCCAGACTATAAAACAGCTTGGTCCCGGACCGATCTGAAGCAGATATGAAAGGCAAATCAGGTAGGTTAGTTGCGTTTACTGGCATCCTCCAGATATCTTTGTTTAAATAAAACAGGGTATCTTTACTGCCATTTATTGATAGGTCTGAAGGCCAGTCATCACCGGAGAATATAAATATTTTCTCAATTGTACGAGTTTCCGGATCGATCCTGATTAATCCGGGATATGTGTTTAGGAAATTGCTGCCCTGATAACCCCCGTCACATAAAACCCATAGCTTATCATACCTGTCCATTACCATTGAATTAGGCTGAGCTAAAACCTGTATGGAGTCAACGACCTTATCTGATTTACTGTCAATCACTAGGATGCTATTATCAAAACTATAACAATTAATAAAGACAAAGTCTCCATGTACTATGATCTGCTCAGCAGAATGCTGGTAAAATTCAACATTTCCGTTATTTATATTTATTTCTCCCTTTATTTTATATTGAGCAGGATATACAATATAAATCTGCCTGGCATATAAATCAGTAACATAGGCTTTTCTATCGTCAAAGAAGTGAATATACCTTGGCGATATAAAACCGGTAATTTTATGTGTATACTCAAAGGCATATAAAGAGGGATACCTGCCCATGTTCAGGGTTATAATTTTTCCTGAATTATTCACAACTACAAACAATTCTCCATTAAAAAATCCAGCCGAATGAGCTACATCACCCAGCGGGATACCGTTCTGTTTGTAGAATACATCATTGACCGATTTTTTTGTTACCGGATTATAATATGTCAGAGAAGCATTTCCATACATAAAATTGCCTTCATTGAGAATAATGACCCCGTCATTCATTACCTCACCAACAGAAAGGTTTGGTTTATTCCGGTCGTTCCACTTTTCATCATTCATGCATGATGAAAAGAATGTCATCGTAATAATAAATGGCAAATATTGTAAATGATACTTCCTTATCCCCTTTCTCATCAGAATGATAATTTTACCTGTACCGAGTAATTTCTTCCGGGCATGGGTCTTTGAAGAACTGAACGGTATTTTTCATTAAACAGATTATAGATCTTAAGATTTAAGTCAGTTCTTACCTTGTTAATATTGAAATGTCTTTTCACCCCGACCTGGTTCATGAAATAAGGATATAAATAGTCCCTGGAACTATTGTACTGGTTGGAAGTGGTTGTGAATCTCTGGCTGTAATAATTCCATAAATAACTGACAGACCATGTTTTATACATCAGGGTCAAAAAACAGTTTGCCGAATGAACAGGTATGAAAGGCAACTGACGTCCATATGATTGATCTGAGGGATTCATTGATTCTCCCTGATTTATCGAATTAGTCAGTGCATAAAGAGCTTTTATTTTATAACGGATAAGTCCTTCATCCCTCGATATACTGAGATTTGTTTCCAATCCCCGGCTTGTAACTCTTTTAATATTCCCGGGTACCCAATGTCCCTTGAAGGTTGGCAGCCACAGTATCCAGTCATGAACCACGGAATTATACCCTCCAATTTCACTTTCAACTGAGACATCCTTTAATTTCACTTCATAATGGATCCCCATCTCCTGGCTGAAACTTTTCTCGGGCTTTAACAAGGGATTTCCTCCCGGCTGAAAATACATTTCATTCAGGGATGGGTATTTCGAATTTCCTGCAATACTCGTACGCAGGAATAATTGGTCTTCCGGTAATATATGGTACTCCATTCCGGTGAAATATTTCAATGGTACTAAATCATCATCAATCATCTCAGATGCAATGGTAATATTGCTCCTCCATCTTTTAGCCCATTTTTTTATGACACTTGCTGAGAATGAAGGATTGAGCCTGTTTTTTTCATAACCAAAACTCTGTATTTCTTCAAATGAATGGACCTTAAAAATATTCAGATTGGCGGCAATGCTTATATTCATTTCGTCTTTTTCAAATGAATACTCAAAATGGTTGTAATAGCTCACTGAACGGGTCGTGGAATTGATTTCATTCAGCATTTTATTATCCTGTATCCTGTTGTGAAGAGTGTAGCTGTTGTCTGAATAATTCAGCCCTGAAAATACATTAAACTGTCCCAGGGAAAAATATCTTTTGTAGGATAGCACTCCCCTTAATATCATTGTGTTGTCCCTGTTTATACTATTGTTTAAACCAGCTTCATTGGTGGAAAGCTGAGGAATACTCCTTGAAGATTCCTGCCCCCACAGGCTCAAACTTAAGAAATCTTTTTCTGTCGGCCTGAAATGAAATTCCTGCAATAAACCATAATTGTTATACCATGCTTCTGTATTTCTCATTTCAGGGTGGTATTTCTTACCTGTTTCCAGATCTACAGAATCTAATATATCTGTATTAATGTATTTATAATCATTATTGGAGTGCTGGTGAAACAATCTTGTCTGTGACCTGAAACGTTTATTCCCAACCTCCATCTTCATGTATTCATCATAGCTGCCGAAAGAACCCAGACCTTGCTGGATACTCCCGGAGAAATTATTTTTCCAGTCAGGTATCGTTGAAAGACTTATCAATCCACCCAGGGCACCGGATGTCCCTGAAATAGAACTGCTGCCATGATATAATTCTACATTATCGATGAAAAACACCGGAATTATGGAAAAATCAACCATGCCGGTTAAAGGGGAATTCAGTTCGATACCATTCCACATTACTTTAGTATGAGAAGCTGCCGTTCCCCGGAAAGAAGCGGATGCCATGGCTCCCCTTCCATAAGTTCTTATAAAAATATGACTGTGTTCAGATAATGTCTCTGCAAGGCTGTTATTTGCTTTCTCAGACAATACAAGGCTGTCAAGTCTTGTTTTAACAAGCCCTGAGGTTTCAGTAGGCCGGACTGCATAAATCTCAACTGCTGAAATTTTCAGGGTGTCATTCAATGTTTGAGCATATGACAATGAAGTGATAAAAAAGAGAGAAGCAATTATTATGTTAATATGTTTATTCACCGTTAATACTTTATAAATTTGTTGACGCTCACTTTATCTCCACTTCTTATTTCAAGAATGTAATACCCCTTTTCCAAACTGTTAATATCAATGACCAGATCACTTTCCCCATTAAGGATTACATCGCAATGCATCAATTTCCCGTCAGTGGAAAAGATTCTCACTGAATTCAGATCCGAATATTCACCATTAATATAGATCCGGTCCGAACCTGGATTGGGGAATATTTTAAGAGGAATATTCATGTTAACAGGATCGAGAAGAGGATAATTGACATTTATTTCTGCTGATTCACTGAAAGAATGATCGATCTCAACAAAATATTTTCCTCCATTGTTAAACTGAAGAGAAAACTCACCAGCAAAATCAGATAAGAGGATGGAATTGTCATTCATGACCTCTCTTTCATTAACAAGTACCCTGGCATCCGGCAATACAAAGGGACCTGAAATTGAAAAAGCCCTGCCAGAATATTTTGTAATGAGTATTTTCCGGATAGTGAATCCAATTTTTTCTCCCGGTTCTGATGTGGTTTTAAATGGTATGAGCTGAACCTGTTCCCATGGTGTCCGGATATCGTCCACATGCCTGAAACTCACAATATCGCCGGGATGAACCTCAATAGTATCCCATCCGTTGACAGATATATTATTGTTAACCAAAGCCACCCAGGACCGGCAATAAGTATCGCTTATGTCTGTTCCTCCCCATCCATACGTATATTCA
>Ga0068714_10005987_pt1 | contig 12611 bp, 14 predicted proteins | sample MTBNYHSulfiMetaG_FD_62988 | JGI IMG/M metagenome (GOLD analysis project Ga0068714, IMG submission 62988) | Enrichment culture microbial communities from rom New York Harbor, USA that are MTBE-degrading - MTBE-NYH (New York Harbor Sulfidogenic)... | ecosystem: Environmental > Aquatic > Marine >... | reverse complement strand
GGTAACGGGGTTTTCCATTATTATCCCTTGTTCAAGACCGATTCAATCAAACCGTTCTGGACGGTGACATGTACGGATAACAGGATTATTCTGCGCAACGAGTACCAATCCATACCGGCCTGCAGGCCAGGAAACAATAACAACAATACTGTGCATGATTTCCGGTTGACATTTCTCCGCAATATCAGTGCAGCGGCCCTGTTGGGTATTATGGAAGAGGCGCATCAGGTTTCTCTGCCCTGCGTTCTTCATTTGCCTGATATGGGATCGGTACGCATCAGGTGTTCGGTTGCGGGGAGGGCTTTGGGATATGAGGTAGAAAAGATACGTTTGCCTTCTCCCCTGGTGCCTTATACGTACGTATCATTTCCGCGAGCGACAAAAGAGCATCCGGTGGTGGAATATGAGTTGGAGGTTGCGGCCATCTATCCGCAGGTAACCGGCATCGAAGAAGATGAGCGTTTTGATGTATTCCGCCGGAATTATCTGAATATGTTTCAGATGGGAGCGAAATCTAAAGTTCTCGGAGCTGTAGACGCCACAGGGTCTGCTGTGTTTAATTGCCATATGAGTACCGAAGCGATTGCGGCGCACAAGGTACAGTTGGTGGACGATCTTTACGTGTCCGATTTATTGCGTGTAACAGTTGATGCCGTTCTTTATGATGAAAATCAAAAAAAGGTCGCCCGTGCGGGAGGAGACTTAAAGTATGATTTTCTCGATCTTGACCCGTCATATATTATCTCCTGCGCTCTTTATGCACAGTCAACCGAGGATTGGGACTGGGCACGGACACGATACTCAGAAGTTATGAAATTGGTCCGGCAGATGATGGATAAGGACAGAGACGGGTGCGGATTGATTGAATTTGAAGAGTCCGGTAACTATAACAGTGACCGGGTTATTAAGGGAACGCATTCAACGTTTAATCCTGCAAATTGGTGGGACGCCATCAATTTCGGTCATCAGGACGCCTACTCCAATGCCCTGGCGTACGAGGCATTGAAAAGATGGGGTGCGGTCGCGGAAACGATCGGGAATCAGGAGGACGCGCTCTGGATGAAACAGAAGTCTGAAAAGCTGAAAAAGGCCTTTCATGAAAAACTATTCAATCCCGCTACCGGCATATTCGCCGGCTGGCGCAGCGCCGACGGCGAGCTTCATGATTACTGGTTCCTGTTCCTCAACAGTATTGTCATTGTGTATGACATGGTGGACGGGCAACTGGCCGAAGATATTATGGATCGGTTTCTCGATAAACTGCACAAGGTCGGTTTTACCAATTACCGTCTGGGATTACCGGGCAATCTAAGCCCGATAAGGAAAGGAGACGTACGTCCGATTGGTGGGGACAGGTCCGTACAGATAATGTGCGGTCGTCCGGCACTTGAGGACGGTTCGGACGCGTTCCAGTATTATGAAAACGGCGGAGCGTCGACCCGGTACATGTATTATACCTTGAAAGCGCTCTATAAACTGAAACGTTTTGATGAGGCACGGCGCATGCTGTATCCGTTGCTGGAGAGTTATGAAGCAGGCGAACATGCCGGAATAGACGTGGACGGTAATTCCAGTGACTGGACCACCTGGGATGGAACCGCCTGCGGGTATGAAGGTTTTGCGGTCGGCAACTTCTTCCCGCTTATCAATGTACTTGACGAGTTGGAAGCCAGGAATGAAGAAGCAAAACAGGCGGGGAAGTGACGGGATGAAGACATTCAGTAAGAAAGTGTGTGAGAAGCGGTCAGAGGATAGAGACATGAATATGAACAGATTGAAGATTGTCGGTATCAGTTTCTGTTTATTGATAGGAGTAGACATGAACCCGCTTTTAGCACAACGAAAAGAAGTTCCTGAATTACGTGTTTTTACGATTGATGCGTCAAATCATCAGGGTACTTTTAAGCCCATCAACGGGGTAAATGGCGGCCCCAGGATTGACCTGGGGAATTATTTCGACAACGACGAATACTTTAAAGCAATGGCCCCTCCGTATGTCCGGTTGAGTGATGTCCCTTATGCCGCATTCGAGACCGGCGATGTGCATAATATTTTCCCTGATTTTAACGCTGATGAAAACAACCCGGCCAATTACCGTTTTGAACGGACCGACCGCTATGTAAAATCTGTCCTGGATAGCGGGTCGAAGATCATCTTCCGCCTGGGCGAAAGTATCGAGAAAACCAAATCCAAATCTTTTGTAATCCGGTAATGCATATCAGTCATAAGGCCGGAGATAAGATGTATGTAGATTATGCAGGAAAGACATTGCAGCTGGTGGAGAGGGAAAGCGGAGAGGTGCAGGAAGTTCAGTTTTTTGTAGCCATACTGGGATCCAGTCAGTATACCTATGCACAAGTGACCCTGAGTCAGGGGAAGGAAGATTTTATCACATCTGTTGAGAATGCCTTACATTTTTATGGTGGAGTACCAGCAGCCATTGTCCCGGATAATCTCAAAAGCGCAGTAACAAAAAGCAACAAGTATGAACCCACATTAAATGAGACCTTTTTAGATTTTGCCGAGCATTATGGGACCACTATCCTTCCGGCAAGGTCCTATAAACCCAGAGATAAGTCCTTGGTAGAAGGGGCAGTTAAAATCCTTTATACCAGGGTATATAGTGCATTAAGAGATCAAACATTTGTTAGCCTTAAAGAGCTAAATATCACTATCCGGGGGCTTTGGAAGTTCATAACTCCACCCATTTTAGCGGACGGTCACATTCCCGCCAGGAGCTCTTTCATGAAGTGGAAAAGCAGGCATTATTACCCCTGCCAGTACAGCGGTATGAGCTAAAACAACAGTCCTTTGCCACGGTCATGTTCAACGGTCATGTGTATCTTGGACAGGACAAACATTATTACAGTGTGCCCTATCAGTGTAAATGGTAAATAACAATGCAGGTTTTTTAGAAATCAGGAATGTCGATATTTTAGTGTTTTTTTTAGGTCAGTTCAGGAATAACCTGTTAAACATCACATTCCAATACATTGTTTACAATTTTATGTTTTGTTGAAACGCCAGAAATTCCTTCGATGCAACACTGTTTTCAACATCGCGTTGAATCGTACAAGTATCGAAACCAATTATATAACATGTTGTGTATTTTAATTTTAAGTTGTCTTTTTCACACTTTATAAATAAAAGACTTAGTATTGATAATAATATTAATTTATGCATCATTTATTGTTGCAATAAGTTTAAAGTATTAAAAAAACCATTTTTATTTTATTATTGTAATAAGTAAGATCTATACTTGGTAAAATAGAAATCAATTAGAAAAATATCAATTGATTATAGAAATCATCTTTCACTCAATTAAGGAGAATGATTATGAATATATTCTCGAAAGGAAGATATACTATTTAAAGATCCTTTCACAACTGTAAATAATTAGGAATTAACATAAATACCATTAAATGATGTAATAATCAGTTGAAAAGTTGCTTTATTCCCACAATCGAATCCCATTCTTTATAGATGATATCCCCTGATTCGGCTTCCCAGACATAGGATGTGCCGGCTCCGGCAGGAGACAGTGAGTGAGTGTACGAAGCATGGGTATTAATGATCACCTGTGTGGGACCGGACACCTGCCCTTGTAAAGAAAAACTGCAAAAAAGCAAAACCTGGAGGGACAGAACACCAATAAATGGCCCTGTCTTTTCCCGGAATAACTGAGTAAAAAATCTAAACATGTTCATTTTGAGTAATTTAGGGTTAATATGAAGTAAGATCATGATAAGCTTATTTATTCGATTATGCACCTGAAAACAATACCCCCTCTATATATATATCCCAAAAACTTCAAAAAATCGAAGCGTTTTTTCAAGATTTTGACGAAAATCCTTGTAATTAATACTCATTCTAAATTGACGAGCGTATTTGCTGAATAAATTCTTCTCAGTAAATTGTTTTTGAAATACAGGATGTAGCAATTCGGTATTGCGGCTGTTTATTAAAACCTCAAATAATTTAATTTCATGTGTTTGCATGATATTTTTACCAGCTAGTATTCCAGGATTAAAAACAAATTTCTTGGTTATGGTTGTTTCCCTAACCGGTTTGATGATTATTTCCAGGAGGCTCTCTTGATCTTCTACAAGAGGATTAATAAAGGACAAGCACCGGTAAATAAAGAAAGATTCATTGGTACGGCATGCTTTTATTTATGGATGAATGATAAAAAAAATCGTATTATTAATAAATCCATTGATGGTATGGATTTTATTGATGAAAATGATACGGAACATAATGACATAGAACATTTTTTATTTTACAAACATTTTAAATCTTTACCGCTCAGGTGCAGGGAGATTTTATCTTTATACCTGCAGGGTTTGCCGATTCATAAAATTACTACCCGGCTTCAGTTGTCAAATGATAAGGCAACCATTGATAAGAAATATCACTGTAAAGAAAAATTAAAAGATCTGTATAGCCCACAAACATATTCACCCTCCGCAGGAGGGTTTTTTATTTTGAGGAGGATAGCAGCATGATGACTATGTTTGTAAGGGTCCTCCCGATGGATCATGAAGTAATCCTGTAAAAAAGTCATTTACATGTCTTCGCAGCCTCCGTAATTACATTTCGGAGGTTAGAAAAGCTTACCTCCGCGCAAAAAGTAAGCTTTGACACAGGGGTACGGCAGACTTGTAAAGTAAAAAGATCTGGAATGATTATTCCGATTAAAGGCGTCCAATCTGATTGGATTTTCTAGAGTCAACAAGATCCAATTTACTATAGAAAAGTTCATTGGCTTTTCCAGATCAGCCAGGAAGAGAATTTGTCTTTTGTCTATATTAATCATTAATAATCATTTATAGACTTATTGCTTATATGAAATTGAATGGTATTTGGTGAGAATTATACTTATATTAAATAGTATATCCGTGTCATACATGACGACTCGACTTAATATTTTAATATGAAGAAAACTAAAACAGGCAATTACCGGTGGGTGATTTGTGCTTTGATTTTTTTTGCAACTGTTATTAATTATATTGACAGGCAAACTATTGGTTTATTAAAGCCCTATTTAGAAGATAAAGTCGGTTTAACAGAGCTTAACTATAGCTATATTGTAATGGCTTTTGCTGGGATGTATGCTCTGGGTTATGTTGTTCTTGGTGGTTTCATCGATAAAACCGGAACCAAAATAGGTTACAGTATTTCTGTCTTTGGTTGGAGTGTGGCTACCATGTTTCATGCTTTGGTTAACAATGCTTTTGGTTTTGCCATGGTAAGGGGATTATTGGGTTTTTCAGAAGCCGGCAATTTTCCTGCCGGTATAAAAGCTACAGCTGAATGGTTCCCTAAACAGGAGCGGGCATTAGCTACCGGCATATTTAATTCCGGGACCAGCATTGGTCCGATCGTTGCACCGCTTCTGGTTCCATTTATCCTGGGTATGTATGGATGGAAAGAGGTTTTCTGGATTACCGGTGCATTAGGTCTTGTATGGTTGATTTTCTGGTGGATTTTTTATGAAATTCCTTCAAAACAGAAGCGTCTTAGACAATCTGAATTTGATTATATCAATCAAGATAATAAGACTAAAATCACGGAAACCCCTGTCATTAAATTAAAATGGAGACAGTTACTATATCTGCGTCAGACATGGGTATTTATTATTGGCAAGGTACTGACTGATCCAATCTGGTGGTTTTTTCTCTTCTGGCTTCCTGCTTATTTTTCTGATACTTTTAATTTAAACCTGACTAGACCAAGTTTACATCTGGCAGTAGTTTATACAGCCGCTACATTTGGTAATATTGGAGGCGGTTATTTGTCTTCCTTTTTCATTAAAAAAGGCTGGCCGGTATTAAAAGCCAGAAAAACCACTTTATTTATTGCGGCTATTGCTGTAACACCCGTTTTTTTAATCAGATATACAACCGATATCTGGATAGTTGTTGGACTCATCAGTTTGGTAATTGCATCCCATTCAGCCTGGAGCACAAATATTTTCACCATTGTACCAGATATTGTTCCAAAGAAAGCTGTAAGTTCAGTTGTCGGGATAGGAGGTATGTCCGGATCCATTGCCTCTACTCTTTTTCCTTTACTTGTGGGTTCACTTCTTGCCTACTATAAAAGCTCGGGCAATATTTCAACTGGTTACAATATATTATTTGTAATATGTGGTAGTACCTACTTTGTGGCATGGCTGATCATTCAATTGCTTACTAATAGGATGAAACCACAGGGAAGTTAATAGAAAAAGGTATTAGTAAAAGTTAATTTGCCTTCACCAGGACAATAGAAGGTAAAAAAGCAAAGCTCAAAAGGCAAAATGAAAAACGAATGGCATCTACCTTCGCTATATCTATGGAAGACAATGAATTCAAATTGTAAATTTCAAAAAGCCTGAAACGTGAACTCAAAACGCCGTTCATTCATCTTTGCAACGGAAAATTAAGTCGTTTGCACCGTTTTATCGGACCAGCCCTCGGCGTATCAATCCTGTTTGCAGTACCCCATTATTTTGAGCGTTATGAGGAAATGACCATGCCGACTATAAAATCCATGAAAGAGGTATTGGATAATATACACTGGAATATCAATGATGTCATATAAACTGAAAGGGTATTAAAAATAATGAAAGCAATACTGACGGTTGAATAATAAAGTTGTTTATGTATAAATGCAAATCATTGCACAAATCTGACATTCGTTGAAATTTTCAGGTTTAATCCCGACTCAATTCTCCCGGGTCCCTTTTTTCAGGTATTATCTCTTTTAGTGATAATCACTGATCTGAAGATGTTAGAAATTTTGCAGCATCCCGGTCCATATACCAGTCTGCATCCTGCCTTTTATGAAAGATGTAAGCCGCAGGGTATCGCAGGGATCCGGGTTCTCGATCCATGATCTGCCTTACAACCGTACTTTTAGCTTTTCCTGTCACCAGGAAAATAATTTTTTTTGCCTGCAATATTGACCTTCCGGTGAGGGTGATCCTGAACTGGCCGGTAAGCGGGTGTTTGATGGTTTCATAGATTTTTTCCGCATCCAGCAGATCCGTACGGTCCGGGAATATGGATGCGGTATGGCCGTCATCTCCCACACCCAGGAAAATCAGATCGAATAAGGGGATATTATCTTTCAGGGGTACCAGTCTTTTTATTTCCTGACTGTAGCGCAGTGCTTCCCTATCCGGGTTATTTTCGCCCCTGATGCGGTGAATATTGCTTTCATCCATTTCAATTTCTTTAAAAAATGCGGAACGAAACATGCCGAAATTGCTCTCTTCATGATCCGGGGGGACACATCTTTCATCCACCCAGAAGAAATGAATATTATGCCAGGGAACAACCGGTTTTTGCCGGTACTGGTTAATCGCGGCCCGTTTAAAAAAAGACCTCGGTGTATTCCCACCCGAAAGGGCAATATTCAATGTGTGTCCTGATTTACTTCCTTCGGAGAGGTAATCCAGAAACCTGAGACTTAGCTGCTCGGCCAGTTCATCCGTGGATGAATAACAATAATTCATGCTCAGGGGCTGAATGATTAAAGTTCGCAATAAATCCCGTCATCTGACAGATTCCTGCAGGGATATCGCCAGGTCATGTTGGGTTCATCGATCAGGCTGTCGGCCTCATGTGGGCCCCATGTGCCCACAGGATATCCGTATATGGGGATAGCGGGATTGTTTTCCCATGTATTCAAAACAGGATCAACTATTCTCCAGCTCTGTTCAATGGCATCGCCTCTTGAGAACAGTGTGGGATCACCCTGCATGCAATCAAGCAGCAGTCTCTGGTAAGCTTCAGGAAGCTCAGCATGTGAAATATCGGCATAATGAAAATCCATATTTACATCCTGGACTTTATATCCTGCGCCGGGCAATTTCATGCCGAACTTGAGTAGGATCCCCTCATCAGGCTGTATGCGGATAACCAGTTGATTGTCGGAATTGAACCGGCCTTCATCAAAGCAGAACAAGCGGTGCGGTGTGGGTTTAAAATGGATAACCAGTTCGGTCACCCTGGTGGGGAGACATTTCCCTGTCCTGATATAGAACGGTACGCCCCCCCAGCGCCAGTTATCGATAAACAACTTTAAGGCCACATAGGTTTCTGTCCGCGATTGTGGAGAGATACCAGGTTCTTCACGAAAGGAACGGTACCTGGTACCCCTTACCGTTGATCCGGTATACTGTCCCCTGATCACCTGCTTATCAATTTCCGTGATATTAATGGGTCTGACGGACTGTAAAACTTTCAGGACCTCGTTACGAATGGCGAGTGACTGTATCATGGTGGGCGGTTCCATGGCAACCAGTGTAACCAGCTGAAGCAGGTGGTTTTGTACCATATCGCGCAGCGCTCCCACTTTATCGTAATAACCTCCGCGACCCTCCACTCCAGTATTCTCCGCCGCCGTTATTTCCACGTGATGGACATAATTTCTGTTCCACAACGGTTCGAAAATACCGTTTGAAAACCTTGTGACCATTACATTCTGCACGGTTTCTTTTCCGAGGTAATGATCGATTCGGTATAACTGCTCTTCGGAGAAACAGTCCAGCAGGTGCTTATTCAGTTTTATGGCTGATTCCAGGCTGGTTCCGAAAGGCTTTTCAACAATGATCCTCCGCCAGCCCTTTTCCTGTTTGCTCAGTCCCTGGATGTGAAGGCCCCTGGTGATCATTTCATAAAGTCCGGGGGGCGTGGCCAGATAAAATATGCAGTTACCGCCAGTCTTATATGTTTTTTCCAGGTCTGAGATTTTTTCGCGGATAAGGGAATAACTGGCCGGATCATAATTACCGATGGAAAGATAATGCAGGAGACCTGCAAAAATCTTTTTTTCGCCGGATGTTTCAGGATCATCCTCAGACCCGGAATCCGGACGGGCAAAGAGTTTTTCCCGGAATTGCTCGGAGGATAAAACTGTTCGGCCGATGCCAAGTATGGCAAAATGCCCGGGCAGAAGCTTTTTCCTGAATAATGCGAATAAGGCAGGGATCAGCTTACGTTTCGTAAGGTCGCCGGATGCGCCGAATATAACAATTAACTGATTTTCCGGTACTTTCATTGTAACCTGTTTGAAATCAATATAATAATATTAAAATTTCTCTCATTCTCGGAATTCATATTCGTGTACCCCGATATCCCATGCTCTTCCCCACGGTCTTTTATTACCAAAAATGAAAATGCAATAAAAAGAACCAGGCCGATGACCCTGCTGAAAAAGAATTTCATGGATTCTAAAAGATTGTTATTGATTATACTGATACTGCAAATGTAACTAATCATTTCAAACCTGAATGGAACGTTTGATGAAAACAATAGGGAAGTCTATATGAATATTGATCTTTTCTCGATACATAAGTATCAGTGAATATCCATCGGATTTAAAAATGATTTAAAAAGTTAATGGGTAAAAAAGACTTGTAAAAATGACGATAATTTAATAATTTGCGCCCGCAAAAATATTTTACCTCAACATTTTTTTAGGGTAATCCTTTATTAAAACAGTCAGTTTTATAATGGGTTGCGTAAATATTTTATGCATCTTTGTCATTTCAATATATAAGGAAAGTGATAATTGGCCATGACAAGCAAAAAAATTGAAAAAATACTTGTTCCAATCAGTCTTTCTTCAGACGGAAAGATTGCAATTGAACAGGCAGTTAAATTTCAGACTGTTTTTGGTTCCACTATTGTTATAATAAATGTAATTCCCCCGGTCAGAAGATTTAAAGCATTTTTTAAAAAAAAATCACATAAAAGTTCACTTGAAAAGGCTAATAAACGGCTTAAAGGATTTGTTAAATGTTTCTTTGGAGAGGAAATACCGGAATATATTAAACTAGATGTAAGAACCGGCTTACTTATTCCTTCAATAATCGATGCTTCTTTGCATTTTGGTGCAGAACTGATCATCATAAAGAAAACTAAGAGAATTATTCGCAGATTTGCATCTTTCAGGAGGAATAATGCTGATAAGTTGATCGGGCAGTCTTTATGCCCGGTTCTTACAGTCAGTGAGAATTTCACACACAAAGGGATCAAAGAAATTGTAATGCCTGTGGACATTACAAAAAAAACTGATGATAAGGTCAGATGGGCTATATATCTAGCAAAAAATTTCAATGCCAGGGTAACGATCATTTCAGTACTGGATATTAATATTGATGTGAAGAAAAGTCTTGCCTACCGCAAGGCAACAAGTATGGAGGATCAGCTGGAAAAAGAAAAAATTGAATGCGATGTATTGCTGATTACCGAAACATCAGGAAAAAATTGTGATATTTTCCTCCGGCATGTTGAAAAAGTCAATCCGGACCTTATTATCATTATGACGCATGAGGAATCTATTCTTTTTGGTGATTATATTGGCAGATTTGCCAGGGAAGTGATTCACAGGGCAATTCAACCTGTTTTTAATGTCGTTCCGAGAACAGACACACAGTTTACAGTATAAAATTGCAATTTATTGATTTATAATTTGATTGATCAATTAATATAAATATCAGAAGATGCATAATAAACTTCAGGAACTTACCGATAAGATATACCAGGAAGGTATTTCAAAAGCAAATGATGAAGCAGGAAAAATCCTGGCGGAAGCAAAGACTGAATCAGAACGTATTGTTGGGGATGCAGAAAAGAAAGCTGAGAATATAATTTCCGTTGCGGAAAAAAAAGCAGAGGAAATTATTAAAAACAGCACATCAGAACTTAAGATATCCTTTCGGCATGCCTTGAATACATTAAAACAGGATCTTGAAAAGACTATTTCAGACAGTATCATTTCGGATAAGGTCAAAACGGCAGTAAGTAACGATAACTTTATAGCCGAACTAATACTCACAATTTATAAAAACTGGAAACCACAGACAGGGAATGCCCAGGTTGAGGTACTTCTTCCGGAGGGAAGTATGGAAAAAATTGAAAGCATGTTACGTGCTGAAATATCAAACGACCTGAAGTCAGGAATGATCCTGAAGCCTTCATCAAAGATAAAGACTGGTTTCGAAATTATGCCATCCGGGAGCGGTTTTAAGATAAGTGCAACCGGTGATGATCTCGAGGCGTATCTGAAAGAATTCATCCGGCCGAAACTTGCCAAAATACTTTTTGAAGAGAAATAATTCCATGTTTATAAGATATTATCATTGTTTTGTTGCAGGTCTCTGGGATCTTGGATTTGACGAAGAAAAGAACCTGGTATCGCTTACCGGATTCAGGGATGAATTACAAAATATCCTTCATGAAGATGATTTCGCCCTGGTAAAAATCTTATTTCTTCCATACGATAATGCCAATCTTTTGAGATTTATGTCGGGAAAGAGTTTCATCTCAGATTTCCCCGGCAATTTCACATTTGAAGATTTTTCCGAACAGATCGAAAGACTTGATTCAATTTTAAAAATGGAAAACATACTGCCTGATTACATGGTTTTATCTGTCAGTGAATGGTTGAGATCAGAGAAAACCATGGATCTGTTGGAAATCGAAAAAAAGCTGACAGAAGGATATTATAACATAGCCATGAATTCAGACAATCTCTTCCTGAGAACATGGGCTGGTTTTGAGATGGACGTAAATAATTTACTTGTCCTGAAAAATGCTATGGCATTAGGCATAGATTCATCCATGCAATTTATTGGCGATAATGAATTTACCGAAGAACTTAGGGCAATTTCGCGCAGAAAAGGCGATATAGATATTCCCCCCGAACCTGATTATGCTGAAGAAGTCTTTAAAATTACTGAAGAACATGAATTCATTAACAGAGAACTGAAAATCGATCTTCTGAAATGGAAATTCGTGAATGATCAGACTTTTTTTGAATATTTTACGATAGGCTATATACTCGGCTACCTTGTTAAATTACAAATCGCTATGAGATGGAAGTCTCTTGAAAGTGAAATTGGTGAAAAAATGCTGAAAAGGCTTGTAAATGAATTAACTGAAAGGAAAGAATCTTAATATACCTGTAATTAACTTATTGAGGAAATAATTGAGTAAACAAAATATAACATGCATACAAAAGGAAAAGTTTATGGAATAATATCTAACCTGGTAATCGTCAATGTAGAAGGAGCGGTATCCCAGAATGAGATCTGTTTTATAAATCACGGGGGGAGCAAGCTGATGGCTGAGGTGATTAAAGTGACAGGAAAGCAGGCATTTGTTCAGGTATTTGAAAGTACAAGAGGAGTAAAGGTGGGTTCTGAGGTTGAATTCACGGGAAGGATGCTTGAGGTTACTCTCGGCCCCGGGATACTATCACGTAATTATGACGGGCTTCAGAATGATCTTGACAAAATGACCGGAATATTTTTAAAGAAAGGAGAATATACTTATCCTCTTAATGATGAAAAGATCTGGAAATTCACACCTCTCGATTCCGTCAATGGGAAAGTGCAAGCAGGATCCTGGTTAGGTGAGGTAACAGAAAACTGGATGTCTCACAAAATAATGGTGCCCTTTACTTTCAAGGAATCATACAACATTAAATGGCTTGCAACAGAGGGTGAGTACAAGATCACTGATAAAATAGCTGTATTAACGGATGATAATAATATAGATCATGAGGTTACAATGATTCAGAAATGGCCTGTAAAAATCCCTGTAAAGGCCTATAAG
>Ga0068714_10005986_pt1 | contig 12613 bp, 10 predicted proteins | sample MTBNYHSulfiMetaG_FD_62988 | JGI IMG/M metagenome (GOLD analysis project Ga0068714, IMG submission 62988) | Enrichment culture microbial communities from rom New York Harbor, USA that are MTBE-degrading - MTBE-NYH (New York Harbor Sulfidogenic)... | ecosystem: Environmental > Aquatic > Marine >... | reverse complement strand
GGCCTGCGGGCAATGCGTAACCGTATGCCCCATCATCCCCTTTACCGACATCAAGGACGCCGAGCCGGGAGCCGTCATGGCTTCGGTGCTCGATGTGTTTCGTCACGGCGCATCGAACGACGTTGCCAATATGCGCATTTACTCGTGCATGAGCTGTTTGACTTGCCGGCCCGAATGCCCTGAAGATCTCGATCCCAGCCTCGGGTTGACTCTGGCGAGGGGCGTGCTCCGCGAGGCCGGTGAACCCATGCCCAGAGGTCTTTCCTTTCTGCTGCCGGAGACCGGCTTCAACCTGATGAAAGCCATTGAAGCGATCCAAATCAAACCGGAAGAGCGCCCTTGGATTACGGATGTAAACAGCGGTGATGTCACTGAAACCGACACGGTGATCTTTACCGGCTGCACCGGCATCATGCAGCCCGATCTGGTGTTGACTGCAAGGGATCTCGTTCGCCGCGCCGACTCGACGGTCCAGGTCCTGGGAGGAGTGGATTACTGCTGCGGCGATACCAACCTCCGGGCCGGGAATCCTGAAGCCGCCAAGGATCATTTCCATCGCCTGGTGGATGCGTTGGATCGCTTTTCCCCAAAGAACGTCCTGCTCCTATGTCCGACCTGCAAAGCGTTTTTTGACCTGTATCAGCCCGATACCGATTGGTCCTGGCGTTTCATCACCGACTTTCTAGTCGAACACCTGGACCTATTCGGGCACCCCAAAGAAACAGTCGCCACGGTTACCATCCACGATGCCTGCCATCTCACCCGCGGAAAGCATCCCGACCTGGAATCTCCCAGGAAACTCCTTGAGGCCATACCCGGCATCGAAATCATCGAAATGAAGAACAGCCGAGAAACCGCTCTTTGCTGCGGCGGGTCCGCCATGGCCGCCGTAGGAAAACCGGGAATGGATTTTCGATCCAAACGGCTTGAAGAAGCACAGGAAACCGGCGCCGAGGTCATGGCGATCTACTGCCCGGGCTGCCAGTCGGTTTTCGTCCCGGAAATGGCGAAACTTCCCATACAGGTCGAATCCATTATCAAACTTCTTGGACGGTCGGTAGGCGTCTTTCATGAAGACAAACTCTTGCGGTACACGAGCTATCGCGATGCCGGGAGAGTCCTTTCAGAGGCGCGAGAATGCATCGAAGCGAGCGAACTTCAAAGAGAGAAACTGACGGGGTTTGCTTCGAAGTACTTTAAGTAGGCCGTGCATAAACAAGTTGAAACAGCGGCATGGAAGATATATATTTTCAGACCGTTTAGGAGATTCTTTAAATACAAATGTATGGACGTCGATTCGTATGGAAGTTCATCTGCACCGTGACACAGGGAAGCTTTACGCGGACCGGCGACCGCCATTACACGGAAAGGACAAACTGTAATGACACCCCAACAGATGGAAGAGGAAGCCCGTAACCTCATGCTGCGAGGACACCACTGAAGCCAGGCCGTTCTGACGGTCGGTCTGAAAAAACTGGGACTACAGGATGAAGAGAATCTGATACGAAGCATGGCGTCACTGGGAGGCGGAATCGCGTCCACGGGAGGGCCTTGCGGAGCCCTGACCGGGGGCGTGGCCCTTATAGGTCGACTATTCGGGAAGGTCGACCCTGAAGCAAAAGACGATCCGAGGATGTGGAAGGCCGCATTTAAATTTTATAAAAGGTTTCAGAACGAGATCTGCGGTGAGGAGGGCAGCGTCGACTGCCGGGACATAGCGTGCGTGGACTGGAGAAACCGCGAAGCTTCCGCCGGCTTTTACGGCGGCGAAGGACGCTTGGTGTGCGGAGGCAATACCGGAAGGGCCGCTGGAATTCTGGGTGAGGTCATCGATAGGTATCTGGAAGAATAACGCCCATCAAAGAGGGGCGGGGTTGAAACCCGCCCCTTGTATCTTTAAGATATGGACCGGTTTCCCCTATTTCGAATCCGGCTGGTCGTGAAAAAAACGATTCCACGCTTCCGTCTGCTCTCGTCCGATGATCTGGTTGAATCCTGCGAACCAGCGGGATTCACTTTCATCCGCCCCTTGTAATACCTGTCTTCCCTGACCGAGAATGTGATAATAACGCTGCTGGGCCGCGCGGCCCGCCAATAACGATCCGATACAATACAGGGCGATGTCAAAGCCCAACTCGTGGAGTTCTTTCGGGCTTTTGTAAGGCGTTTTGGGACTCCGTTCGATCATGTTGGCCAACACACCGCTGGGGCTGTTTTTGAATTCCGCCGCTACCTGCCGCAGTTGATCCTCGTTTTCCGGGGCTTCTACGAAAAGAATCTCGGCTCCGGCCTCGGAATAGGCAAAGGCGCGATCCATGGCCGCCCCGAATCCCTCTACGGCAATGGCGTCCGTCCGGGCCATCACCGAGAAATCTTCCTGCTCCTTGGCATAGGCCACTGCGGGACGAACGCGGAGCCGGATCATTTCTTCGGCGGATATCAGCTGCTTGCCCGTTCCACCCGCTCCTTCCATATGGCCGCAACTCTTGTTCACATTCTGCTGATCTTCCAACTGGATGTACTGGCCTCCCTGTTTGTGGATCTGTCGGCAAGTCAGGAGAATGGAAGAAGGCTCCACTCCGTATCCCGTGTCGGCGTCCACGCCGATGGGAAGCGCCGGATTTCCGGTCTGAAGGGCCGCCATCCACGTAGCCTGCTCGACAATGTCCGTCTGTCGGACCATTTCCGTGCGCAGGATGTACCCCATGTCCGGTAGTCCATGCATGGCGGCGCACAGGTAACCGGAGACAAAAGTGACAAACCCGCCTATAAAGTCCGGCACGGCTTCCTGTTCATACAGGCTGTAGACCGTATGGTGCAGTTGGCGGGCTTCAGCTCCGTTGGCTACCCCGACGGCCACCAGAATGCGTTCCCCTTTCTCTCTCATCAGTTTTTTGAAACCGATGCGTTCCACACTGAATAAAGGTGTGCCCATCAAAATGTCCTACGTGTTTTCAGAGTGAGCGTTTACAACGGCCAGGGCCCGATCGAGGTCCTGCAAACGGAATACACAAATCGCTTTCTCCATTTGAGGATGAGCGGATGCGTAGAGGTAGTCGATGTTGATCCCGTTCTGACTTAACAAGGCGGCTATCCTGCCGGTGGCTCCTGGATTGTTGTCCAATTCTACGACGAGCACATCGGTATCAATAACCCGAAAGCCTTGCTTTTCCAAAACCGATTTGGTTTCTTCCTGCCTCTCCGCTACGATCCGTAGCACCGCTTCTTCCACGGTATCGATGGCGCAGATGGCCAAAAGATTGATGGATTCCTGGGCCACTACCGCGCACAATTCGGCAAAGGCGCCTACACGATTTTCCAGTGATACGGAATACTGCCGCATGATTTGGGCTTTCTGCTTCAATTCCACGGACCTATTCTCCATTTTTACATGTTTACCCCATTAAGAGGCAGGGTCTCTTTGATGTCAAGCAGGATTTGCTGGAAATGGGAAGAATCCGATGACACCGCACCGCGATCCCTCGCGTGCGTTAAGGAAGTGAACAAATAGGCGGGAATTTGTTTTATCAAGCCGGGATAGTCCGGATAGTTCTTGACGTCCGGGAGATGAAAGGATATGGTTGGATCTGCTTGGGAGTGCATAGGCTGAGAGCCGATTTGTCGGCAACCCCTAGAACCTGATCCGGGTAATACCGGCGTAGGGAAAGCATAGATAGCGTCCCCATCGAACGTGCTTTCGACTAACCGCCTCTGGATTTCCCTTCCTGGAGTCCCGCAAAGCTCGGCGTGCGGCTGTTCAGCCACACGATATGCCAGGCAACTCAAGCTGTACCGAATGTATGCGTGCCTTGCACGATGCGAATTCGGTCGTTTACCAGGCGACCGCCCGTCCGGTCTCATGGTATTCGAGGCACTCTGTTTGCGCCCCCGAAGGGCGGATATTCGCCCTGTAACTTTAACCGAAAAGGCCGGGGCAGGAATTTTGTTCCACTCACGGCTCGGTGTCGGCCGGAAGGCTGTACATCCCTTTCACCCGGAGGAAGCATGACACAGATCGAAATGGCGAGAAAAGGCGTATTGACGGATGAAATGAGAAGCGTGGCCATGTCGGAAGGTAAAGATCCCGACGAAATCATGTCTCATGTTGCGCAAGGCCTGATCGCGATTCCTGCCAACCGGAATCTCAAGAAGCCTCAAATTAAAGGTGTCGGTAAAGACTTGTCCATCAAGGTAAATGCCAACATCGGCAGTTCGTCCGATCAGGTGGACCTGGATATGGAACTGAGCAAACTCAAAGCCAGTGTAGAAGCCGGGGCGGATACGGTTATGGATTTGAGTACAGGCGGTGATATCCGCTGGATCAGAAAACGCATCACCGAGGCGACACCCATTCCTCTGGGCACAGTCCCCATTTACCAGGCCGCTGTTCAAACAACAAAAGACGACCGAGGGATTATTCACATGGATCCGGATGACATTTTCGATGTCATCGAACAGCAGGCAAGGGAAGGCGTGGACTTCGTTACAGTACATTGCGGAATCACTACCTTGGCGTTGGAAAGACTTCGAGCCCAAGGGCGTATTACGGATATCGTCAGCAGGGGTGGCGCCTTTTTGGCCACTTGGATGTTGTACAACAAGGAGGAAAATCCTCTTTACACTCAATTCGACCGGTTGCTGGATATCGCCTATGAACACGATGTGACGCTGAGCCTGGGCGACAGCCTTCGACCCGGCTGTCTGGCCGACGCCACCGATCATGCGCAGATTGAAGAATTGATTGTACTGGGGCAACTGACCAAGCGCGCCTGGGACCACGATGTGCAAGTAATGATCGAAGGACCGGGACATGTGCCGCTAAACCAGGTCGAAATGAACATTCAGTTGCAAAAACGGCTGTGCCACGGCGCCCCCTTTTATGTACTGGGGCCCCTCGTAACGGATATTGCATCAGGACACGACCACATCGCGTGCGCCATTGGCGGAGCCGTGGCTGGAATGGCGGGAGCGGACTTTCTCTGCTATGTGACGCCGGCCGAGCATCTGGCCCTGCCGGGTGTGGAAGACGTGCGGGAAGGTGTTATCGCATCCAAGATAGCGGCCCACGCGGCGGATCTGGCGCGCGGCAACAAACTAGCCTGGGAGAAAGACCTTGCCATGGCCCACGCACGCAAAACATTGGACTGGGATCAGCAGATCGCCTTGTCGCTGGACTCACGGAAAGCTCGTGCCTACAGGGACAACAGCAAACCGAAGTCCGAGGAAGAAGCGTGCACCATGTGCGGTCCCTTCTGTGCGATCAAGATCGTTCGGGAGTATTTCAACGATTCGGAAGCCTCGGGATGCGCATAGACATAGGCTGAATCCGTTGACATCGTTTCCTCGGTGTGCGGGAGATCCTCCCTGTTTCAAAAAGGAAGCCGCATAGTCTTAGACCGTGCGGCTCATGTTTAAGCAATCGGATGGGTGTCTGCGGGAAACTCTCTCGATTTCCCCCCGTCGAGCAAAGAGAATCGGGGCTAGGAACGAAACCCTTCAAACCCGATGTGTATGGGTTGCCCTCCCTGCGCTCACTAAATCAGCCTACACCTCGTTCCAGTAGGCTGGACAGAGATCTATGGGTTTGTCCGTCATTTTTGGGCGTCGCCGATCAGGGCCTTGGTCATAATCTCTGACATTTTCACCGGATCGGGAGGACAACCGGCAATCTTTATTGCGTTTTCAACATCCTTGTTCGCTTTAATTGCACATTTTCCAATGAGAACGACACGCTCCGAATCGCCGCTGGGCTTGACATCCACGCCCATAATCAATTCCGCCCCGCCGATGGCGGCGCCTTTGTTGGACCTGCAGAAATTCATCGCTCCGGCCCAGGCGTTGAAACCGCATGCCGAGCAGACACCATCCCCATAATAGGGCATCGTCATGCCCGTTACTGCGAATCGCTCCATAAGATCGTCGAGCCAGGCAGTTATGTAGTCCAGTTCCATGCAGTAATCGGCCGGATTTTCGCCCACGATGGTGATATCCTCGAGATTCAGGCTTTGACCTGTTAACTTGGCATAGTGAGCAATGTGCGGTACCTTGTCTGCTTTGTATCCAAGTAAATGGCTGCCGACCACATCGCACTCCAGCCGATTCGTGCTCGCCAGAATCAGTCCCATTTCCCTGACCTGATCCGGTTTCCCTGTGGGGGTTGGGCCGATTTCGGTTGCGGTCAGAGCATCGACCACGTTCAAATGACAGGGAATAAATTGATTGAACTCGGCAATGGCCATAGTGAGACCCGCTTCTATATGACATTTCTTTTTGGACTCCATGGCCAGGCAGCCCTTCAAATTCTTCAGGCACACGGTCGTAATGGTTTGATTGTGCGTCTTGAGAAGGGGCGCATTGATGACGAAATCCGCCTCGAATACAGCCTCTACAATCTCGATCTCCGTGCCGTTGCTGAGTGTGAATGTCCGGTAGGGGCCTTTATTCATGTCAATGAGCGGAACGTTTTCTTTCTCCGCCAGAGCCTGTAGTCCGCTCCAGAGAAACGCCGCGTTGGTATCCAGTTTTAAGGTGGGAAGCTCCACGGAACCTTCCGCGATAACCACCGATTTCGCCCCCTTTTCTCTCACCAGCCGAATGATCTCGCCCACGATCTCTGGAGAAGTGGTAATTCCCCGGCAGGAAACTTTTGGAGAGCCGCCCATAACCACATTGGGTTTGATCAAGACGTTCATCCCCGATTTGAAGGATTGCCAACCGTCTATGGCATCTATGGCCTCCCCTATAGCGCTCGGACCCGTCCACTTGGTTACCGCAACACTCATGTCCTTCTCCCTATATCTATAAGAAAAAAATCAAGATTCCACCGTCCAAAATTTATCCGTCGTTAAAAACTGATCGTCGCTTCGATGCATTCCTATGGAAAGCGCCCGGAATGACAGAAAAGGATGTTCAAGAATTCCCCACTTTTCGAAAAAGGCTACCCTCGCACCTCTTGACCACCGGCAGGCCGAGACAAAAGAACGATGAACGGCTTTCCCGGAAGCTCAGGCGATCTTGCGGATTTCACACAATTCTGAAGAGATCAGCGCCGCACCTAAAGCGCCTATAATCTGAGGCTCTGAAGGCACTCGAATGGGCCGCCCGACTTTATCGGAAAGCTGTGAAACTACCCCCACGTTCTTGGCGACCCCACCACTCATTACAATCACTTCTTCACCGATCGCGCCCCGGATCTTAGACTTCAACAGCGAGAAAACCCGATCCACGATTCCGGCGTGAATACCGGCGACCAGAGCTTTCAGCGGAGTCCCCTTCGATATTTGGGATATCACTTCACTTTCAGCAAACACCGTGCAGGTTGAGGACGTTTCAGCAATGAAGGGCGCTTCAAGAGACAAAGGACCCATGTCGGATAAGTCCACTTCCAAGGCGTGGGCCATCACCTCGAGAAATCGACCCGATCCGGCCGCGCACTTATCATTCATGGCAAAGTCCGTCAATTTTCCGTTTTCATCGATCCGGATCACCTTCGAATCCTGGCCCCCGATATCCACAATCACCCTCGCCTCGGGAATCACATGATGGACTCCCCGACCGTGACATGTGATTTCAGTCACCTGCTTATCGCTGAACGGTACGTTCATTCTTCCATAGCCCGTGGATGTCAAAAAACAGATATCTTCACTCGTCAGGCCGGCCTTCTCCAATGCCTGATTATACACCCGTTCCGCTATACCTTGCGCAGCCCCCGTGGGGATCACCACAAAGCTTACGATATCTTTTCCATCTTTAACTATGACGCATTTCGCGGTTAGAGATCCAATGTCAATGCCTGCTGTGTACAACTTGTCTCCTTCTCGCATGACGCGATCTTGATGATTTCGTTCGAGTCCTTTCGTTCGCCCGGCGACTCCATTCCGTGCGTTTAACAACTTGAAGTTAGCAATGCGCCTCTGGTATGTCAATAAAAAGCGTTTTCTCAGAGATTGTGAGAGTGTAAGATGAACATGAAGCGATTTCAGATACAGAGAGTTTCACCGTGGACGCCGGCCCCCGGATTCGGGAAACAACGTGGGATGATCTCTTCCCGCGGACGGATGAACCTTTTTTGGATAGCGAAGCACCCGGGAACCGCCGTTTTCGATTGGTTATCATACGCTCTTTTTCCTTATCAATACCCCTGAGAGGAGTCGTGCACATGATGGAGTTCTATGATTTTTTTCAGATTTATTCGGATGAAGAGATGGCCAGGCATCTCAATATGGAGCTTGAAGACCTGAAAAAGTGTCTGGCATCCGGGAGAACACCCTGGGAATACCTCATTCCCGCTCTGGTGGAAGCCGGGGCTGCTGTGGAGGTAGTCATGGGCACCATGCAGCTGGGTATGGTCAGGGACCGTAGTAAGACCGATCAGAAATCGTGCTTTCGTGTTAAGGCAAAGGTTGACTACAATCAGATGTTGGAATTGCGTAGAAAGAAGATAATTTGATCACAATATCATCTTGAAGATAGGTCCCTATGCCAAAAGGATTCGTGCATTGGCTATTCGCTACATATAACGTGCCAATCAGACGGCTTATATAAAGTAATTGGAGATGTGGAGGTCATCATGCCAAACAGGGATATAACCGAACATATATATGTAAAAAACAACGAGCTATGGATGGAAGAGCAAAGTATCCCAAGGCTGGCCGAACAGTACGCGACCCCATTGTTTGTGACCTCCGAAAGGGCGATCCGTAGCAATGTAAGAAAGTTCTATCAGGCATTTAAAGACCGATATCCGGGCAATATCATCGTTTGTGTAGGGATGAAAGCCAATTGGTGCCTTGCTACACGCAAGATCATCGTCCAGGAAGGAGGAGGGGGAGACGCGTTCGGACTTGGTGAGCTGCACCTGGCCCTTTTGGCGGGCACGGACCCGGAAAAGGTCGTGGTCAACGGGCCGAACAAATCGGAAGACGTCTTGCTCGCTGCGCTCCATTCCGGTGTTCATATCAATGTTGATGACCTCGAGGAATTGGAGCGAGTCACTCTCCTGGCTCTGGCCACGGAGAAAACCGCCCGTGTCAGCTTGCGTATTCGAATGCCGCTGCACTCACTAAACGGCCGCCGATTCGTGGATCCGAGATACAAGCCGCCGGGAATAGATGTGTCCAAGTGGGAAAGAGAATTCAAGTTTGGAATGGAACCGGAAGTCCTTATGGAAGCGGTCGGTCGCGCCTTGAATGAAGAGCGCGTTCATCTCGAAGGTATCCACTACCATGGAGGAATACCTCGCCGAGCCGGTTACTCCCGGGAGGAAACGCTCGAGTTGATGGATTGGCTAGCTGAAATCAAAACTAGATTCGGATGGGAGCCGGCCAGGCTCAACTTGGGCGGCGGCTATCCGAAAGCCCGATATGGCCTAACGAATCCCCATCCGCTCGAGGAGCATGCGGAAGCCATTACCTCAACCATCAGGCAAAAAGCCGAGGAATTAGGGCTAAGCCTTCCAGATCTGATCCTCGAACCCGGTCGGTGGTGTCTGGAAGACGCCACGGCATACGTTACTCGCGTGGGCAACATTAAAGAGGACCGAAAACTGACAAACAAGAAATGGGTCTATGTGGACGGCAGTATCAATGAAATGGGCGATCCGTTTGATCCTTTTCAGGGATACCACCCTGTAGTCATCGCCAACCGGGCGGAAACCTCCGACGAGCAGGTGGTGGATATCTGCGGACCCTTGTGCAATGCAGCCGATATCCTGGCCTCCGAGAGGCCGATCCCGAAGGTGCAACGGGGTGACGTAATCGCCTTCCTGAGCATGGGCGCCTATAATGAAGCCTTCTCGAATCAGGCGAACGCCATGCCGCGGTCCGCTTCGGTATTGGTCAATGGAGCCCGTTCGCATCTGATCCGGCGCAGAGAAACCGTTCAGGATCTGTTCAGTCGGGATTTGGTCCCTTTCTGGCTGCTGTAATCTCCGTGCCCGGATTGAACCGCTGAAGCATTCATCGGCCCTCCAACGGCGAATCGTCTTAATCGCAGGGTCACAGGTAAGGATCGGGGGACTCGTAAAACGCCCGTCCATGTTCCGGATTCCATACTGAAGTTCTTTTTGGTACAAGCACGATTTTTTCCGGCGTTTTGACTTGACACCTCCGAGCCCGGCAAGGAATATGGCTGGGCTACAAATCGCTGTCTGATGTTGAAAAATAGCACTTCATTTCCAGCCGAGGAGACTTTTGAGCGAATCAAATACGAAACTCCTGCCCATCTTTTCCTTATGTTTTTGCGCCAATATCCTCTGTTTTCTTGATCGCGTCAATATTTCCGTAGCCGCGCCGTTCATAATGAAAAGTTATGGATGGAACGAAACCCAAATGGGGTTGGTTTTTTCCTCTTTTTTTGCCGGTTACGTTCTTTTCATGATCCCCGGAGGCATTATTGCGGACCGGTTTGGAGCCAGAAAGACCTTGACCGCCGGCGTTGCCGTATGGTCGTTCTTTACGCTGCTGACTCCGTTTTTCAACCGGATCTGGTCCCTATCCCTCTGCCGGTATATGATCGGCACGGGCCAGGGAGTGAACTTTCCCTGCATCAACAATCTGATTGCCAACAGAGTGCCCCTGATTCATCGCGCCAAGGCTCAAGGTTTCACTCTTTCGGGCATCACTCTCGGCACTGTTATAGGCTTTCCCCTCGGATCCTGGATCATCGGGATGTGGGGATGGCCCGCCGTTTTTTATGTGTTCGGCTGCTTCGGATTCATCTGGATCTTTTTCTGGCTTCGAATCGTACCTCGAGAGACCCGGGATCCTTCCGACGCATCCGTCCCCTCACGCAGTCCCATCCCATGGAAACGCCTGCTCGGTCACCCCTCGAGCCTGGGCCTGGCGCTTTCCTACTTCTGTCATAACTATTCGGGATACCTTTTCATGGTCTGGCTACCCACGTATCTGATGCAGGTCCACGGCTTCTCGATCACCGGCACCGGATTCGGCGCGGCGGTACCGGCCCTGGCTTCGGGCATATTTATGAACCTGTCCGGATGGTTCTCCGACTTCTTAATCAAGAAAGGATGCTCGCAGGAATTCAGCCGTAAACTGCTGTTGTATACCGGAATGGGCCTTTCGGGAGTACTGTTGCTGGGGTTGATCTGGATTCGGGATCCTTACCTGGCTGTAGGCATTATGACGCTTTCTTCCGCATTCAAAGCCCTCTCCACACCCGTATACTGGACCCTGGCGGTAGATATGGCGCCGCGGCACGCCGGGATTCTCTCTTCCATCATGAATACCTCCGGCAATGTTGCCGGCATCATGGCTTCCATGCTGACCGGCTGGATGTTATCCCGCTTCTCGAGTTGGGATCCGGTGCTCCTGGTCGCATCGGGCATCACCTTGGCCGGCGTTGCCATAGCCATTCCCACGATTCGGTCTAAAGAAGTCACATAGAAAACAACGTGAAACCTCACTCGGAGGAAAAAACCGGGGCAGAGAGGTGTTGGGTGGAAATTCGGCGTCGGCTTGCAAGGTCGAAAGCTTCCGTTAACCTTTATCAAGTCATGCAGCCCTGGATCAGAGGATCGGGGCTTCACCTTCCGAGGGAAGCCCCTTCGCACGTTACGGATTCAACCGCACTCTCTGACCATCGATTTCAAAAACGGTCTTCGAATACGTCAGCTTTTGGATAATCTTGCCGTCTTTAAAATGCAGCACATCTATGCCGCGCCTTCGTTCAGCCTTACCTTCGAACCCCTTTTCCATCGAGGGCCACTCCAGGGTCCAACGGTAAAGTGCTTTCTGCTCCTGTTCGTCCACAAAGGTGTCTTCTTCCGTAAAATGGAAGTTACCGTGGTTCCGGAACCAATCCGACCAGGCGTTTCTCAGGCTCTCTTTTCCCTTTGCGTGTCCACCCGTCCAGTTCTCGAAATAGATGTCATCGTGAAACAGCTCCATGACTCCTTCCAAATCGTGACGGTCCCAAGCCCGGTTCCATTCCGCCAGGCTTTCGAGGATTTCTTCCCTTTTAAGCACGACATCCCTCCTTATGAACGTCCCGTTGCCGCCCTGACATCAGCAGAACGTTCCACCCTATTCGAACGAATCGTTAAAACCGACCAGCACCTGGTCCGGCGTTGAGCGTTGAAAACCGGGTCACCGCATTTTCTTCGTCACGCCAAGACTCTGCGTCGATGCGCCAACCCCAACCGGCCGGCAAATCTGTCTGAAAAGCGTCCTTCATGGGCTTCTTGGTCAGACCGATGCCTGCCGCAAAACCTTTCCGAAACGGCGCGATCGGTCAGCCTACGGGTACGACACTATTCCGGAAGGGGGCAAGAAGCTCCGCTCACCAGCTCGATCAAAACGCCTCCCGTGTCTTTCGGGTGGAAAAACAGCGCCTTTTCGAAGCACGGGGTGTATTGAGGCGCTCCTGTGACCGCCCTAAGCCCTTTTTCTTCTGTGAAGTAACGGTAGGCTTCCTCCATATCGTCCACTATGTAGCATATATGATGAAGTGTACCCGATCCGTGTTCTTTTAGGAATTTTCCGAGGCCGTCATCTTCCAAAGGTCTGACCAGCTCCACATACGTGTTGTTGAATGGGTAGAAGCTGACTTCCGCTTTGAAAGCATCCACCACATAGCGTGCGCTTTCACTCGAGCC
>Ga0068714_10005981_pt1 | contig 12628 bp, 9 predicted proteins | sample MTBNYHSulfiMetaG_FD_62988 | JGI IMG/M metagenome (GOLD analysis project Ga0068714, IMG submission 62988) | Enrichment culture microbial communities from rom New York Harbor, USA that are MTBE-degrading - MTBE-NYH (New York Harbor Sulfidogenic)... | ecosystem: Environmental > Aquatic > Marine >... | reverse complement strand
TGCCCGTGCTGCCTTGGAAATGGGGGTGGACAGGCTAATGGGTGGAACGTGTGCGGAGAAGATCATGGCCATGCTTAGGGGAAGCTCGGTACGATATTTTCCCTGGCCGGGCATACCGGTGGGCCGTCCAACCCGGCTGGGCGGGACTGCGGAGCTGGTAGAGCAGCAATGCCGGCATTTCATGGAATTGGGCTGTGCAGGGATCGATCTTTTGGCTTACCGGGCCACTGAAGCCGACCCTCTCGACCTGGTCAAAGCGGCGGTGAAGGGGTTTCCGGGTGGTCACATCATTTGTGCCGGAAGCATCAATTCGCGGGAGCGGATTCGCGCCCTGAGAGAGGCCGGAGTGCATGCCTTCACCATCGGTACGGCGGTGTTCGACGGCTCCTATTCTCCGCGCAAAGGTCACATCCTGGCGCAGATCGAAGACGTTTTGGCCGACTTGGCAACCAACGCATTTGACCTATGATTGTAGGCATTGACATTGGCACGCAGAGCCTCAAGGCGGTGGTCGCGGGAGAAGACTTGTCCGTGATGGGCGAGGCTGCCGTGAAGTATCAGCCGGTATTGCCACGGCCCGGGTGGGCTGAGCAGAGCCCCCGAGTCTGGGAGAGCAGCCTGCGACCTGCTATTTTCGAAGCCTTGGCACAGGCCCGTGTACACCCCTCGGACATCAACGCTCTGGGCATTGCGGGACAGCTCGACGGCTGCCTGGCGGTGGACCGAAACGGGCTGGCGCTGGGGCCGTGTCTGATCTGGATGGATCGGCGCGCCATAAGCGAGCTGCCGCCCGGCCAGACGGAGCTCATCCGCAGCAAAGCCGGCATTACGGCTGATGCCGGTCACATGGCGGCCAAAATGCGCTGGCTGCTGCGCCATCTGGACGATGCCGACTCGATCCGCCGGTTTCACCAACCGGTTTCATATATGGTGATGCGCCTGACCGGCCGACATCTTCTGGATCATGCGGTGGCTTCGACTTCCATGGTGTATGCACTGGAACAATCCGACTACGATCCGGAATTGCTGGATGCGTTCGGAATCGATCGCCGGCTGCTGCCGGACATCGCTCCCGCCTGGAGTGCCGCAGGGACACTCACCGCAAAAGGCTCCGATCTGTGCGGCCTGCCGGAAGGCATTCCGGTGGCGGTGGGCACCGGAGACGATTATTCCACGCCGCTCGGTGCCGGGCTGATCAGGCCCGGGCGGTTCGTTTCAGTGCTGGGCACGGCCGAAGTGGCCGGTGGGCTCGACTTGAAGGGCAAAATCGACCCACACGGCCTGGTGGAAACGCATAAATACTTTGGCGATCTTTACTTCATCGAGAATCCCGGCTGGCTTTCGGGCGGATCGCTGGAGTGGTTCATTAAAACCTGGCGGCTGAGTGGCATCCAGGAGATGAATCATCTCGCGGAGACTGTTGCACCGGGAAGCGGCGATCTACTCTTTTTGCCCAGCCTCTCCGGGGCCATGTCTCCCGAATGGATCGAAACGGCGCGAGGCTGCTTCTACGGCCTGAGCGCAGCTCACGGCTCCGCCCACATGGCCAGAGCGGTGCTCGAAGGCTGCGCCTTCGCCATGCTGGATGTGTTGCAGCGCTTGAAAGCCATGGAGGTGCCAATCGAATCCATTCTTTTGCTGGGAGGAGGCGCCAAAAGCTTAATATGGGCCCAAATCCGCTCCGACATGAGTGGACTGCCGGTAGCCGTTCCGGCCCGGGTGGATACTTCACCGGTTGGAGCGGCCATGCTGGCGGCCGTCGCCGGCGGGCTCCAGGCCGACATCGAGCGATGCGCCGAGCTCGTCACGGGTGAACAAAGAATCGTTCAACCTTCTTTGGAAAACCACCTCTTCTATGAGGCGGCTCACGCCCGTCAGCGCCTGTTGTTCGACAGCTTACGACCGATGTATGAAGGATGAGTCAGAGGACAGAAGACAGAAGTCAGAGGGCAGAGGAGAGCTGCTGCATGGGGTGGTGAAAATGGACTGCATATAGCGCAGTCGAATTGATCCGGTCCTTGTTCCGCGAAAACGTCGTACTTGTTTACCCCGAAGGGGTTGAATATACCAGCCCAGGGTAAGCGAAGCGCCACCCTGGGGCAGGGACGATACCAACCCCCATACCCTGAAAGGGTTACATAAGAAATGTTCGGAGCTGCCTATGTAACCCTTTCAGGGTAAAATCCATTTGTAAGGGAGATGATTCATGTTTGAGGAGACTATCGAGCAGCTTCTCAACGGCCGCTATCCTGATCCGGACGGTGGTCCGGACATTGGCGTGGATTGCAGGGCCGTCGTCATTAGCGATTCTTTGGCTGGAGCCGAGGCCGATTTGATCGGCTCGCTCGGTTTCGGTCCCGACCTTGCTCTGGTTATGGATGAAAACACCTGCGAAGCTCTGGGAGCGAGGGTTCGGCAAAGCATTGAGCCGTGTTTTTCTGTTTTACCGGTTGTGCTTTCCGGACGGCCGCGCGCCGATCTGGAGACGGTCGAAAGGTTGCGCGGATCAACCGGCAGAGCCGATGCCGTCATAGTGGTCGGCTCAGGCGCCATCACCGATCTATGCAAATATGCCGCGTTCTTGGATGGAAAGCCTTACGCCGTCTTCCCCACGGCCCCTTCCATGAACGGCTACACCTCGGCTAATGCAGCCATTACCGTCGACGGCCATAAAAAATCACTGGCCGCCGTTATGCCCCGGGGCGTATTTATCGATCTGACCGTTCTGGCCGATGCGCCCAAGCGCATGATCCTTTCCGGACTCGGCGACAGTATTTGTCGTTCGACGGCTCAGGCTGATTGGCTTTTGTCGCATTTGCTGTTTGACACGTTCTACCGTACCGCCCCATTCCAGTTACTGGCTCCCTACGAGGAGGAACTGCTGCGCAACGCTTTTAGCCTGGTGCGGGGGGATCTTGCGTCGATGAGGCTGCTCGCCTGCACGCTGGTGATGTCCGGCTTCGGCATGACCATCTGCAACGGCAGCTATCCTGCAAGCCAGGGCGAGCATCTCATCAGCCACTACATCGAAATGATGGCGGGAGAAGGGCTTCCGGAGTCCTTTCACGGGGAGCAGATCGGCGTAACGACCCTCACCATGGCTGTCCTGCAGGAGCGTATGCTGGCATTGGAATCTCTGCAGATAAGACCGACGGAAGTGACCGAGGAAGATGTCAAAAGTCATTTTGGCGCTCATCTGGGAGCGGCATGCTGGCAGGAATTTCAGGCCAAAAGGTTGGATGCCGATGGTGCCGCCGATCTGCAGCGCACCATCGATACCCGCTGGGACGAAATCCGCGCCCGGTTGAAATCGGTGACCCGCAGCAGCGCGGAACTGCAAACCGCCCTCAAGCAGGCCGGCTGCCCGCTGCGTCCTGCCGATCTGAGCTGGCCTGACGATTTCTACCGGAGCGCAGTGGTGCACAGCCGCGAGATCAGAAACCGTTATACGTTTCTCGATCTAGCCGGAGATGCCGACCTGTTTCACCTTGCCCTATAGGAATTTCTTTTTAGAGACACGAATGGACACGGATTAACACGGATTAGCTCGCATTTCCATGCAAAGACCCTGTGTTCATCCGTGTTCATCCGTGTCTAAATGCAAACGGGAAAGCATCAATCATGCGACCTATCAGCGAATTTCCTTTGCCGGCAAGAAAAGCCGTGCGGTATGTCCTGACGGACATTGACGACACCCTCACCACGGCCGGCCGGCTTCCGGCAGCGGCTTATGCCGCCCTGGAACGACTGCAGCAAAGCGGCCGTCGGATCGTGCCGATAACCGGCCGGCCGGCCGGCTGGTGCGACCATATCGCCCGCATGTGGCCCGTAGACGGACTGGTGGGGGAAAATGGGGCTTTCTATTTCTACTATGATTGCTCCAGGCGTAAGATGATCCGCCGCTATGCCAGGAGCGATGCGGAGCGCCGACGGGATCGGGAGAAGCTCGATGCAATTGCCCGAATCATCCTCGAGCAGGTACCCGGTGCCGCCGTGGCCGCCGATCAATCATACCGGGTGGCCGATCTGGCCGTCGATTTTTGTGAGGACGTACCCCGCCTGCCCGTCGATCAGGTGGAAAAAATCGCGGCCATATTCCATGCGGCCGGTGCTCGCGCCAAGATAAGCTCCATCCATGTCAACGGCTGGTTTGGCGATTACGACAAGCTGACCATGACCAGACTTCTCTTCTCAGAGGTGTTCGGAGAGGATCTGGAGCGCATCCGCAAGCAGGTGATGTTTGTGGGAGATTCGCCCAACGACTCGCCCATGTTTGCCTTTTTCCCCAACACGGCAGGTGTGGCAAATATCCAAAATTTCGCCGGTATGCTTGAGGCTGAGCCTGTCTGGGTCGCTTCCCGGGAGGGCGGAGAGGGTTTCGCCGAAATTTCTGAAGCCCTCCTGGATGCATGAAGTTGAGACTCTTGAAGGATTTGCTTTGGTGCGCTAATTACTCTTCTCTTGTCTTGCCTCGATAAAAGACCGATGTATAAAATGTATAAGCAGAAGGCTGGCGCATGCAACAGAAGATTAATCTGAATTGGCAGGGGGAGTTTGCCTCCTCTGTTTGGGAACGACAGTTTCAAGGCGCTAAATGGCCTTTGAATGTCAATCGAACAAAATTTATCTGCGGCCTTACCGCAGTCGTATATCTGAGCGCTGCCTATCCCGATTACATGGTGCTTGGCACCTCCCGCTCCTTTTATATCCTGCTGGCGATGCGAGTGCTGAGCGCTTGGGCGGGGATCGCGAATTTCCTTCTCGCTTTCAGAAAAGAGCCTTTTCCTGGCTATGCTTGGACGGTTGCCGCCTACATGCTCGTCCTGTCAATATCCGAATCGGTGGATGCCGTGATAAAATTCCAGGCGTTGCATGAGGAATTGATTCCCTACACCGTTATCATCATCATGACGTTTTATTTATTCCTGCCGGCACGGACATATCCGACTTCCGTCGCCGCACTCCTGGGCTCGCTGATTTACGTCTCGACCTTGTGGCTGTTTACGCTCACTTCCCTTGATAATTTATTAATAATAATTCTTTTTCTGGTGGTGGTGAATGCATTCGGCATCTATTTTCTGATCACTTTTTCCCAATCGCAGCGCCGAGAGTTCTTTGCGCTAAGAGAAGAGCAACGCTTAAACGATGAGCTGGAAAACGAGGTGGAGCGGCGGAAAAAGGTGGAAGCGGAGCAGCAGGAGTTGATCGCCAGCCTTAAGAAGGCAATGGATGAAGTCAAAACCTTGCAGGGGTTCATTCCTATCTGTGCCAGTTGCAAGAAGATTCGCGATGACGAGGGCTACTGGAGGCAGATCGAAGCCTATATTGAGGAGCATTCTTCCGCCACCTTCTCTCATGGCATATGCCCCGACTGCGGCAAGAAGCTCTACCCTGACTTTTACAAAGGGCGATGATGCCTCCGTTGAGTCCTGCCGGGTGAGGGGGAAAAGGGTAGGGCTCGTTCGCCGAACAAGCCGGTGGCTGTGCGTCCGGGAGCTCGTCCGAATTCGCTGCTTGCTTTTGTGCGGCGCAGCCCTTCAGGCTGCTTGACCCGGCAGGGCTGAAGCCCTGCGCTGCGTATTTTCGGACAAGCTCCCGGTGCACGAAAGATGCTGACTCAGCTGTTTAATTCGGCCATCTTCTGATGACGTTGCCCTGTGCATCCTTAACGGTGATGGAAACACCATGATCGCCGTCCAGGCGATGAGTGGCACACGAAATTCAGGGATCGTAGGCGCGCACCGCCATTTCAATCCTGTTCAGGTCTCCCTCGCTCACATTGCCGTTTTTGATAAGGCTTCGCGCCGCCTGCTCGACACTCATGTTGATGGGCCCAAGATTGTGGGTGGTCCCCACAATGAGGTTGGCCCGGGTGATCATGCCGTTCTCATCCGTCGAGTAATCGTGAATGAGCGTCCCGCGCGGGGCTTCCACGCAGCCGACTCCCCGACCGGCTCTGGGCTCTACCCTGGCTCGAATGTCGGTGTCCGTAATTTCCGGATCTTCCAGCAGCTCGATGGCATGCTCGCACGCATACACCTCTTCGATCAGCCGCGCCCAGTGATAGAGCAGGGTTGCCTGGGCGGGTCTGCCGAACTTTTCACGAAACTCTTCGAGCTCGGCCTGGGCTCTCGGCGTGGCCATTTTGTCCGTTGCATTGATCCGGGCCAGGCAGTTGGATCGATAGATCCCCCTGGGCTGAGCGAGATCCATCGAGAACCCTTCATTCCAGCTTTTTGCATAGGGAAACTTGCCATACGAGAAGGGCTCGACATGTTCGCCGATGTAGTCGGTGTAATCCTGCACGTCGAAGTCCGTAAAAGTTGCATCGGGCTTCATCAGGCGGATTTTGCCGTCGTACAGGTTGAGTGCTCCGTCGTCATCCACCGTGCCGATGAAGCCGGTATTGATGACGCCCAGGGAAGCGACCGTATCGAGGTACTTCGGGAAAACCTCAGTCTTGGCAAAATTGATCGTAAACAGCGCGAAATCAAGCAATTCGCGCATCTGGCTCAAAAACTCTTTGCGCTCTTCTTCCAGCAGCGGCTTGGAGAACCCGCCGGCAACACCCGCAACGGGATGAATGGCTTTTCCCGCGAATTTTTCCAGAATCATCTTGGCCATGTAGCGCATCTGCACGACTTTTTTGGCCAGCTCGGGGTTGGCCTTGGCGATTCCTATCACGTTTCGAACCGCGTAGTCGCTGTCCGGACCGATGACGAAGTCGGCCGCCGCCAGGAAAAAGAAATGGAGCAGCTTGTCTTCGGCATGGGCAACGGTCTGCATCAGCTCCCTCAGCTTGCGTCCGGCCGGAGGAGGAGTCACGTCGAAGCAGCGATCGACTGCTTTGTTGGATGCCAGATGATGGTGCCAGGGGCAAATGCCGCAGATCCGATTGACAATTCGCGGCAGTTCTTCGGCGGGCTTGCCCTCCACAAATTTTTCAAACCCGCGCAGGGACATGAAGTGCACCTTGCTGTCGCGGACGTTGCCGTCGTCGTCCAGCTCGATTGCAATCGAGGCATGTCCTTCGATGCGGGTTATAGGTGCGATATGGATGATTTTGGACATATGTTAAGCCTTCCTTTCTCTCTGCTTCGGCCTGAGAAGCTGATGAGACCCGGAAAACCTCAAAAGAGAAGAGTGTTCGGGCAAAGAGTTGATATCGATTTGATTGGACGCAAGAGCGTTCAACATATCCAGAAGCTGATTGCCGTCATGTTTTACCGGCCCGGAGCATCCGCGGCACGGCACCCTCGCGGAAATGCAGCGCGGCGTTATTTTGTCGCCGCCGCAGCCCGCCCGGGTCACGGGCCCCATGCAGAGCAAGCCTTGTTCCAGCAGGCAGCGCATTTTATCCAGGGGCTCATCGGGCGCTCCGTAGTGCGGAGCCTGCAGAAACCGCCGGAGAGTCTTCAACTGGCCTTTGCCCTGGCGGATGGTGGGGCAGGTATCGCAAACACTCTTGCCCGGCAGCTCGGGGCCGCGCCCTTCCAGCAAAGCGGCCAGGGCCGAGTAGACATGGTCCGGATGCGGCGGGCACCCGGGCAGGTAAATATCGATCTTGATTTTTTCGTCCAAGGCGTAGCACGCATCAAGGATCGGCGGAATTCCCTCATTCGGCCAGTGGGCGGGTGGATCGGTGGCTTCGGTCGAATAGTAACGTCCCAAAATTTCACCCGTCTGATAGCTGTTGGCAAGAGCTGGGATGCCCCCGTGGGTGGCGCAGGTGCCGAGGGCGATCAGGACCTTGCACTTGCTGCGCATCTCATGGGCCACCTCCAGGTGCTCCTCGTTGCGGATGCCCCCGCTTATGATACCGACATCGGCTTCGGGAATGTTGATGTGCTTCCCATCTCCAAGCTGTCCATAATATTTATGATCCAAAAGCACCGGAATATGGACAAACTCCACCTTGCTGACAATGTCGAGCAGGCGCTCGCCCATATCGACGATGGCTATTTCGCAACCCGAGCATGCGTTTAACCATTCTTCGGCTATTTTTGCCGGCATGATTTCTCCTTCACTGCTGTATCTTTCATGGGTATCAAATATTTGGCGCATATCTGAAAAATGTCGCTACGAGATAAACCCACACAACGAATATTTAGAGAAGCTCTTAGCCCATTTGGCTCCGAAATTCTCCGGCCGCCATCACGACTTTACCGTGACCGGCTTGGTAGTAAGCTCCTCCCGGTTGCTCGCGGCCATTTCCTTCTTCTTGTCCGACCATTCCAGTACTACATTCAATACATGCCTGCCGAATTGCGGATCATTAACGTCTTTGTATTCTTCCAGAGCCTCCTCTTTGGCATTGGCAAATATGGCCCGGCCGACAGGCGAGCGGGTGATGACGGTCGTCCATCCCTGTTCCGCGCCGATGCCGCCGAAAGATATGTCGGCATATTCAGCCGAATAGTCGTCGCAGTAGCGGCATGCAAAGCGCTTCATGAAATCCAGCTGCTCCAAAGCGATCGATTTGATTTCACCGCTTTGCAGGTGAATGAGCAGGTTTTCCTTGATGTTGATCTTATCGACCCGATCCCACTTGAAGTCGCCGATTTCCTCAAGCTTTTTGCGCTGCTCCTCGCCGAAAGCAAAATTACCCGTGCAGAAAAGGCCCAGGTGGTAGCGAATAGCGTGCGCCGGGACCACTCCCAGGGCTTCCATTTTCCGAATAGTCTTGATCTGGCAGGGGGTGCCGACGAACGCAACGCGCTTCAGTCCCTGTTTGACCAGGGGGCCGAGCTCCAGAATTGAAGGAACGTAGGTGGAGTACTCGCCGCTAAAGAGCGTCATTCCAGGCGAAGCATCAAAATGAAAGCCGGCCGCCTCGATGATTTCTTCTCTGGTCGTCGCCAGCATGGGCTCCCGCTGAAACGGGCTGATCTGCCTGGTGACGATGGCCCCGTCGATGAAGCCAAGATCGAAGAGATGCAGCAGCAGACCGGTCACCACGCCGCCATCGGTTGCTTTGGCGCGGATCTGCGGATCATGCGCCCGCGCCACGGTGGTATCCAGAACCCTCCCGATCGGAGCACTCCAGGAAGCGACCGTCTTTTGCTCTTCATCGAGCTCGTGGATTTCGGGACAGATGAGGTAGCAGAGGCCGCACTCGATGCATTTTTCCATGTCTTTGAAACGGGGCCGGCCGTCTTCATCCAGCTCCAGGGCACCGTAGTTGATGGCCGTGCAAAAGGTGACGCAGCCGCCGCAGTGATGGCATAATCCGGTTTTTTGGACTTCCTGAATCAAATTAAAAAACGTTTTTATCATAGCTTCCTCCCGCTTCTATCAAGCACTTTGGGCTTTTGCCTTGCGCAACGGATTGGGTCCGAGCTCTTTTATCTTGTTGGTAAAAGCGGTCACCAGCTCGGCGAATCTTGGTGCTTCAGCGGAAGAAACCCACTGGATCTCAAAACGTTCCGAGTCGATTCCGAGAGTCTCCAATACGATTTTGATTGCCTTGGCGCGCGACAGGGCTTTGTGATTACCATCCAGGTAATGACATTCACCCAGGTGTCAGCCGAGCACAAGGACGCCGTCGGCGCCTTTCTTCAAGCCCTCTACGACGATATCCGGGTGCACCATGCCGGAGCACATCACCCGAACGGCGCGCATGTTGGGGGGGTACTGCAGACGGGACACTCCGGCCAGGTCCCCGCCGGCATAGGCGCACCAGTTGCACAGAAAACCGAGAATCACCGGTTCAAAATTATCGGACATTGTTTGGCCTCCTTTTCAGGCTGTTCTCACACCGCTTCAAGGGCGGAATCCACTTGAGCTTTCAGTTGATCGAGCGTGAAGCCATGCACACGAATGCCTTCCTTCGGGCAGGCGGCCTGACATAAGCCGCATCCTTTGCAAAGAGCGCTGTCCGTTTTGATGCGCTTGTGCATCCGGCCGTTCTGTTCGTATTCCTCCAGCTTCAAGGCGAGGTAAGGGCATACATCGAGGCACACGGCGCAGCCGTCGCACTTTTCCGTAACGTAGGACTTGATGGCGTCGAGCCGCATTTTTGTCTTGGAGAGGATGACATTGGCCCGGGATACGGCCGCCTTTGCCTGCCCCACCACCTCGTCGATCGGCTTGGGATAGTTGCACAGGCCGGCCAGGAACAGCCCGTCAACCGACATATCGACCGGCCTCAATTTGGGATGGGCTTCATTCAGGAAACCGTCCTCGTTCTGTCCGCATTTGTAAAGCTCGATGAGATGCTGGTTGTCGTATGGGACAACGGCGGAAGCGAGCACCAGGTAATCGGAGGGCAGATCGATCACTCGCTGCAGGATGGGGTCAAAGACTTCAACCAGCAGTCCGTTGCCGTTTTTGGACACCCTGGGCTTGTTTTGGCGGGTGTAGCGGATGAAGATCACACCCATTTCGCGAGCCTTCATGTAGAGGTCTTCGCGCTCGCCATAGGTCCTGATGTCGCGGTTGAGAATGTAGACGTTCATATCGGGGTTGAGCTCTTTGAGCTTCACCGCGCTCTGCACCGAATGAGTGCAGCAGACTCGGCTGCAGTAAGGGCGCTCCGCCTCTCTGGAGCCGACGCACTGAATGAAGACCGCGTTTTCGGCTCGCTTGAGCTCTTCCCGGCGCTCTCGCAGCACGCGGTCGAATTCCAGGTGGGTGAAAATGCGCTCATCCTGCCCGTACAGGTATTCGTTGGGCTTAAGCTCCTGGGCTCCCGTCGCGATGATTGCGGCGCCGTACTCAACGGCTTGGGTTTCACCGTTTACCTCGATTTTGCTCACAAAGCTGCCGACCGAGCCGTCGCAGGTTTTGATCTGCGCGTTTTTAAAAACCTTTATCCTTTTGTGGGCTTCGACCTTGGCGATGAGATCCTCGAGCAGAGGCCTCATGGCGGTGCCTTTCCAGGTTTCATTGAGATGCCAGGCATTGCCGCCCAACTTGTCGGCTTTTTCCAGCAAAGCCACTTCGTGCCCTTGATCGGCGAGACCCAGAGCGGCATTCATGCCGGCAACGCCGCCGCCCAGGACCAGCGCTTTTTGCACCACGGCCACTTCAAGCCGCTCGAGAGGATAATTGAGGGTGACCTTTGCAACCGCCATGCGGACCTGGTCCTTGGCTTTTTGCGTTGCCCTGTGCGGGTCTTTTTGATGCACCCAGGAATTCTGGTTGCGGATGTTTGCCATTTCCAGCAGGTAGCGGTTGAGGCCGGCTTCTCTCAGGGTGTCCTGAAAAAGAGGCTCATGTGTTCTTGGAGTGCAGGCCGCAACCACGATTCGGTTGAGCTTGTGATGTTTTATGGAATGGGCGATCAGGTCCTGGGTATCGGTCGAGCAGGTGAAAAGGTTGTTTTCGACATGCACGACGTGCGGCAGGCTGCGCGCGTACTCGGCGAGCTCTTTAACATCCACCACGCTGGCGATGTTAATGCCGCAGGAACAGACAAACACCCCCACGCGGGGCTCTTCACCGGTCACCTGGTGTTCGGCGGGATAGACCTTGGATTTACTGAGTGTGCCTTTAGCCGCCGCCAATGCGCGGGACGCCTCCGCAGCGGCTGCGGATGCTTCTGTAACCGCACGCGGAATGGCCTTCGGCGATTGAAAAGCCCCGGTCACATAGATACCCGGCCTGCTGCTGGTGACCGGATCGAAGCTTCGGGTGACGGCAAATCCGTAATGATCCAGCTTAAGGTCCATGATCTCGGCCAGGGCTTTGGCGTCATCGCAGGGTTCCATACCGACGGAGAGAACCGCCAGGTCGAAATTCTCCATCCTGAGCGAGCCGTCTTCGGTACTGTAGTCAATCCTGACACCGATGCCGTTCTTGCCGGCCGTTATGGTGTGCGGGCGGGCCCTCACGAATCGAACGCCCTTTTCCTTGGCGTCCTCGTAGAAGCGCTCGAATTCCTTATTGTGGCTGCGGATATCCATGAAAAAGACGGTCTGTTCGATGTCCTTGTCCGTGGTGTGCTCTGCGGTGACCAGCGCCTGCTTGATGGCATACATGCAGCACACGCTCGAGCAGTAGCCGTTTTTGGTCCGACTCCTGTCGCGCGAACCGACACACTGAATCCAGGCGATCTTCTTGGGCTCCTTGTGGTCGGAGGGCCTCAGCAGATGGCCCATGTTGGGGCCGCCGGCGGAGAGCATGCGTTCATATTCGAGGCCGGTGACGACGTCGAGGATCTTCCCGTAGCCGAACATGTCATATGGCTTCGGATCGAAGGGCTTATAGCCCGGGGCCAGGATAATCGAGCCCGCCTCGAACTTGATGATTTCTTCCTTGTCTGCGAAGTTGATAGCGCCCGTCGGGCAGAACTTTTCGCAGGCACGGCATTTGCCTCTGGTGAGATACAGGCAGCTCTCCCCGTCGATGGCATACTTGAGGGGGACCGTCTGACCGTATTTGATGTAGGCGGCCTTTCTCTTGCTGATGCCCATGTTGTACTCGTCGTCCACTTTTTTCGGGCATTTTTCCGCGCACAGGCCGCACGCAATGCATTTGTCGGTGTCAATGTAGCGGGGATGCTTCTTCAGGGCAATCGCATGAAATCATGCCGCCCCGAGAAGCCGCTTTATGTACTCCAGGTCCCAACCAGCCCGCTTTCGGCTGGCTTTAATACCGATTTTCCGGTTAGGATCTTGCTTAATCA
>Ga0068714_10005979_pt1 | contig 12629 bp, 14 predicted proteins | sample MTBNYHSulfiMetaG_FD_62988 | JGI IMG/M metagenome (GOLD analysis project Ga0068714, IMG submission 62988) | Enrichment culture microbial communities from rom New York Harbor, USA that are MTBE-degrading - MTBE-NYH (New York Harbor Sulfidogenic)... | ecosystem: Environmental > Aquatic > Marine >... | reverse complement strand
GCGCCTGGTCTGCCCTCGAGCGTTTCGACCCCCGCTTCCGTTTCTCGACCTGGCTGTTCCGGATCGCCCACAACCTCGGGATCGACCAGCTGCGACGGCGGCGGCTGCAGACGGTTCCGCTCCTGCGTCAGGACCCGAACGGCGAGGAGATGGAGCTGGAGGTGGTCGACCACGGCAGGGACCCCCTCGGTCACCTGGAGAACCGGGTGCTCGCAGACGCTTTGAAGGGGGCCATCAACCGGCTTCGGGGGGAGTACCGGGAGCTGGTCCTCCTGCGGCACTTCGGGGGGCTGTCATACCAGGAGATCGCAGAGCTGAAGGGGATGCCGCTGGGGACCGTGAAGAACAAACTTTTCCGTGCCCACTCCGTACTACGAAGGGCACTGGCGGACTTCGTCTGAGGTCTCGTCAGGACCGAGGGGGTCGAAGGTGGACGCAACGTGCCTATCGGTGCAGCTCGCCCTGATGGAGGTCGCAGGGGACGTGGGTCAGCTCGCGCACGAGGAGCGGGTCCATGTTGAAGCCTGCTCGGAGTGTGCGCGGGCGGCGTCTGCGGAGCTGGGTCTCGGTCGGGTTCTCGCCGAGGCACTGCCCCCGGAGGGCCCCGCCCTCGAGGCTGCGGTGCTCGCCGCTCTGGCCCCGCGAGGATGGAGGCGGCGGGTGGTGGCAGCCCTGCCGGTGGCCGCGTCGCTGGGGGTGGTCGCGCTCGGGGTGATGCTGGTCGGCGGTGTTCCGGGAGTCGGGATCCTCTCGCTCCTGCCGGCCTGGTCGTCCCAGGGGTGGATGGCACTCGCCGGCGTGGCAGGGGACTGGGGAGTGGCGGTGCTGGCCACCTCGCGAGCGGCGGGGGCGGTGGTGCCGGCACCGGCAGCCCTGGCGGCGGCTGGCCTCGGCGTCGCCGGCCTCTGGTTGACGGTCTCGGTGGTGCGGCGCTGGCGGAGAAGCCCGGCATGGCGTCGCCGCGACGACTGATTCCCATCGTCGCCATCTCCTGGTGCCTGGCGCACCCGGTCGCGGCCGAGGCCACTCAGGGCCGAGTGGCGGCGCTCGAGTCGCTGCGGGTCGAGGACAGCGTGGAGGGTGACGTGGTCGTGCTCGGCGGCGACGTCACTCTCGGTCGGGACGCGCACGTCACCGGGCACGTCGTGGCGGTCTTCGGGACGGTCCGGCTCGAGGAGGGCGCGCAGGTCGGCGGCCGGGTCGTGGCGGTTCGCTCGCTCGCCCGTCTGACGGTGGACCCCCGTCTGCAGCAGGAGTTGCCCTGGCTGTCGCTGGGGCTCCGGCTCCTCACGTCGGGTTTGTGGCTGGTGGCGGTCACTCTCCTCGCCTGGCTGCTGCCGCGTTGGCTGCGGTCTGGCGTGGGGGTCCTCGAGGGCAGGTCGCTCCGGGTGCTGGCGTTGGGCGGGGTGGCGACACTGACCTGCTTCGCGGCGATGGTGGCGGTGGTCGGGCTCGGGCCGACCCTGGGTCTGCCGCTGTCGGTGGCGCTGCTGGTCGTGTTTCTCGTTGCCAGGGCCGTCGGGCTGGCCGTGATCGGCGGCGCCGTCGGCAGCCGCCTGCGACGGCCGGTGCTGCCGCGATCGCTGCCGCTGTCGGTGGACGTGCTCGTGGGAACGGCCCTGATTCTCGTTCTCCGCTTCGCCCCGGTGGTCGGGGGTGCGCTCTGGTCGGTGGTGTCGGTGGCGGCCTTTGGGGTCGGGGTCATGGCCCTGATCATCGCGGGTGAAGAGGGCGCGGTAGGCTTGCGGACGAGGACCTCGTAGCGCCGTCACGAGCCGTACCCGATTCGCTGGGGGGGGAATCCTCGTCGGGTACGGGTACGGGTGCGGGTGCGGGGTGCTATACTGCGCCTTCGTCCGGGGGGGGACGTGAAGGTCGAGCTGTCTCGAGTCGACATCGAACCGCGGTCTTTCGCCGAGAGGGTGGAGCTGTCGGCGGAGGATCTCGACCCGGCCGTCGTGGTCGGGCCGATGGCGGTGGACGTCGTCGGCGAGGTGCGACGGCTCGGCGGAGGTCTCCGGGCCGAAGGGCGGGTCGTGGTTGCAGGGTCGGTTCGGTGCGGTCGATGCCTCGACCCGGTCAGCTGGCAAACGGAGGAGAGCTTCGCCGTGGAGCTCGAGCAGCGGCCGGCGGGCCCTGAGGCCTCCCTTGCCGACGAGGACGGCCGAGAGGTGGTCTTCGTCGACGGTGACCTCCTCGACCTGGCCGAGCTGGCTGCGGAGCAGGTGCTCCTCGCCCTGCCCGTACGTGTTCTCTGCCGCGACGACTGCGCTGGCCTGTGCCCCCGCTGCGGAGCCAACCGCAACCTCGCGGGCGCGTGCCGCTGCCGAGATGACGTGGACCCCCGATGGAACGCCCTCCGCGACCTCCAGGCTCGACCCAGCCTCGAGGACGAGTCGGGCTCGGATTGAATGGAGACTCAAAGATGGCCAATCCCAAGCATCGTCACTCACGCACTCGGGGCCGGATGCGCCGGGCGCACGACGCCCTCACTCCTCCGGGCTGGAGCCTGTGCACGTCGTGCTTCGAACCCAAGGCTCCGCACCAGGTGTGTCCGCACTGTGGCAGCTACAAGGGCCGCCAGGTGGTCCAGGTCGAAGAGCTCGACTGAGGATTTCATGACCCGTCTCGCCGACCGGTGTCGGCGACGTGAGGGGGGACCAGCCTGATGGCGGGAACCGAGCTCGGGCCCGTCGCGGTCGATGCCATGGGCGGGGACGCCGCTCCGACGGTGTGCGTTTCGGGCACGCTCGAGGCGGTGACCGAGCTCGGGATCCCGGTCCTGTTGGTGGGCCCGGTGCGGAGAGTGCGGCGCGAGATAGGCGCGTTCCGCGCCCTCCCGGACCGCCTGGAGCTGGTGGACGCCCCCGAGGTCGTTGGCATGGACGAGCCGCCCGTGACGGCGGTGCGGGGCAAACCTCGATCGTCGCTGTCGGTCTGCGCCGAGCTCGTCCGCAGTGGACGCGCCACCGCCATGGTCACGGCCGGCAACACCGGAGCCGCGTGGGTGGCCGCGCGGAACACCCTCGGCATGATCGAGGGGGTCGACCGGCCGGCCCTCGCCGCCATCCTGCCCAAGATCGCCGGGCACACGCTGCTCCTGGACGTCGGCGCCAACCTCGAGTGTCGGCCGTCCCACCTGGTCCAGTTCGCGGTGATGGGCTCCTACTACGCCGAGGAAGTCCTCGCGGTGCGCGAGCCGCGGGTCGGGCTGATGTCGGTGGGGGAGGAGGAGAGCAAGGGCGGGCGCAGGGGACGGGAGCAGCACCGGGTCCTGGCCAGCACCGGCATCCGATTCGTCGGCAACGTCGAGGGGCGGGACGTGTTCACCGGTGACGTCGACGTCATCGTTTGCGACGGGTTCACGGGCAACGTGGTGCTGAAGGCCGCCGAGGGCCTCGGAGAGCTGGTGATCAGCGTGCTGCGCGAGGAGGCCCGGCAGTCCCCCCTGTACGGCGCTGGTCTGCTGATGGCCAAGGGGGCGTTCCTGAGCTTGCGCCAGAAGGTCGACTACTCCGAGTACGGTGGGGCTCCCCTGCTCGGCGTCGAGGGTGCCTGCCTCATCGGCCACGGCCGTTCGACCAGCCGGGCGATTCGCAACGCCATCCGGTACGCGGCCTCCTACGCGGCAAGCGGCGTGATCCGCAGGATCCAGAGCAAGATCCACGACGGGTACGCGATTCCGAGGGACAGGGGAGAGGTCTGACATGCACGACGCCCTGGCCCGGACTGCGAGGGTCGCCGGCCTCGGCGCCTTTCTCCCGGACCGGATTCTGACCAATCTCGACCTGGAGCGGATGGTCGAGACCAGCGACGAGTGGATCACAACGCGCACCGGCATCCGCGAGCGACGGGTCGTGGCCAACGGGGAGGCGCTCGTGGAGTTGGTCGAGCGGGCCGGCCGGGCAGCCATGGCTGACGCCGGGGTGGAGCCGAGCTCCATCGACCTCTTCATTCTGGCCACCGCCACCGTCGAGCAGCCGATTCCCGCGTCCTCCGCCATCGTGCAGCCGCGTCTCGGGCTGGTCAACGCCGCCTGCTTCGACCTGTCGGCCGCCTGCTCGGGTTTCGTGTACGCCCTCAACGTGGCTCGTCAGTTCATCGTCACCGGGGCGGCGCGCAACGTGCTGGTCGTGGGTGCCGAGTGCCTCAGCCGCTACCTGGACTGGACCGACCGCACGACCTGCGTGCTGTTCGGGGACGGGGCCGGGGCGGTGGTCCTGCAGCCTGCGCCCGCGGGCGAGGGCATTCTCCACGTGGAGTGGCGGACCGACGGCAACCAGGCCGACATCATCTCGATGCCGGGGGGCGGCTGCCGCATTCCGCCGTCGAGCAGGGACGCCATCGACCAGCGCCTCCCGTTCATCAAGATGCGCGGCAACGAGACCTTCAAGGTCGCGGTCCGCGCCATGACCGACCTCAGCCTCGTGGTGCTCGAGCGGGCCGGTCTCACCGCCTCGGACCTCGACCTGTTCATTCCCCACCAGGCCAACCTGCGGATCATCCAGGCGGTCGGCAGTCGACTCGGGCTGGGGGAGGACAAGGTTTACAGCAACGTTCACAGGGTCGGCAACACCTCGGCCGCGTCGATTCCCCTCGCCATGGCCGACGCCGTGGCCGAGGGGCGGCTGAAGCGCGGTGACCTGGTCCTCGCCTCCGCGTTCGGCGGCGGCCTGACCTGGGCGTCCGTCCTGTTCCGATACTGAAGGGGGGGGCGGTGGCTCGCATCGCAGCATTGTTCCCGGGTCAGGGGAGCCAGGCGGTCGGCATGGGGCGAGACCTCGTCGCCAGGTGGCCGAAGGCCAAGGAGGTCTTCGCCGTCGCGGACCGGGCCCTGGGTGAGGACCTCTCGACCGTGATCTGGAACGGGCCGGACGAGGCGCTGCGCCTGACCGAGACGACCCAGCCCGCGCTGCTCACCCACTCCGTGGCGTGCTGGCGGGTGATGGAGCAGCACGGGGTGCGGGTGGAGGCGGTGGCAGGGCACAGCCTCGGCGAGTACTCCGCGGTGGTGGCCGCCGGCGGCATCGGGCTCGAGGACGCGGTGCGCACCGTGAGGTTGCGTGGCCGGCTGATGCAGCAGGCGGTGCCGGTGGGCGCGGGGGCCATGGCCGCGGTGCTCGGGCTCGAGGACGACGAGACGGTGCGCCGGGCCTGCGAAGAGGAGACGGCGTCAAGCGGCGAGGTGGTGGCGGCGGTCAACTACAACGCCCCGGGCCAGGTGGTGATCGCCGGCACCGTTGGCGCGGTGGAGCGGGCCGGGGCGAGGTGTGTCGCGGCCGGTGCCCGACGGGCCGTGCCGCTGCCGGTGTCGGCGCCGTTCCACTCCCCGCTGATGGCACCGGCTCGTGTCGGCCTCGAGCCGACGTTGCGGTTGTTGCCGTTCGTCGACCTCGTCGTGCCGCTCTACCGGAACGTGGACGGGGCGGCGGTGCGAGAGGCGGGTCAGGTACTGGATGGTCTGATTCGCCAGGTCGACGCCCCGGTTCTGTGGTCGGAGATCGTTCGACGGTTGGTCGAGGACGGCTTCGACACCTTTCTCGAGGTCGGTGCCGGCACTGTTCTCTCCGGACTCGTTCGCAGGGTCGACCGAGGGGTGAAGTGCCATGCCGCCGGGACAGCAGAGGGGCTCGACGCCGTGATCGACAGCTTCGGCCAGCGGTGAAGGCGGAAGGGGGCAGAGGTGGGAGAGCTCCAGGGGCAGGTGGCGGTGGTCACGGGGGCAGCCCGTGGTATCGGTCGGGCCGTGGCGCGGAACCTCGCCGGAGAGGGGGCGACGGTCGTCTGTGCCGACTGCGTCGAGCCGGTGGAGACGGTCGAGGGGATCCGGGCCGACCTGGGCGGCGTCGCCGAGACGATGGTCCTCGACGTGACGGACGCCGGGGCCGCGAGCGCGAGAATGGTCGAGGTGCACGAGCGTCTCGGCCGTCTCGACATCCTGGTCAACAACGCCGGTATCACCCGTGACCAGCTGCTGGTGAGGATGAGCGAGGAGACCTGGCGCCAGGTGATGAGCGTCAACCTGGACGGGGTCTTCAACGTCACCCAGCCAGTGGCCAAGATCATGCTCCGGCAGCGGTCGGGGCGGATCGTGAACGTGGCGTCGGTGGTCGGGCTCATGGGCAACGCCGGCCAGTGCAACTACGCCGCGTCCAAGGCGGCCCTGGTGGGCTTCACCAAGAGCCTCGCCCGGGAGCTGGGTGGACGCAGTGTCACCGTCAACGCGGTCGCACCGGGGTTCATCGAGACTGCCATGACCGGGAGCCTGGACGAGAAGCAGCGGCAGGTTCTGCTCTCGAGCCTGGCCATCCCCCGACTCGGTCAGCCCGAGGACGTTGCCGACGCGGTCGCCTTCCTCGTCGGCCCGCACGCCTCGTACATCACCGGGGTGGTCCTCAACGTCTCGGGCGGGCTGTACATGTGAGCGGAAGGGAGCGATCGGCTGACAGCCGTCAGCTGTCAGCTCCCCCACCCGCCCGAAGAGAACGCAAAGACGCAGAGAAACGCGAAGACGCAAGAGACGGGGCGTGTGCTGGCGTCGAGGCGGCCCTTTGTGGCCTGGCTTTCTGGGAGGGGGGTGGAGCTGAAGGCTGAAAGCTGACCGCGGACAGCTTCATCTCTCGACCGGCGTCGACGTGCCCGCTACACTGGTCGGTGAGGCCCCCATGCCCCGCCGTATGCGTGTCCGCGAGCTGATGTCCACCGAGCTGGTGACGCTCACCGAGGAGGACACCCTGGCCCACGCCGAGCGCTGCATGGCCCTGGGCCGGATCCGTCACCTGCCGGTGGTCAGGGGCAATCGCCTGGTGGGCCTGGTCACCCACCGTGATCTCCTCGCGGCCTCCTTCTCGGTCTTCGCCGAAGTGGAAAGCGACGAGCAGAGACGGGTCTTTGTCGCCGTTCCGGTCGTGGACCTCATGCACCGCGACGTGGTGACGGTGGGGCCGGACCTGTCGGTGGCGGAGGCCGCTCACGTGCTGCTGGACAACAAGTTCGGGTGCCTGCCCGTGGTCGGCGAGAGGGGGGAGCTGCTCGGCATCGTGACCGAGGCCGACTTCCTCCGCCTGACGGTGCGCCTCCTCGGGTGAGCGTGCCCCCCGGTCGAAGAGAACGCAACGACGCCAGGAACCGCGAGGACGCACGAGGATCACGACGTCCCTTGCGTTTCTGCACCCCTTTGCGCCTTGGCGTTCTCTTCGGGTGGGTGGGGGAGCTGAGAGCTGACCGCTGAAAGCTGAGAGCTGAAAGCTGAGAGCTGCCCTACGCCCGCAGCTGCAGCGACGACAGGAACGCCTCGTTGCTGGGAAACTCCCTGACCTTCTGGAGCAGCAGCTGCATTGCCGCGTCAGCCGGCAGGGACGACAGGGCCCGCCGCATCAGGTGGAGCTTCTCGGTCAGTGCCGGCGGGTAGAGCTTCTCTTCCTTGCGAGTGCCGGACTGGGGAATGTTGATACAGGGGAAGATCCTTTTTTCGAAGAGCTTGCGCTCGAGGACCAGCTCCATGTTCCCGGTCCCTTTGAACTCCTGGAAGATGACCTCGTCCATGCGCGATCCGGTGTCGACGAGGCAGGTGGCGACCACGGTCAGGCTGCCGCCGTTCTCCGCCTTGCGCGCCGAGCCGAAGGCTCGCCGCGGCTTCTCCATGGTCCGGGCGTCAATGCCCCCGGAGAGGATCCGCCCCGAGCCCTTCTGCGCGTTGTTGTACGCCCGCGACATCCGGGTCAGGGAGTCGATGAACACGACCACGTCCCGGCCGAGCTCGACCAGGCGGCGGGAACGTTCCATGACCATCTCCGAAACCTGGATGTGGCTCTCCACCGACTGGTCGGACGACGACGCGAACACCGCGCCCTCGGCGATGTTGCGCTTCCAGTCGGTGACCTCCTCGGGACGCTCGTCGACGAGCAGCACGAAGATCGCGGTGTCGGGGTGGTTGACCGCGATGGCGTGGGCCATCTGCTGCAACAGGGTGGTCTTGCCGGCCTTGGGCGGAGCGACGATCAGGCACCGCTGGCCCTTGCCGAGGGGCGCGATGAGCTCGGCCACCCGTGGCTCGACCACGTGGGCTTCGGTCTCGAGGCGGAAGCGTTCGATGGGGTCGATGCTGACCAGCTCGGTGAACGGGATCGCGCGGTCGCGGTAGTCGGACGGCGCCATCTGCTCGATGCTGGAGATCTCCACCATCCGAGGGCGATTGCCCGGCTGGCTCATGCCCTCGAGGAGCACGCCGGTTTCCAGGTGCCACGGGCCGATCAGCTCGTTGGGCACGATCGGTGAGCCCGACTCGGCCACGAAGTTGTTCTCCGGCGACACCAGCAGCGGCTGGCCTTGCTCCCGGACCCAGAGGCAGCCACTGACCGGGCTCAGATCCGCGGGCGCGGCGCTGTGCTTGCGGCGGGAACGTCGGCGACGGCGCCGACTGCCGGACCTGCGATCCTTGGGTTCTTTCGCTTCGTTTTCGTCACTCATGCCAGATCCTCACGGGTGGACGGGTTCCCCCGAGGTGACCACAGACCATGGAGGTCAACGGGCTTCACGGAAGACCGCCGTCGCGTGCTCCAGCCGGTGCGTCCGGCCGTCCGCGATCGGCCCGCGTCGTGCGGTCTCCAACTCGTGCTCGCCACCGAGCCTGGACCGCACCCGCACACGCTACCTTACGAGGTTCCCGGCCCCTTGGCAACCCCCGTCCGAACCGGGGGGTGCGGGACTCCACCATTGTAACCCCCAAGGGGTCGTGGTGTGCGCCGTTCACCCCGTGAGGTGGGCGGTGATGCGGTCCACCAGTCGCGCCGCGACCTCCCGCTTGGTCAGGGTCGGCCAGCTCTCGCACCCTCCGGCCGTGACCAGGTGGACGGTGTTGTGCTCGCCGCCGAAGACCCCGCGGCCGGCGCCGACCTCGTTGGCGACGATCCAGTCGCAGCCCTTGCCTTCCAGCTTGGCTCGGGCGTTGGCGAGCACCTCCTCGGTCTCGGCGGCGAACCCGACCACGAGGGTCGGCCGCAAGCTCGGTCGCCGTGCGAGCGCGGACAGGATGTCCGGGTTCTCCACCAGGCGCAGGGTCGGGGGTGCTCCCCCGCGCTTCTTCAGCTTGGCAACCGCCGGTTCGGCGACCCGCCAGTCGGCGACGGCGGCCGCGCACACGACGATGTCGACCGGTAGCGCTGCCTCACACGCGGCGAGCATTTCCGTTGCGCTCTCGACGTGAACCGCCTCCAGCCCCGGGGGGTCGGCCAGGGAGGTCGGCCCGCTGACCAGTACCGTGGTCGCGCCGGCGGCCGCGAGAGCGGCCGCGATCGCGTGGCCCTGTCGGCCCGAAGAGCGGTTGCCGAGGTAGCGCACCGGGTCGATCGGCTCGCGGGTGGGCCCACTGGTGACCAGCGCCCGTCGGCCGGCGAGGGGGTGCGCTGGTGCGAGGGCCGCCTCGACCGCGGCAACGATGTCCTCGGGCTCTGCCATCCGCCCGTTCCCGCTCTCTCCGCAGGCGAGGTCGCCGCTGGTCGGGCCGATGGTCAGGACCCCCCGTCGGTGGAGCGTCTCGAGGTTGCCGCGGGTTGCCGGGTGCGCCCACATCACGACGTTCATCGCCGGCGCCACCAGGATGACGCGGTCGCAGGCCAGGAGCAGTGTCGAGGCGAGATCGTCGGCGATCCCGGTCGCCATCTTGGCCATGATGTTGGCGGTGGCCGGCGCGACCAGCACCAGGTCCGCCTCGCGAACCAGCCGGATGTGGCTCATTTCGCTCTCGTCGGTGAGGGAAAAGAGCTCGGTGTGGACCCTCGACTCGCAGAGCGCCGCCACGGCGAGGGGCGCGACCAGGTGGGTGGCGCTCTCGGTGAGGACGCAGCGGACCGAGGCTCCACGCTCCTTCAACCGGCGGATCACGTCGAGGCTCTTGTAGGCCGCGATGCCGCCGGAGATCACCAGCAGGATCTTGGTGTCATGGAGCATCGTTGATCTCCCGAGGGTCGCCAGCGCCAGCGCGGCCACCGTCTGGCAGGCTCCAACGGGCCCGGCTTCGCCTTTCAGGCTTCGCCGTGGCAGTCCCCACTCTCAACTGCTTGTGCTGGGGTGGCTTGCCAGGGCGCGGTTCTCAACGCAGTTGAGAACGGGGACTGGTGGAGCCGAACGGGATCGAACCGTCGACCTCTTGAATGCCATTCAAGCGCTCTCCCAGCTGAGCTACGGCCCCACCCGGGACAGCCCTTGTAGCAAAGGGCCGAGGCTTTGTCAATCGATGGTAGAATCTGCAGCGGAGGCGCACGGAGCCTGGTGGCTTCCGCGGACTTCAAATCCGTTGGGCCGGTCGTGAGCCGGCCGGTCGGAGGGTTCGATTCCCTTGCGCTTCCGCCATATCCTGCTCCGGTGGGGCGGGGGCCGCGCGGTGGGAGCGGGCGGAGAGGCTGCTGACCAGCATCAGAGCTATGACTGACGACGCGTTCGTGTTTCGCGGCAACCTGGAGGAGACGCCACTCCCGGAGATGCTCGCCACCATTCATCGCCACGGAGTGCCGGGGGTGATGGAGTTCATGCGGGACGGCGAGACGAAGCGGGTGTTCTTCCTGGACGGCGACGTCATCTTCGCGACCTCCAGTGACCGGGCGGAGTCGCTGGGGGACTACCTCCTGAGTCAGGGCAAGATCACCAGTGCGCAGTACCGGGTGTCGTGCGACGAGCTGATCCGCTCGCCCGGACGGCGGCACGGGACGATCCTGGTCCAGATGGGCTTTCTCCGCAACGACGAGCTCGGCGCGGCAGTTCGCGACCAGGTGCAGGCCATCCTGTGGGGGCTGTTCAACTGGCCCGAGGGCCGGGTCAGCTTCCGGGTCGGCAGATTTCGCGACGACGAGATCTACAAGATCAAGATCCCCACCCCGAGGGTGGTGATCTCGGGCTGCAAGCGGATCGGCGACCCCAAGGCGGCGACCGGCCGCCTCGGTAGCAAGCACACGGTCTTCTCCGCGCCGCCCCGCCCGGCTCACCTCGCCAGCGTGAAGCTGGAGGGCGCCGAACAGGAGTTGCTCGACCTGGTAGACGGTCGACGGACTCTGGTCGAGCTGTGCGAGGCCGGTCCCATGAGCCCCGGGCTGAGCGTCCGTGTGCTGTACGCGTTTCTCGCCCTGCAGCTCATCGAGAGGGAGAAGGCCTCCTCGAGCGCGATCAAGATCCAGGTCCGCACCACCGAGGAGGGTGGGTAGCCCAACCGCTTCGCCGCGGAAGGTCCGGGCTGCCGCAGGGTCGAGGAGAAGGGTGAGATCCCATGCCACTGTACGAGTACGAGTGCTTCGTCTGCGGTCACCGGTTCGAACGGCTGCAGCAGGTGAGTGCGGCGCCGGCCAAGGAGTGCCCCGCGTGTGGAGGGGCGGTTCGCCGGTTGCTGGGTTCGCCGGCGCTGCAGTTCAAGGGAACCGGCTTCTACATCACCGACTACGGCAAGGGTGGCGTCAAGCCCGGGGGTGAGGACAAGCCGGCGACGGCGTCATCGGACTCCCAGAAGGGCGAGACCACGGCCAAGGCCCCGGAATCCTCCGCAGGCGACAAGCCCGCGTGAGTCACTCCCCCGGTTGGTACCCGGGGACCCCCTCGAAACGGATGAGCGTACCCTCGCCGACGCCGTGCTGTGCCGCCACGCCCGCCGCCAGCTCCAGGACCGCCCGGCTGGGGGCACGCGGGGTGTAACGCGGACAGGGCTCGGCGACGCACGGCGGCGCGCGGTGCTCGACGTCGACCACGGTCCCTTCCTCGTCGAGGAAGACGATGTCGAGAGGTATCCGGGTGTTCTTCATCCAGAAGGTGGGGTACCGGGTCTCCTCGAACAGGAACAGCATGCCCCGGTCGGCGGGCAGCGAAGGCCGGAACATGAGGCCCTGCGAGATCTCGTCGGGGGTGAGCGCGAGCTCGAGCTGGATCAACGACCCGTCCGGGAGGGTGGCGGTGCTTTGCGGCGGAGGGGCGAGCCTCGCAGGGGACGTCGACGGCGGTTCCCCCGGGGTGGGCCGTGGGCCGCAGGCGACCGTCAGCAGCACGACCACTCCCAGCCACGCCGGGTGGGGGCCGCGGTGCGGCTGGCGATCGCGGCAGGGGTGTTTCATGGGCGTTGGTCCTCCTCCCGGATGATGCCGAGCTTCTCGGCATGGTACCGGAACGCGCGGTACGACAGGCGGAGCAGCTCGGCGGCGCGCTTCTGCTGACCCTCGGCCCGGTCGAGGGCCTGCCGCATCAGGCTGCGTCGGATCTGGTCCATGAGCTCCTCCAGGTCTACCCCCTCCTCCGGGAGGCTGACCTGATCACCGGGAGGACCTCCCTGAACCCCGCGCAGGTGCTCGGGCAGGCTGCCGGACGAGATGAGCTCCCCGGGCTCCAGGGCAACGGTCCGCTCGACCACGTTCTCCAGCTCGCGCACGTTGCCCGGCCAGGGGTAGGCCTGGAGGACGCGGAGCGCGTCCGGGGCGAGACGTTTCGGTGCGAGCCCGAACCGCTCGCAGGTGCGGGTCACGAAGTGCCGGGCCAGACGCGGGAGGTCGTCCCCCCGCCGGCGCAGCGGCGGCAGGTGGAGGTGGATGACGTTGAGGCGATAGTAGAGGTCGTCACGGAATCGGCCGGCCTCGACGTCCCGCCGGAGGTCCCGATTG
>Ga0068714_10005978_pt1 | contig 12630 bp, 12 predicted proteins | sample MTBNYHSulfiMetaG_FD_62988 | JGI IMG/M metagenome (GOLD analysis project Ga0068714, IMG submission 62988) | Enrichment culture microbial communities from rom New York Harbor, USA that are MTBE-degrading - MTBE-NYH (New York Harbor Sulfidogenic)... | ecosystem: Environmental > Aquatic > Marine >... | reverse complement strand
TGGACCCCGAGCGTCCCTGGGTTGTCGCTCTTGTCGTAGCTCAGGTCGTAGGGGATGCCGCTGACGACGATGTCGAACTGCGGCATGTCGACGAGGAAAAGCTGGTCCGCGTCGGGGTATTCGACCTGTTCGAGTTCGGGGACGTATCCTGCGTACGCCTTGACGGTGCGATGCCCCGGCCCCATCAGGGTGTCGACGTAGAAGATGCGCTTGCCCGTGGCCTCCTCCAGCTTGCGGTGGACGGCGAGCTTGTGGGCTCGATAGATGTTCTTCTTGGGATCGCATTCTCCGTTTAGCACTTCGCGGGTCTTGTACACTGCATGGCTGTGCAGCGAATCGAGGCTCCGCGCCCCGGCCAAGCCGATCGACACGCCCTGCCCGGAGTAGCATCCGAATCCCAGTGGCTTGATCGAGCCGGCGTAGATGAGCAGGTCGGCCTCCTGCACCGCCCGGTCGTATTCCACGTGATCGCCGAAGTCGCTCACGCCGAGGTAGACGTTCCCCTCGGTGCAGTCGTGGTTGCGGATCCGCGACATTCCGCCGTCGAACCGACAGAACCGCCGGTACAGCTCCGGCCCGAGCAGCTTCTCTCGCAGCTCGAGCGGCATGCACTTGCGGTGTCCGCCGACCGCGGCCACGAGCTCGATTTCCTCCTCGCGGACGCCGCCCTGGGCCAGGGTCTCGATGATGATCGGGATGACATAGCGGTTCGCGTCGGTGTTCTTGAAGCTGTCATCGAAGGCGATGACGACGTGATCGCCGCGCTTCGCGAGATCCGCAAGCGGCGGCGCGCCGATCGGCTGCTGCAGGGCCTGACGCACCGCCTTCTCGGGCTGGGGGTGGACGGTGATCTCGGGGAACGCGTCCGAACCGTATTCGAAAACCGTCGCGGTCTCGGGAACCCGGATATCCAGCCACGTCGTGCTGTACCGCATCCGAACGACCTTGCTCTTGGCCATCGATCTGCCCTCCCTCTCCTTGTCGCGCGAGCTCCGGACGTGACCGGCCGGGTCCGTCAGCGTCTCACGAACTCGACGGTGTTTCCGTCCAGGTCCTCGGCGTAGCCGATCTTCCACCCGTTCGACGTCGCGCGGACCCCGGCAAGCTGCACGCCGCGCTCGTTCAGCTTCGCTGCCACCGCGTCGAAGTCGTCGACGATCAGACCGATGTGGCTGAAACCACCCTGGTTGAGTGTGCGCTCAACGTGGGGTTGGTCGGTGGGGAGGATCTCGATCTCGCCCCCTCCGGAGGCGGCGAGGAAGAAAATCGGCGGGCGGCCTTCCTTTTCGAGGGTGCGGACGACCCGGAAACCGAGGGTGTGGATGTACCAGTCCGCGAGGGCTTTCGGATCGGGGGAGTAGATGCCGAAGTGCTCGATCCTCACGCCGTCCCCCCTTTCACCTCGGCGAAGCCGGTGACCATCATCCCCTCTGCATCCGGCAGGAGAAGCGGGATCGCGAACGATCGCACGAGCTTCTTGCCGACGAGCGGCATCAGGTTCGCATCCTCGACGAGGTAGAACTTGCGTCCGGCCATGAGGAACGCCTTGTGTACAGGGAACTGCGGGTCGAGCGTCTTCGCGCGCCCGATGTTCTCGATCCCCATGAGATCGGCGCACACGCCCTTGAGCCGGTAGGTCTTCATCAGATGGGTTGCGGCGTCCACGGAGAAGCCCGGCTGTTTCGTCAGATACCGTTCGGGATCGGAGCCTCTGTGCTTGGAGTAGCCGGTGTAGACGAACAGGAAGTCCGCCTCTCGAAGCGAGGCGTCGTGCGCCCGGAGGTCGTCGACGGTGATCTCCTCCATGTCGCCCTTCGGGATCTCGAGCAGGAGTGGGTTGTCGGCGACGAAGTCCGCGATCTCGAATGCCCCGAGCTTGTGGCCCGCCGGATCGACGTGGAAGTTGACGTCCATGTGCGTGCCGGAGTGGACGAACATGCGAACGAAGCTCGTGTTGTTGTACGAGGCCCATCGGACGTCATCGGAGCCCCCTTGCGGCTTCGGCGCCATCCTCGATCGGGCGATCACCTCAGGTGGATCGATCGGGCCAGGCATCACGATCTGGCTTGGCTCCAGCGAGTGAGAGAACTGCACAAACACCGAACACCTCCTTGGCGATGTCCTCTGACCACGTCGCCCTTCTCAGGCGGCCTTCCTCCCTTTGTCGTCGTCGAACGTGTCGATCGCGTCCATGACGAGCCCAATGTGCGCCAGCGCGGGTCCTCCCTCCATGATCACCGCGACGAAACTCGCCTCCAGGATTTCCTCCGCCGTGGCTCCCTGCGAGAGCGCACTGCGCACGTGGTAGGCGATGCAGCGCTCGCAACGCTTGGCGAGTGAGATTGCGACGGCGATGATCTCCTTGTCCTTGCGTGATAGCGTGTCGCTCTTATGGGCGACGGCCGTGAACCGCCGCCATGCGGCCAAGTAGTCGGCCATCCTGCCTGCGGCAAGCTCTTTGTGGCGGGCGCTCAGCCGGTCGAGGAGTTCTTTTGGGTCATCCACCGGCATACCTCTGACATCGACACCGTGAGAGCAGGGCACAATGTAATGACAGCATGACAACAAGATTATACGGCCAGCGTCCCGGCCCGTCAAGGCCGCTCGAGTCCGAATGAAGCACCGCGAAGCCACGGTCGCGGCCGCGAGTGCCCTGCAGGGTTGACGCCGATTGCGGGTCGGCGTAATATTGGTAAGTCAGCATATCACCCTGACACAGTCTCGACGCGCGCGGCTTCTGTGGCGGCGCGACATCGGAGGGATGGGACTCGCAGAGTCTGCGGCTCTTGGTCGGGCTCGGCCGGAGTGCAAGGCGACCCCTCTGCGGTGGATCGCGTGGCAAGCATGGAAGGAGGAGGTGCTCGATGAAGAAGGCAAGCCGTCTGAAACCCAGCGAGCTGTCGGCATACATCATCTCGTCGCTGATCGAGGCGGACGTGACGGAGGCCGACATCGTCTCGTTCGTCGAGGAGGTCAAGCCGTATCGCTTCCCCTCGTTGGCGGTGGATCTCCCCTATATCGACCTGTTGAATGAGCTGCTGGAGGGAACGGAAACGCGGACGACGACCGTCGCGTCCTATCCGCTTGGGGGGATGACGACGGAGGTGAAGGTTCGACAGGTGGAGTTCGCGCGGCACCACGGCGCGTACGATATCGATGTCTCGATGAACTACCTCGCGATCAAGTCGGGGGATTTCGCCGCGGCGCAGGAGGATGTGCGGCGGGTCGTCGATGCAGCCGGACCGCTGAAGATCGTCATGATCCCCCAGGTGGCGATCCTCACGAACGAGGAGAAGGCGCGGACCTGTGAGGCGCTGCTGAAGGCGGGATGCACGACGATCAAGACGGCATCGGGATTCGGGTGGAAGACGGAGGTGGAGGACGTCCTGCTGATCAAGCGCCTGTTCGGAGAGGACATCCACGTCGAGGTTTCGGGGGGTGTGAGGACGTTCGACGATGCGATCCGGATGCTTGACGCGGGAGCCGAGCGGCTGCATACGAGCGCGGCGTTCCAGGTTATGGGGATCGACAAGCAGTTCTCGTACCAGAAGAAGGGGTGAGCATGGCCATGCAGCGAGACGAGTTCGCGCGAACGATCGATCATACGTACCTGAAGATCCACCGCAGCGACGCGGAGGTACGACGGGTCTGCCTCGAAGCGGAGAAGCATGGATTCGCGTCCGTCGCGGTGTTCCCGGTCGCCGTGCCGCTGGCGGCGAGGATGCTGAAGGGGACGGGGGTCGAGGTTTGTGTCGCCCTGGGATTCCACCTGGGCGGCTATCCGCCGGAGCTGAAGGCTTACGAGACCAAGGACGCGATCGAGAAGGGCGCGACCGAGGTCGACTTGGTGATGAACGTCGCCGCGGCCAAAGCGAAGAAGTGGGACCTCCTGCGGGAGGAGTTCGAGCAGTTCCGCGCCGCCGCGGGGGACTGCACCGCGAAGATCATCCTCGAGACATGTCACCTGACCGACGATGAGAAGGTCCACGCCTGCCGGATCGCGAAGGCGGCGGGGCTTGACTACGTGAAGACGTCGACGGGGTACAAGAAGGGGGCGACCGTCCCGGATGTGAAGCTGATGTACCGGGAGGTGGCGCCAACGCTGAAGGTCAAAGCATCGGGTGGGATCCGGACGCTCGACGAATCCCTGGCGATGCTCGACGCGGGGGCTTCGCGGCTGGGGACGAGCTCGGGCGTCGACCTCATGAAGGCGTTCGCGGAGCGGTTCGGGTAAGGGGTCTTTGCAGAGCGGCAGCTCCGAACACGGGCCGTGCATCTGGGCGCGGCCCGTTGCCGTTCACGGGGCGGCGTCGGCAAGGACTGCGTACGCGGTCGACGTGTGAATGAAATCCGCGCCGGCCTCGAGCAAGTCCAGTGCCTGCGCGGTGGAGCGGATCCCTCCCGAGGCTTCGATCGAGAAGGCGTCCTTGAATGCGCGCCGGACGAGCTGGATGTCTTCGGGATGGCAGAGGCCGCCATGTCCGTCCGTCTTGATCGCATGGACGCCGGCTCGGAGAAGCGTTTCGCACGTCAGGAGCTTCTCCGAGTGCGTCAGAATCTCGAACTGCGGGATGACGATCACGTCGAGCCTGCCGGCCGCGGTGGCGAGCATCGCTTGGGCTTCCTGCTCGACGCTACGATAGTCGCCTGACTTGATCGCGCTCAAGTGGAGCGTTGCGTTGATCTCCTCGGCCTCGGTGCGCACTGCGAAGCGGATCTGCGCGAGCTTGGTCTCAAGCGTCATCCCTCCCAGCGGGTAGGAGACCGCAGCGGTGAGCAGCATCCCCGTGCCGCGGAGCAGGCTTCTGGCGAGCGATAGGTAGCTCAGGTCGACCGCATACGCGGCAAACGGGTGGCCTTTCGCCTTTTCGATGTCGGCTCGTACGTCCTGCTCGGTGATCTCGGCCCCGAGAATGCCGGTCTTGATCCGCTCAGCCAGTTGTCTTTCGTTCAAAGGAGATCCTCTTCGTCGCCGGCCAACTCTGTCGCGATGCGGACTCCCATGGTGGTCCCGAGCCGGGCGGCCCCAGCGTCGAGTAACTCCCTTGCCTGTGCGACGGTTCGGATGTCCCCGGAGGCCTTGACCGCGACGTGCCCGCCGACGGCCTCCCGCAGCAAGCGGACATCCTCCGCGACGCTTCCGGAGGGAGTGAACCCCGTCGCTGTGCCGACGAAATCGATTCCTGCTTCGTACGCCATCTTGGACGCGCAGCGCGTGTCCGCGTCGGTGAGCATGGACGCCTCGAGGATCGCCTTCACCGTGCACCCGCGCGTTGCCGCCCGCAGAGCGTCCATCTCCCTCGCCAGCAAGGAGTGGTCGCCCCCTCGCAGGGCGCCGATGTTGACGACGTAGTCGATCTCGGCGGCTCCGCGATCGATTGCGTCATGCGCCTCCGTGGCTTTACCATCAAGGCAGAACGCGCCGGAGGGGAAGCCGACGACCGCGACCACCCGGACAGATGATGGGCGGAGCCAACGCGCCGCCCGGGCACAGTGGACAGGATGTACGACGACCGCTCCGAACCCGTAGTGCATCGCCTCCAGGCATACACGGCGGATGTCGGCATAGGTCGCCGAGGGGCGAAGCTCGGTGTGTTCGACTCGAACGAGAAGATCGAAGGCTTGCGGCGTCGGGTGGGGCATCCGTTTCACGGTGCGTCGCCCGTCCGTTTCGGGGGGGCGGCCCCGTCCGATGAGTGCCCGCGGCGTAGGCGCTTGAGAAACGACAGTGCCTTGTAGTTGGAACGGGCCGCGCCGAGGCGGATGTTCACGACAACCGCGATGAGGATCACCAACCCCAGGACCCCTTTCTGGAGATATGGGTCTGTCCCGACCAACACGAGGCCGTTCTTGATTGTCGCGAGCATGAACGACCCGATGAAGGCACCCAGGATGCTGCCGACCCCGCCGCCGAGGGACGTGCCTCCGATGACCGTCGCCGCGATCGCCTCGAGCTCATAGCCCTCACCCTGCACGGGAGCGACCATCCGCAGGAAGCAGAGCGAAATCAACCCAGCCAGTCCCGCGGCGAAGGCGGTCAGGACGAAATTGGTGATCTTGATCCGATCGGTGTTGATCCCCGACAGCCGTGCGGCTTGGATGTTCCCTCCCGTGGCGTAAACCTTGTAGCCGAACGGGGTCTTGGCGAGCACGATCCAGCTGACGATGACCACCCCGAGAAGCCAGAGGATCGGCACCGGGATGATCCCGAAGAGCTGGCCTCCCCCGAAAAGGCAGGAGATCAACCCGCGGTCGCTCAGGACGCGCGGCCGCCTTTGCGACGCCATCAGGACGGCGCTGCGGATGATCATCATCGTGCCGAGCGTTGCGATGAAGGAAGGGATCTTCAGCTTGGTGACGATGACGCCGTTGATCGCCCCGACGACGGCCGAGAGGACCAGGGCGAGCAGGAACGCGAGGACCATGGGGAAGCCTCGTTCCATCATCACGGTCCCCATCACCGCTGACAGCGCGAACGTCGAGCCGATGGACAGGTCAAACTCGCCGGAGATGATGAGGAACGTCACCGCCATCGTCATGATGCCCAACACGGCGCTCTGACGCAGCACGTTCGTCAGGTTGACGGTGGTGAAGAACGTGGTGGTCGAAAGGCCGAAGAAGAGCATGATGAGGATCAGCGCCACAAGCACACCGGCTTCGCGCAGGACAAGAACCCGCCTCAGTATGTCGATCATCCCTGTTGTTCCCTCTCTGCTTCTTGTCGATCCCTCTCCGAAGGAGGCCGCTCGCTCCTCCGCCCTAGCTGGCGTTTGGGACGGTACTCCCGATCTCCGTGGCCGATTCCGCTTCGTCTGCGGTGGGAGCCGCGACCCGCTCCCGCTCCAGCGCGTTGATCCGGCGGACGATGCTCCGCACCGAGAGCTCGTCACCTGACAGCTCGTCGATCAACCTCCCCTGGCTGATCACGAGGACGCGGTCGCATACGTGGACGAGCTCCTCGAAGTCGAGCGAGACATAGATGATCGACACACCTCGCGCCGCGAGTTCGAGGATCCGCTTGCGGATCTCGTTCTTCGCGCCCACGTCGACGCCGCGGGTCGGCTCGTCGAGGAGCAGGATCTTGGGGTTCGCTGCAAGCCAGCGGCCGAGGAGGACCTTCTGCTGGTTGCCTCCGCTGAGGCTGCGCACCTCGGTGTGAATCGAGGGGGTGGCGATCCCCAGGTCCGCGACGCATTCCCGCGCTACCCCCGACAGCCGCCGCCCATGGAGCAGCCCAAACCGCTTCAGGTCGTCGATGATGACGGAGGCGAGGTTGGAGCGGACGCTGTGCGCGTAGTAGAGGGCCTCGTTTCGCGATTCGCTCAAGAACCCGATGCCTCGGCGTATCGCATCTCGCGGCGCGTGGAGGGCAGCGGGTCGGGCGTCGAGGAGGACGTTGCCCGCGTTCTGTCGGCGCAGGCCGAAGAGCGTCTCGAGCAATTCGGTGCGCCCGGCTCCGCGGAGCCCGGCGAGGCCGAGCACCTCGCCCTGAGAAAGCTGGAAGGAGATCCCCGACAGCCTGGCTTCCCACTGGCTGAGCCCCTCCACCTCCAGCACGACGGGGCGCCCTTCTGGTTTGGCGTTTCGCTTCCGGACGACGTGTTCGAGTTCCTTGCCGACGATCTTCTCGGTGAGGAACTCCGGCGAGCGGTCCTCGTAGGTGCCTACGTACTCGCCGTTTCGAAGGACGGTGATGCGGTCGCAGATCGCCGCGACTTCACTTAGGCGATGGCTGACGAAGAGGAAAGTCGCCCCGTGGCTCTTCAGGTTGCGGATTACGTTGAACAGCAGCTGAACCTCGGCGTCGGAGAGGGAGGATGTCGCCTCGTCGAGGATGACCAGCTTCGCGTTCTCCGCCAAGGCTTTGGCGATCAGGATCAGCTGCCGCTCCGCCGGCGAGCAGAGGCCGACGCTGCGGCGAGGATCGAGTTTGATTCCCAGCCGCTTGAGCAGCTCCACGGATCGTCGGTTCATCCGCCGCCGGTCGAGCAGGATGCCGCGGCGGGGCGGGGACGGATCGAGGAAGATGTTCTCGGCGACGCTGAGATTAAGGCAGATTGGGATCTCCTGGTGCACGATCCGAATCCCGGCCAGCTCCGAATCTCTGGGGCTGTGAAAGGAGACGGGCTGACGTTCCAGGAGCGCTCGTCCCGCGTCCGGTCGGTAGACGCCTCCGGTGATCTTGATCAGTGTGCTCTTCCCAGCTCCGTTCTCGCCGACCAGTCCGTGGACCTCTCCCGCCGAGATCTCGAACGACACCCCTTTCAGCGCGTGAACGCCGCCGAAGGATTTCGAGATCCCTTCGTACACAAGCAGTTCGTCCCTACCGGACGGGCTCAAGGAGACGCCTCCCTCCTCGCGGGCGCTTCGACAGCGGCGCCCGCCTGCCACACGATGCTCTTCCGGGTCGCCGCTCGAAAGCCGCGACGCCCCTCGCCGGGCGCGGCACGCCACGCCACCTGCGGCTACTTCGGCGCGATTTCGAAGCTCGTCGTTTGTCGCCAAATCTTACCGTTCTTGACGACGAGGGTATCGACCGCGTCCTGGATCTTGCCCTTGGCGGACTGCGCCGACCAGCGCAACAGAAGGGTATCCCCTTCGATGCGCAGGAAGTTGCGCGGCGATTCCACCGGCTTCATGTCCGGCATGTCCCGCATCAGCTGGCGGAGCGCTCCGCCGATTGCCTCGGGGCCGATGAACACGCCGGAGAGGGTGATCAGGACGGCATCGTCTGCGTAGTCGGCGATCATCTCCTTGTAGTTGTCGGTGAGCACTGCTGTGTTGTGGTGCTCGAGGATCTCCATCATCGTTCGGGCCATGGGAAAGCCTCCTGTGTATTGTCTCGGGACTCCGGCGCAAAGGGGCGTGGCGGGCCTTCCTCGCGGGGAGGAAGGCCCGCCTTCCCGCTAGGGTCTCGCGCTACCGGTATCCCGCGTTCACCAGTTCCGCGAGGTTGTAGAGCGCTACATCCTCCGCGGTGACGATGTGGCCGCCCGTGTTGACTGAGGATGGCTTCAGTCCCAACGTCGACCAGAGATACAACTGCATCAGCGAGAGGAACCCCTCGGAATAGGGGTGCTGATCGACCGTGAACGCCATGCTGCCGTTCTCCAGGCCCTGGACGACCTCGGCCGTGAGGTCGAAGCCGGCGGAGAAGACCCGGCCCACGAGGTTGTTGTTCTCGATGAAGGTCGCTGCGACGGGGCTTCCTGTGGTGTCTACGGCGCAGAACCCCGCAACGTCCGGATGGGCGAGGTAGTAGCTCTCCACGGCGCCATAGGCGATGCCGCGGTCGACGGTGGTGTCGAGCACGTCGATGATCACGCCTTCAGGCTGGAGGATCGTCCTCCCCGCGTCCATGCGGTCCTCAAGCGAAGTCTGCCCCGGGTTCTCCGTCAGGAAGGCGACCCGCTTGCCGGCGACGTTGCCCGAGCCGCCAAGGAGGTTGAGGATCTTCTTGCCCCACTCGATCCCGGCGGCATAGTTGTCCTGACCGATGTAGGCGAGACCGTACTTGTCCGCGGCCTCCTGCCCCGTCGCCAGGATGGTGATCGGAATTCCCGCGGCGATGTACTTCTCGATCACGACGTCCAACGAGCCGGGGACGGCCACGAACGCCGCTACGCCATCAACCCCCGACGCGAGAAGCGTCTCCAGCGTGTCCGCGACTTCCTGGATTTCCCCTCCGGGCGGCCCCAGGTGCTGCACTCGAACCCCGAGCATCGCGCCCGCGTCCTTGAAGCCTTGGAAGACGGGAACCCAGAACTGTACAGATGTTGCGATCGTGACCATCGCGAAGCGCAGCGTGTCACCGCCGCTTCGCGAATCCGGCTCGCGCGAAACGAGCGGGTTCTCCGTTGCGGACACGACGAGCCCTGCTGCTAGCAGTACCAGAAACAGGACGCCGCTGACCTTGCCCATGTGTCTCATGTGACTCCTCCTTTGCTCCTCGTTGCCTCGTTGCGCCCTCGCCTGCCTTCTCGACCGACCCGCCGTCCGCGGGCCTCCCTTCGCGTGGCGGCCGCCTGCGGCGGTGTGCCGCCACCTTCCGAGAGGGCCGCCCGGCCGCGGTGCTGCGCATGAGAAATCAGGGCGGATGCTGCCCTCCGGTCGGACAGGACACACGTCGGTCGATCTCGTGGAGAGGCGACCTGCACGCGGCCGCACGACGGCTCCGTCCGCCCGAGGTCGACAACCTGCGCTCTCCCTTGCTGTGGCAGGACCATCCCGTGACCTCTCGCGTTAGCCAATTAGGCTGTAAGCAGGGCTTTACGTCATTATATGTTTCCGTGCGACCGTGTCAAGGCCCTTTCGCCTCCCCGATGCACGGATAGCCCCGCGGGGAAGGGCGCCAAGAGCCGTCCCCCGCGGGTGTCAGACCCGGCCTTCACGAGACGGACGCGCTAGGGCGCATCCACCGCCGCGAGCCGCGCGCAGATGTCGCTGATCGCCTCGACGGCGTCTCGAAAGATCGGCCGAAGCTTGGCAAGACGCTTCACGGCCTCTGGGTTTGGCTTGGTGACGGACACGGTTTCGGTCAATCGATCGACGATCTGGAAGTCCTTCCAGAGCCCGACGCCGACGCCGCCGATCATCGCGGCCCCCAGCGCTGCGGCCTCCTGGCCGATGTTCGAGACGACGATCTCGGCGTCGAACACGTCTGCCAGCGTCTGGCGCCAGATCGGGCTCTTGCCGCCGCCCCCCACCAAGCGGACGCGGGGCGCCTCGACGCCCAGTGAGCGGAAGTGATAGAGGATGAGGCCCAGGTCGAGGCTTACCCCTTCCATCGCGGCTCGGACGAGGTTCGCCCGGGTGTTCGACGGGCCGATGCCGATGTAGGCGCCTTTCAGATCGGGGTTGTCCCGGTGCACGTTCCCGCCGCCGGAGAACGTGTTCAGGAACAAGAGGCCGTTCGATCCGGCCGCCGATTGCGCCGCGACGCGCTCCATCACGACGAACGGATCCTCTCCCGACGCGCGCGCCTCCGCGACTTCCTGGCGGCAGATGTTGTCCTGGACCCACTGGTACGTGCTCCCGGCGGAGTACACCCCCATCTGCGGCGTGTACATCCCCGGGATGATGTGGCAGAAGTTGGCGATCCGCACCGACCCTTCGGTGAGCGGCGTTTCGCTCGCCACGGACATCCATCCGGAGGTCCCGATGTAGGTGTAGACCCGCCCTCCGGTGACAACCCCCGCGCCGGCGGCGGTGCATGGGACGTCCTCTCCGCCGACGACGACCGGGATCCCGGCCGGAAGGCCGAGTTCCTTGGCCGGACCGGGGAGGAGCTCCCCGGCGATCTGGGTGGAGGGACGAACCTCGGGCAGCTTCTCCCGCGGGAAGTCGGCCGCCTTGAGCAGCTCCTCCGAGTACTCCCAGGCGTGGATATCGTAGAACCCGGAGAGGCCGGCGTCCGACGGGTCCGTCTGCTGCGTACCGGTCATCTTCAGGACGATGTAGTCCTTGGTTCCGAGGAATGCATGCGTTTTTCGGAACAGCTCCGGCTCGTGGTCACGGTACCACATCAACTTGAACCCTGTGTAGAACGCTGGTTCGAACGCGCAGCCCGTCCTGCGGTACCACGCGTCGAGCCCGATCTTGTCCAGGACGCGCGAGGCTTGCTTCGAGCTTCGCGAGTCAAACCAGACCATCGTGCTCTCACGGAGCAGGTTCCCCTGCGCGTCGACGGGCACGTTCCCCATTCCATGCCCGTCGAGCGAGATGACCGCGATCTCGTTCGGGGGGACGCGGCTTTCGGCGAGGACGGCCCGGGTGCCCGCGACGATCGCCTTCCACCAATCCTCCGGCCGCTGTTCCGCCCACCGTGCTTGCGGGTAGAGGGTCTCGTACCCTTGGAACGCCTTCGCGATCAGCGAGCCTTCCGCGTCGTAGAGGACAACCTTGCTCCCGCCGGTTCCCATGTCATGCGCCACGATGTACTTCTTCGCCATTCGCTCCTCCTTCAGGTGAGAGAAATTTGCCTTGGTGCGTTTCGCGTTTCATTGCCTTCACCGCGTCCCCCTGCGGGATCGCGGGGCACGGTGCGATGCCTCGCGCCGGGCGAGGGGTCAGAAGCCCTCGCCACTGCCCTTCCCGATTCCGGGTGCGCCGCCGCACACGGCATGGCGCGTGACGGTGCTCACGAGGCTGATTCCCTCTCGGAATCTCGAGCGCATCAGTTCGATCGGCGTGTCCTCCTCCATCGAGTACGTCACTCCCGTGAGGAATAGGACGGGGCTCAAGAGCGGCACTTGCAGGAGGTCCGCGATCTCCCGCTCGACGAGCTCCGTGGATTCGACCGAGCGGCGCGACCGATGCGGTGTACATCCGTACGTCTCCTCGAGTGTCGCGTACATGCTCCCTCGGACGAATGGCTTCTCACCGAGGCCGGGGAAGCGGGCGGCAGGCAGGATTGAGTCGCAGACGCACATCGGATGCTCGTGGAGGACGCGGAGCCGCCGCATGAACAGAACGGCTGTTCCGACATCCAGTTCGAGTTCCGTCGCCACGTCGGGCGTCGCCGGCTGGACATGCCGGTCGATGAGCTTGTAGGAAAGGACACCGGCGGGGAACTGCTCGACCGGACTCATCGTGTCGTGCAGCAGCGCAAGCTGAACGCGGGGATCCTCC
>Ga0068714_10005977_pt1 | contig 12630 bp, 9 predicted proteins | sample MTBNYHSulfiMetaG_FD_62988 | JGI IMG/M metagenome (GOLD analysis project Ga0068714, IMG submission 62988) | Enrichment culture microbial communities from rom New York Harbor, USA that are MTBE-degrading - MTBE-NYH (New York Harbor Sulfidogenic)... | ecosystem: Environmental > Aquatic > Marine >... | reverse complement strand
CCCCGAGAGAGGAGGGGAACCCCTTCTATCGCTCCAGCGACCTCTTCTCCTCGGCCGGCCTGGACCTGAAGTACGGCGTCACCAACGATCTGACCCTGGACGTCACGGTCAACCCAGACTTCGGGCAGGTGGAGGCAGACCCGGCCCAGGTGAACCTCACGGCGTTCGAGACCTTCTTCCCGGAGCAGAGACCTTTCTTCATCGAGGGAGCCGGCATCTTCAACTTCGGGATCGGCCTTGGCGACGGGGACATGGGCAGCGAGTCCCTCTTCTATTCCCGGCGCATCGGGCGCCCCCCCCAGGGAGAGGCCGACGCTCGGGGAGGCCATGCCGAGAGCCCGGATCTCACCACGATCCTGGGAGCCTGGAAGCTGTCGGGGAAGACCCAGGGCGGGTGGTCCGTCGGGCTCCTGCACGCAGTGACCGCCGAGGAGACGGCCCGTATCGCCACGGGGGACGGGGCGTCCCTGGAGGAGCCGGTGGAGCCCTTCACCAACTACGGCGTCGCCAGGCTCCAGAAGGATTTCCGTGAGGGACGGAGCGCCGTGGGCTTCATCGGGACGGCCACCAACCGGCACAAGGACGTGGCCGACGACCTGGTCCTCCGCTCCGGGGCCTACGCCGGAGGCTTCGATCTTCGACACCGGTTCGGGCGTGAGGACCGGTTCGAGATGAACGGGTACCTCCTGGCGTCCCACGTCCGGGGGTCCGCGGAGGCCATGGACCTGACGCAGCGTTCCCCTTCGCGGTACTTCCAGCGCCCCGACGCCGACCACGTGGACTACGACCCCGGGAGGACGTCCCTCACCGGGTGGGCCGGGAAGCTGGAGCTCTTCAAGATCGCCGGAGGCTACTGGAGGATGGGGACCACGGCCGTGGCGAAATCCCCGGGCTTCGAGCCCAACGATCTCGGGTACCAGCAGGAGTCGGACCTGGTGGTCCACGCTTTCTACGTGGGATACAACCACCACACCCCCACCCCCCGCCTCCGGCGGTGGAACCTGAACGCGAACGGCTGGCACGGGTGGACGTTCGGCGGGGAGAAGGTGGCCCTGGGGGGAAACGTGAACGGATCCCTCACGCTCCCCAACTACTGGGGCGGATTCGCCGGAGTGAACCGGGAGTTCGAATCGTTCTCGAACGGAGCGCTCCGGGGGGGACCGCTCCTCCGGAGGGAGGCGTCCACCAACGGATGGTTCGGCGTCCATTCCGACGAGCGAAAGGTCGTGCGGGCCACCTGGAGCAACAACTGGTCCCGGGCCTCGGAGAGCGACTCCTGGTCCGCCAACACCTCCCTGAGCGTCCGGTGGCGGCCCTCCGGACGAGCGAGCCTCTCCCTCGGCCCCTTCCTCAGCCGGGCCGTGAACGACGCCCAGTGGGTCCAGCGGGTGAACACCCAGGACAGCCACTACGTGTTCGGGCGCATGGACCAGAAGACCCTGGGGCTCACCGGGCGAATGGACCTGACCTTCCGGCCGGACCTGACCCTCCAGCTCTACGCCCAGCCCTTCGTGAGCGCAGGGGACTACTCCCGCTTCACCCAGGTGGCGGATCCCCGGGCGCGGTCCTTCCATGACCGTTTCGCCTCCGTCGAGGCGACCCTGGAGAACGGGTCGTACCGAGCGGACCTGAATGGGGACGGGGTCGCGGAGCCGTTCCGGAACCCGGACTTCAACGTCCGCCAGTTCCGCTCCACCGCCGTCCTCCGGTGGGAATACCGGCCCGGGTCCCTCCTCTACCTGGTCTGGTCCCAGGGGCGGAACCACTTCACCCAGGACGGCCGCCTCCAGGTGGGAGAGAGCCTCGGTGACCTCTTCCGGCAGGACGCCGAGAACGTGCTGATGCTGAAGGTGAGCTACTGGATCTCGCCCTGACGGTCCGGGAGCCTCCGGCTCCGGAGTCCGCCGCTCCCTATCTCCGGGAGGGACGGGGGGAGCCTCCCCCTCCGGACCGCGGGCTAGCTCCCGCCCCCCACCAGGGACTCCAACCCACCAGGGTCCACCGGGAGTGAACGGGTCAGGTTCTCCGCTCCGCCGGGTGTGACGAGGACGTCGTCCTCGATCCGGACCCCGATCCCCGCGAAGCGGGCCGCGGCGGGGCCGAGAGCGTCCGTGACGGGCGCGGAGCAGGAAGCCGGCGATGAACCGGCGTCCGGGACGGAGCTCTCGGTGAAATAGAGCCCCGGCTCCACGGTGAGGACCATCCCCGGCTCCAGGACCCTGGAAGACCCGTCCACGACATAGTCCCCCACATCGTGGACGTCCAGCCCCAGCCAGTGGGAGGTCTGGTGGGGGAAGTACCGCTCGTACGCCTTCCTTTCCACCAGCTCCACAGGATCCCCCGAGAGGACCCCCAGCTCCACCAGCCCCCGGGTGAGCTCGGCCAGCGCGTCGCCGTGGACGTCGGCGACCCTGGCACCGGGGCGGATGGCGGCCAGGGCGGCCCGGTGGGCCCCCAGGACCACGTCGTAGACGTCCCGCTGGCGGCTGCTGAAACGTCCCCCCGGCGGGAAGGTGCGGGTGACGTCCCCTGCGTAGAGGTCCAGCTCCGCCCCCCCGTCCAGGAGGACCAGGTCGCCCTCGGCCAGGAGGCCCTCGTTGGACGAGTAGTGGAGCACGCAGGCATTCCGCCCGGAGCCCACGATGGTGGGGAACGCCGGACCCCGGGCGCCCCCCCGGCGGAAGCCCGACTCCAGGGCGCTCTCCAGCTCCCGCTCCCCCATCCCGGGGCGGGCACCGGCCATGGCCTGGCGGAAGGAGGAGACGGTGAGCTCTGCCGCCAGGCGGATCCTGGCCGTCTCCTCCGGGTCCTTCCGGAGGCGCAGCTCGTCCAGGAGCTGGCCGGGATCCACCACCGCCCGGGGCCCCTCCCCCTTCCTGGCGCCCTTGCGGCGGGCCGTCCCCAGGATCCCCACCACCATGGATTCCACGTCCGGGTGCGCTCCCAGGCGGAAGAAGACCCTGGAAGCGCCCTCCATCAACTCCGGCAGGCGGCGCTCCATCTCCTCTGCGGGGTAGGCGGAATCGGCCCCGAGGAGCCTTCCGAGCGCCTGGGGTCCCAGGCGCGGCCCGGACCAGAGCTCGGCCGCCGGGTCGCGTCGGGGCACGAAGAGGATGAACCGCTCCCCGTGGGCGTGATCCCGGAGGAGGGCCACCACGCCGGGCTCCGTGGACCCCGTGAGATAGAAGAGCTCGCTATCGGGGCGGTACCGGTGCACCGTGTCCCGGGACCGGTAGAGGAGGGAGGCGGAGGGGAGGAGGAGGGCCCCTCCCCCCAGGGCCTCGAAGACCCTGTCCCTCCTCCGGGCGAAGGCCTCGGGCGGGAAGCCCAGGAGCGGAACGTTCATGGGCGCCGATCTCCTCCGTATCGCGGGGACGGGCTGATCATCCTTTCAGGACCCCCATGGGCTTCAGGCGGGCCACCAGCTTTCCGATGCCCGCCCGGTCTACCACGTTCACCACGGCGGCCACGTCCTTGTAGGCTTCGGGGATCTCCTCCGCCACCGTGGCGAAGGAGGAGGCCCGGACCTGGATCCCCATCTCCTGGAACTCCTGCTTCAGGTCACGGCTCCGGGCCGATTTCTTGGCCTGTTTCCGGCTCATCCTCCTGCCGGCCCCGTGGCAGGTGGAGCCGAAGGTCTCGCTGTAGGCGCCTTCGGTGCCCAGGAGGACGAAGGAGTAACGGCCCATGTCCCCCGGGATGAAGACCGGCTGCCCCAGGTCCCGGTAGGCCTCCCCCAGGTCGGGGTGTCCCGGAGGAAAGGCCCGGGTGGCCCCTTTCCGGTGCACGCAGAGGGTCTTCCTCTGCCCCGCCACGCTGTGCTCCTCGAACTTCGCGATGTTGTGGGCCACGTCGTAGACCAGGTCCATCCCCAGCTCATCCGAGGTGCGGCCCAGGACCTTCTCGAAGGCCTCCCGAACACGGTGGCTCATCATCTGGCGGTTGGCGAAGGCGAAGTTCGCGGCGGCAGCCATGGCGCCCAGGTACCGCTCCGCCTCCGGTGAGCCCAGCGGCGCGCACGCCAGCTGCCTGTCCGGCAGGTCGATCCCGTAGCGCCGGGCAGCCCGGAGCATCACGTCCAGGTAGTCGTCGCACACCTGGTAGCCCAGCCCCCGGGAGCCCGAATGGATGAACACCGTCACCGTCCCCAGGGCGAGACCCATGCGGCGGGCCGCTTCGGGGTGGTAGATCTCGTCCACCTCCCCCACCTCGATGAAGTGGTTCCCGCTCCCCACCGTCCCCACCTGGTCCCTCCCGCGCTGGATGGCACGGTCGCTCACCTGGTCGGGATCCGCCCCTGCGATGGTCCCCCGGTCCTCCATGTGGTCCAGGTCGCCGGCGGTGCCGAACCCCCCGTCCACCGCCCAGGCCGCCCCTCTCGTCAGGATGTCCCGTATGTCCCGGGGCTGGAGGATGAAGGTCTTGTATCCCTTCCCCACCCCGGCGGGAATGGACGCGTAGAGCTCGTCCATGATCCTGCCGAGGCGCGGACGGAGGTCGACCCCCCGGAGGCCGCTTCGAAGCAGGCGAACCCCGCAGTTGATGTCGTAGCCGACGCCCCCGGGGGAGACCACGCCACCTTCCTCCGGATCGAAGGCCGCCACTCCGCCAATGGCGAACCCGTAACCCCAATGGATGTCCGGCATGCCGATGGATCGGCCCACGATGCCGGGGAGCTCCGCCACGTTGGCCACCTGCTTCACCGCCTCGTCGCCCCGGATGTCCCGCATGAGGGTGTCGTCGGCGAAGATGAGGCCGTCCACCCGCATCTTCCCCTGCCTGGGGATCAGCCAGCGATAGGGATCGAGTCGAACCAGCTCCATGCTTCAACCTCCCTTCCTCGCCCTCGGCCCGCGGGGCCGGCCATGCCAGGGCAGCCAGAGCCACGATGCCAATCCCGCAGGGCCCAGCAGCCAGCTCGGGGCCGGCGGCGGAACCGGCGCTGTGGGGGCCGGAGGCCGCGCCTCGATTCCGGCCCCCAGAACCTCCATGGTGCTCACACGTCGAAGATGACCCTGCCGTACCACCCGCTCTCCCGCCTCTCCGCCCTGAGCTCGTGCAGGGTCACGCCCTTGATCTCCCGGACCCAGGGTCCCGGATGCAACCGCCCCTCCACCCGGGCCCGCAACCCGAAGGCCTGCCCATCCCCGGAAGAGCAGAGGGGGACCGGCAGGAACATGAGCGCCGCCCCGGTCACCGCGAATCCATCTGCCTCCTGCCAGAAGAGGAGGGCCCGGAGCCAGGACCGCAGGAGGGACGGAAGGTCCTCCTCCACCAGATCCAGGGTCCTCACCTCCAGGGCTCCCGGCCCCACCTCCCCCTCCAGCACCAGCCATGTGGCGCCCAGGGCGGCCCTGCGGAAGAGCTGGGGAAGGTCGGGCGCCTCCACCTCGAGCCCCACGTCGGCCGTGTGCTCCAACCCCCGGACGCCCGGCACCGGGATCTCGCTCGGGTCCACCATGGGGTGCTCCGGTTGTTGGCGCCTTCCGGAAATGACATCTTCGTCGTGCGAAATGTACCGGCCTCTCACCTGCCCGCTCAAGGAACCCGTGCCGCCTTACCCATCCGCCCATCCCTCCCTGACCGGTCCCGCACGCATGCCTGTCGCCCGGGGGCAGATCCTCCGACGGTTCCGCCCGGGGGCGCGCCCGGCGGTCCTTCCGGGCTTGTTCGCCATCCTCCTGGCGGGGCTCGGTTCTGTGGTGTCGGCCTCACCCGCCATGGCGCATGCGCCGGGGGATGACGCGGTAGCCCTGGGACCGGGCGGTGGCGGCGCTGCCGTGGCCCGCCACCGGGCCGGAGACTCCGCCGCCGGCGCTCACCGGACCGTACGCGCTGCCGTGGCCGACACTCTGGTGCCCGTTCCCCTTCCTCCCCTGGTGGTGAGGGTGCTGCTCTCTCCCCTTCCGGAGGAGGAGACGCCCCTGTCGGTGTCCGTCCTGGGCCGCGAGGATCTCACCCGGGGAAGGTCCGGCGCCTTCCTGGAGGAAGCGCTCCAGGGCGTCCCGGGGCTCCAGGTCCAGAACCGGTTCAACTACGCCGTCGGCGAGAGGATCCTCCTCCGGGGGTCGGGTGCCCGGGCGCAGTTCGGGATGCGGGGAATCCGGATCCTGGTGGACGGCGTGCCCGCAAGCCTCCCCGACGGCCAGTCCTCCCTGGATCACCTGGACCTGCCTTCCCTCGGCCGGGCCGAGCTCCTGAGGGGGCCGGCCTCCTCCCTCTACGGGAACGGGGCCGGGGGGGTGCTCCGCTTCGAGACCCGGCCGCCCGCGGTGTCACCGCTCCGGCAGGAAGCCACGGCCCTGGCGGGGACGGAGGGGCTCCTGGAGCTGTCCTCCATCACCTCCGGGACCCTGTCCGGCATCGGGTACCTCCTGAGCCTGGGGTGCCTGGCCTACGACGGATTCCGCAACAATCCCCTTGACGAGGGCAACCGGTACGGCTCCGCCCGCCGCCGGAGCGCCAACGGCCGGATGGAAGGGGAGCTGGGGGGCGGGCTCCTGTCGGCCACCGTGAACCTCGTGGACCTGGACGCCGAGAACCCCGGAGCCCTTCCTCGCTCCCTCCTCTCCGGGGGGAGCCGGGAGGCCGCCGCCTTCAACGTGCGCCAGCAGGCGGGCAAGGAGCTCACCCAGGCCCAGGGAAGCCTGTCCTGGCGCGTGCCGGTCCGGGGCATGGAGGCCCAGGTGGCGGCCTGGGGCATCCGCCGCCGGGTCTGGAATCCCATCCCCCCGGCCATCGTGGACCTGCGCCGGGAATCGGGAGGGGTGCGGGGAGAGTTGCAGTGGGAGAAGGATGTGGGACAAGCCCGCCTGCGATGGGCCGCAGGGTTGGAGGTGGAAGCGCAGGCGGACCGGAGGCGGAGCTATGACAACCTCCAGGGATCAACGGGGCCCCTCCGTCTGGACCAGGAGGAGGATGTCGTGGGGGCCGGCCTCTTCGGCCAGGCCATCCTGGAGCTCCCCGGGGGCGCCCGGCTCCTGGCGGGAGGCCGGTTCCACACCGTCCGGTTCCAGGTCCGGGACCGGTTCGAGCTGGAGGGCGACCCCGACGATTCCGGCGAGCGGACCATGGACGCCGTGAGCCCCACCGTGGGATTCTCGGTTCCCCTGCGCCCGTGGCTCTCGGCCCGGGGCTCGTTCTCCACGTCCTTCCAGACACCCACCACCTCCGAGCTGGCCAACCGGCCTTCGGGGGCAGGGGGGTTCAACCCGTCCCTCGAGCCCCAGCGGGGGGCCACCCTGGAGGCGGGTGTCCGGGTTCGGGCAGGAGCGGGGCTCCGTGGGGAGGCCACCGTCTTCGAGAGCAGGCTGGCGGACGAGCTGGTGCCGTTCGAAGTGCCCGGCGCCCCCGGCCGCGCCTACTTCCGCAACGCCGGCCGCTCGCGGCACCGTGGGGTGGAGGTATCAGGCTTCGCCCTCCTTCCCGGCGGGTTCCGGGCCCGGGTGGCCTACGCCCTCGTCGACGCCCGCTTCAGGGAGTTCGAGGTGGACGGGTACGACGTGGCAGGAAAGCTGGTTCCCGGCATCTCCCGGCACCGGACAGAGGGCGTCGCCTCCTGGAGCGGGACGCTGCCCGGCGGGGGACCGGAAGCATTCGTGGAGGTTCGGGGTCTCTATCAGAGCGCGGTCCCCACCGACGACCGCAACTCCGACGCCGCCGGCGCCTACGCCCTGCTGGACGCCAGGGGCGGACTCGGGGAAACGAAAGTGGGCCGGGTGGTGTTATCCCCGTTCGGCGGTGTGTCGAACGTGCTGGACCGGCGGTACACGGCGGCCGTGGCGGTGAACGCAGCCGGAGGTCGATCCTTCGAGCCCGGGCCAGGACGGTCGTTCTACCTGGGGCTCCAGGCCGCGTGGGAGCCTTACCGCCCCGGGAGGGGTGGCTGAGCTCCATCGCCAGCGTGGAGCAGATGGGCAGGGAGCATCACCGGCATGGCGGGAAGCGCCCCAGGGCCGGGCGAACCGGGAGCCGGCGGTGAGGAAGCGTCACGAAAAGGAGCAGGAGAGGGAATGTCCGAGAAGAAAGGGACCATCGGGATCCTGACCGGGGGGGGCGACGTCCCCGGCCTCAATCCGGCCATCCGGGCCATCACCATACGCGCCCTGCGGGAAGGGTATTCCGTCCTGGGGATCCGCAGGGGCTGGGCGGGGCTGGCGGAGCTGATCCCCGACAAGGATGCCGACAACCGGGAGAACGTCCAGGCCCTCACGGAAGACCTGGTGAACCGCGCGGGCCGGACCGGGGGAACGTTCCTCCACACCTCCAGGACAAGGCCCAGCCACCTCCCCCTGCGGGACGTCCCACCCCACCTCCGGGACCGCTACACGGAGGAGGTCAACGACATCACGGCGGCCGTCCTGGAGAACCTCGCGTTCCTGGGTGTGGATTACCTCATCCCCATCGGCGGGGACGACACCCTGAGCTACGCCCAGCGGCTTCACCTGGAAGGCGTCCGGGTCGTCGCCATCCCCAAGACCATGGACAACGACGTCCCCGGCACGGACTACTGCATCGGGTTCAGCACCTGTGTGACCCGAACCATCGAGCTGGCCCATCGCCTCAGGACCAGCGCCGGCTCCCACGAGCGCTTCATGGTCCTGGAGGTCTTCGGCCGGTACGCCGGGTACACGGCCATCCTCCCCACCATGGCCGGTGCGGCGGACCGTTGTGTCATCCCCGAGTATCCGTTCGAGATCGAGAGGCTGGCGGAGCTCCTCTCCTACGACCGGAACCGGCACCCCAGCCGGTACTCGGTGGTCCTGGTCTCGGAAGGGGCCCGCATCAAGGGCCAGAGCGAGATGATCTTCGAGGGCGGGGAGGTGGACCAGTACGGCCACAGAAAGCTCGGGGGGATCGGGGACCTGGTCTCGGCTCGCCTCAAGGAGCTCTCTCCGGCGTTCAACCAGGGAAAGAGGGTGAACGTCGTGAACCAGCGCCTCGGGTACCTGGTCCGGTCCGGGGATCCCGACGCCATGGATTCCATCGTCCCCATGGCCTTCGGGAACCTCGCCCTGGACCTTCTCCTCCAGGGCACCTGGGGCCGACTGGTGAGCCTCCGGAACGGGGTCTACGACTCGGTGCCCATCGATGTGGTCACGGGCAGGAAGAAGGCGGTGGACGTCCACAAGTTCTACAACACCGACAGGCTCCGGCCCAAGTACACCACCTTCGAGAGGAAGCCCCTCTTCATCATGACCAGCGACGTGTGACCGCCACTCGCCCGCTCCTGGCGGGCCCGGGACTTCGGACCTTGAGGGACGCCGACCATGAAGCTGACGGACGAGCTCTACATCTTCGCCGAGCCCATTTGGGCCGCCCAGCTCCATCATCCCTTCGTGAAGGGGCTGGGCGACGGCACGCTGGAGGAGGAGCGGTTCAGGCGGTGGGTCCTCCAGGACTACCGATACCTGAAGGAGTTCGCCCGGGTACTGGCGTGGGCGGTGGCCAAGGCCGAGGACCTGAAATCCATGTCCTGGTACTCCGCCCTCCTGCACCTGACGCTGGGCACGGAGATGGGGCTCCACCGGCAATATGCCGCCCGCTTCGGCCTCACGCCCGCGGACCTGGAGGGCGAGGCCATGTGGCCTACCACCCGGGCCTACACGGACTTCCTGATCCGCACCGCCGCCGACGGGGACATGCTGGACCTCCTGGCGGCCCTTCTCCCCTGCGCCTGGGGGTACGTCTACCTGGCCAGGGAGTTGGCCAAGGCCGATCCGCCGAAGGACCAGCGGTACGCGGACTGGATCGCCCAGTACGCATCGGACGAGTTCGCGGAGGCCCTGGACTGGCTGCGGGACGAGATGGACCACCTGGGGGAAGGGATCTCGGAGAGGAAGAAGGCTCGCCTCCAGGAGGTCTTCGTCCTCTCCAGCCGCTACGAGTGGCTCTTCTGGGAGATGTGCTGGACGGGGGAGTCCTGGAGTCCTTGACGTCCCGTCAGGACGGCCGGCGGCAATAGGCCTCGTCCCGCCGGATGCCGAGGCCGTTCACCACGGCACGCTCCCCCGCCGCATCCGAAGGACGGCTCACGGAGACACCCTTCAGGATCATGACGGAGGAGCCTCCGCCGTCGAGGTTCAGGGCCTCCGTCACCTCCAGGGCCTCCAGGAGCTCCGCCAACTCCGGCAGCGTCATCCCGTCGGAGTATCCCGGCTGCCGGCCGTCCACAACCACCACCCAGAGCACGTTCCGGACCGGATCGTACCCCAAGGCGGTGCGAGGATGGCGGGCGGCGGCAAAGGCCGGGCGCTCCTCCACCTCGAGATCCCCCACCCGCCGCCCGTCGGAGAGCAGCAGGGGGAACCCTCCCAGGGCGTCGGTGGCCCCATCGGCCCTGGATCGGGAGATCCCCCATCCCAGCATCAGGAGGGAGTCACCCTCCGCACGGGGCAGCCCCATCCAGGGAGCCGCCCCGGGACGCCAGGCGAAGGCGGGGCGGGAAGCGGTGTGGAAGACCACCCCGCCCACTACCTCGGTTCCCACCGGGTGCCCTTCCGGCGTGAAGAAGTCCCCGTTCACCGCCGCCAGGATCCCCTCCCCCCCTTCGGCCACCAGCTCCGTCACCTGGCTCCGCCCTCCCGCGCCGCCCTCCCGGGAAGGCGCTCTCAGCACCTCCAGGCCAAGGTCGCAGCGGTCCATCTCCATGCGGAGCAGGTGGATCGCCCAGGGCCCCCCCGGGGCCTTGACGCCGAAGTATCCCACTCCCGGACCGGCGGAAAGAGACCGCACGTCCGCGACCCCCGTGGCGGAGAGGAACGACGGAGGGAGGCCCTGGAGAAGGCGGGGCGGGCGGTCCGGTGGAGAGCAGGAGGAGAGCAGAACCAGCGCCGCCGCCTGGACCCAACGGAGGGAACGGCCGTATAGTTCATCCATCATGCGCACCCTCATCCGAATCGGAATGCTGGCCTTGGCATTGCTGGCCCTCACCCCGGGGACGGGGGAGGGCTCCTTTGCCGCGGCTCTCGACAGGGGGAACGAGTCCCTCCTGGACGCCCCCGGAGGCCCCGAGGACCTCAGGGTCGGGATCAGCTTCGGGGGTATCAGCTTCGCCGGGCTCATCTTCGAGTACCGTTGGGGAGACCGGAGCGTCGAGATCAACGTCGGCACCTGGTCGCTCCGTGATCTGGCCGTTTCAGTAGTGGGCAAGCAGTACTTCGGCCCGGGAGACTTCCGCCCGTTCTCGGGAATCGGGTTGTGGGCGGTCATCGCGCCCTACAGCCGCCCGGGAGAACGGCCCGGCTTCGCGCTGCTTGCCCGGGCTCCCGTGGGCGTGGACTGGAACGTGGTGGCGGACCACCACCTGGGGGCCCACCTGAGCCTGAACCGGGCTCTCTGGATCCGGCGTAAGGACCCGCTGGACACCACCCCCCCCACGCCCCGGGTCGTCCCTCTCCCCGGCTTCTACTACGTCTGGAACCGCTGAGGGGTGACGGGGGGCCCGGCGGGAGGCTAAGCCCGGAAGGCCGCCCGGGCAACCCTTTCGTACGCCGCCGCCATCCAACCCGTGGACCCAGGAAGGGCGGAGAATGACCGAAGCCCAGCTCATCCGACAGGCATGCGAGGGGAACGGATCGGCCGTCCGGACCCTGTACGAGCGGTATGCGCCCAGGGTGTACGCTGTGGTGCGGCGCATAGCCGGGGACGACGACCTGGCTCAGGATTACTCCCAGGAGGCCTGGATCCGGGCCATCCGGGCCCTTCCCACCTTCCGGGGAGACGCCCGTTTCTCCACCTGGCTGCACAGGATCGCCGTGAACTCGGCCCTCCAGGCCCTCAGGAAGGCCGACACGAGGAACAAGCGTGAGGCCCCCCTTCCCGACGCCATTCCGGTGCAGCCCGGTGAGGAGGACACCCTCCTGGGGGGACTCCTGGAGCGGGCCATGGACCGGCTGCCCGACGGCATGCGGCAGGTGCTGATCCTGCACGACGTGGAAGGATACACCCACGAGGAGATCGCCGAGTTCCTCGGCGTCACCGCAGGGACCTCCAAGTCCCAGCTGTTCAAGGCCCGTGGGAAGATGAGAGAGTTGCTCCGTCCAGTCCTTGGGGACGGAGAGGAAGGCGAAAGGGGAGTTGAAGCATGGGGCATCTGACCACTGAGACACTGGGGCGCCTCGTGAGCGAGGAGCCCTCCCCGGAGGAGAGGAGGCATCTGGAGGCCTGCTCTCTCTGCCGGTCCGAGCTGGAAGCCGTGCGGGAGCAAACGGAGGCCGTGGGGTCCCTCCCGGACCTGCGCCCTCCGGCTGGGGATTGGGAGGCCCTGGAAGCCCGGCTGGTGAGCGAGGGGCTGATCCGGTCCAGCGGGCTGGCGCTCCACGCTCCCCGTTGGTGGTCCTCCCGCTGGCTGCAGGCCGCCGCCGCCCTGGTCCTGTTCCTGGGGGGTACAGCCCTGGGCTCGGGTGTGGCGGGACCCGGCTTCGGCCGGGACGGGGCGGAGCGGTCGGGTCCGCCCGGGCTTGAGCTCATCCCGGTGGGCACCCAGGCCCAGCCTGTATCCAGCCTGGCGGATGCGGCGGAAGCCGTGAGGCTGGCGGAGCAACAGTACATCATGACGCTCCTCCAGTACCGCCAGCTCCTGGACGCCCAGGGAGTGCCCGGCTCCATCGGGGACCCGGCCAGCCGGTT
>Ga0068714_10005976_pt1 | contig 12633 bp, 12 predicted proteins | sample MTBNYHSulfiMetaG_FD_62988 | JGI IMG/M metagenome (GOLD analysis project Ga0068714, IMG submission 62988) | Enrichment culture microbial communities from rom New York Harbor, USA that are MTBE-degrading - MTBE-NYH (New York Harbor Sulfidogenic)... | ecosystem: Environmental > Aquatic > Marine >... | reverse complement strand
CTTTCTTCATTGTCGACTCCAAGAAGCGCCAGCTTCATCTCGCAGCAGCACAATCTCTCAGCAAGTATCTTTCCGAGGGGCTTTCACTGCCGATGGAACAGAGCGGGATTCTTTCGCAGGCGCACAAAGCGGGACAGACGATCCATCTGGACAAAATGCATGAGATCACAATGGCGCTCTCCTCTACCCTTCCCTTTTATCGCGAAGGCGAGTCCCATATCAAGGGGCTTTTGATCGAGCCGGTAGGAGAAGGAGATGCAGTGCTGTACGTTGATACCAAATACAGTTGGGGATTCAATAACAAGCAGCAAAAATGGGTTAAGGAAATAGCGATCCTACTACATGATCTGCTGAAGCAGCAAGATTCTACCCGACGCAAGAAGAGATTCGATCGCATCTGGAAGCTTTGGCAGCGACTCGATCATGCCCAGTTTGAAGGGGGCTCCTTTCAGGATTACTGCCAGCTGGTGGTCGAAGAGTGTGCTCGTTTCCTGGGCACGGAATATGGCTTCCTGGCCATGAAAGATCCAACCGGCCATCGTTATCGGCTGCTCGCTGCAACCCCGAACGTCCCGCAGAACTATCTCCGCCAGAGCTTCAACGCCAAACAGGGATTGATCGGATGGGTATTCCGAAATCAGAAGCAGCTTTTGATTCCAAAATTAAATGCCGATTCCCCAGAGCATTTTCTGCTAAGCTCCAGAGAAAGTCTGCCTCATTACGGGACCTTGTGGGGCCTGCCCGCGCCCCAGTCGTTGAGCCATTCTGTGGTACTGGCGTTCCTGGCACGCGGGACCGTGGAATGGAGTACCGAAGACCGCTATGCTGTTTCTCATATGCTTTACAATACGCATTTGCATTTGGAACAAACCTATCGCAGAGAAGAATGCGACCATCTACAATCATATGATCTCACCACCGGACTCCTCAACAACCTGACGTTTGAGGCAAAGGTGGAAGAAATGCTGCTTACTTCGATGCAGGGCAGCGTACCCTTTACTTTGGCTCTCCTGCAGATAGAACCCTGGCAAGCCCTGCACACCAAGGTCCCCCCCAGGCAATTGCGAAAGTGGCAGCAACAACTCGCCGAAAGCCTTTACCGGGCTCTCCCGGCCGACGTCACGTTTGGCCAGATCGCAGAAAACCGTTACGGCATCTTGTTTTCCGGCATGTCAGCACAAGAGATCAAGCAGTATATAGACGTGCTGTTGGAAGTGAGCCGGCAGGTGGCACCCAAAAGAATGAAAAAGGTGCTCCTGCATCCGTATCTGAGTACGGCCAGCTTCCCTCAGGATGTAACCGGCAGTGAGCAACTGTGGATACTCGCATATCAGCGGCTGTTTGAAGCATTCGATTGAGCCAGGTATCAGCCAGCACTGAACGTTCTCCTACAATAAAAAGAATTGACCGGAAAAGGCATTATCTATAGACTTGGCGGCCACCAGGAAAGATGTTGATGGAACCGCACACAAGAGGATGACACATGCTTGACAAAATATTCGGATACTTTTCCAAGGACCTGGCTATGGATTTAGGAACGGCCAATACCTTGATATATTTACGCGGAAAAGGCGTGGTCCTCAATGAGCCATCTGTGGTTGCCGTCAATCAGGACACGCACGAGGTGATAGCGGTTGGTCATGATGCGCGAAGCATCATCGGCCGTCACGGTCAGCGCATCGTCACCATACGCCCTTTGAAGGACGGTGTCATCGCGGATTTTGAAGTCACCAGTGTCATGATCAAGTACTTCCTTAACAAGGTTCTCAGGCGCCGCCAGCTGGTCCGACCCAAACTGGTGGTGGCGGTACCCACGGGAATCACGGCGGTGGAAAAAAGAGCTGTCATTGAAGCAGCCGAGCAAGCCGGCGCGCGCCATATTCATCTGATCGAAGAACCCATGGCTGCCGCCATAGGCACCGGCCTTCCCATTGATCAGCCCTACGGCAACATGGTGGTTGATATCGGCGGCGGAACCACGGAGGTGGCGGTGATTTCGATGTTTGCCGTCGCCTACAGCGAATCGGTCAGAGTGGCCGGAGATGAAGCCAACGACGCGATTCTTCGCTATATGCAGCGAGAGCGGCAAATGATCATCAGTGAAGTCCTGGCTGAAAAGATCAAGATGAAAATAGGAACTGCCGTGCCACTCGATCAGCCTCTGGCGATGGAAGTCACCGGTAAGGAGATCATCAGCGGTATTCCCAAAACTTTCACCATCACCGACGAAGAGATCCGGGAAGCCATAAAAGATCCGGTAATGGCGATCGTGGAATCGGTCAAAAGGGCATTGGAGAAAACCCCGCCGGATCTGGCCGCCGACATTCATGAGAAAGGCTTCTGGCTGGCAGGGGGGGGAGCCCTCCTGACCGGCCTGGATGAGCTTTTACATGAAATCACCCGTCTTAAAGTTAACGTGTCCGACGATCCTCTCACAGCCATAGTGAGGGGAGCAGGAGCCGTTATCGAGCATATGGACTTCTATCAGCAGGTTTTCATCAATTAATACTGCCGCCGTCAATTGCTTCCACGTTCGGTAAGATGCCGGATCACGGATACCGGATGCTGGATAGGCAGGTTGCACTCCTAACATACCATCGCCTTCCAGAGCAGGGATTATCTGTTTGAACGCATCACGACGCACACGGGTTCAAGACTTTACCTAAATTTCACATCGACACTTCCGGCTTGGCTTCAATGCTTAATTGGATTAGAATGATTAGGGTCCAGGTATCCGAAATTCATAACTTCTTGGAGGGGAATATGTATGTCGGCTGGAACATGAAGACCAACCTGCACACGGTAACTCCTGAAACTTCGGTTTTTAAAGCCAGAGAGTTGATGGACACTCACAAGATTTCTCACCTGCCCGTAACAGACGGCAAAGCGGGCCTGTTGGGTATGGTTACCGATCGCGATCTAAAGGAGGCATCGGCGTCGTCGGCCACCACCTTGAGTGTTCACGAGCTCACCTATGTGCTGCAAAAGCTTGCAATCAACGAAATCATGACCAAGAATGTCATAACCGCTACGCCGGATATGACCATCGAACGAGCGGCTCGTATTATATTGGACTACCGGATCGGTGCCCTACCTGTGGTGAAAAATGAGAAGCTCGTAGGCATCATCACCACTACCGACCTCATGGACGTCTTGTTAATGGCCCTCGGACTAAGCGATGATACCAAGCGCATGTCCTTACTTATCCACGATCGGATGGGCGTGCTTGCGGAAGTCGGAAGATTGATGCAGCAGGCGGGTATCAATATAAGAAGTGTTATGACTGTTCCGCTGGCAGGTTACAAAAACATCTGGCAGATTCTCCTGCGGATTAACTCCAGCTTATACGACAAAGCGGTGGAGACTTTGAGAGAAGGTGGATTCAAGGTAATTTCAGAGTATGTGGAAGATCTTACACCTTATCTGCCCAGTAAAAGCTGAGAGAGAGTTCATCGGGAAGAGCTCATGGCGGAAATCATCAATCTATCCGGTAAAATTCCAGGCAGGGATAACCTCATTACCGAGAGTCCACTGGAATTTCGCCGTGGAGATTGGCATGGTGGATTTGCCATGATGTGCAGTCGCCAGGAATCGCTGCGCTTCGAAAAACATCGGCAGCAGGCTCTAATTGCTCCAGGCCACCAGCACATTGCCTTCGTGCCCAGCCATATCAGTCTGGAAGATGGCTATCACTATACCATCCTGGGGCTTTTCCGCTACCGGACGAATGAACAGAAAATGCGCCGAGTCTACCGACTGGCAGGACTGATGGAATGCGTTACCAACGCTTCTTCGGCTATTCTCAGAACGGACCTGTTGAGACGCTTCTACCAGATGATTCTGGAAGAGAGAGAGACCCTCAATGTTGTCTGGCGCGGAAACGTCCGGCACTTTTTACTTCCTGTTTATCCCGAGCTGCGCGACCCGAACCTCTTTTTTTATCGAGTTGAAAAGGCGGAATCTCTCAAAGAGCTTTTTCAAACGATTGAGGCTGATACGAACGAGCAACTTGATATAATCGGCCAAAACTATGTTTTTTACGTGCCTGAGAACTTCTTGGGAGGATAGCCGGATGGATTTTCAAGCGGTTTTAGAAAGAAACATAGACCAGGCGGTAAAGGCTATCGTCGCAGTAGAAGCCGGGAAGCGCGACCGTTGGATTTCAGCCTTTCTTGCCGGAATAGAAGACTACCTCGGAGAGGATGGTCTGAAAACCATTCAGCGTTTGATAGAGCAACGCCTAAAGAACGGTATGTGGTGAAACGCCCAGGGTCGATAGCTTTACTCGAAAAAGGAGAATGGCATGACGACTCTCGAAAAAAGCTATTTCAACTCTTTCAGGGAGGTTACCAAAGCAATCAGTTCCACCCTTGATCTGCAGCAGGTGCTGGATCTTGTGGTAACAAAGACGGCCGAGGTCATGAAGCTGAAAGCTTGCGCCATTCGCCTGCTTGATTCCAAAAGACGAACACTGGAACTGTTGGCATCCAAAGGACTGAGTGAGGCTTACATCAAAAAAGGCGCGGTAGACGCCGACCGAAGCATCGCCGAGGCAATGGAGGGAAAAACGATTGTCATCCATGATGCGGGCAAAGACCCGCGTGCCCAGTACCAAAAAGAAGCCGTCGAGGAGGGCATAGCCAGCATAGTTTCCATTCCATTGCAAGTGCGCGGCCGTATTATTGGCGTCTTGAGATTGTACAGTAGTACGCCTAGGGAGTTCACAACCGATGAACTGGAGTTCGCCGAAGCGCTTGCGGAAATGGGTGCTATCGCTATCGAAAACGCCAAAATGTACGAAAGAATCAAGAAGGATTATGAAAGTGTAATGACGGACATCTACAATTTCGTAGGATACCGCCGCAGCATCTAATGTGAGATCGTTAAGGCTTTCACCTCTGATTTGCGCAATTCATGTTGAACAGGAGACGGATTATTCTTTGCCGACCCCCCTCGCAGGCTTGACGCCTGTCGGGGGATGGAGCTAACGCGGAAAGCGAAAGGGTGCCTCATGGGAGAGAGAAAAATCAGGATCTTAATGGCGAAATGCGGTGAGGGTTATGAAACGGCAATGATGAGCCTTGCTAGAGCATTCAGTGAAGCTGGATTCGAGGTCATCTATACCGATCTGCAGGAACCAGAGGCTATTGTTGCATCCGCCATACAGGAATCGGTGGACCATATCGGAGTGACTACCCTTCCGGGTGCCGATATCGAATATTTTGCGAAGATTATCGATCTCCTTGCCAAAGAGGACGCCCGGCAAATTCACATCACGGCGGGCGGGTTCCTCCCTGAAGAGCAGGTTCAAAGGATTAAAGAGATGGGGGTAATTGAATTTTTCCCCAAAGGCACCACTTATGAGCAGTTGATTGCCTGGGCCAGAGAGAATATCAAGCCGACTGAATTTTGAGCATCCGTTTCAGAACGCTCCCTAGAAAATTGGCTTATCCACTCTTTTGATTTCGCGGATGTGCATCCCGATGCTCTGACTGCCGATGATGGCAATGTTTTCAAGCCTGCCTATCACAACCACTTCGGTATCGACTGCCGGTATTGCCTGATCGGTCAAAACCGGCAACGAATATCCGTCAGCGACAAGAGTATAGAATTTTGGCTCTATAAAGGGAATCTTCGTGACCTCTTGCACGCGTCCTTTTACTTTCACCTCTTTTCCTTCATACACGGTAGGGTTGGCGACAATCTCCTTGATAGGCGTATAGCCGAACGGTGAATATTCGCAGCCGGCAAAAAGAGCCGCTGCAAGTATCAAAAGCCCCAACCCGCATATCCTAACCAGTCCTTTCGGCAACTTCATTTCTAGACTCCAAAACCTGCTGTTGAACCCGTATTGGCCTGCTGAAAGGGCCGGATCTTTGTCTCAATTGCACGATGACACCGCCCTCTTGAATGAACTTACCGCCGCCATCTTAACATCTCCTTTCAACCGTTGACAAATGAAGCATGGATTCGCAAGCTCGAGAAGCTCCGCAATTCAGACAAGTACAGCCGCTGCACATGGCAGAATACTGTCATAAGCAGTTGATTCATCTCTCAGAAAGCGACTTTCAATCCGGGAACAAGAGGGCAATAAGAAAAAAAGATAATATGAGGAGGTGAGAAAGCTTAGGAGAGAATTCTCATGCTGGAACCTGGAAAAATCACGGCGATCGGTGGAAGAAGACTCTCCACTGATCGCCAAGCCGGTGAGCTCACCGGCATTGCTTGGGAAGAAGCGATGCTCTAAAGGCTTTGGATCAAGCTCTGAATGGTTGAAGCGACAGCGCTCCATGTGCGCTCAGGCGTTTTCCCCCCTATTGCACCAGATCGTCCAACAAGTAGTAGATCTGCCCCGACTTGGTGACTCCCACCAGTTCGTCTTTGCCGTCATTGTCGAAATCGCCCGCCATCACCTGGCCCAATTTCCCTGGAACGTTTGTCCAGTTATCCATATCGACAGTGAAATAGACATCTCCCGAGTCTGTTACACCTGCCAGATCATCACATCCATCGCCATCGAAATCGCCCACTGCGATCTGGCCCAAAGTGCCCGGCACTCGACTCCAATTCAAGAAATCTTCGCTATAATAGATTTGATTGGACTCGGTGACTCCCACCAGTTCATCGCGCACTCCGTCACAATTGAAATCGCCGACTGCAACCTGGTCCAGCTTGCCGGGCGCTTGAATCCAGTCGACGGCAAGCGGCTGTGCGCTGCCATGCCAAGGTTGCAGTGCAAGCGGATTTAAATCCTGACCATAGCCCGGCGCTGCCGCGGCTAACAATTGCAGGCCGATGAAGAGCACCAAAAAGGAACACTTGCCCGTATTCATTCTACACATCGCTTTACTCCTTCTTTTTAGTCGACCCGAGATCTTGCCTGAGCTCCTTTCCAACTCTCGATGTATGTTTTCCCATACAAGCCGTAGGAGAATGCCTACAGTTTCACTGGCACGGCAAATATGGGTAGAACGACAAGCCCCTGGAAAACATCTTTTGCTACGATCCAAACGCCGGCTGCTGCCCATGCGTTGGCACCGAAACGCCGCAGGCAAATGCAGGCTGAGTGCATAAAGCTAAGTGTGCGCAAGAGTTTTAAGGGCTTGCATGATCCTCCTTTTTAAACGAGCCCGGAAGGGAGGCTCACCATTACTTGAGCATGCGTCTTCCCTGAGCTTGTATAAAGCAACCCCTATGCCACCAATTGGGAGTAAGAAAAATGCCGGCTGAAGGCTCCGTCTCGATTTCTCCGAGAAGAGATGACAAAAACTAATGGATAGCAATTCGATTGATGTGTATATTGGTGGTCGGTACGCTACGGTGCAGCACAGTACAACCAGTTCGAAACGACAAAATCTACACTGTTCTCGCAAGCGATCAAATTCATTTCTGCGTAGACGCTCTTCCGGCCTGGAACCCTGTTGAAATCGACCGCCTTCTGCGATCTCTCACCTAACCTCCGCTCCCTGGTTATTCAGATTAATTCTTGAGATTCAAGCGAAAGGAAAGGATTTTAATTGGAAGCCACTCATGAATAGGACTGAGGCATTTCTGCAAAAGATTCTTAAAAATCTTCCCTTTGAGACCTGCATCATCAAAAATGGAGCTCTTTCATTTCGCAACGATCCTTTTTCTTGCTCTATTGATGAGGCGGAATTACTCACACTGGTCAGTTCCAGAGACGAGGTCGAATACGAATGCAACTTCATCACAAATGGCCGGATGTTCTCCCTGCGCAAAATTCACCTGGACCCGGTCTATAGTGTTTTCTTCCTGAACCATCCGGCCGAGGTTCAATTGAGCCGGGACCCTCTGACCGGGATCTTGCACCGGGAGTGCTTTGCGAAAGTCGCGCAGCAGTTGATGGAGACCGCGAAACGGCTCAATGGAATTCTTGGGATTCTGTTTGTGGATCTTGACGGATTTAAAACGGTCAATGACACCTGGGGCCACGACAACGGCGATCAGGTGCTGAAGACAACCGCAAAACGGATAGCCAACGTTATTCGAGATAAAGACTTCTGCTTTCGCCTGGGCGGCGATGAGTTCCTGATCATCCTCAACGAGATCAAAGAGCGCATGCATTCCTGCCTGGTGGCCAGACGTCTGATCTCATCCATTTCGGAACCGATTCCTATCGCAGGAGCCAATCATGTCCAAGTAGGATCGAGCATCGGCATCTCCAGCTACCCGCACGATGGAGCTACCATTGAGGTTCTCGTCAGTAAGGCAGACGAGGCGATGTATCGAGCGAAGAAATTGGGAAAAAACAATTACCAACTTTGCCATAAGAAGAGTGAATCATGATCACCGAGCAGGACATTGTCGAACAGCTGATAGACAACATCACGGAGCGGGTTTCCAGTGTGGTTCAGCAAAGCCTCGCTGATATAGTTCAAACGGAGATCTCCAAAGCGCTCAACAAGGCGCTCATGGAAGGGCAGTTTTACAGGTCCGTCAATAGCGATGTGATTGAAGGGATCGGCAACATCTATTCGGAGATCCGGGCGGTGAAGAAGAGCCTTATCGGCTCCTTTTCAGGTGAATCGGTCTACCTTTTGCACCAGTCGGACAGTATTTTGGACGGCATCATCAAGTCGACCGAATCAGCCACTCTGAGGATCCTTGACCATCTTGAAGACCTGCAGGAGCAAATCAGTCATGTCAAAAGCCTGATTGAAGCCAACGATATAGCCTCTGCCAGAAGCAAACTGGACGGCATGGACGGAGTCATACTCAATACCATGACCGAGCTGAGCTTCCAGGATCTGACCGGGCAGCAAATCAAAAAGGTAGTTCAATCGCTCAAGAAAGTTGAGGATATTGTCTTCGATGTCTATGTCACTTCCGAGGTTCTGAAGAAATCAAAAGAGCTCTCGCCCGACAAAGATATCGATCAGATAAGAGAGGAGACAAAAGGCCTGATTGATAGCTTTAAGCACAAAAAACAGAACTTTGATCAAAACGGTGTTGATTCATTGCTGGAGGAATTTGGCATGTAACTACTTCAGCAATGCAGAACCGCACGGGAGAGCGATTGCGGCGGCAGTCGCTCTTCACTGTTTGCGGCACTTTGGCGGGCTATCGAGTGGACTCAGGAATCTGCAATATGTCCAAGGTGCAGCCTTGACCGATCAAAACTTACCGCTAAGCAGTCCCGGCAGCCATTGCCAATCGGGGAAAAGATGTTGGTATAATAGATCGCTCCGTAGTCGGTCTAGCTTGCGAGCTTACAATGACGGACTTCACGGAATCGATATTGGCAACAATGGTTTCAATCGATTGTGAACAAGCCACTCAATAGCTAGCTACCGGCTCGATAATTTTGAGCTCCTGCAGGTACCGCTCGTAATCAAGCTCGCTGAGGAATTCGCAGATCCCGCACTGCTGTGTATCTCAGTGAATCCGGACACCCATTTTGTTTGAATCCGGACGGTGGCTTCGGTTTATTCCGGACACCCGTTTCGGAGGCGGACACTGTTCCGGGCCATCCATACGAACATTTCACGACAGTCTTGTGATGTGCCGCTGCAATCATCTGTTGAGACTATTGGGACAGACGCGAAGCAAAAACCTAACTACTCTTTCTCAAATCCCTGGCTGGTGAATTTCAAAGTTCGGCTGTTCTCCGTAACAGTCCGAACGACATGATCTGGTGCCCCGGAGGGAATTTCAGCTTCTATCTCGAGGGTGACCGTCACCTTCGCGCCGACAAGACCGGAGAGGTGCGCGATAACCTCTTCTGCGATGCGGCCGGCGTCGCGCCCGACCCGGGCGGAATCAAGGGTGACCGTGCCGTGGAAGCGTTTCGGTTGAGTGACTGCAGGCTCTGGCGGCTCTGGAGGTACAGGTCCTGGTCCAGGCGCTGGAGGATCACCTCCACCCGGAGGATGAACGGGCGGACCGACTGGAGGCTTGGCTTTTTCTGCGTCCATCTGTTTGTAAGCGATGTCGGGTTTTATAAGCAGTCCCGGCGTATCAGCATCGGTCAACGACACGAGCTGCCCTGCGCGCAGCCCACGGTAACGGTTTTCGCCTTCATCGAAGCTATCAGCAAATGCAAAGGCATCCTTTGTCCAGGTCAACAATGCCAGCCCTTCGCGGATCGCGCCGAGCAAAACCGATGGGTCCCTGAGTCGCGGGAGGTAGAGATAGCGGGCGAAGTCCTCGACAAGCTGTTTGATGGCAACATGATCTCCGCGCCAGAGCGGAACACGGTCCAGCTCCATCCGCAACCGCGTGGCGGCAAAACCGGTAATCAGCAGTTCCTCGCTCTTGAGTTTCTTGCTTGCCCTCACGGCCAGGGGGTCCTGCCCCGATAGCCGCAAGGCCTGCCATGTGATTGCCGCCTGTGGTGTCGATTGCACGGGGACAAGCAGCCACTGGTAGGTCTCCGGTATACGTGCGGTCACGGTGGCATCGGCGGCCGTTTTCTGGGTTTCTGCCTGCTTTACTTGTTGTGGATCGAGATTAAGGCCGCTCTCCCCCTTCTCGGCGAGGATCGACTCCCAGGCCAGATACTTTCGGGTCGCCTCATCCAGGTCCTGCAACCTGGTCCTGTCAGCTGCGAGGAAGACAAGTGTGTTGCGATAGAGCCGGGGCGTGCTGCCTCGCGACTCGAGTATGGCTTTAGCGGCAGTCTCGGCCGCATTCCCCGGCTCCCTGCTGTATGGGTAATCTATCTCCAGCACCACCAGTCTTGCATCAAGATCGTCCGGCACATCCTGCCCTGACTGGGGCATGGGATGGATGCGGCCGAAATCGCCTTTCCTGCTAACCTTTTCCCGCTTGTCATCGGTCATGTCCTGCCGCAGGCGTTGATTCAACTCACGCGTAACCTTGTCCGGATCACGCTTCAACTGTTCAGCGCGGTCTTCGGCAAGTTTTGTGACAGTAGGCTGTGTGGAATACCAGTAGCGTGGGCCATCTTGGTAGAGATAGGTGGCTGCACCTGCCAGCCTTCTTAGCGCATCGCCGAAGACTGCGGAAGACTCTCCCGGGATCAGGCATCCTAGCTTTATTCTCCGATCCTCAAGACCCCGGTGGGCGGCTTTGGTGAGCGGTGCCGAGCCCAGGTAAATGGCGCGCGCCACGCGCCGGCAAGCCGCGTCAACTCGAACTGAACGCGCGGGTCGTCGATTGAAATGTTTGCCGGTAATATGAGGGGGTTCTTGTCGCCTTTTTCCCACAGGCTATGGATGACAGCCGCCATCAATCGCAGCACACCGCGAGTGCGCTGGAACTTCACCAGCGTCGACCAGTCGTTGTAGAGCCGGTCGAATATCTCCGGGTGGATCGGATAGGCCGCTTTAATGCGCTTCTCGTAATCAGAATCACGACACTCTGGAGGAAATTCTCTCTTGAGAAGCAGCTCCTGGTGCAGTCGTAGGAAACAAGCAAAGCGCCTTCTGAGCCCATTCGATCCCACTCGAAATATTTCCAGCGGAGTCCGAAAAAACATTTGTTTCAGCATAGTCCCAGACCATCGGAATTGCTTGTCGCCCGAACGTGTTGCGAATCAGTTCCTTGCTTGAATGCCACGAACAAATAGAAGACCAGTAATCGGCGGCTTTATCGATAGTAAATGCCAGATACACCACGACTGCATCAGCATAAGCGATGGCCCCGCTCCCGCCGGAGGCCAAAGGCTTATCGTCATTGGGCAAGCCAACGGCCTTTGCGTCGCGTTTCACCTGCTCACGCGCCTCCTGTATTAGGTCAGAGAATGTCGTCAGTGCCACAAGCTGCCGAGGAGTGAAGTAGTCACCAAAGGTCCGGAAGCCGTAGCGGCGACCCTGAGCGTTGCTCGCCCAAGTACCGCGACTCGGAGCGTCCGGCTTCCATATCGGTTTCGCACTCCGCGCGACTTCCTCTTGTTCCTTCGTAGGCAACAGGTACACGCGTCCGCGATCACCCTCGACGACAGTCGCCATTAGTCGTTCGCCCATGCGTCCTACATTGGCCTCATCGTCAATATAGGAGTATTGAAAAGGCGAGCCGGACATCAAGCACTTGAATGCCCCTCGCGAAAGCTTGGTCCCCCGCTTCGTTGCCTCGGTATCCTTAGGCTTGCCGATTTTCACCGTAAATCGGTAGCTATCGCCCTCGATGATGGGCTCGACATAGGCCTCTTTGCCCCCCTTGGTGGAAAGCATGAAAGTGGAGATGAGTGGCACGTCCACATGCGCAAAGGCCGGGTTCGGGCTCTTGACTGTGCGCGCCCATAGCCAGGCAATAACGGTAAGCTTCCGGCCAACATATTTTTTCAAGTCGGGCCGATCTCTTGCCATCTCCGGTGTGACTTCGACCTTGGGGTAGAGGTGGCCGATGCGCTTTTCCGCCTCCTCTCGCATCCACTTTCCGTAATAGCGAACGTCTTCGGCCAATCCCTGCGCACCAATCCATTTGTGTGCGGACGACTTCTTCGTCCGGTACGCGTCAGGGTTCACCGCTGGCTTGCCGGTGAACTTCGGCGGGATCTCGATCATTGCCTTATTGATCAGCACCGGCACCGGGTTCAGATCGCTGGCGTAGCTCTCCAAGCCCAGCCGTTGCGCTTCCAGAGGCAGCGAGCCGCCGCCCGCGAAGGGGTCGTGGAAGGCAGGCAGCTTGTGGCGGTCGAAGAGCTCCTTA
>Ga0068714_10005974_pt1 | contig 12637 bp, 12 predicted proteins | sample MTBNYHSulfiMetaG_FD_62988 | JGI IMG/M metagenome (GOLD analysis project Ga0068714, IMG submission 62988) | Enrichment culture microbial communities from rom New York Harbor, USA that are MTBE-degrading - MTBE-NYH (New York Harbor Sulfidogenic)... | ecosystem: Environmental > Aquatic > Marine >... | reverse complement strand
GCCTTTCGGTGGCCCTCGACACCACCGTCACCCCCGCCCTGGCCCGGGAGGGTCTGGCCCGGGAGCTGGTGAAGGTGGTACAGGGCATGCGCCGTGCAGCCGGCCTGGAGGTCTCCGACCGCATCACCCTGGCCTGGTCCAGCAGGTCGTCCCGGGTGGTCGAGGCCATGGCCGAGCACGGCGACTGGCTGGCCGGCGAGGTGCTGGCGGTGGCTACCCGGGCTGCCGCTCCCGGGACCGGTGCTCGCTTCGAAGTCGACGGCGAGACCGTGGAACTCTCGATCGCCAAAGCCTGAGGCTTGGTCAGCAGAGCCAGGCGGCCAGCAGGTTCACCACCAGGATCACGATGACCGGGGAGAGGTCGACGGCCACCGACCCCACGCGCAGCGGCGGCACCAGTGCCCGCACCGGTGCCAGCACCGGCTGGGTGATCCGCCGCAGCACCCCGCGCACCCGCCCCACCGGATGATCGTCGGGCAGGCGCACCCACTCGAGGATGACACGGGCCAAAACCAGCAGGACGAACGCCTGCAGAAGGATACAGACGACTCGCACCGGTCAGACGCCCTCAGACGACTGGTAGTACCCCAGGCTTTCCAGGCGGCGGCGCTCCTCGCGCCCGATGTTGACGCCGGCCGGGGTGACCAGTATGACCCCCTGGCCGATCTTGCGCATGGAACCCCCCAGCGCGTAGGTCAGACCGCTGGCGAAGTCCACCAGCCGGCGCACCATGGCCGGCTCCACCTTGCGCAGGTCGAGGACCACCGGCGCGCTGGCCCGGATGTGATCGGCCAGCAGCTGGGCGTCGGCGTAGCTGCGAGCGGTGATGACGTGTGTTTCCAGGTCGTGATCGGCCACCGTGCGCACCCCGCTGTAGTCGGTGGTGTCGATGATGACCCCGGCGTCGGTGAGGGCCCCCTCCGTCCTCGATCGCGCCGGGCGCGAGAGGGGAGGCTCCACCCTCCGGGCAGTCGGTGCCACCCGCGCCGAAGGAGGCTCCACCCGCCGGCCGGAGGCAGTGCCCGCCGCCGGCGGGGCCTGCGTCCCGCCCGGAGTCACCGTGATCGGAGGCTGGTCGATGCCCGCCGTCCCGCGGTAACGCCCACCGGAGGGCCCCCGCGAGGATTCACCCGCCGTCTCGGGTGCGGACTCGTCCTCATCGACGAGCCCCAGGTAGAAGAGGGTCTTCTGCCACAGGTTGGCCATGCCGGTTACCCCCGCTCTCTGCTCTCCGGGAATGGCCCAAAGATAGCCCGTCCCACCCGTAACAGAGTCGCACCTTCCTCCACCGCCACCTCGTAGTCCTCCGTCATCCCCATCGACAGCTCGGTGAGACCCGGCCAGCGGCCGGCCAGCCGGTCGCGCAGACCGGCCAGGGCCCGGAAGTGAGGACGGGAGTCTTCGGGCCCCCCGGGCAAGGGCGGGATGGTCATCAGCCCACGCACCGGGATGCCCAGGCCGCACGCAGCCTCCACCAGGGCCTCGACCTCAGCCGGGCGCACGCCCCCCTTGGCGGCCTCACCGGCCACGTTCACCTGCACCAGGACCGGCGGCGGCCGACCCGGGCCCTTCACCCAGTAGCGGGCCAACTCGACGCGGTCGAGAGAGTGCAGCAGGTGGGTCACCGGGCGCACCCGGGCCACCTTGTTCCCCTGCAGCCGGCCGATGAAGTGCCAGCAGGCATCGGGGGGCAAGGCGGCCGCCCGCTCGACGAACGGAGCCGCCCGGTTCTCGCCGAAGTGCCGCTGCCCCGCCCGGTACACGCCCGCCAACCCATCCGGGCCCGCGGTCTTGCTCACCGCCACCAGCGTGATCTCCCCCGGCGGGCGCCCGACCCGGGCCGCGGCCGCGGTGATGCGCTCCCATACCTCGTTCAGCCTGTGGGCATCCATGCCACCGCCACCTGGCGCTGCCGGGTCCCGTCCCGGCGATAGGAATGAAAACCGGATCCGCAACAGGTGCACCCCTCCCACCCCCAGACCGCCAGCCCGGCCAGGGACTCCGCCACGGCCGCCGGCAGGTCGATGCTCTCGCCGCCCCCGCGAGCGACCGCCCGGAACCGGGGCAGGGCCGCCGCCACCTCTGGGCCCACCTCGAAACAACAGGGCCCGATGCCCGGGCCCACTGCCGCCCGCTGCGGTTCCAGCCCCGCGGCATCCATGGCGCGACGCAGCGCCTCCACCACTCCGGCCGCCGCCCCCCGCCATCCGACGTGAGCCAGGCCCACCCCTCCGGCAGCTTCGATGATCACCGGCAGGCAGTCGGCTGTCCCCACGGCAAGAGGCAGGCCGCCCTCGTCGGTGAACAGGGCGTCACCGTCGCCCTGCAACCCCGGGACCAGCGCACGGCGCACCAATCGTCCGTGCACCTGGTGCAGATAGGCCCACCGGTCGGAGATGCCCAGGGTGCGGGAGAGACGGGCTCGCACCGCTTCGTCGACGCGGGCATCACCATCGGCGGCAGTACCGAAGGCTGCCCCCCGGAACCCGGGTGGCCGGATCATCCCTTCAGGAAGTCGGGGATGTCGATGTCCTCGGTGCCGGCCTCCCGGTCTTTAGCCCGGCTCTCTTCGCCACCGGCCCCTGTGCCGGCCGGGGGCCGGGCGTCGGCCGCCGCCCCGGGCCGCAGACCGGGGCGGCTGTGATCGACATCGAACCCGGCCGCGATCACCGTGACTCGCATCTCATCGCCCAGCGAGTCGTCCACGATCGCCCCGAAGATCACGTTGGCGTCCGGATCGCAGTGCTCGGAGATGGCGATGGCGGCGGTGTTGACTTCGTGCAGGGTCAGGTTGGCCGGCCCGGCGATGGACAGCAACACCCCGCGCGCTCCCTCCATGGAGGTCTCCAACATCGGGCTGGCCATGGCCTTGCGCGCCGCCTGTTGGGCCCGGTTCTCCCCGGTGGCCCGGCCGATCCCCATCACGGCCGAGCCCGCCCCCTTCATCACCGCCCGCACATCGGCGAAGTCGACGTTGATGAGCCCGGGGGTGGTGATCAGATCGGTGATGCCCCCCACTCCGTGCAGGAGCACCTCGTCGGCCATGCGGAAGGCCTCCACCATGGGGAGCTCCGCATCCGCCTGCTCCAGGAGCCGCTGGTTGGGAATGATGATCAGCGTGTCCACCGCCGAGCGCAGGGCCTGGATGCCCTGCTCGGCCTGAACCGAGCGGCGGCGGCCCTCGAAGCCGAACGGCCGGGTGACCACTCCCACCGTCAGCGCCCCGACACTGCGCGCCGTTTCCGCCACCACCGGGGCGGCTCCGGTGCCCGTGCCGCCTCCCTCGCCGGCGGTGACGAAGACCATGTCGGCCCCCCGCACCGCTTCCTCGATCTCGGACCGGTGCTCTTCGGCCGCCGCCTTGCCCACGTCGGGGTCGGCGCCCGCGCCGAGCCCGCGGGTCAAATTGCGGCCGATGTCCAGCTTGATGTCGGCGTCGGACATCAGCAATGCCTGGGCGTCGGTGTTGACCGCGACGAACTCCACCCCGCGCAGACCCGCTTCGATCATCCGGTTGATGGCGTTCACTCCGCCCCCGCCCACCCCGGCCACCTTGATGACCGCCAGGTAGGCCTGCATCGCTTGTGCGTCCGTGGTCGGCATCTGGTGACTCTCCACCCTCTTCTCCGGTGGCCGGTGCGGCATGACGCCACCTCCATGAACCTATCGTGGAAGGTTAGTGCCCGGACCGACCCTGCGGGTGACACCGGCCCTCAACCTTCAGCAGAGCTTCACCCCGCCGGCTCGTCGCTCCCCTGATCGGCCGCTCCCCCGGGTTCGGTGACCGCCGGCCGGGTCGGCGCGATCAAGTCGATCTCCGTTCCGGGAGCCAGTCCCTCCTCGAGCAGGGCGGCGAACACCCTCCCCTTGTCGGCGAGTTTGGTGGCGGGACCCAGCCGGGCGCGACAGCCCTGCGCGCTCAGCCACAGCTCGCCCCCCTCCCGGGTGACCACGGCCCGGGCCGCCAGGTCGGGGCCCAGCACCGCCCCCAGGTCGGCCAGCTCACCCCATTCGGCCCCTCTCGGCTGCTCCCCGGCGGCGTGGTCAGGGTACGAGACTTCAGCCCGCAGCACCCCGGCGGCCGGCTCCTCGGCCACCATGATGATCGCCCCGGTTCGGGCGACCAGCATCCAACTCTGTTCCCCCCGCACCCACACGGCCGGAGTCTGCTCGAGCACCTCGACCACCAGACGATCGGGGAAGATCCGCTCCACCCGGACCTCCCGCACCCAGGGATCGGCGGCCACCGCCGCCTCGATCTCCCCCGGCCGCAGCCAGATCATCAACGCTCCCTCCCCGACCCCGGCCGCGCTCAGGCCCGCCGCGACGTCGGTGTGCATCGCTCCAAGCACTTCGATCTCCTGCACCGACATCCACGGGGAATGGAGCACCACGGCAGTGGCCCCGACCAGCACCAGCCCTGCGATCGCGAGCGTCCACGCCCAGCGGCGGCGCGGGCCGGGCCGCCTCCCCCCGGCGCGCCGGCCGGTGCCGGTCCCGCTCACGACGGCTCGCGGAAGGGCCCCACAAAGCGCACCTCGGGCTCCAGCTCGACGCCGGTGGCCTCCCGCACCCGCCGGCGAACCTCGGCCACCAGGTCGTAGAGGTCCTGAGCCGACGAGTCCGCGTCCGCTTCGAAGAAGTTGGCATGCCGCGCCGAGACCCTCACCCCGCCCCGGCGGAGCCCCTTGAGCCCGACGGAGTCGATCAGCCGCCCCGCGGCGTCGCCGGGAGGGTTCTTGAATACGCTGCCGGCATTGAGGGTGCCTCCGGGCTGATGCTCCCGCCGCCAACGAGTGATCTCCCGCATGATCGCCTCTGCCTCCCGCTGCGGCCGGGCCACCGTGTGGAAGGTGGCGGCCACCACCATCTCTGTGTCCGCCAGATCGCTGTGCCGGTAGGACAGGCCGAGCCGGCCGGCGGCCCGGTCGTCCACCAACCCCGTGCGTAGATCCATCACCCGGGCGCTCACCAGCCACTCGGCGGTGGCCGTGCCGTGGCACCCGCTGTTCATGGCCACCGCCCCGCCCACCGACCCCGGGATCCCCACCAGGTACTCGAGACCTCCCCGTCCCGCGGCCGCACTTCGCCGGGCCACCGCCGGCTGCGAGGCGGCGGCCCCTGCCACCACCCGCCCGTCCCCACGCACCGCTACCCCCGCCAGACCCTGCCCGGGGTGGACCACCAGCCCGGGGAAGCCCTGGGGAGAGATGGCCACGTTGCTGCCTCGCCCCAGCACCAGCACCGGCATCGGCTCCCGGGCCAGGGAGGCCGCCACCTGGCCCAACTGCTCCTCGTCGTGGGCTTCTACGAAGTACCGGGCCGGACCGCCGAACCGATAGGTGGTCAGGGGGGCCAGGGCCACCCGGCGTTTCACCATCCCGGCCTCGGCCAGCTCGGCGATGGTCGTCACGCCCCCCCTCCCAGCAGGCCGGGCAGCTCGCCGGCCACCAGCGTGATGTCGCCCGCCCCCATCAGCAGCACCACGTCCCCGGGACGAGCCTCCCCCGCCACCACCCGGGCCAAATCGGCACGGCGCGGGACGTAGACCACCACCGCCCCCGCCGCCCGGGCGGCCTCCGCCACCAGCTTCCCGCTGACCCCGGGTACCGGGGCCTCGCCGGCCGCGTACACATCGGCCACCACCACCCGGTCGGCGGCGGCCAACGCCTCTCCCAGAGCACCGGCCTGCTCGACCGTGCGGGAGAATCGGTGCGGCTGGAACACCGCCACCAGGCGCGTTGGTGCCCCCGCCCGGGCAGCAGAGATGGTGGCGGCCACCTCGGTGGGATGGTGGGCGTAATCGTCCACCACGGTCACCCCGCCCGCGCGCGCCCGCACTTCGAAACGTCGGCTCACCCCCGCGAACGAGGCCAGGCCGGCGGCCGCTCCGGCCACGTCCAGGCCCAGTTCACCCAGCAGGGCCAGCACGCCCGCGGCGTTGCGAGCCACGTGCAACCCCGGCCGGGGCACCCTCACTTCCATCTCCCGCCCGGCGTGAGCGAGCCGGAACGCCACCGAGGCAGGTCCCTCGGCCACTTCCCGCATCTGCCAGGCGGCCCCCGGGCTCAGGCCGTAGCCGGCCACGCCGGGCACCCGGGCCGCCAGGCGGGCGGCCCCGGGATCGTCCAGGCAGGCCACCACCGGTCCGGCCACGCGGCTCGCGACATCGGCGAAGGCCTCCTCCACTGCGGTCGCGGTCCCGTAATGGTCGAGATGATCGGCCTCGATGTTGGTGACGGCCAGAGCTCCCAGGTGGATGTCGCCGAAGGTGCCGAAGGCCTCGTCGGTTTCCAGAACGAACAGGCCCCGCTCGCCCAGGTGGGCGTTGGTGTTGAGGTCGGCCAATTGGCCCCCGACCATGAAGGTGGGATCTCTTCCCAACGCCCGGAGGGCGGAGACCAGCATGGCGCTGCCCGTCGTCTTGCCGTGGGTCCCGGCCACTCCTAGCGCCGGGGTGTGCCGGGTCAGCCTCTCCAGCAGCCGGGGCCGGCGCCACACCTCCACCGCCGCCGCCCGGGCGGCGGCCAGTTCCGGATCGTCCTCCGGCACCGCCGAAGAGGCCACCACCAGGTCCCAGTCGGCCGCCTTCTCGGGACGATGCCCCACCCAGACCGCCACCCCCAGACCTTCCAGAGAGGTGAGCACCCGGCTCGGCTTCAGGTCTGAGCCGCTCACCGCATAGCCGGCCTGGGCCAGCAACTTGGCCAGGCCGCTCATCCCGATCCCCCCCGCCCCGACCATATGGACCCGGCGGCAGCCTTCCAGCTCAACCATGTGACGCCTCCCGCAACCGGGCCGCGATGTGGGCCGCCGCCTCGGGGCGCGCGCTGAGCCGGGCGCGTCGGCCCATCTCGGCACGGGCAGACGGATCGCCCAGGAGGCCGGCGACCACCTCCGGCAGACGGGCCACCCGATCCTGGTGCAGCAGGCGGGCCCCGCCGCCGGAGACCAGAGCCGCCGCGTTGTGGTGCTGTCCCACTCGCTCCAGCGGTACCAATACGGCGGGCGTCCCGGTGGCCGCCAGCTCCGAGACGGTCATCGCCCCGGCCCGGCACACGACCAGGTCGGCCGCCGCGTAGAAGTACTCCATCTGCTCCTCGAACGGCAGGCAACGCCACGGTAGCGAGGCTGCCGCGGCCAGAGGCGCCACCTCGTCCACCTCCGCTCCGGCAATGTGAACCACCGCCAACGAGCCGTCCTCCCATGCCCGCACGACCTCCGGAACCGCCCGGTTGAGAACCCGCGCCCCCAGGCTCCCGCCCAGTACCCCGAGCACCAGGGCTCGCTCCGGCAACTCGTAACGGCGACGGGCGGCCCCCGCCAGTGCTCCCCGGTCGAAGTCGGCCAGTTCCGCCCGGAGAGGGTTCCCGGTCAGCACCGCCCGGGGCAGCCGCTGGGCCGGACCGGGCAGCCCCACGAAGGCGGCCTCCGCCCGGCGGGCGGCCAGCCGCACCGCCAGGCCGGGGATGGCGTTCTGCTCCTGCACGAACAGCGGCAGACCCCGGCGGCGTGCGGCCAGAGCGGCCGGAACCGTGGCGTAGCCCCCCATGCCCAGCACCACCCGGGTGCCGCGCTCGGCCAGGGCGGCGCTCATGGCGCGGGCGGTGCGCCACACGACCTGCGGAATGGCCAGGTTGCGCGGTGACATGCTTCGCCGCAGGGCCGCCATCGGGAAAGGCAGGAAGGGGAAGCCGGCGGCGGGAACGGCCCGAGCTTCGAAGCGATCCCCTCCCAGGAATACCACCTCGCCGGGGTCCAGGCCCCCGGCGACCAGGGCGCGCGCGACCGCCAGTGCCGGCATGACGTGGCCGCCGGTGCCGGCGGCCGCGATGGCGACGGTCACCTCGCCTCCGCCGAAGACCCCTGCCGCACTATTCCAACCAGGATCCCCACTGCGATCATCTCCGTGAGCAGAGCGCTGCCTCCGAAGGATACGAAGGGCAGGGGCACTCCGGTGATGGGCAGGATGCCGGTGACGCCGCCCACGTTGACCAGGGCCTGGGCGACCAGCCAGGTCGTGATGCCGATGGCCACCAGTCGCCCGAAGCGATCCCGGCAGTGGAGAGCGGCCAGCGTCCCGGCCACCGTGAGCGTCGCGAAGAGCAAGACCACGGCCAGCGTCCCGGCCAGGCCGGTCTCCTCCCCCACGATGGAGAAGATGAAGTCGGTGTGCGCGTTGGGCAGGAACGACCAGCGGGCCCGGCTGGCCCCCAGGCCGATGCCGAACAGGCCCCCGGTGCCCAGGGCCACCAGCGATTGCACCGCCTGGTAGCCGCCGCCCAACGGATCGGCGTTCACGTCGAGAAACGACATGACCCGCTGCCAACGGTAAGGGGACAGGAGAGCGGCCGCCGTTGCCAGACCCACCCCGATGAGCCCTCCGCTGAGCACATACCCCAGCGGCGCCGCCGAAGCCACCAGCACCGCGAACCCGCCGGCGGCGATGAGCAGGGTGGTGCCCAGGTCGGGCTGCACCATCACCAGCGCGCCCACCACCCCCACCGACCCGGCCACCGGCCAGAAAAAGTCGCGGAAGCGGTGCATGGAGTCCTCCCGGCGGCTGACCACCGTCGCCAGGAACAGCACGGTGGAGAGCTTGGCGAACTCCGAAGGCTGCAGCGTGATCGGTCCCAGAGCCAGCCACCGCTCTGCCCCCCCCGCCCGGGTGCCCATCAGCTGCACGGCCACCAGGAGCACCACCGTGGCTACGAAGGAGGGGAAAGCCAGCCGTCGCCACCAGCGCACCGGCAGAGACGCGGCCGCCGCCAGACCCACCACCCCGGCCGCCAGCCACATCAGCTGCCGCTTGAAGTAGAAGAGGGAGTCCTGGTGCGACTCGAGGGCATACACCGACGAGGCGGACAGGATCATCCCCAGCCCCACCACCGCCAGCAGACCGACCGGCACCAGCAGCCCCACCGTCAGCCGGGAGGAGCGGCGCGCTGCTTCCTCGGCCAGGCGCAGAGCCGCCCGATTGCCGGAGAGAGGGATGACCCGGCTGGCCATCACGCCTCCTTCCGGAGCCGAACCGCGGCGGCAAAGGCCTCACCCCGATGAGCGTAAGAGCGGAACATGTCGAAGGAAGCACAGCCCGGTGCCAGCAGCACGGTGTCACCCGGAAGCGCCAGCTCGTCGGCGAAGGCCACCGCCTCCTCCAGGCTCGCGGCCACCATGCCGGAGCGGGCTGCCCCGGCAATCTCCGGACCGGCCTCGCCGATCCCGATCACGTGGCGCAGGTTGGGCTCGCCGGCGATCGAGGCCACCTCCAGCCCCTTGTTGCGGCCTCCGGCGATGAGCACGACCGAGGGGTAGGAGCGAACGGCCGCCGTCACGGCGTGCGGGTTGGTGGCTTTCGAGTCGTCCACCCAGGTCACCCCGTCCCAGGTGCCCACTACCCGGCGCCGGTGATCGGGGGGTTGGAACTCGCGCAGGGCCTGCTCGATGCCGGAGGGGGTGGCACCCAGCGCCAGGGCGGCAGTGCCCGCCGCCGCCGCGTCCACCAGGAAGATCGGGTCCACCCCGGGCACTCCTTCCAAGTTCACCGCCGCTTCCCCCAGCCACAGGCATCCCCCGGCGGGCCCGGAGCCCCCGGCCGGCCGCCGGCGGCCGCTCACCGGCCGGCGCCGTGCGCGCGCGGAGGCGACGGCCTCCCGGGCGCCGGGATCGTCGCCGTCGAAGACCAGAAGGTCCTCCGGTCCCTGGTTGCGATGGATGCGGGCTTTCGCCGCCAGGTAGGCCGGGAAGCTGCCGTGCCAGTCCAGGTGGTCGGGAGCCACGTTCAACAGCACCGCCACTGCCGGATGGAAGGAGTCGGTGAAACGCAGCTGGAAGCTCGAAGCCTCCACTACCAGCACGTCCCACTCGCCGTCTACCGCCTCGCTGAGCGGCACGCCGATGTTTCCCACCGCGGTGGTGCGCCGGCCGGAGGCCACCAGCATGGCTTCGGCCATCCGGGTGATCGTGGTCTTCCCGTTGGTGGCGGTCACCGCCAGCAGTGGCACCGACAGGTGGCGCGAAGCAAGCTCGAGCTCACCCCAGACCGGGATCCTCGCGGCCAGGCCGTCGGCCAGGGGCGGGGCGTGGGGGGGCACCCCCGGGCTGGCCACCACCAGGTCGACGCCCGCGAGCAGGGAGCGGTCCCACTCGCCCCCATGCACTCGGCGCCCGGCGCCCAGGCCGGCCACCGCCTGCGGGTCTGCGTCGTAGACCACGACCTCGTGCCCGTCTCCCTCCAGGAGCCTGAGGGCGGCCCGGCCGCTCACCGCCGCACCGATGACCAGCGCTCTCATCCCACCCCCCCCGACGCGATGAAGTCGCTGTAGAAGATGCCCAGGGCGAGGGCCACCCCCAGCGCGGCCAGGATCCAGAAGCGCACGATCACGGTGGGCTCCGGCCAGCCCAGCAGCTCGAAGTGGTGATGCAGCGGCGCCATCTTGAAAACCCGCTTGCCGAAGGTGTGGAAGAAGAAGATCTGCAGCACCACCGAGGCCCCCTCCAGCACGAAGATCCCGCCCAGGATCACCAGCAATAGGTGGGTGTTGGTGAGCAGGGCAAGCGCGGCCATCGCTCCCCCCAGCGCCTGCGAGCCGGTATCCCCCATGAAGATGCGAGCGGGGGCGGTGTTCCACCACAGGAAGCCGAGGGTGGCCGTGACCAGAGCGACCGACAGGATGGCCAGCTCCAGCGCGCCGGAGATGCCGTAGAACTCCGGGTGGCGCCACTGCCAGAAGGACATGATCGCGAAGGCGCTGAACACCAGCGCCGAGCTGCCCGAAGCCAAGCCGTCGAGGCCGTCGCTGAAGTTCACCGCGTTGGAAGTGGCGGTGAGGATCAGAAGCACCCAGAGCACGTAGAACCAGCCCAGGTCCACGCCGAAGGGCCGGGTGAAGGACAGCCGGGTGGTGACCTCCCAACTGAGCGCCCCCCAGGCGAAGAGCGCGGCGATCACCACCTGGCCGGCGAACTTCCAGGTCTTGCTCAGGCCCAGGTTGCGAGCGCGCCGCACCTTGAGGAAGTCGTCGACGAACCCGATGATCCCCATGCCCAGGAAGGCGAGGAGCACCAGGAACCCGGGCCGGTAGAAATCGCGGAACCCGAACTGCCAGGCGCCCTGCGGGTCGCGAGCGTCCAAGTGCCCGGCCAGCCAGCCGGCCACCACCGCCAGCAGGATGACCAGGCCACCCATGGTGGGTACCCCTGCCTTGTGCTGATGGGCCTCCACCTCATCCTGGATGTGCTGGCCGATGCTGCGCGCGCGCAGCAGCCGCACCGCGACCGGGGTGACGAGGATCGTGAGACCGAAAGACACGATGGCGGCCACCAACAGGGCGATCACCGGGCACCTCCCCGCCGGCGGTCGGGACGGCCGCTCATCTCTGTGCCTCCTCGCGGGCCACCACCCGGTCGTCGAAGGGGAGCACCCGGTCGGCATACTGCTGTCCCTGCTCGTGGCCCTTGCCCAGGATGAGGACCACATCGCCGGGGCCGGCGGCGGCCAGCGCCCGGCGGATGGCGAGGCGCCGGTCGGGTTCGACCTCCACTCCGGCCGGCCCCCCGACGGCCCCCGCGGCCACCTGGGTGATGATGGACCCCGGGTCTTCCGAGCGGGGATTGTCGGAGGTGATGACGGCCAGGTCGGCGGCGGCCACCGCCGCTCCCATCAGAGGCCGTTTGGCCTGGTCCCGGTCCCCGCCGGCCCCGAGGACGGCGATCACCCGCCCTCCCTCGGCCAGGCGACGGGCGGTGCCCACGACCGTGGCTACCCCGTCGGGAGTGTGGGCGTAGTCGACCACCACCGTCCAGTCCCTCCCGGTCTCGACGATCTCGAAACGGCCCGGCACCGCGGCCACCCCCCCGATGCCGACGGCGATGGTATCCGAAGGAATGCCCAGGGCCGTGCCCACTCCGGCCGCCACCAGCGCGTTGGCCACGTTGAACTCACCGACCAGGGGCAGGTGCACGGAAACCGGGGCCCCGGATCCCAACAGCAGGAACCGCGAGCCCTGCAGGCTCATGCTCAACTCGGCGGCGGTGATCTCCACACCTCCCCGGAGGCCGATCGCGACGACCGGGAGCGCGGTCTGGGCCGCCAGACGCTCGCCGGCCGGGTCGTCTACCCAGATCACCGCCTTCTCTGTCAGCTGCGGGGTGAACAGCGATGCTTTGGCGCGGTAGTAGGACTCCATGTCCGGGTGAAAGTCCAGGTGGTCCCGGCTCAGGTTGGTGAAAGCGGCCACCGCGAAACGGCTGCCCGCCACCCGGCCCAGCGCGAGGGCGTGCGACGACACCTCCACCGCCGCGACCTCCGTGCCGGCGTCCACCATACGGGCGAGGAGACGCTGGAAATCGGAGGCTTCCGGAGTCGTGCGCTGCACCACTTCCGGCCTGCCGGCAATACGCGCCCCCACCGTTCCCACCAACGCGGGCGTCAAGCCGGCGGCCGCGGCAATCGACTCGACCAGGTAGGCGACCGTGGTCTTGCCGTTGGTGCCCGTGATCCCCACCAGCCGGAGACGACGGGAAGGCTCTCCGTGCACTCGCGCGGCCAGCAGTCCCAGCGCCGCCCGGGTGTCGGCCACCACCAGCGCCGGGCCGCCGTCCCCCGGATCCTTCTCCACGCAGACTGCTGCCGCTC
>Ga0068714_10005973_pt1 | contig 12641 bp, 7 predicted proteins | sample MTBNYHSulfiMetaG_FD_62988 | JGI IMG/M metagenome (GOLD analysis project Ga0068714, IMG submission 62988) | Enrichment culture microbial communities from rom New York Harbor, USA that are MTBE-degrading - MTBE-NYH (New York Harbor Sulfidogenic)... | ecosystem: Environmental > Aquatic > Marine >... | reverse complement strand
ATGGGGCCGCGCATTACCGGAGAAGATTTTTTTTTGGGACTCATGCGCGCCCTGGATCAGCGTGGAGGAAAGCGGGTGTTCTTTTTCGGATCATCCGAAACGGTTTTAGGACGAATTCGCTATAAAATGTCTCGCACGTTCCCTAATGTCACGGTTTGCGGCGCCTTCTCGCCGCCATTTTACGAGTGGTCCGCAGAAGAAAACTCGGCCATGGTGGCGGCTATAAACAGGACCATACCCGATGTTCTTTGGGTGGGGATGACCGCACCGAAACAGGAGAAGTGGGTCGCTGCCAATTGTACCCAATTGGATGTGTCTGTTATCGGTTCCATTGGCGCTGTGTTCGATTTTTTTGCGGAAACGCACCCACGTGCTCCACAATGGATGCGCAAAATGGGTCTCGAATGGTTATACCGTTTATCGAAAGAACCCCGGAGAATGTGGGAGCGAAACCTGATTTCCACTCCCATTTTCATGATCATGGCGACCCGTCGGCATCTTTTGAACCGGACACGACCTTAGGACGGATCACTCTCGAACAGGGGGACCTAAACCACGCCAACAAGTATCCTTGGTACCTACGAACTTGTCGTAGCCGGAAAGGTCTCTTCAACAGGACCGAGAATCTCCCCCGACTTGATCAAGAGCGCCTTTAAGCAAAAACAGTTTATCAGGCTGTTGAAAAACAGAAGAGAAGTCTCCTACACTTTACTTGCAGGAGCCGTTCGTGGTGATAATGATCGCCAGGTTACCGGAAAGTATAGGCCGATGATATCGCGACCGATTCCGGTAATAGGAAAGACCGTCTTATCCGGGTGTGCGTTGGGTGCACGCTCCACTTCCACGGAAGCTGAGAGGAACCGTGAGGCCGCGTTTTTCGCAGCCGTATTTCTCGCTGCGTACAAAAACGTGCTTCCATAGCACAAAACAAGTGTGGGATTGAGGGAAATGCGTATGAGGAACCATGGACCTGATTTCTCAGCTACGATTTCGAATCTGGTTTTTGTCTGCTCCATTTTGGCGGCGTTATCCATTATCTTCTCCCAACTATATTCATTGCTTAATGAAAAAGCGTTTTGGCTGGACGAATGGGCCATCATAGAAAACATAAAGTACAGAAGCTATATGGATCTGTTTGGTGTTTTGGACAATTTTCAGCAATTTCCGAGGGTTTATCTGTCCGCAATAAAATACTTTTCAGAAACGTTTAACTATAACTACTTGTCTCTAAGGACAATACCTTTTTTTGCTCAGACGGCCGGCATACTATTAAGTTTCGTTATCTGTACGGTAATTTTTCGAAATGTGGAACACAGTAAGCTAAGGTCAAGCGCAGTATTTTTGCTCTTCTTGTCTTATCCTACATCTCTAGTTTATTATTCTCAATTAAAACAATATAGTATGGAAATACTGTTAGGAGTTGCAGCAATATGGCAATTCATAAAATTAAACTCTCTATATGATAAAAAGCAACCTATTAGAATATTTATTATTATTAATCTCATTTTCTTGATTGGACCATTCCTTAGTTACACCTATCCAATATCCGCAGCACCAATAATGCTGTTTTTATTTACAACAATTGTTGTAAATTATCGTTCACATGTATTGTCAAATAAATACATTATACCATTGCTGACTTTTGTTATTGCGTGTTGTTTGGCGTATTATATCGATATTAGGCACGTATTAGCAGATTCATATATGGAAAATTACTGGTCTAGCTATTTCTTTCATTTTGACGGTATTCACTCATTTATTAATAGCTTAAATAATATATTCCTGTTTTTATCAATTCATATGCCTGCGTACATTCTCAATTATAATTATTATACAGGCCTTTTAATAATCGTGCTGAAAGAAGCTCTTGCTATTTTGGCGGTTGTCGGCATAGTTAGTTCTTTTAGGCAAATATGGTCAAATGACCTCTATAAGGGATCAAAGATCATAAAGATACTGACATTTGGAGAACACACGACCGTTAAGGCATATTTTGCAGTTACATTAATTATTACATTACTGCTTTATTTTGGGAAGATGCTTCCTCTGGGCCTTCACAGGCTAAATTGTTTTGCAATTATAATGCTATCATACTATATTATAGAAGGATTGAATTTCCTGCTGACACACAGAGCTAGGTTTGCCGCCTGCGTCGGATATGCGTTAGCTCCATTGTTATTTATTAATATTTTTGTGCCTATTATATATTGGAATATACATGTGATCAAAATGGACAGATTTGGAGATCAAGAAAAATACAATAATTATAGTGAAGCTATTAAGACGTCGTATAAAGAAGATTATCCAATAGTTGTCTTAGGGGATTATAAAGGCGATCAATTGGTAAAAGTGAATCCGAACTATTTGAAAGAAAAGCCAATAAAGGTTTATACAGCCAAGAATATAGCCGAAATTGAAACAATTCTGAGCGATTATAGCATTAATAGAATCATAGTCTTACGAGAGCACACACACCAAGTGATAGGAGGTGGGACTGAGGAATAATATCGAGGCTATGTTAAGACAATTAGGTAAGGTTTATTGAAGGAAAACCGATAGGTCGAACGAATCCTCTCGCTCAAACAGACCTGCAGATCCCATTCCATACCTACGTTCCCAAAACTGGTCGAGGCAATCGATTCTTATTTCAAAGAACAGCTTCCCGACCTCTCTTTGGGTCGGTCAATAATCACACCGCGGGACCTGCCCCGTGAACAGGTACAACGAAAGAAGTCTCTGCGCCACCCAAATGGGATGGAAAAGCATCGGAAAGAAGAGGATCCTATTTGACCACCGGAAACCCTGAGGCTTGACGGCAGGGACACACTTTCGTTAGGCTACCTATTATTGACCTCTTATTGACCTCTTTTTTCTGAGTCCCTGAAGAACGATAAGAGCATCCGAAAGTTGTGCGAAGGCTTTTTCTCGGATAGTGTGTGTTGGAATCGGGAGAAATTCGCTTTATCCTGTTGGTTATGCAGTTCCTGTTCGGACAACACCTTGGTTAGGGAGGCTCCCTCTTGAAATCCAAAGTCCTGTTCTGGGCCGGGGGAATCGTCTACGCTCTCCTGCTGGCCGTTCTATACTACTCCGCATTCTCCTACCTCGTGGCCGGGTGGGACGAAGATTACAGTTACGCCTATCTGATTCCTCTGGTAATTCTTTATCTCTTGTGGGAAAAACGTAAACCTCTTGTTGAGAACCCTTCGAATCCCTCTTGGATCGGCGTTCTGCCTTTTCTGTTGGGTATCTTCTTGTTCTGGCTGGGGGAATTGGGAGGAGAGTATCTGACACTCTACTTTTCGTTCTGGTTTGTGCTGGCGGGGATTTTGTGGATGCATTTCGGCACGGCCAAGATCAAGATCATGGCGTTCCCTTTAATCCTGATTCTTACCACATTCCGCTTACCCGCCTTCCTCCACAATAAACTTACCGTTCAATTGCAACTCCTGGCGTCCAAGATAGGTGTGGCTCTCATTCAACTGGCGGGCCTGTCCGTATACAGGGAAGGGAATGTCATCGATATGGGATTTACGCAACTCCAGGTGGTGGAAGCCTGCAGCGGGCTCCGTTACCTGTTTCCGCTCATTGTTCTGGGTTTGCTGTTGGCCTACTTTTTCCGTGGGGCTTTCTGGAAACGAGCCGTACTGGTTATCTCCACGGTGCCGCTGGCGATTTTCAGCAACAGTATGCGAATCGCTCTGACGGGAATCCTGGCCGAACTGTGGAGCCCCGAAGCGGCGGAAGGATTTTTCCACGGATTTTCCGGATGGTTCGTATTTATGTTTTCCTTGGGTGTACTTCTGATCGAAATGTGGATTTTGAGCAAAATCGCCCCCCGACCGACTGTCGATGAAGAGGCATCCAAGCCAGGCCCGATTCGCACGTCATCCATGACCGCCGGGAAAACGGCTTCCGGGACGTCTTTGAATGCAGGGCTTCTTTGCGCGGGAGTATTGGTTCTAGGCGCCACCCTGCTCTTCGCCCGATCCGTGGACTTTCGTGAACAAATCCCTCCCTTGAAAGACTTCCGCCGGTTTCCCACCGCCGTCGGCGAATGGAAGGGAACTCGCCTGACCATGGAACCCGAAGTCCTTGCCGAGCTGGATTTAAGCGAATACGCGTTCATAGAATACTTTGATCCCGAAGGCCGCTCCGTCAACCTCTATGTGGCGTATTATGAAAGCCAGAGAAAAGGGGAATCCATCCATTCGCCCGAGACGTGCCTGCCGGGCAGCGGCTGGCTCTTCGACGAAGCGGGGAGTGTCACCTTGGATCCACCCGGGCCGGCCGGCCGTCCCCTCACGGTCAATCGGGCATTTATGCAGAAACTGGATCGCAAACAGCTTAGCTATTATTGGTTTCCGCAGCGAGGACGAAATCTCACGAACGCCTACCAGCTGAAATGGTATGTCTTCTGGGACGCCCTGACCATGCAGCGCACGGACGGAGCCCTGGTGCGACTGATCACGCCGGTTTACCCGGCGGAATCCGTGGAAACGGCGGACGAGCGGTTGAGCCGGTTCACCTGGCTCGTGGCGCCTTTGCTGGAAACGTATCTACCCGGACGAGAACGCGAATAGCATGTTCGCCCTTTTCGCTCTCATCCTGGCCTTCTACATAACGGTCATCCTGGTGCCCCTGACCAACAGGCTGGCGCCTGTCTTCGGCGCGCTGGACCAACCGGACGGGCAGAGAAAAATCCATCGGGTCCCCACGCCCAGAACCGGTGGAATCGCCTTGGCCGGAGGCATCTTGGTTCCGGTCTGGCTCTGGGTCCCTTTGACCCTACCGTTCAAAGCGTTTTTCACGGGCGCAGCCATCATTTTCATCGTGGGCTTGCTGGACGATCTCTTTCAATTGGATTACAAGAAGAAGTTCCTGGGCCAGTTTCTCGCCGTGACAGCCGTCATGATCATCGGAAAATTCTATGTCTCCGACCTGGGCATGTGGTTTGGGTACGAAATTCCCCTGCCGCCGTGGATCGGTATTCCACTAACGATCCTGTTCCTGCTGGGCATCACCAATGCCATCAATCTTGCGGACGGACTCGACGGGTTGGCGGGAGGGCTGTGCATTTTCATTTTCGGATGTATTGGGCTTCTGGCCTACGTGCAGAATGAAATGGCGATCGTCGTCTGCTGCCTGATCATTGTGGGCGCGCTTCTGGGTTTTCTTCGCTACAACACCTTTCCGGCAACCGTGTTCATGGGGGACACCGGGTCCCAATTGCTCGGTTTTTCGGCGGGAGTGCTCTCCCTGTACCTTACACAAGCCGAGAATTCCGCCCTTGCGCGTACCTTGCCCCTTCTGATCATTGGTTTTCCCCTGCTGGATATGGTGTCCGTAATGGCTGAACGCATGGTGGAAGGCATTTCCCCTTTCCTCCCGGACAACCGGCATTTTCATCATCGGCTGCTGAAAATGGGCGCCTCGCACATAGCTTCGGTGGTGTATATCTATATCCTGCAGGGCGGCATGCTGTTTTTGGCGCTGTATCTGAGGTATTATCCGGAAGAGTGGATATGCCTTGCTTTTCTGCTCATCGCCGTACCGATCCTGTTGGCGCCCTGGATCAGTTTTCGGTTCGGATGGAAAATCGGTCGTGTATCGAGTTGGGGCGAAGGCTGGGCCGATGTCCTCGGCCGGAACACATTCGAACGTGTGCAACGGGGGTGTCTGGGAGCACTCAGCTTCCTTCTGTCCGTCGGCCTTGTCTGGTTGGCGCTGTCCTCCGTCCCCCGGTTTCAGAGCCTGTGGGAACCGCTTTTGTTCTGGATGGTAGCCCTGGCCGCAATTGCAAGTTACTGGATCCGACGATCATTGTTTCCGAATATGGTTCGTTTTTCGCTTTATTTACTGGGATTTTATCTGTTGTTTTCCACTCAAGGAGAACGCCTCGCTTTTCTGCCCGTCCCCATCCACATCTACAACTACATATTTTGGGGGGGCATGGCGCTCATTCTGGCCGTATACTTGCTGGTCACCCGTTTCAAGGATCTGGGTGTCAGCACCTTGGACTACCTGTTATTACTTCTTGTTGCGCTTATACCTTTTCTGCCTATGGAACAGATCCGTGAATTTCATCCCGGCACCATTGCCGGTGGTATGATCGTGCTCCTTTGGACCACGGAAGTCATCCTGAGAAACGGCAGAAAATACTGGAATCTAATTACGGTATCCGCGTTGGTCGGTTTTATTGTTGTAGGTATCAAGGGCATCTCCGGATAGGATTCCATAACGATCATTTGGATTCCAGGATCTACTATGGACGAAGTGGGCTTAGCGTATCACACATCTTATCATTTGATATTTCGTTTGCTTTTTGCTTTGCTAAGGATTAAGATTACTTAACCATAATCGAGAAGGGGGTAACAGCATGAAAGCCATATTGAGCACGGCCCTCGTAACGGTAGTGGTATTTCTGATGGCCACGGGGCCGGCATGGTGTCAGCAAGAGGAATCGTCCAATGACTACCTGATTCATCCCATGGATGTACTCGAGGTGTCGATTTACGGTGAAGAAGACCTGGTACGAAAACTCGTCGTTCGTCCGGACGGTAAAATCTCCTTTCCATTGATCGGAGACATACAGGTGGCAGGTCGTTCGACCAAACAAACGAAGGAAGTCATTGATAAACAAGTCAGCGCCTTTATCCCTCAGGCCAGTTCCACCGTAATTGTTGAGCAACTCGGCAGTCTCATCTTTTTTGTGCTCGGCCAGGTGGCTAATCCCGGTGTCTTCAACGTGTCTTCTCATTTGACCGTGGTGCAGGCCTTGTCCCTCGCCGGCGGTTTGACCACCTTTGCGGACCATGGCAAAATCCTCATCATACGGGGTCATGGGCAAGACACTCGTAAGATCCCCTTTGACTACAGCGACGTTCGCAAGGGGAAAAACCTGGAACAGAATATCCTGTTGGAGAGAGGAGACGTTGTTCTGGTACCATGACCTCTACTGGAACGGAGGTGGAATCAGTGAAGGCGAAATCTCTGGATGGCGCGGTTTGGCTTCGTCGAATTCATTGGGCTATAGGTTTTATCATGGTCATGGTCTTTTCTTCGACCTTTTCGACGGCCGCCGATTGGTATATAACTCCTCGTTTCGAACTCGATGAAAATTACGATAGCAACATTCTGCTCGCCAGGGACGATAAGAAGGACGATTTCATTACCTATGTCCGGCCCAAAGTGGAAGCCGTTTATCGCACCGAACGGTTTCTGTCCGCTCTCAATTCATACGCCGAGTATCAGAAATACATCAACGAAAGCGATTTCGACACCCTCCACCACGATCACAGACTGTCTTTGGCCTATGCGCTTCTCCAGCGGTTAAAGCTTCGGGCCGGGGGTTCTTTCAGAAAAGATACTACGCTGGATACGGAACTGTCGGAGGAGGGGCGTCGGTTTCGTCGGGAGGATCGGTATCGGTTCGGCGGCACCGCCGGTTTGGACTATGTGTTTTCTCCTGTGTTTTTGTGCGCCCTCGATGCGGGCCGCAACTATACACGATATCCGGATGATCCTGTGGGCACGGCTGACTTCTGGAGTGACTTCGCGACTCTGGTTCCCCAGTATATACTCAGCCCCAAGACCAGCATTTTTGTCAGTCTCGGATATTACAAGAGCAAATACGACAACCTGGAGTCCGATTTTTCGGTTCTGGTGGATCGTAGCATCGAGACGTTCAATATAATGCCCTACGTTACCTATCGATTCACAGAGGACTTCAACGCCAAGTTGGGAGTGGGATACCGGTACACCCAATCGGAAGGCACATTGGTCTCCAAGATCCCGTTCATTCCCGATGAGAATCGGGATAGCGATTCCTCCGGTTTCATAGGAAACCTGGTTTTCCACAAAGACTGGCAACAGGCAATGATGGAACTGGATCTGAGCCGGGACCAGTATTCTTCGCTCGAAGGCGAGAGCCTCGAAAGAGACCGTGTGACTCTTCGGGGCAGTTACGATTGGTCTGAGCGATTTCGGACCCATGCGAGTCTGGATGTCGTCCGCGCCACGGGCGACAGCGGTGGGGATGATAGCAGATACATCTATGTGACGCCATCCATGGATTTCCGCTGGACTCGGGAAGTCACTCTGAGAGGATTCTTCAACTATACGTACTACGATGAAACAGACAGCACCGACCGCTATCAGGCCGGTCTGAAACTGATTGTTGCATGGGAGCGCCTGTTCAGCGGGCACTGATTTAAATCCAAAACATACCGGAAAACAAAATGGAGAATGCTAAAGGATTCAGCGATTACGTTGCTGTTTTTCGAAGACGGATTCACTGGATTGTCTGGCCGTTCCTGCTGGTGATTCTGATTGGATCGGCCGTAGCCACGTTTTTGCCGAATATATACCAATCCGAGGCCATCATTCTTATCGAAGGTCAGCAGATCACGGAGGCGTTGGTGCCCACAACGGTCACTACGTACGCGGACCAGCGGATCCAGGCCATCGCTCAGCAGGTGATGAGCCGTTCGAAAATATTGGACCTCGTCAGGAAGTTCGACCTGTATTCGGGCGAGCGGGAAAAGATCCCGACCGACGCGTTGGTGGATAAGGTAAAGGAATCGATCTCCATTACTCCCATCAGCGCGGAAATCAAGACCGCTCGGACCAATGCGCCTTCGGACTTGACCATTGCCTTCAGCCTGGCTTTTGAAGGAGAAAATCCCCGGACGGTCCAGCGAGTGACCAGCGAACTGGCTTCTTTCTTTTTATCCAGCAATATCGAAGCCAGGAAGGACAGCGCCAAGGGCACGGCCGGGTTTCTGGAAAAACAGGTGGAAGCGACCAGAGCCGAAGTCAATAAGCTGGAGGAGGATATCTCCCAATTCAAAGAGAAGCACCTGGAAGAGCTTCCGGAATTCATGACATTGAACGTACAGAACCTCGAAAGCATAAACAACGGCATCAACAACGTTACGCGTGAAATAGTCTCCCTGGAAGAACAAATGGTGAACTTGAGAAACCAGTTGGCTTCCCTGGATCCCTATATGGGATCCACCTCCCGCGTGCTCACGGACAACGAGCAGCTTCAGCAACTAGAACTCAGGCGGGCCGAACTGAGATCCAGATACAGTAGCAAACATCCCGCCCTCCAGGCCCTCGAGAACGAAATCGAAATATTGAAGGCCACCACCGAGAAATATCAGGATCTGACCTGGAAGAAGGAGCGGCTTCAGCAATTGGAGCATGAATTGGCTCAATTGAAGGCCAAATACAGTGACAAGCATCCAGCCGTTATGAAGACATCGGCGGAATTGGATTCACTGCAGCAAGAAATTGCAGCGGCTGAAAAACGTTCTTCTGCAAGAACAGGTACGTCCGAGCCGGCGCCGAAGGAAGCCACCAATCCCGCGTATGTCTCCCTGAAATCCGAAGTCGAAAGAGCTCAAATTCGGTTGAAATTCTTACAGAAGGAAAAAGAACGGCTTTTTGCGGAACGGGAACAGACCCAAAAAAAGCTTCGAACCATGCCGAATGTAGAAAAGCGGTACCGGGAACTCTCGACGGATTATGAAACCCAAAGGACTCGTTTGTCCCAGCTGCAACAGAAGTATCAGGTAGCCAAAATCGCGGAGGGAATGGAAGAAGGACAGCTCGCGGAAAAATTTACCATGATCGAGCCGCCGCATCTGCCGGAAGCGCCCTACAAACCGAATCGGCCGGCCATCATACTTATCAGTCTGGTGCTCGGTTCAGGCTTCGGGATAGGCCTGGGTTCTCTCAAGGAGTTCGGCGATCACTCCATCAGGACGCCCGAGGAAGTGGAACGCATTACGGGAACGACCGTCCTTACCATCATACCCAATATTTTATCACCGGGCGACCGGAGAAAAACGCGTCTGAAGGCCGTTTCAGCGTTGATCATCATTTTAGGTGTTCCCGCACTCGGTTTGGTGGCGATCCATTTCATGTATATGGATCTGTATGTTTTTTATTACAAAGTGCTTGGATTCCTTTCAGAGCGCTATTTTCTCTCCTTCTAGCGGGGCATCCACGTGAGCCATCTCAAGAAAGCCTTGGAGAAAGCCGGAAAAGACGGTTCGCTTCTGCTGCGCGAGCCCCGTAGGGAAGCGTGGGAGGCTGCGGAAATCGTCGCCCCTCAAGAGACTTCCGCGGAAAGTCCTCCGTCGGTACGGCATATACCCGACGCAGGGGACGTCCGCGGTTCGCAACCGAACTATGTTCAAACCAGAAGCGTCGAAACCGATCGGGAACACCTCGTCGGCAATCGGGTGTTTTCCATTCTACCCAAAAATCGGATCGCGGATCAGTATAAATTGTTGAGGACGATGCTGTTGAACCGGACGCGTCCTTTTGGACATAACACGATTGCGCTGACCAGCTTCAAAGAAACGGAAGGCAAGAGCCTAACGGCGGTGAACCTCTCGATTACTATGGCCCGAGAGTCCAGGCAAACGGTCCTCTTGGTGGACGCAGACCTTCGCAAGCCGAGTGTTCACGAGATCATGGGTATTCCCGGAAACCCCGGACTGAAAGACTACCTGTTGCACCATAAACCTCTGGAACAATTGCTGGTGCATCCGGACATCGAGACGCTTACCGTCCTCCCGGCAGGGGGACGTCTGGATAATTCCACCGAACTTGTGGGATCCGTCCGTATGGAGGCACTGGTGCGCGAAATCAAGCACCGGTATCCGGACCGCTACGTGATTTTCGATTGCCCTGCCCTGAACAATTGCCCTGACGCCTTAGTGCTTTCTTCGTACATCGACGGCATGGTGCTCGTAGCACGCGCCGACTACACCACCGGTGACGAACTGGCAAAATGCATGGGCATGCTTAAAGGCAGAAATATCATCGGCGTGGTTTTGAACGGCGGCGAGGTTCGCAAAGAATGGGCCTATTAGATCGCCAAACAGGTTCCGGATGGCGCCGCCGATTGGAAATGGAATAACTCCATGTACTTATCATTTTATGGACTTCAAACCAAGCCATTCGAGCTACTGCCGGATCCTCGGTTCCTCTATGTGAGCAGGGGCCACGATCTGGCTTTGACCCACCTCGAATATGGTATTCTGGAAAACAAAGCTCTGATCGCTCTTACCGGTGATGTCGGCACGGGCAAGACCACGTTATTCAACTATCTGCTGAAGAAACTCAAAACCGATTTCAGCTCCGCCGTCATCGTTAATCCTCATGTCGACCCCACCGAATTCCTCGCGGTGGTGTTGCGACAATTCGGTGAGAATGCGGATGACCATAGAAAATCGTTACTATTTGACAACATACACCGTTTCCTGCTGGATCAACTGAATCACGGGCGGCGCTCCGTCCTTCTCATCGACGAGGCGCAGAATTTGCCCCTGGATACGCTGGAAGAGGTTCGGATGCTGTCCAACCTCCACACAGAAGACCGCCACCTGATCCAGATCGTTCTGGCCGGACAACCCCAACTTCAGCGACGGTTGAAGGATCCGGAACTGGCCCAATTGACGCAAAGAATCTCTGTGTACTACCATTTGTATCCCCTGGAAGAATCGGATGTGAACCGCTACATAAACCATCGATTGAGTGTTGCCGGATATTACCGGAAAGAGCCCCTGTTCACCCCGGACGCCGTACGACGTATCTATCAGTACACCAATGGGGTACCACGCCTGATCAACATCATTTGCGACACTGCACTGATGTACGGTTACGCCGACGAAGCGGCCGACGTGGATCTGGCTCTGATAGAAAAAGTGATCCGTGATCGAGGTATCCACATCCCGGGAGCGGTGGTATCATCGACTATCGGGAACGAATCTCTTGCACCACCCTCGGAAGAAACTGCCGTTTCCTCTTCTCCGGTTTCTCATAGACAAATGGATTCCACTGCAGCACCGGCAAAACCTGAGCCGACTCCTGCTTCACCCCCTGGACCGGTTGCCTCCGTGGGCACTCCTCCCGGAAAAGCCGCTGTCGAGTTTGCATCTCCCGATACCGCTGTTTCCGAACCTCAGTACTCCCAGACCAGGAATGTTTCCCTGAACCGCAAACACCTCATCGAAAGGCGGGTCTTCTCCATTCTCTCGAAAAATCGGGTGGCGGATCAGTACAAGCTGTTGAGGACCGTCATTCTGAACAAAACTCGTTCCTTTGGGTACAACACCATCCTTGTCACCAGCTTTAGAGAAAAAGAGGGAAAGAGTCTGACGTCGATCAATCTTTCCATTACCTTGGCGACAGAATCCCGACAAACCGTTTTATTGGTGGACATGGACTTACGCCGGCCGTCGATTCACAAAATTCTGGGTATCAAAGAAGGACCCAGCCTGAAAGATTACTATCTCAACAACACACCCTTAAAAGATATTCTCGTTCATCCGGATATCGAAGCTCTGACGGTGCTGCCCGCTGCAGGACGAATGGACAACTCGACAGAGATCATCGGCTCCTATCGAACCGAAGAACTTGTGCGGGAAATCAAGAGTCGATATCCTGACCGATACATCATCTTCGATACCCCGGCCTTAAACAATTGTCCTGATGCGCTCGTTCTCGCCTCCTACGTAGATGCGGTCGTGGTAGTGGCCCGGGCCAATTTCACTTCCGGGGAAGATCTCTCAAGTTGCATGGGATTACTGAAAGACCGGAACGTGATTGGAGTTGTACTGAAC
>Ga0068714_10005970_pt1 | contig 12644 bp, 11 predicted proteins | sample MTBNYHSulfiMetaG_FD_62988 | JGI IMG/M metagenome (GOLD analysis project Ga0068714, IMG submission 62988) | Enrichment culture microbial communities from rom New York Harbor, USA that are MTBE-degrading - MTBE-NYH (New York Harbor Sulfidogenic)... | ecosystem: Environmental > Aquatic > Marine >... | reverse complement strand
GCGCTCCTGCCGATCCGGGGTGACATCCCCCGCTGCTGCGAGGGCCACGTGCTGGAGGTGCCTCACGTGTCCTTCGGCGAGGTCGCGGGGTTGGGCCTGGGGGCGGTGCTCTCGGGCGGCCGCCGCCGGCGTTTCAACGCCCCGTTTTCGGCCCGCGTGGCCGCGGAGGCGGAGTTCCGGCGGGCGACGACCGGTTCCTTCGGGAGCCGGGCGCTCGAGCATCTCGAGGAGGCTGACGCGAGGCGGAGCGCAGCCCTGGCGGCTCACCCCTTCCCGGCGGAGTGCGCCGGGTGCCCGATGAGGTTGGGGTGGTGAGCTGGCCCGCCGCTCGCTGTGGTTGCTGCGGTCTCGCGACCCTCGCGGCGTCCGTCGTTCCAGGTCCAGGCGGCATTGGACGTGATCGTCGCCCCGGGGGGCGGGGTCTTTCACAGACGAGTCACGTTTCGAGGGACCGAGCGCGCGTCCTGGACCTGGACCTGGACCACCGTCGAGTCGCACGCTTGACGACCAGGACCACGTCCACGCCGAAGTCCAGGTCCACGACCAAGTCCAGGTTGGGGCGATGGTTGCTGAGCGATCCGCACCCCTCGACCGGGGGGGGGGATCCCGCTACGATACGCGGGAGGCGCTCGCCCGTGGGCGGGCGCGGCCTACGACGCCGGAGGTGGATGTGATCCCCGCCCTGCTCCTCGCGGTGCTGCTCGCACAGGTGGCCGTCCCAACCCCGTGCGACCCCCTCTGCGAGCGTGCCGCCGCCGAGCGGCTGTTGGGGGAGGGGGATCTCCGGGCCGCGATCCAGGGCCTGCGCGCGGCGGTGAAACGGTACCCCGACGAGCCCGCCCTGAGGTTGCTGCTGGCCCGCGCGTACCTCCTCGACGGCAACCTGTTCTGGGCCGAGCGGACCCTCACCGACGCGGTCGCCCGCTGGCCCGAGGACTTCGCCGCGCGGAGCTGGCTGGCGTTGGTGCACCTGCGGCAGGGGGACCCCGACCTGGCCCGTGACGACCTCGCCGCACGGCCCGCCGCCTCGGCCGAGGGTCCCGACGCCCACCGGCTGCACCTTCTCGAGACCTTCCGTGCCCGGCTTGCCGGGGAGACCGAGAACGCTGTCGCCGCCCTGGGAAAGGTGCCCCGGCGTGGGCCGCTCTACCCCGAGGACCGGTCGGCGTGGCTCACCCTGAGCCGGGGGGTGGACCCGGCGTGGGTCGACCCGTTGAGCGGCACCCTCGACCTCGAGGTGGGGCACACCTCCAACGCGCTGGCCGGGTCGCCGACCGACCCGGCGGCGCAGGGCGCGGCGAGCGCCCTGGCCGACGTCGAGCTGCGGCTCCGAGTCGTCCCCCCCGGCCGGGGGTCGTGGCGGCCGGTGGTGGACCTGGAGCTCCTGGGCCACGGCCTGGAGGAGGAGGCGTACCGCGACCTGAGCACTCTCGAGGGTGCGGTCCGGCTCGGCGGCGTGCGAGCGGGGGACCGTCGCCGGCTCTGGGTCGGCTACCGTGCCGAGTCGCTGCTCATCAACCAGGAGGACGAGAGGTTCTCCGAGGCGCACCGGGGTGAGGTGGAGCTGGAGACCGGGTCGGGCCTCCTCGTCTTCGCGGGCGGTGGCCACCGGAGCTACCGCGACGACCTCCGGACACGTTGGGAGCTTGACGCTGGGGTCGGCGGTTCGAAGTGGAGTCTCGGCCCCGTGCCCCTGGTGGTCGGGGCGACCCTGCGCCTCGCCGACGCCCGCTCTCCGGCCTATGACCAGGTCGGCGCCTCCCTCGCCGCGGCGGGACGGCTGCCCTTCGGCCGCGGGTGGGCGTTGCGGGGGGCGGCGATCCTGTCGTGGGACGACTACCCCAGCTCCGGGGGAGCCGAGGGGATGGCGGTGTTCGGCAGCGACGAGCGCCGCCAGGACCTGCTGGGCCGGCTCACGGTGGGCCTGCTCGCCCCGAGCTGGCGCGGGCTGCGGCCCGGAGTCGAGGGGCAGGTGGCGCGGCGCGACTCGACGCTGAGCGACCTGCCGTCCGGCGGCTACGAGTACACCGAGTGGCGGGTGCTGGTGTCGGTGCGGTGGAGCTTCGCGTCCGACCCGTGGGCCCCGGAGACGGTGGAGGCGCCGGGCCACGTTCCCCTGGACTGGGGGCTCGAGCCGGGGGGAGGAGCCGAGGCGGAGCGGATCATGGAGTTGCTGCGGCAGGACGAGGACCTGCGCCGCGCCTCGAGCTGCAGCCCCGGGCGGGCGCGGTGAGAATGGGCCGGGCGGTGGTCGAAGCGGTCGTGGTCGCGGCGGTTGCCGGAGGCCTCGCGCTGCTCGTCAACGGGGTGAGGCCCGACGGTCTCCCCCTCGTGGCCGCCGACCCGTACGAGACCCTGGTACCGTGCCCGGAGCCGGGCGGCCCGGTGGAGGGGGTGGCGGCCGACGACCCGGTGCTCGACGACCCCCGCACCTTCCTGCTCGACGCCCGCACCCCCGACGAGTTCGCCGCCTGGCATTGTCCCGGGGCGGTCAACGTGCCGTACGACTGGCTCGACCCGCTACCGGAGGCGACCCTCGAGGAGCTGGCTCGAAGTGTCGCGGCCAGCCGCGCCCGGACCGTGGTCGTGTACGGTGACGGCGGCCGGCCCGACAGCGGCGAGCACCTGGGGCGGGAGATCTCGGGTCGGGGTATCCACAACGTTCACTTCGTGGTCGGTGGAGCGGGCGCGCTCCAGGGGGGCGCCCGGTGAGCGCCTCCCGGGTCGCGGCCTGGCTGGCGGTGCCGGCGCGATGGTACCTGGGGTGGCTGTTCGTCTCCGCCTGCGTGCACAAGATCGCCGAGCCGGCGTCCTTCGCGCTCGACATCGCCACCTACGACATCCTGCCGCTCGGGCTGGTCAACCTGACGGCGATCACCCTGCCGTGGGTGGAGCTCGCCGCCGGGGTCATGCTGCTGACCGGAGCCCGGGTCCGTCCGGCAGCGGTCCTGGTCAGCGGCATGATGGCGGTCTTCCTCGGGGCCCTGTTGGTGGCGCTCGCGCGGGGCCTCGACATGTCGTGCGGGTGCTTCGCGTCCCAGGGCGCGTCCGAGGACCCGATCTCCTGGCTGACCGTGGTGCGAGACTCCGTCTGGATGGGGCTGTCGGGCTTCGTCTTCGGCTGCGACCGGGGTCTGGCCGGGGTCGACGCGTGGTTGGAGCGGAGGGGTTGGCATGCGTGAGACAGTGATCGCGCTGGTGGCGGTGCTGGCCGTCGCGGCGGGGGTGGCGGCGCAGACCCCGGTCTGCGACCAGCTCGAGGATCGTTGCCGGGAAACTGCGCGCGCGCTGCTGGAGAGCGAGTACCTCTACGAGTGCTGCGACGACACCATTGCCCGCTGCCTCGAGGCGCGCCCCACCTGCGCCCTGGCGGTGCGGCTGGCGGACAACGTGTGCAGGCGCGTGGCCGAGGGGCAGGACGAGGCGCGGATCCGGCGGGGGCTGTCGCGCCGGGCGCGGAGCATGGTGGGTGGTGGGACGCCGGCGGAGGTCGACCTGACCGGGGCGCCGGCAGTCGGCTCGCCTGAAGCGCCAGTGGAGGTCCTGGTCTACGCCTGCGCCCGCTGCCCCTACTGCAGCCGGCTGGTGCCGGCCCTCTACGACGAGGTCGTTTCGGGGTCGCTCAGAGGGCGGGCCAGGATGACGTTCCGGACGTTCCCGATCCGCGGCCACGAGGGCTCCACCGAGGCCGGGCTCGCCTTCGTCGCCGCGGCTCGGGGCGGGCGGTTCTGGGAGTTCCTGCTCCACGCGTACCGGCACTTCGACGAGTTCGAGCCGGGGCACCAGCCGGAGTGGGCGGCGACGGTGGGGCTCGACCCCGTCGCCTTCGCCGCCGCGCTCGAGGACCCGGCGCTCCGCGAGGAGCTGGTGGCGAGCAAGAAGGAGGGGCTGGCGAACGGGGTCGAGGAGACCCCGACGCTGTTCCTGAACCGACGCCGGTGGGTCGGCGACCTGGAGATCGCCGAGGTGGTCGACGCCATCGGCGAGGAGGCGGACAAGGTGGGGGGGCGGACATGGGCCGAGTGACGAGGGCGTGGTGTGGCGCGCTGCTGCTGGTCGCCGCCGCGGCGACGGGCGAAGACCGTCTGGCGGTACTGGAGTTCTTCGGCCGGCCCGCCGGGCAGTTCTGCCAGGAGGCGGCGCCCGCCGTGATCCAGCTGCAGGGGGAGATGGAGGGGCGGGCGCTGCTGCTGGAGTACGATTACGACGACTTCCGCAGCGGCCGCGTGGACCGGTGGTGGGACGCCTACCCCGGGGGCGGCACCGTCTATCTGCCGCTGGTCATGGTGGGAAGCGGTTTCCGCATCAGCATGGGGCCGGTCGACCACTACTTCACCTACCGGTCGATGCTGGAGGCCGAGCTGATGCGGCCGCCGGCGGCCGAGGTCGAGGCGTACTCGCGCCGGATGGGGCAGGTCGTGCGGGTCTACGTCCGGGTCGAAAACACCGGCGGGGCGACCATCCGACCCGAAGACGACGCATCCGTCTGGGTGGTGCTCTGGGAGGACGCGCGGCGGGGTTTGACCGACACCTGGGTCCAGGCGACCGCGGTGGGCTCGCTCACCGCACCGCTCGAGCCGGGCGCCGAGGTGACCATGACTCTGGATGTCACGCCAATCTCGGCGGTGGACTGGGGACTGGTTCGCTCCCTGGCCCTGGTCGAGCACCGGCCGGAGGGGGGGACGTACGACATGCTGCAGGCTGCGGTCACCGTGCCTGCCACGCTCGGGGTCACCCCCGACGAGCTCACCCTGACCGCGTCGAACCCCAGCGCCGAGGTGCGGCTCGAGGGGCCGCACGTGCTGACCTGGTCCGTGGCGGTGGGAGTGCCCTGGCTCGAGGTCCGGCCGACGGCCGGCAGCTTGCCCGCAACGGTGACCGTGAACCTGCTCGCCGATGCGGTGCCGCCCGGGCCGCAGGAGGGGTTACTGACGTTCGACGCCAGGGGCGACGGCATGTCGTGGGCGGCCAGCGTCACGGTGAGCGCGGAGGGGCCGGCCGACCCGTACGCCCCGCGGCGGGTGCGGGGCCGGTTCGGGTCGCCCGGGGGGGAAGTCGTACGGCCGTGAGGATCACGACGCTGGTCGAGAACACTCGCCCCCCGCGGGAGCGGGGGTTGGTGGCCGAGTTCGGGCTCTCCCTGCTCCTCGAGCGGGGGGCCGACCGGATCCTGTTCGACACCGGCGCCTCCGGCGTCTTCGCCGACAACGCCGCCCGTCTGGGCATTCGCCTGGAGGAGGTGGACGTGGCGGTGCTCTCGCACCACCACTTCGACCACGGTGGTGGCCTCGGGCGCTTCCTCGAGGTCAACTCGCGGGCAAAGGTCTACCTGAGGTCATGGCCGCAGGGGGAGCACTGGTTCCGGGCGTTCGGGGTGGTGAAGCGCCGGATCGGTCTCGACCCGGCGGTGCTCGAGCGCCACCGCGATCGCTTCGTGCCGCTGACGGACCGCGTCGAGATCCGGCCCGGGGTCCACCTCCTCACCGACCTCGACCAGGGTCTTCCGCGACCGCAGGGTAACCGGTACCTGTGGGTGGAGCGGGCGGGCACGTTGGAGCGGGACCCCTTCGACCACGAGCTGCTCATGGTGGTCGAGGGTGACACCGGGCTGGTGGTCCTCTCCGGCTGCTCCCACAACGGCATCCTCAACATGGTGAAGGCCGCGGTGCGGCACTTTCCCGGTGTGCCCGTCGCCGCCGTGGTGGGCGGGTTCCACCTGATCGGCATTCCGGGGACCATGGCGGCACGCCGGAGCGAGGTGGAGGCGATGGGGAAGGAGATGCTCCGCTTCGAGCCGTACGTCGTCTACACGGGCCACTGTACCGGCAGCAGGGGCTACCGGATCCTCGAGGAGGTCATGGGCGACGTTCTGCAGCCGCTGACCACCGGTCGGGTGGTGGAGTGCTGACCCCTGACGTCTCGGAGGTCTCACCAGCGTCACATGGGATTCGGGGTGGGGTGGCGGGGTTGGCGCCACTCACCTGTCCGGCCCGCGGTGCGAGTGGTCATGGCACGCGGGCAGGGAGGGTGGGCCCTGACCCCGAATCCCGTACCCCGAACCCCGATTGCGAGCGAAGCGAGCTAAGCTTTCGCCAGCGGCAGGGTCTGGACGATCGCCTGCAGCTTCTGCATGGTGTCCAGGTAGCGCTTGAAGTAAGTCTGGGAGATCAGGCGCTGCATGGGATAGCCGACGCTGTGGTCGTCGTCCATCAGTCGCTGCAGGGTGGCGGACCTGAGCTTCAGGAGGGTGGTGTTCTGGGTGCACGTGGCGGACAGGGAGTACTCCCCGAGCTGGAAGCAGACGCAGGACCCGAAGAGGGCGCCCGGGAGGACCTGCTCGAGCTCCAGGCTGACCCCGTCCGCGCGGGGCAGACGCAGGGAGACCTGCCCCTCGAGGACGGCGAACAGGTGCAGCGCCGGTTCCCCCTTGGCGTAGACCTGCGCGCCGGCGGGCATGCAGATCACCTCGGCGTCGTCGCTGATGGCCTTGACCTGCTCCGGGCGGAGAAAGCTGAAGACCTCGTGGCTGGACAAACTCTCGGTTCCCATCTGGCACCTCCCTTCGAACGGCTGGGCGGCCCGAGGGACAGGCAGCCCACCGTTGTGTCCGTGATCTCCTGCCGTGGCTACGAGCAGATCGCGTGCCAGGAGCAACCTCCGCCCCTGCGAGCCCGCTGCGTGGAGGTGTCGCTCGACTGCGACCGTGCCGTGGTGTGGAGTTGCGCCCCCGCGACTGCGATCGGGCGGAGCGGACCGGGGGCGAGCGATCCTGGGACAGGTGAGGCACGCATTGCGCGAGGTGGTATGGGGATTGCTGGGCGCTGAGATCGGGAGCGGGTATGGGTAGAGCACGAGGGAGGAACGATGGGGCATGACCTGAAGGAGTGCGGGCGTAACACGAGGACCATCCACGCCGGGGCGGAGCGGGACCGGGAAACGCGGGCGGTGGCGCCGCCGATCTACCAGACCTCCACGTTCGCATTCGAAAGCTGCGATCAGGGGGCGGCGCTGTTCGCCGGCGAAGAACGAGGGTTCATCTACACCCGGATGGGCAACCCCACCATCGCCCGGCTGGAGGAGGCGGTGGCGACCCTGGAGGGGGGCGCTGCCGGGCTGGCGACCGGCTCCGGCATGGCGGCCCTGTGCACCATCCTGTTCGCGCTCATGAAGCAGGGGGACCACCTGGTCGGGTCGAGCTCGGTCTACGGTCCGTCGCGGGTGGTGGTGGAGCGGGACTGGAGCCGCTTCGGCGTGACCTCCACCTTCGTCGAGACCGCGGACCTCGACGCGGTGAAGGGGGCGATCCGGCCCGAGACGCGAATGGTGTTCGTGGAGACCCCGGCCAATCCGACCCTCGCGGTGACCGACCTCGCGGCGGTGGCGGAGCTCGCGCACCGCGCCGGGGCACTGCTGGTGGTGGACAACACGTTCGCGAGCCCGGTCCTGCAGCGGCCGCTCGAGCACGGAGCGGACGTGGTGATGCACTCGATGACCAAGTTCATCAACGGTCACTCGGACGTGGTGGCGGGGATGATCGTGCCGGCCACGGAGGCGATCCGCACGAGGATCAAGCCGGCGCACGCCTACCTCGGGGCGTGCATGGACCCTCACCAGGCATGGTTGGCGCTGCGGGGATTGAGGACCCTGTCCCTGCGGGTGCTGGCGGCGCAGGCCGGGGCCGAGCGGATCGCCCTCTGGCTCGAGCAGCACCCCAAGGTGGAGTGGGTGCGGTACCCGGGGCTTGCCTCCCACCCCCAGCACGAGCTGGCGGCGCGGCAGATGGAAGGGCCGGGGTCGCTGATCTCGTTCGAGGTGAAGGGGGGCCACGACGCGGGGGTGCGCCTGCTCGACGGGGTCGAGCTGATGACCCTGGCGGTTTCCCTGGGGGGAGTCGAGAGCCTGATCCAGCACCCGGCGAGCATGACCCACGCCACCATGCCGCGAGCCGAGCGGCTTGACGCGGGAATCAGCGACGGCCTGGTCCGGCTCTCGGTCGGCTGCGAGGATGTCGAGGACCTCATCGCGGACCTGGAGCAGGCATTCTCAAGGGTGTGAGGGATACAGCAACCCGATCGCCAGAAGAGAACGCCAAGGCGCGAAGGAGCGCCAAGACGCAAGGAAAGAGAACCTGTCTTGCGCCTTTGCGGCATTTGGCGTCTTTGCGTTCTCTTTGGGTGGGAGGCTGGTCGATGAGCGATGAGCGACAATGGGGGGGCAAGCGATCATGACGCGCCGCGGCGCGACAGTGAACCTCGAAAGGAGGAGGTGACATGGGGACCAGGGGGCGTGAGATCGTCGGGATGGACGTCGACGAGCTGCTCAAGATGCTCGACGCGGCCTACGCCAGCGAGTGGCTCGCGTACTACCAGTACTGGTTGGGGGCCAAGCTCATCAAGGGGCCGATGAAGGACGCGGTGGCGGCCGAGCTGAACCTGCACGCGACCGAGGAGCTGGCGCACGCCAACCTGCTCGCGGGTCGGATCATCCAGCTCGGCGGTACGCCTGTGACCGACCCCAAGCGGTGGTTTTCGTTGAGCCCGTGCGCCTACGACCCTCCGGACGACGCGTACGTGGCGGTGCTGCTGGACGAGAACATCGCCGGCGAGCAGTGCGCCATCAGCACCTACAAGCGGCTCATGGACGCCACCAAGGACAAGGACATGATCACCTACAACCTCGCCCTGCAGATCCTGGAGCAGGAGGTGGAGCACGAGGAGGACCTGCAGAGCCTGAAGGAGGACCTCGACCTGATGGTGTCGAGGGGCAGCCGGTAGGAGCTCTCAGCCTTCAGCTGTCATCCCGAACGCGGCACCGAGCGTCGGCGAGGGGCCGCGGAGGGATCTGCCCCAGCGGAGGAAGCGCTTTCGTTGAGGCAGATCCCTTCCCTCGCAGGCGCTCGGGACAGGCCCTGGCCTCGGGCTTCTCTGCGAACGCGGCCGCTGGCCGCAACCAAAGGGGGCTTGCGCTGGCCGGGCCAGCGGCCGCGTTGGTGTCAACAGGCCCTCACCGGCGGCGTCGGGACCGTGCTGGGTGAGGCGGTGATACGGGTTCGGGGAGCGGGTGGCCGGCGGCTGGCAGCGGGACCGGGATCGGCAGCGCGACGACCCCGCTCCCCGTCACCCGACTCCCGCCGCCTGCGGCCCGCCGCCCGTGATCCGGGATCGGGCGGCCGGCGGCGGCGAGCGGAGGGATCTACCACGGTTGAGGCAGATCCCTCGTCGCTCTGCTCCTCGGGATGACGGGTAGTGTGGGTGCGCTCCCTCGCCTGTGCCCTCCTGCGTCTTGGCGTCCTCCTGGCGTCTTCGCGTTCTCCCCCTCGAACGCCTGGCATCCCCGGACCCTCGGGTTGCGGTGCGCGCTCCTCGTGCGAGTCTCGCAATCTGCGGAAGACGCGCGGTCACGAGTCTCGCAATCTGCGACAATTGCCGCCCAGCCTGGAATCGGGACTGCTCTAACCCCTGTGCACGTGAAGCTTCGTTGACGTCGGCCGGTTGCCGCGCAGTGGCATAGCCGTTGCAGTCGGGCCTCGGGAGTTGGGCGTGTCACCGGCGGTGCGCGGCGTACCGGGCGGGCACGGAGGGAGTGACCAGATGCTCGAGCTCAAGAACTGGGACTGGGGAGAGGGGCGGCGGATGGTCGCCGACCTCGGCCCGGTGAGGGAGCGGTATGTCGACGTGCAGGAGTGCGTCGTCAGCGCGGACGGTGAGCGGGTCGGGGTGCCGGTGGTCGTCGCCCCGGACACTTTCGGCATCTGGGCGAACGGGGAGCTGTGGGAGGGGGAGTTCGAGAAGGCCTGGCACCTGAAGTTCTCCCCCGACGGGCGGCTGACCGCGCTGGTCAGGGTTGACGACGAGTGGACGGTGGCGGTCGACGGGGAGCTGTGGGAGCAGCGGTGGGAGTTCGCCTGGAACACCACGTTCAACCGCTCCGGCACCGTGATCGCGGTCCAGGTCAAGGACAACATGCAGTACACGGTCGCGGTCAACGGCGAGGCGTGGGAGCAGCGGTTCCACTCGTCGCGGGGACTGGTGGTCAGCGAGGACGGGACCACCGTGGCGGCGCCGGTGCAGGTCAAGCCGCTGGCCGAAGCCGACATCTTCGGCTTCCTCGAGGGTACGTGGAGCGTGGCGGTCAACGGCGTTCCCTGGGATCGCGCGTTCATTAACGTGTACGCGCCGGTGATCAGCGCGGACAACCGTGCCGTCGGCGCCGAGGTCCGGCTCGACATCTGCGAGTACACCCTGGCCGTGAACTCGAAGCCGTGGGCCAACCGCTTCGGGTGCGTCTGGGAAGGAGTCTACCGCCCCGCCGGGGACGGCCTGGTGGCGCCGGTACGAGTCGACGGTTCCTGGACGATTGCCGAAGACGGGAGCCCCATCTGGACGAGCCGGTTCATGCAGCTGTGGAACCAGCGCCTGTCCCCGGACGGGCGGCGGATCGCGGCGGTGGCCGCCACCTCCTTCGGGCGCTGGACGGTGGCGGTCGACGACCAGGCGTGGCCGGTGGGGTTCTCGGACCTGGTCCTGCCGCCGGTGTTTTCGCCCGACGGACGGCGGGTGGCGGCGACGGTGCGGGATGAGGGCCGCTGGACCGTGGCGGCCGACGGCCAGGTGTGGCCGGAGAGCTACGACATGGTCTGGGACCCGGTCTTCAGCCCGTCAGGGGACTCGGTCCTGGCCAAGGTGGAGCGGGACGGCCGGTTCGCCTTCGTCGTCGACGGGCGAGTGTGGAGCCCGTGGTTCGACGGGCTGAAGGACCCGGTCCTCAGCCCCGACGGCACCAGGGTGCTGATCAGGTCGACCGAGGGGGACAGGTTCTACCGCCAGGTGGTGCCCTTCGGCGCCAGGTACACGGGTTGAGCGGGGTGTGACGATGTACGAGTTCGTGAGCGGCCCCCTGGTCTGGATCGCCTTCGTGGGGTTCTTTGCCGGCTGCCTGTACAAGGTCGTCACCGTGGCCCGGCTCGCGCACCGGGAGCGGGTGGTCTACCCGACCTTCGACGCGAAGTACGGTGCCCGGTCGTTGCTCCACTGGGTGATCCCCTTCGCCAGCACCAACATGAGGGCGCGGCCCCTGTACTCGATGCTGTCGTACCTGTTCCACATCTGCGTCATCGCGACCCCCCTGTTCCTCATGGGGCACGCGGTGCTCTGGCAGACGTCGTGGGGGGTGCGGTGGTGGAGCCTGCCCGAGGGGGTGGCCGACGTCATGACCCTGGTGGTGGTCTTCGCCTGCCTGTTCTTCCTGCTGCGCCGGCTGGTCCGCCCCGAGGTGCGCAACGTCACCTCTCCCGGCGACGTCCTGCTCGCGCTGGTGGTGATGGCGCCTTTCGTGACCGGGTTCGTCGCCCACCAGCAGTGGCTGCCCTACCAGGCGATGCTGATCATCCACGTCATCAGCGGCGCGCTCTTCCTCCTGGTCATCCCGTGGACCCGCCTGGTGCACATGATCTGGTTCGCCTTCACCCGGGCGTTCATGGGCAGCGAGTTCGGAGCGGTACGGCACGCGAGAGACTGGTAACACTCCATGAGGGACGTGCAGCATGGTTGACGTCGCGGATCTCGAGGTCGTCGACCCCGGAGTCGACGAGAACATCAAGAAGCTGACCCCCGAGCGGATCGAGCAGGTCATCCAGCGGGTTCTCACCCAGGAGGCGGCCGCAAGGCTCCAGGTCTACCTGGAGACCTGCGTCCACTGCGGCCTGTGCGCCGAGGCCTGCCAGAGCTACGTGTCGCGGGACGGCGACCCGGACTACGCCCCGGTGGCCAAGGTCAAGGACACCCTGTGGGAGATGGTCAAGCGCAAGGGCAAGGTGGACGGCGAGTTCCTGCGCAACGCCGCCCGCATCGCGTACATCGACTGTGGGGCCTGCCGCCGCTGCAGCATGTACTGCCCCTTCGGCATCGACATCGCCTACCTGATCATGACCGTGCGGCGGATCCTCAACCTGCTCGGGGTGGTGCCGCAGTACCTGCAGGACACCACCAACAGCCACGCGGTGACTTCCAACCAGATGTGGGTCCAGCAGGACGACTGGATCGACACCCTGATGTGGCAGGAGGAGGACGCCCAGTCCGAGATCGCCGGCACCCGGATCCCCCTCGACAAGTCGGGGGCCGAGATCATGTACTCGGTGATCGGCCCGGAGCCGAAGATCCTGGCCCAGCTCATCGCCAACATGGCGGTGATCTTCAAGATCGCCGGCGCCGACTGGACCATGCCCTCCGGTGACGGCTGGGACAACTCCAACATGGCCATGTACTCCGGCGACTTCGAGACCATGGGGCGGGTGGAGCGGCTGCACTGGGAAAAGGCGATGCAGCTGAAGGTCAAGCGGGTGGTCATGGGGGAGTGCGGCCACGCCTACCGCGGCGCGGTCTACGACGGCCCCCGGTGGCTGGGCTGGACCAAGCCCCCGATCCCGATGGTCCACGCGGTGGAGTACTACTTCGAGCTGATCTCGAGCGGGCGGATCAAGATCGCCCGCAAGATCGAGGAGCCGGTCACCGTCCAGGACCCCTGCAACATCGTCCGCGGTCGCGGTCTCCACGACAAGCTGCGCTACGTGGTGAACGCGATCTGCGCCGACTTCCGCGACATGGACCCCCGCCACGAGCACAACTACTGCTGCCAGGCGGGCGGCG
>Ga0068714_10005969_pt1 | contig 12644 bp, 13 predicted proteins | sample MTBNYHSulfiMetaG_FD_62988 | JGI IMG/M metagenome (GOLD analysis project Ga0068714, IMG submission 62988) | Enrichment culture microbial communities from rom New York Harbor, USA that are MTBE-degrading - MTBE-NYH (New York Harbor Sulfidogenic)... | ecosystem: Environmental > Aquatic > Marine >... | reverse complement strand
GAGCACGGGACGTGGCGGGGGCGGGCGGCGTGCGCGGAGCTCCTGTGCGAGCTTGCGCAGGCATCGGGGGACGTCGAGAGGGCCGAGCGGTGGCGCGAGGAGGCGACGTTGCTCGCCGCAAACGAGGGGGAGAAGAAATGAACGGGCTTGTGCTGGTGGTGATGGCGGCTGGGGTCGGCAGCCGCTACGGCGGGCTGAAGCAGGTCGAGCCGGTCGGTCCGAACGGCGAGTGGATCGTCGACTACTCAGTCTACGACGCCGTCCGCGCCGGATTCGGCCGGATCCTCTTTGTCGTGCGGGAGGAGATCGAGGAGGGGGTTCGAGCGCGGTTCGATCCCTTGCTGTCCGGCGCGTGCGAGATCGAGTACGTCGTCCAGCGGCTCACCGACCTGCCATCGGGGTTCTCGGCGCCGGCCGGCCGCTCGAAGCCGTGGGGGACGGGGCACGCGCTCTGGAGCTGCCGTGGCCTGCTCAACGGACCGTTCGCTGCGGCCAACGCCGACGACTTCTACGGGCGCGAGGCGTTCACCGCGCTCGCCGAGTTCCTGAGCCGACCGGCGCCGGATTCGGCGGAGCATGCGCTCGTCGGCTACCGGCTCTCGCGGACGCTCTCGGAACATGGCCCGGTCACGCGCGGCGTCTGCCGCGTCGAGGACGGCCTTCTCGCCGGGATCGAGGAGCGCCGCGGGGTGGCCGCGAGGGACGGAGTGATCGTGTCCGACGACGGGGAAAACCCGGCGACCCTGCCGGCCGACGCGGTCGTCTCGATGAACCTGTGGGGCTTTGGCGGGCGGTTCCTCGGCGAGCTGTCGCGCCGGTTTCCGCAGTTCCTGCGCGGGCAGGCCAACCGGCTCGCGAGCGCGGAGTACCTGCTACCCGAGATCGTGGGCCGCCTTGTCGAAGAAGGGAGGGCCCGCGTGCGGGTCCTGTCGACGGAGGAGATGTGGTTCGGAATGACGTACCCCGCGGATCTCGCGCAGGCCCGGCGCGCCGTCGCGGAGCGGATCGAGCGCCGCGCCTACCCGGCGAACCTGTGGACCGGCTAGCGCGCTTCGCCGGCGCCGCGGCGATGCGCTTCGCGCTGGCGGGCCGGGTCGTCCGGATCGAGCCGCTTCGCGGCGGGCACATCCACGCGTCGTTCGCCGTCGTCGCGCACGCGGCGTCCGGCGAGCGGCGGTACGTGCTCCAGCGGATGAACCGGGCCGTCTTTCCCCAGCCGGAGGCGATCCTGCGGAATGTCGAACGGGTGAGCGCCCACCTCGCGGACAAGGTGCGCGACGAGGGCGGCGATCCGCAGCGCGAGGGGTTGACCCTGCTGCGAACGCCGGACGGGGCGGCGGGGGTGCTGGATGAGGCGGGCGATCTCTGGCGCTGCTGCGCGATGATCGAGCGGGCGAGGTCGCGCGCGACGGTCGCCGATCCGCGCGTCGCGCGCACTGTCGCGGCCGCGTTCGGTCGGTTCCTGCGCCGGATGGAGGACTTCCCGCTCGACAACCTGGAGCCTGCGGTCCGACACTTTCACGACACGGGGGCGCACGTCGCGGCGCTGTGGCGCGCCGTGCGCGCAGACGAGGGACGGCGGGCGAGGCGGGCGCACGAGGAACTCCACTTCGTCGAAGCCCGTGGACCGGAGCTCGAGGAGGAGAACGACGGGAGGAGCACCCCGTGCCGGATGCGCCCGATCCACGGGGATACGAAGGTCGACAATGTGCTGATCGACGACGAGACGGGCCGGGGGATCTGCGTTATCGACCTCGACACGGTGATGCCCGGACGGGCGGCGATCGACATCGCGGACTGCGCGCGCTCGGCGATGACGGGTCGAGAGGAGAGGGGCCGGCGGATCGATCTCTGCCTGTTCGAGGCAGTGGTCGGCGGGTTCCTTGCGGAGCTGGGGGAGGGGTGCGTCGGCGCGGAGGAGGTCGTGACGACGACGCAGCGGATCGCGTTCGAGCTCGGGGTTCGTTTCCTCACCGATTTTCTCTCCGGGGATCGGAGGTTTCCCGTTCGCGCGCCCTGCGAGAACCTCGCCCGCTGCCGCGTCCAGTTCCGGCTGGTGCGCGAGATGGAAAGGCGGCAGGAGGAGATGGTCCGCCGGGCCGGCGCCGCGGCGGCGGCGGCGAGCGATTGGACATCGTGCGAGAAGCGGCGATCCTTACGGGACGGGAGGTGGATGAACCCTTGATCCATGTGGAGGGGTTGACACGGCGGTTCGGGACGCGGACCGCCGTCGATCGGCTGGACTTCGACGTGCCGGAAGGGGAGATCCTCGGGCTCCTCGGCCCAAACGGAGCGGGGAAGACGACGACGATTCGGATGCTCGCCGGGATGATCGCTCCGTCCGAAGGATCGGTGCGGATCGCCGGCTTCGACCCCGCGCGGGAGCCGGAGCGGGTGCACGAGGTCATCGGGCTGCTGCCGGAGTCGCCGGGGCTCTACGATCGGCTGAGCGCCAAGGAGAACCTCGGGTACTTCGCGCGTTTCTACGCCGGGCTCGACGTCGCGGCCGCCGTGGACGGCGGGCTTCGTCGCATGGGCCTCGAGGAGAGACGACACGACCGCGTGGCGACCTTCTCCAAGGGGATGAAGCAGCGGCTGGCGTTGGCGCGCGCCCTGTTGCACCGCCCGCGCATCCTCTTCCTCGACGAGCCGACCGCGGGGCTCGACCCGGAGGCGGCGCGGGCGCTGCGGATGCTGATCCTGGACCTGCGGGGCGAGGGCCGGACGGTGCTTCTGTCGACGCACAACCTTGCCGAGGCAGAGGCGATCTGCGACCGGATCGCCATCTTCCGGACCCGGCTCATTGCGATCGACAGCCCGCAGGCGTTGCGCGAGCAGCGGTTCCAGCCGAGGGTGCGGATTCGCGTCGCGGGGGACGCCGCGGCTGCACGGGAGGCGCTCGTTAAGCTGCCCTTCGTGCGCGCGGTGAGCGCGGACGTGCAAGACGCAACGCTGCTTCTGGCGACCGTCGACGACGCCGATCGCGACCGACCGCGGATCGCGGCGCGGCTGGTGGAAGTTGGGGCAGAGCTTCTCGAGATCTCCGCCGAGCAGCGGACGCTCGAAGACCTCTACCTCGATCTGGTGGAGGAGGCGGCGCAATGAGGGCTCGGATCGCAAACGTATTGCGCAAGGAGTGGACGCTGATGGCCCGCTCGCCGAGCAATCTGCTGTTCGTCGCCGTCGTGCCGCTCCTCCTCGTCGGGCAGGCGCTGCTTCTCGCCTGGCTCGTGCCGCGGTTCGTCGGAGAGGGGCTCGGGGACGTCGATCGGCTCCGGACGCTCCTGCTCGATCAGTTCCGCTTCTTCGTGCTGCTCATCCCGGCGATGGTCGCGAACGTGTTCGCCACCCTGAGCATCGTCGAGGAGAAGGTGACACGGACCCTCGAGCCGCTTCTCGCGACCCCGGTGCGCACGTGGGAGCTGCTGCTCGGCAAGATCCTCGCCGGCGCGATTCCCGCGCTCGCCGTTGCGTGGGGGAGCAGCGCGTTGTTCGTCCTCCTCGCGTGCCTGCTCGGATGGGAGGCGGCGGTCCGCGAGGCGATCGGCCCTGCCTGGCTGGTGTCGGTGCTGCTCCTCGCCCCGGCGATCTCCCTTCTGAGCTTCGCGGTCGGGGTGATCGGCTCATCGCGGGCGAACGACGCGAAGGGGGCGCAGAATCTGGCCGTCCTCGTCGTCCTGCCGGTGTTCGCGCTCATCGCGGCGTCGGTGCTCGGATGGGTTCGGTTTACGACGGTCGGAACGCTCGTTTTGTCCGCCGGCTTGGCGGCGCTCGATGTGTTGATGCTGCGCCTTGCGGTGCGGCTGTTCGCGCGGGAGTCGATCCTGATCCGCTGGCGGTAGGGAGTCGGCTCCCGTGGGAGCGGTGCGTGGAAGGCGGCGCTATAATCCGCCCCACCCACGGAGGACTGACGATGCAGCGCGACGAGCCCCCAACACGTTCCCCGGAATCGGTCCAGTTCCTCCCGCTGTCGATCGCGCGTGCGATCGACAGCGACGACGCCCGCGGCAGGTCGGCCGGGTCGTTCTTCGCCGACCTGATCGCAGCAAACGGGACCTCGCTTCGGGACGGAGACGTCCTCGTCGTCAGCTCGAAGGTTGCGGCGATGTTCGAGGGGGGACAAGTCCGCCTCGCGGACGTGGCGCCGTCGCGGAAGGCGCGGCTGCTTGGACGGATGCTCAGGCGGGATCCACGCAAACTCCAGCTCGTGCTCGAACAGGGCCGCGTCCTCGTCGTCATCCCGGTCGGTCGGATCGTGCGCATCCCTGCGATGCGGCGGATGCTCGAGAAGCGATCGGCGAACCCGGACGCCATGTTCGCGGGGTTCTCGGGGCTGAACCGCTATGAGCTGATCGTCCACAAGCACGCGGCGTACCTCGACGAGGCGGGGATCGACCATACCAACTCCCCCGAGGGGCACGTGACGATCCCCCCGGAGGCGCCGTGCGTGACGGCGCGTCGGATCCGCGAGGAACTCAGCGCCCGGTGCGGCGCCGACATTGCGGTGATCGTCACCGACACGACGACCGTCGTTGGGAGGCTTGGATCGCAGGATGTCGCGATCGGCTACTCGGGGATCGACCCGGTGACGCGGCAGATGTTCAGCGACGACCTGTTCGGGACGCCTCGTTCGGGCGGGATGGACCTGGTGATCGACTCGATCGCCGGGATGGCCGGCCTGATCATGGGGCAGACGACCGAGCGGCGGCCGGCGGTGATCGTGCGCGGGGTCGAGTACCGGCCGGAGCGCAGCGACGATCTCCCGGGAATGGCAGCGGTGGAGATGCCGGGCGGATCGATGGGGAGGATCGTCCTTCGCGTGCTGCTTGCGACGCTCTGGTTCCGTCTGGGTTGCCTTCTCTCGCTTCAGGGACGGGCGACCCGTCCTAGGTAAGGTCGATCGCGAGCGACTCGGCCGGCGAGCCGAACACATCTGAGAACCCCTCCCGCGGCCGCCAGAGCTCCGCCGAGCCGTCGGGGAGAATCGCGACCTTTGCCGGGCGGGGGAATCCACAGCTGTTCGACGCGAAGTGATCGGCGCTGTAGGCGCCGGTGTGGTAGAGGACGCAGCGCTCGCCGGGGGCCGGGAGGCGATTGAGCCGCACCTTCGCCTTGCTGATCATGTCGCCTGAGAAGCACAGCCGGCCGGCGAGGAACGCTTCCACCGGCCGATCGTCGGCCCGCCTCGGCAGGACGGCGGCGGGGAAGATGTCGGGGGAGATCAGGTTCGTCCCGTGGTTGTTGATTCCCAGGTCGAGGGAGACGACCGGATGGCCGAGGACCTTCTTCACCCCGGCCGCGCGGGCGAGGGTGACCCCAGCCGATGCGGTCAACGAGCGGCCCGGCTCGACGACGAGGTGCGGTCGCCCGAGCTGCGCGAGCCGATCGGCGAACGTTGTCCCATCTCCCAGACGGTGGGTGAGGATGCGCTCCACCATCCGCTCTGCGGGGAAGGCCGACCAATAGGACTTGCCGATCCAGCGGGGCGCGGCACCCGCGTCGGATACGTGGGCGTAGCCCATCGGGAGGTCGTTCCAGGTGACGGCCTCGTCGATCGGCGCTCGGCCACGGAGCCGGGCGAGCAGCCGCGTGGTGAAGCGGCGCCATGCTTCCTCGCTGAGGAAGGCGACGGGGAAGCCGCCGCCGAGGTCGAGACAGTCGACCGACAGGCCGCAGCCGGCCGCCAGCGCGGCGAGCCGGAGGAAGTGGGCGGCAAGGAGTTCGTAGCCGACCGGGTCGGCGATTTGGGTCCCGATGTGCGCCGAGAGGCCGCGCAGGAGGAGCCGGTCGGCGGCGGCAAGCCGGCGGAACAGGGGCTCTGCTTCGGCAAGGTCGAACCCGAACTTCGTCCAGTCGGCGGCCGTCGTCTGGTCCGGGCTGGTGAGCCCGCTGAGCGGCATGCCTCGGAACCGGGCGAGCACCGCCACGCGCGGGTCGTCGTGACCGGCCTTCGCGACGCGCTCCTCGAGGAGGGCGAGTTCGTCGTCGTTGTCGAGCGCGATCAGCGCGCCCGATTGCACGGCGTGGTCGATGTACTCGGGGGACTTCGCGTTTCCGTTGCAGACGATGCGGGAGGGTTCGATCCCCTCTTCGAGCGCGACGCGCAACTCGTGCTCCGAGGCGACGTCCGCGCCGAGGCCGAGGCGCGCCGCGGCACGGACCGCGCCGCGGCAAGGGTTCGACTTCACGGCGAACGCGACGGTGGAGTTGGGGTACAGCGCGCGCAGGACCTCCTGGAACCGCCGCGCCCCGTCCTCCATTTCCTCGAGGAGAAAAACGTGCAGTGGAAGACCAAATCGCCCGACGAGACGCTCGATCATGCTCTGATGCGCCGCGAGCGCCGCGTCGAGCCGAGCTGTCGTGTCCCCTCGGCCCGCTAGATCGCTCATCGTGGGGGAGATGGTACGGCTTGGCGGCGTGTCCGCCAGGTTCGCGGGGGGGGACGGGACGAGGGGGGGACGCCGGACACCTGTCCGTGACGCAGCGCACATCGCCGAGGCGGGGCCGGCGAGATGGCGGCGAATCGTGGGGATGCCGTGGGGCGTTGGGGCTGCGGCATGCGACGGATGTGATGGGAATCACGAAACAGCGCGGCGCGCGGCGCGGGCGCGGCCGACAGGTGTCCGGAACCGGCGGCTCGCGATTGGGGGCTTGTCCTCCCACAAGGCGCATGGTATCGTGGAAGACGGACTAGGAGGTGTGAGAATGCCGATCACAATCACGATCACCGGCGGGATGCTCCTCGCGTTCTTCTGGGCGTTCTGGGTCTTCGCGTTCGCCGGCTGGTGGTGCGGCGGTCCCTGCTAGCTCGGAGCCGGTTCATCTCTTGCGGTGAGGGGGCATGTGATGTTGGTCACCTTCGCGGGGAGGATGCTCGTTCTGTCCTCCCTGTTTGTCATTCTCGCATCCGGCGCGGCGCAGGCCGACCCGCGGGACCGATTCGCTCAGGAGACCGGGCTTGGCATCGACCTGATCGGGGTCGTGCAGGCCGAGGTGGACGGCGTCGAGCTGACGCTGACGTTCGTCTTCCTCAACGAGCGAACGTTTGACAGCAGGATCTCCCCAGCGCTTCGCGCGGCGCTTGAGCCGTACACCGGCCAGAACGCGCTGTACGTCAATCCGAGCGTCGAGCATGTCGTGCCGTCGTTCCCGTTCTCGCCGTCCGAGATCTCCGTCCGCCAGGACGGCGGCGCGGTCGACGTCGCTGCGGGCATGTGGGTCGAGATCACCCCGGGATTCGCGGCCGGGCGGTTCGAGGTGAATCCGAGCGGGCCGGAGCGGGGCTCCGGCAGCGAGGGGATCCTCGTCCTCGGCGACGCGATCGACGCGACGCGGCCGTTCGAGCTTCTCTTCCGCGGGCAGGAGGTCCGCTTCCACATTGCGGCGTCGCCTCCCCCGCGAGAGACGGCCGGCGCATCGCACGAGCCGGTTGACGTGTCGCTGCTCGGGGAAACATCGACCCTGCAAGCGGTCCTCATGCGCGAGGAGTTCGCCTCCGAGTCGATGGCGGCGCTGCTCGAGCTCGACCCGGCGTTGGTGCGGGTGCTGGTGCTGCCTGCAGGGGGCGAGGAACTCCGCCTCTTCTTCGTCCGCCTCGAGGCGTCGGTACGGGATAGCGCGCTGGGCACGGAGCTCGTGTCGGCGGTGGACCCATTGATCGGGACGGGCGCGGTGATGGTCTGGGCGTTCTCGGCTGGGGGAGCGGCGTTCTCTCCGTGGACGTTCTACGTCAAGCAGGCAGGGACGAACTACCTCTTCTTCAGCCCGGCGTCGTTCGTGGGACTGACCGAGGGGTTCTTGCGGGTGGAGCGGGTGAAGCCAGGCGACGTCGCCGCCGGCGTCATCCGGCTGCCGAAGTCGGTCGACAGCGCGAAGCCGTTCTCCCTTTACTACGCGACCACCGGCGTCGACTTTCCCTAGATGCCGGGCGCGGGAGCCCTCGGGAGGGGATGCGAATGCCCGGCGCGACGCGCCTGATCCTCGCTTCCGCCTCCCCGCGTCGGCGGGAGCTTCTCGGCCGGCTGACGGACGATTTCGTTGTGATCCCAAGCGACGTCGAGGAGGGACGGTCCGCGGATCCGGCGGTGCGGGCGGTGGAGGCGGCGCGGGCCAAGGCCAGCGCGGTCGGAGCGGTCGAACGCGGGGTGATCCTCGGGGCGGACACCGTCGTCGCCGTCGACGGCCGCGTCCTTGGAAAGCCGGGATCGCGGGAGGAGGCGCGGGGGATGATCGCGCAGCTCGCGGGGCGCCGGCACTCGGTCTACACCGGCCTGTGCGTTCGCCGCACCGACAGCGGCGAGGAGTGGACGGCGTGCGAGGAGACGCGGGTGACGTTCCGTCGGCTTGAGGCGGACGAAATCGAGGCGTACCTCGACACGGGGGAATACTCCGACAAGGCTGGCGGCTACGCGCTGCAAGGCAGGGCGGCGAAGTTCGTCGCGGGGATCGAGGGGGACTACACCAACGTCATCGGCCTCCCGCTCTGCCGGGTCACCCTGCTGTTGCGGGAGGTGGGCGTCCGCCTGTAGGCTTGGGTGCGCCGGTCGCGCGGCGCGGAGAAGGAGGCGGGATCGATGGGTGAGGCCAAGAAGCACAGCGTTCACACGCTGGCGAAGATGAAGCGGGACGGCGAGCGGGTCGCCTGGCTGACGGCGTACGACTACCCGACGGCTCTGTTCGCCGAAACGGCGGGGCTCGACATGCTGTTGGTCGGGGACTCGCTTGGGATGTGCGTCTACGGGTACGAGGGGACGGTGCCGGTGACGATGGACCAGTGCATCGTCCACTGCGAGGCGGTGCGCCGCGCCGCGCCGAACACGTTCGTGATCGGCGACATGCCGTTCATGAGCTACCAAGCGAGCGATGAGGACGCGGTGCGCAACGCGGGGCGATTCCTCAAGGAGGCCGGCGTCGACGCGGTAAAACTCGAGGGCGGCAGGAGGGTGCTGTCGCGGATTCGGGCGCTGCTCGACGCGGGGATCGTCGTCTGTGGGCACATCGGGTTGACGCCGCAGAGTTCCGGGCAGCTCGGAGGGCATAAGGCGCAAGGGCGCACCATCGACTCGGCGAGGCTGCTGATCGAGGACGCGTTGGCAATCGAGGCGACGGGGGCGCAGCTGCTGCTCTTGGAGGCCGTCCCGCCGGAGGTGGCCGGGTTCATCGCGCGCAAGCTCACGATCCCCGTCTTCGGCATCGGCGCAGGTCCGGAGTGCGACGGACAGCTCCTGATCGTCTCCGACCTGATCGGGCAGTTCCAGGCGTTCACGCCGAAGTTCGTCAAGCGCTACTGCAACGTGGCGGAGATCGTGACCGACGCGATGCGCGCGTACGTCAGCGACGTCAAGTCGGCCGGATTCCCGGCGGACGAGCACTGCTATCACATGCTCAAGGACGAGGCCGGCGGCCTCGAGGGCCTGATGGCCGAGTTCGAGTAGACGGATCGGGAGGGATGGATGAGCGATCTGAGGAAGCGCTTGGAGATCGGCGAATCGCACCTGCGGCGGATCAACGAGTTCCTGCTCGATCCGGCATCCGAGGTGGTCAACGAGCTTCTCGCACTCGTCGAGCGGCATGGCGGGCCGGAGGAGATCAACCGGAAGGCCGAGGAGGCGCGGCGGCTGCCGTCCCTTCTGGCGCGGCTCGAGCGAAGCGGGTCGCCGTATCTCGCCGACGTCGAATGGCTGATCGAGCAGCGCGATCGAGGGGCGTTCGTCTCGATCGCCGACTTCCGGCGGAAGGTCCTCGGGGCGGACGCTGCGGGGATGCGATTCGACGAGGCGCACGCGGTAACCCTCGAAATCAGCGCGCTGCAGTTCTTCCCGTGGCTGATCGTCGAGGCGAAACAGGCGATCGATCGCGGCGAGGTGATGCCGGGCCGCTACATCCGCGTCCGGAGCATGGCCGAGCAGACCGCGGATCATGGAGACACGCTCGCCGTCGCGGCGGCGATGCAGGCCGTTGGGGCGAGCTACGTCGAGACACTCGACACGAAGGGGACCGATGGCTCGAACATTCACCTCGGCGGGCCGGGGACGATCACCGGGTACTTCGGCGGCGTCGGCCAGCCGAACGGGCACGCCCTGCGCTGGGTCGACGAGTTCCTCGGGTACTACACCGAGTACGGCATCCGCCAGGTGCTCAACGTCAACCCCGGGACGGTCCTGCTTGGATACCTGCTTCACAAGCTCGGGATCGACATCGAGTTCAAGATCTCGGTGTACATGGGCAATGACAACCCCTACGCGGCGCTGTGGACCCTCCTCGCGGCGAAACTGTTCGCGCGGGAGGACGGGAGCACCTCGCTCATCGGGTTCAATTGGTCGAACTCGGTCGACAACGAAACGATCGAGAAAGGGGCCGAGATCCGCAGCGCGCTCGGCCTCGAGCGAAACGTGCGCTTCGAGCACCACATCACCGAGACGCAGAAGTCGATCGTCATCCAGCCCTACGACCGACTCGAGGAGCTTGTCGCGCTCGCCGACCACGTGGCGAACATCTCCGCCAAGCACGAAGGGGGGGTCCCGAAGGTGGACGCGAACCGAGAGCATCCCTCCGACATCCTCGAGTACTTCCTGCCGAAAGGGGAGATCGCGGCGCGCGGCCTGATGCCTGCGCTCGAGCGCAACTACCTCGACAAGCATGACGCGGTCAACCGGACGGCGGTCGCGCTGACGAGAAAAGGGATCGCCTTCGTCGCGGCACGAGCGCTTCACCGGTAGCGGCCGGCGGCTTGTCGGTGCTCGGCCGGCGGGATAAGCTCGGACCCCCATCCCACAGGGTCGGAGAGGTCCCCATGCATGACTTCCAGTCACTGAAGCGCCGCATCGAGGAAGAAGCGATCGAATCGGTCGACTTCCGCGTCGTCGATTGGGCCGGTCGGCTAAGGCACGTGACCATTCCGGCCGCTCGCTTCGCGGAGCCGATCCTCAGCGAGGGGATCGGCTTCGACGGATCGAACTTCGGGTATCGTCGCGTCAGCGGAAGCGACATGGTCTTGATCCCGGACCTCTCGACCGCCTACGTCGAGGAGCGCCGGGGGCAGAGGATCCTCACGATCCTCTCCGACATCCGCGACGCACGGTCGGGGCAGCCGGCCCCGATCGATCCGCGGGGCATCGCCGCCGCGGCGCAGCGACACCTCGCGGCGCGTACGATCGCCGATGGGGTGCTCGTCAGTCCCGAGTTCGAGTTCTACGTGTTCGACGAGGTCCTCTACGACAGCGAAGAGGGCAGGAACTGCGTCGACATCCGCCCTGCCGAGGGGTGCGATCACACCGCGACGGAGGGGGTCCGGGCCGTCCGCCGCTCCGCCTATCACGCACCGCTCCCGCTCGATCGGCTGTTCCCGCTTCGCTGCGCGATCGTCCGCGAGCTCGAGTCGGCCGCGATCCCGGTGAAGTACCACCATCACGAGGTGGGGCCGTTCGGACAGCAGGAGATCGAACTCGGGTTCGCGGGGCTCTTGCGGATGGCGGACGCTTCGCTCATCGTGAAGTCCGTCGTGCGCAACGTATGCGACGAATGGGGACTCAGCGCGACGTTCCTCCCGAAGCCGATCCACGGTCAGGCGGGCAGCGGGATGCATCTGCATCAGTATCTCGTGCGGGGGAAGGAGAACCTGTTCCGCGGCGAGGGTCGGCTTTCCGAGTTGGCGCTCTGCTACATCGGCGGCCTCTTGACGCACGGCGCGAGCTTGATGGCATTGACGAATCCGACGACCAATTCTTACCGCCGGCTGGTTCCGGGCTACGAAGCACCGGTGCGCTTCGTGTTTGGCGCGTCGAACCGTTCCGCGGCGGTCCGCGTCCCGGGGTACGCGCGCGCGGACACGACGAGGATCGAGCTTCGAACAATGGACGCTACATGCAACCCGTACCTCGCCTTTGCCGCGATCCTCATGGCCGGGATCGACGGGGTCGAGCGCGGCCTCCACGCCGAGAAGCTGGGGTTTGGGCCGGTCCAGTCGGACGCCCACGAGACGAATGCGGGGGAGCGCGCGCCGCGCACGCTGGGAGAAGCGCTCGATGCCCTGGAAGCGGACGCGGAGTACCTGTTGGCGGGGGGGGTGTTCACGGAGGAGGTGCTCGACCACTGGATCCGCTCGAAGCGCGAAGAGGAAGCGGCCGTCGCCTCGCGGCCGCACCCGCACGAATTCACGCTCCACTACGACCTTTGATCGCAGCGGGCGCGGGAGGGGTTGTCAGGCTTGCCCCTCCTCGCGGTCGAGATACTGCATGATCGCTTCGACCACGAGGTAGTTGATCGATCGGTCGAGCTTCCTGCCGAGGCGCTCCAGCCGCTCGATCGGCCTCTTCGCCAGCTTGCCCTTCGGGATGTAGATCGAGAGGGTCGTCACTTCGCTCTTGCGGACCAAGAACCCCACCTCCTTCCGATCCGCGGGCCTCCAAGTTGCGGCGTAGCAGCCTACAGCAAGGAGAGGAGAAGGGACAAGCGGCCGAAGCGAGATCCGGCGAGAAGGCCCGAGACCCCGGACGGGCCTCGGGCGGATGAACTCTGCACGCTTCCTCGCGAGCTCGCGGCGGCGCGTACGGTGGCCGGTCAGCGCACGATGAACCGGAACGTGTAGAAGACGACCTCGCGCGCCGGGTAGGCGCTCACTTGAACGAAGGGTTCGCAGCCCGCAG
>Ga0068714_10005966_pt1 | contig 12649 bp, 8 predicted proteins | sample MTBNYHSulfiMetaG_FD_62988 | JGI IMG/M metagenome (GOLD analysis project Ga0068714, IMG submission 62988) | Enrichment culture microbial communities from rom New York Harbor, USA that are MTBE-degrading - MTBE-NYH (New York Harbor Sulfidogenic)... | ecosystem: Environmental > Aquatic > Marine >... | reverse complement strand
CCACCCGCGCGGCCGAGACGGCCACGCCACCACCGGGCCCCCCGGTGCCGCGGGCGTCCCGCCCGCGTCGAGGTCGCGCCGGCGGGCAATGAACTGCGGCTCTGAGCCATGAGCTGTTGGTCTGGGCCAGCAACCCACCGCCTCGGTCTCGAGCATTTCGCCAACACCGAGACTCGGTGGATAGTGGCGTGATCTACTAAAGAGTGCGCTAGGGCTACTTAGTGCGCCGCGAACGAGAAGAAGTTATCAGGCGGCTGCGATCGGACAACCCTACCCCCTCCCGCAGCTGCGGGCCGTCGATTGCCTGGTGGTCCCGCGCTTCCCAGTCCCACAAGCGCTCGGTCAATCACCCGTGCGGTCCGTCGGTTTGGTCGTCCGCCCCTCGCCCCGACCCAAATCGCCGCATGCGCCTGACCGGGATTCGGTGTCTGCGGTCTCCCGCCCGTTCTCCCATAACGCCTGCAGCTTCCGCTTGTCGGGGACTGGTATCTGCGGCCTCGAGACCGCTCTGCCGTTGGTCGTGGACCATCCAGGCAGCTCCGGCGCCATCCCACTCACCCATCAGCGCGACACCTGTCCTGTCGAGTCTACCCTGCCCACATCGCGAGAAGGAAGCAGCTGACAGCGGGTCGGTGGGTCGGCCGGCGTGCCACGTCCGTGACCCCCCACCCGGTTTCTCTCAGGAACGTAGGAAGCCAGGAAAGGAAGGCAAATGAGCGTCTTGCGTGATTCGGCTGGTCGGAGTGCAGCAACCCCCGCAGAGCCGTAGGGGCGCGACATGTCGCGCCCGCGGAGCCGCAACCTCTTCTGGCACAACTCGAAAACGCCAGACGCCTTGTCGCAAGACGGCGGCGATGTGCGACGACATTGCGGGCGCGGCATGCAGGCTGTCTCAGAACCCCTGACGGTATGTCGGGCGCGTGGTGCTGGAGGAGCGCGGGCGTCTCGCCCGCGGGGGTGGGGCAACGTTCGATGCGGGCCGGAGGCCCCCGCTCCTGCTCGGGAGTGGCCGATTCCGTGCTACTTGCGCCGGGTGTAGGTGAGCTCCATCATCTTCGCCTCCTGGGCGCTCGCAGTGACGGCGAACGCGACGACACACGCTCCAGCGAGCCAACGACTGCTCATGACGACCTCCCTGTGCGTTGTGCGAGTATGTCCCATCGTGTTGAGCTTTAACCGCGCCGCGCGCGGATCTATGCCCGAGGGGCGAGGTCGGGGTTCGCCGGGGAAGATCCCTCCGCGGCCCCTGCGGGGCCGCGTTCGGGATGACATGGTGGTGTGAGGCCCACGACGTCTTGCGCTCGTGCCGCTCTCTCGAATCCGGAACGTGGAAGCCGCCCGTCCGCCCGACAGGGGAGGGTGCCTGCCCCCGTCGGGGCAGGTCGCCCGCAACCGCCCGGCGCCGCGTTCCGCGACGCGGCGATATGCTGGGTCGCAGGGCCAGTGTGCGTTGCTCGGCCCGTCCGAAAGGAGTGCGTCATGACGCCGTTGTTGTCGCTGTGGCTGCCGATCCTGCTGTCGGCTGTGGTCGTGTTCGTGGTCAGCTCGGTCATCCACATGGTGTTGCCGTGGCACAAGCGGGAGTACCCGAAGCTGCCGAACGAGGAGGCGTTCCGCCAGGCGGTGGGACCGTTGGGCATTCCGCCCGGCGAGTACATCGTCCCCCGCACCGCGAGCATGGCCGAGATGAAGTCGCCGGAGTTCACCGCGAAGCTCGAGCAGGGACCGGTGATGATCCTGACCGTGCTGCCGAACCGGGCCATGAGCATGGTCAGGAGCCTCGGGCTGTGGTTCGTCTACCAGCTCGTGGTCACCGTCTTTGCCGCCTACGTCGCCAGCCGCGCGCTGCCGGCCGGCGCCGAGTACCTGGCGGTCTTCCGGTTCGCGGGCGCCACCGCCTTCATCGGCTACGCGTTGGCCCTCTGGCAGATGGCGATCTGGTACAACCGCTCGCTCTACGCCACCCTCACCGCCACCTTCGACGGGCTCGTGTACGCGCTCTGCACCGCCGGGATCTTCGGCTGGCTGTGGCCGCAGTAGCGGAGCGCTGAGCGGCCCGCATCAGGGCCACCGGGTCGTGACGTGACGCGCTGCGACCGAGGGGGGGGCTCCGCGCTCCTCCGTGACGCGTCGGTCACGCCGATGCGGGCCTCCCCAGCAGCGGCGCCTCGAACAGCGGGATGCGGACCCAGATCGGCATGTGGTCGTTGACCCGGTGCTCGAAGCGGGCGACGAGCTCCTGCTGCTCTCTGGCGACGGCCCGGTCCTCGGGGTCCCTGACGTAGGGCTTGCCGCGAATCGCCTGGCTGAACAGCTGGACGAAGTTGACCATGCCGTAGTCCGGGCCGAGCCTCGTGTCCTGCCCCATGCTCGCGTGCTGCAGGTGGGGCGGGAGGTCCTTGGGCTTGTAGAAGAGGCCGATCTGGTCGAAGGTCTGGTCGAACCGGGCGTTGGTGCGGAAGACCTCGGTCTGGCCAGGGTGCGGGTCGAGGAAGGGAAAGACGACGTTCACCTCGTCTCCGGCCCGGGTGTCGAAGGTCTTGAGATGGCGCGCGATGGCCCTGCGGTCGTTGTCCGGGTCGTCGAACTTCAGGTTGAGGTCTCCCAGGAGGACGAAGTTCTTGTAGTACTCGCTGTCCTGAGTGACGCGGGCGATGATCCAGTCCATGAGGGCGTCGAACTCGAGACGGCGGTCCGACATGCTGTTGCCGAAGATGAGGTGGGCGTTGACCGCCATCAAGCGGTAGGTCTGGCTGCTCGGGTGGCCGATGATCTCGAATGCCGCCATGTACGGCGTCCGCATGAAGGAGAGGAACGTGGGCATCTTCAGCGTCGGCTTGGTCCTGCGCCGCCCCTCGTCGAAGTCCTTCTGATCCGCCAGGTACTTCTCGAACGCGCGCTGGATGTCGTCCTTCTCCCGGAGGTGGATCTGGAGCAGCTTGGAGCGGTCGTAGGAGATGTCGGTCGCGACCTCCCCGCGACGGGCGTGGTTCCAGTTGTAGATGAAGGCGAGGCGCTCGGCAACACCCGCCTCGCCCGGGAAGGTGCCGGTGGTGTCCGAGATCAGCAGCGCGAACTCCGGCCCCATCAGCTTCTTGAGCTTCGTGATGCCGCGCAGGTCGTCCATCACCTCCTGGACGGCGAGCAGGTCGAACCGCCGGCAAACGTCCGCCAGGAAGGCCCAGGTGTGCTCGTCCCGCGCGTCCGGGTCGCCGAGCTTGCGGATGTTGAACGAGTCGAGCAGGACCGAGCCGTACTGCCGTTTCGGTAACCCGTAGGCGTCGGGATCGGTCTCCAGCAGCCCCCGGATGCTGGCCCACTCGGCGGCGTCGAAAGGTCTCGACTCGGACATGGAGCACCTCCTGGGGACGTCTGTCCCACGCGTTGACGGGCACCTGTGCCGCGGTTCTCACGCCCCTCCCGCGATCGGGGCCCTGCAGCGCGCGCGGCGCGGAGCCCTGGTCGGTGCGGCCGGGCGAGCGCTACCCGAACTGCTGGGTCTCCACGTACTCCATGCGGAAGAGGCTCCAGAAGTCGACGGCGAGCCCCTCCTCGAGGTAGCGGTAGGGGAGCCAGCCGTAGCCGCCCTCGCCCCACCCGGTTCCCCAGGAGTTGACGCACAGCCACCAATCTCGTTCCGTGCGGCGCGAACGACATCACCCAAACGGGTGATGCCGAGGATCACCCCCCGCGCCGTCGCCGCCGAGTGGTGGCTACCCCCTCTCTTCTCGGAGAGCGAGGTGAACGCCGGAAGCCTCGTCCGGGCCCTGGACGGTCGCGAGCCCCTGGACGACCAGCTTCACGAGCTCGCTCTGTCGTCGTGTTCCGGTCTTGCGGAAGATGCTGGCGAGCTGGGAGTGGACCGTGTTGCGCGACAGACCGAGGGTGGTCGCCGCGTCGGTGAGGCTGCTGCCCTGGAGCAGCTGGGTGACGAGCCGCACCTCGGCGTCGGTGAGGCCGAAGAGGAGGCCGAGCATCTGGTCGACGGCCTGGTGCGATCGCTCGGGGTCGGTGATGAACAGGACCGCCACGACCCCCCCCTCGGCGGGCTGGCATCGCCTCGGCAAGGGCACCACCACGACCTGGTAGTCCGCACGGCCGGAGAGTCTGGGCAGCCGCAGCGCTCTGCCGCGAGCCCGCCTGGACGCGACCCCGTCGTCGCCGACGCCGCGCACCGCGGCGCGGAGCTCGCGGGTGTGATCGTGCCGGGCAGCGGCCGGTCCCCCGTCGAGGATGGCGAACCCGTCCCCTTCGTCGCCGATCCGACGGGCCTCCCGGTTGGCCAGGATCGGCCGCCCCAGCCCGTCCAGGAGAACCACCCCCATGGCAACGCGGTCGAAGGCGCCGGCGGTGAGCTCGGCCAGGTGCTCGGCCCGGGCCAGCCGGGTGTGGACCACGACGGCCTTCTCCAGGTGGGGCAGGAGCTCGCGCAGCGCCTCGTGATCCGCCTCTGAGAACGGGGCCGAGCCCGGGCCGCGCGCCATCCAGACGGCCGCGAACAGCTCCTGCTGCTTCAGGAAGCTCGCCCCGGCCACCTCGCGCAGCCCGGACGGGCGCATCAGGTGGCGGTACACCGAGGAGCGTTCGAGCGCCGCATCGCCCAGCAGCGACCGGCTCGAGATCACCACCCCCACGGGTCGCTCGAGCGACTCCCGCAGCAGCTCGTCGCCCGCGACGTGGTGGCGGTTGTAGGCCGCAACCAGCTCCGGGGCGAGGCCGTGGCTGGCGGTGACCTGGATCAGTCGCGCCGACGGCGGGCCGCGGTGGAGGATCACCGCCGAAGCCCGGAGGTGCTCGGCCGCCGTCTCGAGCGCGGCACCCCAGCCGGAGGGGTCGAGCGCCGCCTCGTAGAGGCGGGTGACGACGGGTACGACGTTCATGGTGCGAAGGGGGGCCGACGGCGCGCTCACGACCCGCGCGCCGGTCGACTCGTGGGGGCGAGGTTCTCTACCGGTGAGTGAGGTCCGGCGGGTTCTCCGGGACGGTCACCGCGACCGCGGGCGCGCGGTCAGCGTGCTGCGGGCGAGTGCGCCTGGGGCCACCGACTACTCCCGCACCACCTCGGCGTTGCGGATCTCGCCCCTGACCTCGCCCCCGCCGGACAGGACGACGGTGGCCTTGCGGTTGGGCTCGACGATGACGTCGCCCGCGACCACGGAGCCGCCCGCGATGCGAATCTCGAGCGGTCGGGGGTCGACGCGGCCGCGGCTGGGCTCGACGATCACGTCGCGCTCCACCACGCTGCCCTCCTCGAGCGTGACCGAGCCCGTGTGGGTTGAGACGCTTCCGGAGACGGTGGACCGACGCAGGCGGATCGAGCCGTTGACGTTGGACACGTCCCCCTTGACCTGGCAGCCGGGGTGCAGAGTGAGCCGACCGTTGACGGCGCCGACATCGCCGTCGACGACCACGTCCTCGCCGACCTCGACCGTTCCGTTCACCGTCTCGAGGTCCCCGACTCGGGAGCCGTCGCCGACCGTGATGCGCCCGTTCACCGTCCGGCAGCCGCCCCCCACCTCACACCCGGCGCCGACCCGGATGCTGCCGTTGACCGTGTGCATGCCTTTGCGGGTGGTCTGGCCGTCCTCCAGGCGGAGCGACCTGTTGACGCCACATCCGCTGCAGGCGGCGGCGACGACCGCGAGGGTGAGAACAGAGATGCACCGTCGTGGCTTCATGCGGCATGTCCCCTTTCCTCCACTCAAACGTCTGCACCGGACGTGAGGTTCTCACCAGCACAGGTGCCGGGTGGGGGAGGGCTCTGGAGCTTCGGTGAGATCTCCGGTTCAGTCGCAGCGCTCGATCCCCATGGAGAGGGTTTGCCAGAAGGAGTCGCCGCTCGCGTTGGTGGCCCAGATGCGAAGCTGCACCCCCATCGGCGTGGCCCTTTCCCTGCCGTCGCAGAGGCTGTCGAAAGCGCGGGTGCGACACCACGGCACCAGCGGGTCGAACGTGAAGGAGTAGTCGGAGGTGCGGCCGTTGCTGCAGTCCCCGTCCAGGCACCGGGTGAGGGACAGGGCGCCGCGGTAGGGGCCCTCGCTGAGGCCCGCGAAGAGCAGCTCGCCCCAGACGGGTCCCTCCGCCGCAAGGTCCGACGTGGGGTGGGTGTACACCTGGACCGAGACGGTCACGGCGCCGTCCTCCACGCAGATCGTGTCGGGCGCCGCGATGTTGCGGATGTCGGGGACCGGCTCGACGAACGCGGCCCGGTAGCTGCCGGGCTGCGGGTGGCTGGGGAGGCCCTCCATCTTCATGAGCAGCACCCGGTGGGGGCCCGAAGTGTAGGCCCGGGCGTCGTCTCCGCAGGCGCCGGGCGCGTCGTCCCACCACTTGAGCTCGACGTCGACCCAGTGCCCGCGCAGCTCGGAGTAGGGGTGCCCCTCCAGCATGCCGACGCTCTGGGTGACCCCCTGGCGGTACGTGGACAGGGAGGGCTCGTCCTCGCAGCTCTGGTGGACCATTCCTACTCCCCCTCCGACCTCGCTCCGGGTGACCCGACGTTCAGGGGGCTCCGGCAGGAGGTCCATGCGGAACCCTACCCGGTTGGCCAGGCCGCCGACCCGGCCGCTCCGGCGGGCGACGGTGGGGCCCCACTCGGCCTCCAGGTCGGCAAAGGCTGTCTCCACGCCCCCTTCCGGGAGGTCGTGGAGGGTCGGATACCAGAGCACGTCGTTGTCCTTGACCTCGACGTCGAGCCCCAGGCGCCGGTCCACGCTCGGGTCGCGGGGATCCAGCATCCACTCGAACCTGCCCGAGGCCCCCTCGCAGAGGTCGGTGAGGGTGCCGCAGGCCGGGCAGTCGGCGGGCTCGAACATGGCAGGGCACCGGCAGATCAGGTCCTTGAAGTTGAAGTTGGCGGTGTAGTGCTCGGGCGGTACGACGAAGGGCGGCTGCTCCGGCGGCACCTCGCCGCAGGCGACCGGCAGCTGGTTGCCGTTCTGCCAGTAGCCGAAGTGGCCGACGTCGGTCTCCTCGGAGTAGGTCCGGGTCCAGGACTGAGCGTAGCTGCGATCCAGGTCGGCGGTGGTGGTGGTGACCGGGATCATGCGCAGCGTGTCGACCGTCTGCCAGTTGGCGGAGATCGCACGGGCGTTCTGCAGGTTGCCGATCAGCTGCCCGGGCTCCCCCACGGTCCAGGCGTGCGGGTCGCTCCAACCGCCCGGGTGGTCGGGGTCGAACACGGCCTCGCCCGGGTCCGAGGGGGGCTGCGGCAGGACGAAGACCCGGAAGGGGGAGAGGTCGTCGACGTGGTTGTAGGAGGCGTGCTCGTCGATCGGCATCTGGTCGTTGCAGTGCACCTCCCGTTCCGGCAGCGCCATGGCGACGCCGTCGAAGTTCTGGCTGAAGCAGTCGCCGTAGGACATGTACAGGCAGGTGGGCGCGACGTGGGTCGCCAGGTTCTCCTGCCAGGTGGCGACGTGGGGGTTCACGAATCGCAGCTCGTGATACGACTTGGTTCGCCAGTGCGGGATGCAGGTGCGTCCCCAGCGCGGCCGGTCGTGAGCCGGCGAGCCCCGCCAGCGCTGCCAGCCGAACGACGGCGCCACGGCCAGGAAGACCACCCGGGGGTTGTCGTGGATCGCTTCCATGGTGAGCGGCACCGAGTAGCTGTAGGCGCTGACGACGATGTCCGAGCCGGGGCCGACCGGTCGGCCCTGGTCGTCGGTCGGGTTGGTGGCCTGCGCCACCAGGGCGCTCATGGTCGCGTGGAACTCCGGATGGTCGTTGGCGAACCGCCCGCACAGGTAGCGATGGGCTGCGTTCTCCCTGGTCTCCTCGCCTGGGAGGTGGCACGGATCAGCGGTGTCGGGGTCCATGATCTCGGTGCGGTCCGGCCCCTGCGGCAGGTAGACCAGCACCACCCCTTCCGCCTCCATCACCTTCATCTGCACGCTGGCGATCCACACCGCGCAGCGGAGGGAGCACATGGACGGGTTGACCGTGATCCACTTGAAGCGGTGCACCCAGGGCAGCACCTGGTCGACCTGGTCCGGGGAGTACTCCAGGACCTCGACCCGGGCGCCGGGTGACGCGGTCCCGCCCTCCTCCGTGCTGTCCGCGGGGCCGAACCAGGGGGCGCCCTCCGGGAGCGTGCAGCTCTTGTACCCGTCCGAGTCGGTGTCGGGATAGGCGTCCAGACACCGGTTGACGAGCACGAACATGCGACCGCCCTCGCCGTAGACGACGGTGCTGTCGGCGTTCATGGTGTCGACCAGCGCGCTCATGTCCGCGCAGGCGGCCATCAGGACAGCCGCCACCACCAACGCAGCGCTCGGAATCGTTCTGTGACTCATTTCTCTTCTCCTTTGCCCTGCTCTCGGTTTCACGATGATCAGGTCCGCGGTTTTGACGCCGCGCCAGGGTGACCGACCCATGCATCCTCGCCGGCAACCGCTTCACTCCGGCCCGCGAAGCGAGAGCTACGAGGGGCCGAGCCAACGACCGACGAGGCAGCGCGTGAGCAAAGACCCAGCTCGTTCGGCGACACCCTTCTCGGGGGCCGTGGCGTCAGCAGGTGAGCAGGCGAGGTCACCTCGCAGGAGGACAGTTGGATCGCAGGCCACCGAGTCTGCGAGGTTGCTTCCCTCGAAGCTCACTCGCGCTCCCAAGACCAGCGAAACGCCCTCACCGGTGTTGTCGGTGAAGGCCGAGGCCAAGATGTCGGCGGTCGCACCATCGACAAAGAGCCCCCGTCCGCCGTTGCACTGGGCCTGAATCTGGCTGGTGCCAGGGCCGACACGTTGGCCTCTTCTGCTGGCTCTCGGCCGGTCCCTACTCGGGGCGCGACCGTGCCCTGCCTCTCGAAGAGCCAAAGCGTCGGCTCTGGGTTGCATCGTGTGTTGTGGGGCAGGCGTCCCGTCTGCCGGCAGGCGTGGGTGCCGCCGGCGGTCATGGGACCCTTGCCGACCAGGTGGAGGTGCTCCCGGATTCGAACCCGTCCCTGAAGATCGCCAGAGGGCCGAAGACCGCGTCGAGGCCGGCCCGCACGTTCCGGTTGCCGTTGGTCAGGGTCCAGATCAGCCCCGAGCGGTGGTTCTCCAGTGCCAGCAGCATCGGTCCCTGGTCGACCCCCATCACCATCCGGTTGACCCAGGGGCCGTTCAGGTGGGTCGCCGGATGGATGATGAGGTAGCCGTCGTGATCGAGAATCGGCTGCCGCGTCACCGGGTCGATCTCGAAGTAGTGGGGATCGGTGCTGTAGGCCGAAGAGAGGGCTCCAGAGGGGGGTGTTCGAGTAGTAGTGTCTGAGGGCTGCGGTCGACTCTACCGGCGTGAAGGTCATGGTGCTGCCGGCTCCGTACGCCGCGATGGTCCCGAGATGGGGGGCGTCGGCTCCAAAGCGGATGTTGTGCTCGGTCGGGAGCGCCCCGAACGCGTAGTACTGGCTTGGGAGCCCGGCCGGAAAAGGGATTTTCTCGCGGGCGGTCAGTCCCCAGCTGTCGGGGGCGTAGGTCGTGTAGCAGTCGTCGCCGTCCTGGATGACGTCGTCCTGGCGGTCGACGCAGAACTGGCGGTTGGCGACCACGGCGCGCCGGTTGTTCTCCCAGATGTCGAGGGGGGTCGCGTCGTGGCGGTCGACTCCCCGCGGCTCGAGGTTTAACCAGCAGCTTCCGAAGGTGTAGGTGAACAGCGAGCCGGTCCAGGAGGCCGCCAGCGGGTCCCCTCCCGGCGGGTAGGCGCCCAGGTACCTTGACCGGGCGCTGTAGCTGTCCATGGTGACCGGGTGGGTTTCCGAGCCCAGAGCCAGCACGTCGACCAGGAGGGCCTCGTCAGTGTACCCATCCGCGTACCCGTCGAAGCCGAACTCGGGCGTCCAGCCGAGCTTTGCGAAGTGGACGTTTTCGACCGCGTTGTCCGCCGAAGCGTTGTGGATGCAGATGCCTGTCTGGTAGTCCTTGACCTGCGGCGGCGCCGTGCCGACCTCCAGCGCCCCGCAGATGAACAGGTCTCGGACACGCCAGCAGTAGACGTGGTCGACGTCAAAGCACATGGATGCCGCTGGTCGGACCTCGATTCTGCCACCTCCTCCAACCCGGCTCCCCCGCAACAGGGTCACTAGTCACGAGGCTTGGCCGGTTCGACCCCCAGATCGCTCCAGCGGACGCTGTCCGTCAGGACCTCGAGCCGCCTCCGATCGAGGACGAGCTTCACCCGTCCCGCGCCGCACAGCGGCCGCAGCTCCGCCTGCCCGGCTCCCTCGCGCGCCTCGACCACCACCGCAGTTTCCACGTACGGCAGCACGGTGAGGGCGACGACACCCTGCTCGTCGGTCTTCCCTTCCTCCCGGCCAACTCTGACGTGCGCGCCCGCGACCGGCCGCCCGCCGCGGTCTGAGACCTCGGCCAGCATGCGGCAGGGCCTCGGAACGTAGGTCTCGACCGTGACGCCGCCAACCAGACGGGGCCGTTCCTGACCCAGCGGCACGGCAACCACCGCGATGTCACAGGTGCCTCGTTGCCCCGGCTCGGTCCCCTTGGGCGGGGCAAACCGCACCCGCACGTCCCGCGGGCAATCCTGCAGAGGGTCGAGCATGAGCTCGACCTCGTCCACCTCGCAGCGCCAGCCCTCGCGCGCGCTGCGCGCCTCGAGCCGCATCTTTGCCGGGACCGGGAACGGGTTCTCGACGCGAACGGTGTAGGTCGAGGGAGCGATCTGGAGGTTGCGCTGGGTGACGTTGTTGTCGAAGTTGGTGTCGAGCCCGTAGGCGATCGAGACCTGTACGCACTGGTGGCTGGTCGACGCGGGGGTCCACGGTTGGTTCACGGGCAGCGTGGTGGCACCGGGAACCGTCACCGGCTGGCTGCCGACGTGGAAGAACTGGGTGTTGCCGGCGGCGAAGACGTAGACGCCGAAGCTGACCAGCACGTTGACCGGGTTGGCCGAGGCGTTTCGGACTTGTGCGGTGATGGTGTTTGCCACCCCGACCTGCGGCGGTGAGGCGGTGCTGATGTCGGTGGCGTTGTTCCACGGCGGGGTCGGCGGTGGGAGGGCGCACGGCTGCCCCGGGCTCGACGGCGGGCCGGCGCAGCTCGGGAAGAGGACGTCGGCCGCGGCGGCGGCGTTGACCGCAGCCCACACGTTGAGCATGCCCGAGCCGAGGTCGTCGTCCCAGACCGCCTCGACGGCTGGGAACTGCGCCGTGTTGAGGGTGGTGTCGGCGTTGCGCTCGAGCAGGTCCTTGAGGCTGTCCGGAGTGATCGTCGGCCGTGCCTGAAGGACGACGGCGGCGGCGCCCGCGACCTGGGGGGAGGCCATCGAGGTTCCGGACATGCTGACGTACGAGCCGGTCGTGCCCTCCTGGGCCGAGACGACGTTCTGCCCCGGCGCCGCCAGGTCCGGCTTGAGAGCGAGGAGGTTCGGGGTGGCCGCGCTGAAATCCAGACGGGGCCCCTGCAGGAAGCTCGAGTAGCTGACGTCGTCGGTGCGGGCAACCGTGTTGCGGTCGTCGGTCCCTCCCACCGTGATGGCGAACGAGGAGGAGCCGGGGGCCGAGGTGAGCTGCGTGCCGGCGGCGACACCGCAGTTGGAGGCGTTGCCATGGGCGATCGCCGGCACGACGCCGACCGCGGCCAGGTAGCTCGCCTGCTGGGCCACGGCGGAGGTGCCGTCGTCGTCGACGCAGAAACCGAAGCTCATGTTGGCGACCCGGATGCCGAGGGTCCCGGCCATCCGTCCGACCCAGTCGATGGCCTCCATCGCGTTGACCAGCGAGCCGGTGTTGTCGATCTTCACGTCGACCAGGCTCGCTCCCGGCGCCACCCCGGCGCAGCTGGTGGCCGACCCGTCGTCCGGCCCGCTGCACGTGCGACCGGTCGCGCCGGCGCCGACCGCGATCCCGGCCACGTGGGTGCCGTGACCGTAGACGTCGTCCGGGTTGGTGCTGCCGTCTGCCGGCTCGTCGTCGGCGTCGGTGCAGACGCCGTTGCCGAGGGGAGCCGGTTCGCACGAGTCGTCGACCCCATTGCCGTTGGTGTCTTCGTAGCGGGAGGCGTCGAACCCGGCGACGAACTTGCCGGCGAATGTCTCGTGGCCGTCGTCGACGCCGCTGTCGATGATCGCGACCCGGACTCCGGCCCCGTTGAACCCGGCGTCGCCGGCTGTGCTCGGCGAGAAGGTCACGCTGGCCCGGGACTGGACGGCACGTGAGCTGACGTCGTTGGACCAGACCAGGGGCGGCTGCCACTCGACCATCGCCACCTCGGGCAGCGCGGCGAGCTTGGGGAGGTCCTCGTATCGCACCGCGTCGAGCACCACGAAGGTCACGAGCTGGCCTACGTAGCGGATCCTGCCGAACGGCGCGAGGAGCTCGTCGATCGCGCCCGGCGACACGCAGCGGTTGAGGTCGACGACCACGTCGACCGTTTCCCCGGGTCCGAACCGACGCTCGACCTCGTCGTCCACGAACGTGCGATCTCGGTCGCGGACCCAGGTCGTGTGCTTGGTCTGCTCGACGAACGCAGCGAACGAGTGCTGCCGGACCGGCTGCTGCCATTCGAGCGGAGTAAACTTGGATGCCTCGGCGCCGGAGCCGGCGAGCAGCAACGAGGCGGCGACAAGGGCGCAGCGGACGAGTGCGGCGGTGTTTCTCATCGGTCGTTCCTCCCCCGGGCGGTGCCCGAGACCCAGGCGCACCGCCGATCTTCTGTGG
>Ga0068714_10005965_pt1 | contig 12651 bp, 12 predicted proteins | sample MTBNYHSulfiMetaG_FD_62988 | JGI IMG/M metagenome (GOLD analysis project Ga0068714, IMG submission 62988) | Enrichment culture microbial communities from rom New York Harbor, USA that are MTBE-degrading - MTBE-NYH (New York Harbor Sulfidogenic)... | ecosystem: Environmental > Aquatic > Marine >... | reverse complement strand
GGGTGCCACCCTTCCATGGGGTCACCTGGACGGCTTGGCGGCAGAGAAAGGGTGACCGCCACCTCGTCCCCTCGCCGGTTCCGCGGGTCTCGGGATGGGAGCGGAGGCAGCAGCGTGCCCCTGATGGGACGGTGAGCCTGCCTGCCCGGGTCCCGGAAACGGGTCCTGATCAGAGGGATTCCTTCGGCGCCCCCGGCAGGAATCGAACCTGCGACACACGGTTTAGGAAACCGCTGCAGGCTGAGTGAATGGCTTGGGCCTTCCCGCGAATGTCATGTCTGGCCTAGGTTCCGCGCTCTCGGCAGCTCTCATTGGTGCTGAGGCTCTTGCGCTGCTGTGTGGACAGAGCGTGGACAGCGGGGGACTGCCGGTGTCGCTGTGTCCCCGGGTGGCAGGGCGATCCACTGCGGCCCATTGCGGCCACCATTGTCTGGATACTGTTGGTGCTCTGACTTGATCTCTTGACCATTCACCCCTTCGGCTTCTCGGTACGGCCCCCACGGGGCTGCATGCGAAGATGACAGAGAAACGGCCGAGGGCCCGCCGCGAACCTTTAGACTCCCCCAATTATGCCTGCCGAGGATTGTATGGAGCCCCGGGATGCCGACAGCAGCGGCGTATCTCATTACCGCGGCGCTCCTCCTCGGCTCGGCGGGGAGTAGCGACTCCGGGGAGTCCATCGGCGGCACCCTCAATCACGAAGGGCAACCCGTCGCGGGCGTCACCATCACCGTGAGCCTGTCGGACCGAGCCGTCGGGAGCGCCGAGAGCGCCGCCGACGGCACGTGGGAGATCCCGGTCCGCGGCCCGGGCGTCTACCAGGTGGAGATAGACGTCGCCTCTCTTCCCGAGGGTCTCGCTCTGCGAGACCCGGACCGTTCGGTCCTCACCGCGGTTGAGGTCCAGGCCGGCCAGCACAAGGCCGTCGTCTTCCCCATGGGAGAGCGCCAGGCAGAGCAGTCGGCGGCGATCACCCGCCTGCTGAACCTGGTCGCCAAGGGCCTGACCTACGGGGCAATCGTGGCGCTGGCCTCGGTGGGCCTGTCGTTGATCTTCAGCGTGACCGGCCTCATCAACTTCGCCCATGGGGAGGTGGTCACCTTTGGCGCGGTGATCGCCTGGCTACTGAACGCCTCACCTGCGGGTCCCCGGCTCCACGTTCTGTGGGCGGTGCTGCCCGCCTTGGCCCTCACCGGGTTCATGGGGGCGGGCCTCGAGCGGGGCCTGTTCCGGCCTCTGCGGCGACGGCGCACCGGCAACGTGGCCTTGATTGTGGTCTCTATCGGCCTCTCGCTCTTCCTTCGCCACATCTATCTGCTGTTCCTGGGTGGCGCTCCCCGTGCCTACGAGCAGTACGCGGTCCAGGCCCAGCAATCGTGGGGGCCGATCTCTCTCCCCCCCAAAGACGTCATGATCCTGGTGGTGGCGTTGGCCGCATTGGTCGGCGTCGGCCTCATGCTGCAACGCACCCGGCTGGGCACAGAGATGCGTGCTGTGGCCGACAACAAGGACCTGGCCGAGGCCTCCGGCATCAATGTCGACCGGGTCATCCTCCACACCTGGGTGCTGGGGGCAACTCTGGCGGGCCTGGGAGGGATCCTGCTCGGCATCACCCAGACGGTGCAATGGGACATGGGCTTCGTCCTGCTGTTGACCATGTTCGCCGCCGTCGTGCTCGGGGGAATCGGTACCGCCTACGGAGCCGCCCTGGGCGGCCTGATCATCGGGGTGGCCACCGAAACGAGCACCTTCTGGCTGCCGGTGGAGTTCAAGGTTGTCGTCGCACTGGGCGTCCTCATTCTCGTGCTCCTGGTGCGCCCGCAAGGCCTCTTCGGCTTGAAGGAGCGGGTGGGATGAGTCCCGGAGTCGCCAAGGGTTGGACATGGACCTCCTGAGGATCCTCACCGACTCGCTGCGCGCCGCCGTGGGCGTATCGGCCGCCGCCTACGCCTTGGCCGCGGCCGGCCTCAACGTGCACTTCGGCTACACGGGGCTGCTCAACTTCGGCCACGTCGCTTTCATGATGATGGGGGCCTACGGGACGGCGGTGACCGTGGACCAGGGCGGACCCCTGTGGCTGGGACTCCTCGTGGGAGTGGCAGCCGCCGCACTGCTCGGCCTGCTGCTGGGGATTCCTACCCTCCGGCTCCGGGCCGACTACCTGGCCATCGTCACCATCGCCACCGCGGAGATCCTGCGCCTGGTGGCCCGCAGCCACACCGCCGAGCCGCTCACCCGGGGAGTGTTTGGCATCCAGCAGTTCGCCGATCCCTTCTACGCCCTCAACCCCATCCCCTTGGGCCGCTACGGGTTCGGTTCGTTCAACTTCAGCCATCGCCAGTTGTGGGTCGTCCTCGTCGGATGGGCAGTCGTGGCCCTGGTGCTCCTGCTGCTGACCGCCTTGATGCGCAGCCCCTGGGGCCGGGTGCTCCGGGCGATTCGTGAGGATGAGGACGCCGCCCGCTCTCTCGGCAAGAACGTCTTCGCCTACAAGATCCAGAGCCTCGTCCTTGGCGGAGTCATTGGATCACTGGCCGGAGTCCTCCTGGCTGTCGATACCCAGGCGGTGAACCCGGACACCTTCGTCTCCATCCTCACCTTCTACGCCTACACCGTGCTGATCCTGGGCGGTGCCGGGCGCATCCTCGCTCCCATCGTGGGCGCGCTCGTCTTCTGGTTCCTGTTACAGCTAAGCGACGGGCTCCTGCGCGGGGCCGTGGAGGCCGGCTGGTTGGGGAGCCTGATCGAGGCGAGTGACGTCGCCGCCATTCGCTTTGCGTTGGTAGGTCTCGGCCTGGTACTGCTCATGGCCCTGCGCCCACAGGGGATCCTTGGCAGCCGACAGGAGCTGCTCACCGATGAACGATGAACCGCGCCGCCGCCTGGCTGGGATCGCCCCCCGACCCGGGGCACCGAAGCCCGACCCCATCCTGATCGTGGAGGGTACGAGTCGCGCCTTCGGTGGGCTCCGGGCCGTGGACGTGGAGTGGCTCGAGGTGGAGCGCGGAGCCATCACCGCCCTCATCGGCCCCAATGGCGCCGGCAAGACCACCCTTTTCAACGTCCTGACCGGCTTCGACCGGGCCGATGCCGGGACCTGGACCTTCGACGGCGTCCCGCTGCGGGGCCGCCGGGCGCACCAGGTCGCCCGGGCCGGGATGATCCGCACTTTCCAACTGACCAAGGCGCTGGCCCGCCTCACCGTGCTCGAGAACATGTTGTTGGCCGTCCCCGGCCAGCGAGGGGAGCGCTTCACCGGGGCTCTGGCGCGGACCTGGCGAGGGCAGGAGAGCCGGAACCGCCGGCGGGCTCAGCTGCTCCTCGACCGGTTCGGCCTGTCTCCAATGAGCGGGCAGTTCGCCGGAACCCTGTCGGGCGGCCAGCGAAAGCTGCTCGAGATGGCCCGCAGCCTGATGGCCGACCCGCGGCTGCTCATGCTGGATGAGCCGATGGCGGGGGTCAACCCGGCGCTTCGCCGCTCGCTGCTCGATCACATTGAGGAGATCAGGAACGAGGGGGCCACGGTGGTGTTTATCGAACACGACATGGACGTGGTCATGGGCATCAGCGACTGGGTGGTGGTCATGGCCCAGGGACGCGTGATCGCCGAGGGCCCGCCGGCGGTGGTAGGCCGCGATCCGGTAGTGATCGACGCCTACCTCGGACGGGGGGCGAAGGCGGACCGATGAGCACGAACCGAGTTCCCCTGCTAAAGGCGACCGGACTGGTGGCCGGCTACCTGCCCGAGGTGGACATCCTCAATGGCTGCGATCTGTGTCTCGACGCCGGGGAGATCATTGGCATCATCGGGCCTAATGGCGCCGGCAAGTCCACCCTGATCAAAGCCCTGTTCGGGTTGCTTCCGATCCGGCGCGGCAAGGTGTCCCTGCGGGGTGAGGATGTCACCGGGCGGCCCGCCCACGAGCTGGTCGAGCGTGGGATCTCCTACGTCCCTCAGCGCAACAACGTCTTCCCCCGGCTCACCGTGCAGGAGAACCTGATGATGGGGGCTCGTCTCAAGTCGACGTTGCGGCGCGCCCGCTCCGAAAGCGTGCTGCAGCTGTTCCCCCACCTTGCGGATCGCCTCAACCAACGGGCGGGGCTCCTCTCGGGAGGAGAGCGCCAGATGGTGGCGATGGCACGGGCGCTGATGGGAGAACCCTCGGTGCTGCTACTGGATGAGCCCTCCGCCGGGCTCTCTCCGGCCAACCAAGACGAGGTCTTCGCCCGGATCGATGAGGTCAACCGGGCCGGGGTGTCCGTGGTGATGGTGGAGCAAAATGCCCGGCGTTGCCTGGAAACCTGTCATCGCGGTTACGTTCTCGACCAGGGCGCTAATGCCCATACCGGCACCGGGGCCGATCTGCTCGGAGACCCCCGGGTCGTCGAGCTCTACCTGGGCACGCTCGCCCGCCGGCCTTGACATCTTGGGGGCCGGCCCCGGACGGGCCGGCCCCCAACTGAGGGTTAGTCGGATCAGCCGACGGGCACGGTGTCATCGACCACGATGGCTCCCCCGGCGTCGAAGTGCCACAGGTCGTAGAACCCGGCACCGGGTTCGCCGGCCTCGACGAAGTTGAGCGAGCCGGAGGCACCGTCGTAATCGATGTCGACCCCTGCTTCGATCAGAGCCAGGCAGTCGGCGTAGTTGTCGCACTTCTCGCCGTCCTTGGTGATGCCGACGACCTCGTCGATCCACACGGTGGGATCGTCGCTGCCCGCCGTCTGCGCCGCCAGGGCGAAGATGACCGGGCAGTCGTAGGCATAGGCAGCGAAGATGGTGTCGGTTCCCGGCGCGTGCTCTGCGAACGCCGCAGGGAACCAGGCCGCTCCGCCCGGCGGGACGTACGAGGGGGCAGTCCCCTTCACGCCTTCGAGCACCGCCGGGTTGGACGGATCGACCTTGGAGGCCAGGTCGCCACTCTGCAGGCCGTCGGTGAGGTAGATCTGCACATCGGCCGGACCCACACCCTGCTCGATCATGGCTTGTAGCACCAGGCTCCCGGTATCCGGGAAGGCAACCAGCGCCACCGCTTCGGGAGCGGCATCGGCGATCTGCTGCACGTCGGCATCGAACACGGTCCCATTGGGGTCGTAGGCCACGTTGGCCACCACCGTGGCCCCATTGGCCTCCAACTGAGCCACCAGCGTGGCAGCGAATCCCTGCCCGTAGGCGTCGTTCAAGGCGATGATGGCCACGTCGCTGTGGCCGTCCGCGGTGATCAGGTCGCCCAGTGCCTGCCCCTGCAGGGTGTCAGGCGGAGCCGTGCGGATGTAGTAGCCGCCGTGGTCATCGTAGGTGGTAAATGCCGTCCCGGTGTTGGACGGCGAGCACTGCATGGTCTGCGATCCCGTGATCTTGTCGATCACCGCGAGGCTGACCCGCGAGCTGGCTGCACCGACGATGGCATCGACCCCGGCGGCCAGGTGCCCGTCGACGGCCGTGTTGGCCAGGTCCTCGTTGGTCCCACTATCGGCTTCAGTCAGGTTCACGCGCTCGCCCAGTACCCCGCCGGCAGCATTGATATCCTCGACGGCCATCTGGACCGCCCTGATCATGGGCGGGCCGAGAACGGCCAGGTCGCCGGTGTCCGGCAGGACCGTGCCGATCTCCAGCACTCCATTAGCTCGTCCGGCAGCCGTGGTTGTCGTTTCCACAGCCGAGGTTGTCGTCTCGACGGGGGTGGTCGTCGTCTACACGGCCGTCGTGGTCGTCTGGGCGTCATCGTCGCCGCAGGCGGCAGCTGCTAGCGCCACCACCAGAATGGCCATCACCAGTCGGATGGTCGGTTTCTTTCCCATGGTTCAGGCTCCTTACGGAGGTGGGCCGGGATCCCCCCGGCCCACATTTAGGCGATCCTAGGCAGGCGGATCCTGACCTGGAAATCCTGCGATTCTGCGCGCCGGGAATCTTCGCGGGATCTGCGGACGATGGCCCGTTAACGAGTGCGGGACCTCTCCTGGCTCGATCGCCGTCGGGGTCCTCTCACCACCCCAGCCACCGGTGCAGCGCCCCGGGCTCGGCGGCGATGACCGGAAGCTCGGGCACGTCCGTGAGGGCCAGCTGTGGATCCTTGAGCCCGTGTCCGGTGAGAGTGCAGACCACCGGCCCCTCCGGCAGGCGGTCCTGGTACGCGATCACCCCGGCTACCGAGGCCGCGGAGGCCGGTTCGGCGAAGATGCCCTCCTCCTCGGCAAGCAGCCGGTAAGCAGCGAGGATCTGCTCGTCGGTGACTGCCTCGATGATCCCCCCCGATTCGTCCCTGGCCGCCACCGCCTGCACCCACGAAGCCGGGTTGCCGATGCGAATGGCAGTGGCCACCGTCTCCGGGTGGGCCACCGGTGCTCCCCGGACAATCGGAGCGGCCCCGGCCGCCTGGAAGCCCCACATTCGCGGTGCCGTCGCTGACGCCCGGTAGCCCATCCAGTAGGCGGTGATGTTCCCGGCATTGCCCACCGGCAGAGCCTGCACCGCCGGGGCGTCGCCTATCCCCTCCAGGATCTCCCAGGCGGCGGTCTGCTGCCCGGCGATGCGATCGGGATTCACCGAATTCACCAACACCGCCTCCTCTGTGGCGGTGAAGGCCCGGACCACTTCGAGTGCGGCATCGAAGGACCCCTCGATGCCCACGACCCGGGCACCGTGGCGGATCGCCTGGGCGAGCTTGCCCAGGGCAACGTTGCCCGCAGGGAGGACGACCAGGCACGCCAGACCCGCCCGGGCGGCATAGGCCGCCGCCGACGCCGCCGTGTTGCCGGTAGAAGCACAGGCCACGGCCCGCGCGCCGGCTTCCAGAGCCTTCGAGACGGCTACGGTCATCCCTCGGTCCTTGAACGACCCGGTCGGGTTGGCCCCCTCGTACTTCAGGAACACCGGCCGTCCCAGCCGGGCGGCGAGACGAGGCGCCGGGAGCAGAGGAGTGCCTCCCTCGTGGAGGGTGACCACGGGCGTGGAATCGGTGACCGGCAGCCGCTGCCGGTAAACCTCGATGAGTCCGGCCGCAGTGCTCACTCCAGGTCGCCCTCCACCCGGATGGCGGCGGCCACCTCCTCAACGACATCGAGGTTATCCAGCGTGGCCGCCGCCGCCCGTTGCTGCCGTTCGGGGGCTTCGTGGGTGATCAGAAGAAGGGTCGCCTCATCGCCGCGGCCCTCTTGCCAGACCGACTTGATGCTCACCGCCACCTCGGCAAAGGCGGCGGCGATCCGCGCCAGCACGCCCGGCTTGTCGGCCACCTCGAGGCGCAGATACCAGCGGGTGGGCACCTCGGACGCATCCACCACGGATCCGGGCCGCATCAGGATGTGAGGAGCGATCTGCGAACCGGAGCGCAGGCCCCGGGCAGCATCGATCACGTCGCCGAGGACGGCGGTCGCGGTGGGCTCGCCGCCGGCGCCGGGCCCGGCGAAGACCAGCTCCCCGACCGCCGACCCCTGCACCAGGATGGCGTTGGTGGCGCCCCGGATCGCCGCTAGGGGATGCTCGAGAGGCACCATGGCAGGGTGCACGCGGGCGCTCACCCCACCGTCGGTCCGCTCGGCGATGGCGAGCAGCCGCACCGTGTAGCCGAGATCGGCGGCGAAGGCCAGATCGATCGGGGAGATCCGGGTGATGCCTTCGCGGTAGACCTGGTCCGGGCCAACCCAGGTGCCGAAGGCCAGGCTGGCCAGGATCGACGCTTTGGCGGTGGCGTCGGCGCCGCTCACGTCGGCGGTGGGATCTGCCTCGGCATAGCCGAGAGATTGGGCTTCGGCCAGGGCAGAGCCGAAGTCGCTCCCCTCGTCGATCATGCGAGTCAGGATGAAGTTGGTGGTGCCGTTGACGATGCCCATCAGCCGCTCAATGCGCTCCCCGGCCAGCGTCTCCGTGAGGGGCCGGATGATCGGGATGGCGCCGCCCACCGCTGCCTCGAACAGGAGAGGTACTCCGGATCGTGCCGCGGCGGCCAGCAACTCCGGACCGCGCGCGGCGATGAGTTCCTTGTTGGCCGTCACCACCGGCTTGCCCAGCTCCAGGGCGCGGTGCACCAGGGCAAAGGCCGGGTCGCGACCACCTATGACCTCCACCAGGAGTTCCACCGCCGGATCTTCAACCACTTCCATCGGCTGGGAGGTGATCATCGACTCGGGCAACGAGAAGCGGCGCGGCTTCCCCGGCGAGCGCACCGCCACCCGGCGCACCTCGAGGTCCAGGCCGGCCTTGGCTGCCACACCGGCCCTTTCCTCGGTGAGACGGTGAATGAGAGTGCCCCCCACTGTGCCTGCGCCAAGGATCCCGATGCCGACGGTCATGCTCACCTCCGGAGAGAGCGCGATGGTATCAACCGCATTCCGGCGGCCGGCCGGTGTGGCCCGGATCGCCCGATATGCTCGCGACATGCCCCCCCTCACCCGACGCCGGGCCTCGGCCTCGGTACCGGCTTCCTCCGCCAACCTGGGCCCCGGATTCGACGTGGTGGCCATCGCGCTGGCGCTGCGTTGCCGGGTATACATGTCTCCGGCCGCCGCCTGGGCTCTGGACTCCCCGGCCGCCGATGGGAGCTCGATGACCCTGGTACGCCGGGCCGCTGAGGCGGCGCTGCCGGGGACGGGACCGTTCTCGGTGAGAGTGGAGAGCCACATCCCCGTCGGCCGCGGCCTGGGGTCGAGCGGCGCGCTGGCGGCCGGGGTCGTGGCCGTGGTGCGTGCCGCGGCTGGGCTGCCGGAGGACCGGGACGAGGTGGTGCGGATCGCCGCCGGGGTCGAGGGACACCCCGACAACGTGGCCGCCTCAGTGCACGGTGGGGCAGTGGCGGTGGGCCCTAGAGGACGGGTGCTCGGTCTGGAGGTGCACCCCTCACTGCAGATGGTGGTGGCCGTCCCCCGGAAACCGCTGCCGACCGTCGTCGCCCGGACGGTGCTCGCCGACCCGGTCGGCACCGCCACCGCCGCCCGGACCGCCGCCCGCCTCGCCTTCCTGATAGAGGGACTGCGACGAGGCGATGCGGCTCTCCTGGCCGAAGCGGCCGACGACGAACTTCACGAGGCCCGCCGGGCTCACCTATCGCCGCTGACGGCCGCCCTGGTGGCCGATGCCCGGGAGGCCGGGGCGGCTCACGCCGCCTGGAGCGGCGCCGGCCCTTCGGCGGTGGCCCTGGTCACCAGAGCAGGAATGCAGGCGGTGCGGAAGGCCTGGCAGGAGCGGCTCGCCGAGGAGGGCGGCACGGTGCTGGAACCGGGCATAGACCGGGAGGGCCTCCGGGTGACCCTCGCCGCGTGACCCGGGGGCAGGCAGCAGCCGGCCGGAGCGGGGCAAAGGGCGGCGGTATCGGCCTCTAGCATCGCCGGATGGTCGCCTCTCGCTCCTTTCGTCGGGGACTGCGTGACGGGCTCGTGCTCTTCGTGGCGGTGGGAGGGTTCGGCGTCGCCTACGGGGTGCTCGGGGTCCAGGCCGGACTGGCTCCCTGGCTGGTCGTGCTCGCCTCGGCGCTGGTGGTCTCGGGAGCGGCCCAGTTCGCCTGGGTGGGCCTGGTGGGTGCCGGTGCGGCTCCCGTCCTGGTGGCGACCTCGGGGCTGGCGTTGCGCCACGTGCCCATGTCGGCCCGCCTGGCGAACCTGGTGGGACCTCGTCCGCTCGGGGTGCGCCTTGCCCTGGCCTGGGTCCTGGTGGACGAGACGTTCGGCCTCACTGTGGCTGCGGCCCGGCGAGGTGAAGCCGACCTGGGGGCCTACAAGGCAGGGGCGGACCTGCTGCTCTTCTGCGGATGGGTGGCGGGGACGGCGGCCGGCGTGGCGCTCGGGGGAAGCGTGGACCCGACGGCGTGGGGGGCCTCTGTTTTCTTCGCGGTGCTCTTCGTAGGCCTGGCGGCACCCCTCGTGCAGGGGCGGTGGGATCTGGCAACAGCCGCCCTCGCCGTGGCGACGACGTTTGCCGCTCAGGTGCTGCCGCCCGCCTGGCGGATAGCGGCGGCGGCGGCGGCGGCCGCCGCCGTAGGGGCGGTGCTCCCCGATGACTGATCTCCTGGTGGTTCTGGCGATGGCCGCCATCACCTACAGCTGCCGGGTGGTGTTCCTGGCCCGTCCCGGGCGGGCCCCGGCCGGCCGGCTCGCCCGGTTCCTCGAACGCTTCCCCCTAGCGCTGTTCGTGGCGCTGGCCACGACGACGCTGCTGGTGCCCGGGGAGCTGAACGACCCCGTGCCGGGCTATGCGGCTCTGGGGGGCGCGATCGGAGGAGGCGTGTTGACCCGGCGCTGGCTGCCGGGGGTGCTGGCCGGCGGCGTGGCCGCCTACTGGGTGGCCCGCGTGCTGCTGGGCTGACCTGTGTGTGTCCGCCGGATGGGCCGACCGGGCCTTCTGCCGGTAGTCACCCACTGTGGGCAGTTCCACGCCCGTGCCGTGGGGCGGTTGGGGGGAGAGCAGCGGCGGCCGCTCCCTGACGGATCCCAGTGGGTCGGCTGGCGGCGCGCGCCTCGCCCGGCATCATGCCCGCGGCGGGAAGGGCCGACGGGTGGCTGTGGCGGACTGGCCGCACGCGCCCTGCTGGCCGGCGACTGCTCCTTCGACCCGGCGTCTACTCGAGCAGGAGGATGTTGCGTTGGGCGCAGACGTCTCTGACGTGCTGGGGCCATGGGGCGACGATGATCTCGCCCACATGAGCTTTGCGCAGCAGGTACATGTGGGTGCGCGCCTGGCCGATACCACCGCCGATGCTGAGTGGAACCCGATCGTTCATGATCGCCTGGTGATAAGGGAACTGCAGGTTTTCCATCAGGCCGGTCATTTCCAGCTGCTCGACCAGGGTCTCTTTGGTGACGCGGATGCCCATCGAGGTCAGCTCATGGCGCTGTCTGGTAACCGGATTCCACACGACGATGTCGCCGTTCAGGCCGCGTCCGGTGAGCCCTTCCCTATTGGTGGTCTCGGTGATCCAGTCGTCGTAGTCCGCGGCCCGCAGCTCGTGCGGATGACCGTCTTTGAGGGGGTAGCCCAGCCCGATGATGAACATGGCCGGGTGGTCCTGGAGGAAGGCGGCCTCCCGCTGAGACGGGGTCAGATCTGGGTACCTGTCCAGGAGTTCTTCGGCATGGACGAAAGCCAGCTGCTCGGGGATGCCCCCGTGGGGATCGTCCCGGAACTGGGGGAACACGGCCTCCAGATGACGCCGGGCCCCCACGATCACCTTCCAGATCCTGCGAACGATCTCCTTCAGGGAATCGAGGTCGCGATCGGCGGCGGTCACAACCCGTTCCCAATCCCACTGGTCCACGTAGACGCTGTGGTCATGATCCAACGGGCAGTCCTTGCGCACCGCCCTCATGTCGGTACAGATCCCCTGTCCCGCTTGAGAGCCGAACTGGACCAGCGCCAGGCGCTTCCACTTGGTGACCGCCTGGACGACTTCGGCATTCAGAGGCGGGTCGATCCCCGTTACACAAGAGAACTCCACCGCAGTCTGTGAACCGTCGCGGTCGAGAGTGTCGTTGACCCCGCTCTCTCTGGTGACGATCAGCGGGGCTTGCACCATCTTCAGGTTCAACTCATGACACAGGTGCTCCTCGATGTACGCCTTGAGCTCGAAGACCGCCTCCATGGTTTCCATCGGGGTCAGCAGGGACCGGTACTCGGTGGGAGGAGCCGCGACCCTCTCGCGCCCGCCGTCGTAGGAATCGGCGGGTCGTGCCTCGGCGTCGACGTCACTCATTGGGTCTGTCCTCTCGGTCCGTACCCGAGTTCGCGATGCTGGCTGCGATCGCCCATCAACTCAGGTGTGGCGGCAGGCTAGTGAGGGCGGCCGAGTCGACCTGCGGATCCTGAGGCTCGGGCGTAGGGGGAGATGGGCTGTTGAAGGGCGGGGAGCTCCCGGCCGAGGATGGCCTCGGCCTGGCGCCCCCGGCAGGAATCGAACCTGCGACACACGGTTTAGGAAACCGCTGCTCTATCCCCTGAGCTACGGGGGCGGGGTGGGAGCGATTGGTGGAGCGGATCGCGCCCTGTTTGTCGGGGGTGAGGGTAGTGGCCGGGTGCCGGGTGGTGAGAGAGGCGGCGGCAAGGCTTAGCATCCTCAGAGGGCCCCCGGCTGGTCGGGGTTCCCGAGGAGCAAGAAGGGCTGCCGATGAGAGCGATTCTGATTACCAAGGACGACGGCTACCGGGCCGAGGTGACCGACCTGGCCGAGGCCGACCTTCCCGAAGGCGACGTCACCGTTCGCGTGGAGTATTCGACCCTCAACTACAAGGACAGCCTGGCCATCACCGGGGCCTCCCCGGTGGTGCGGTCCTTTCCCATGGTGCCCGGCATCGATCTGGCCGGGGTGGTGGAAAGTAGTGAGTCGCCCGAGTATGCCCCCGGCGACCGGGTGGTCCTCAACGGGTGGGGGGTGGGGGAGACGCACTGGGGCGGCTTCGCCGAGAAGGCCGGGCTGCGCGCCGAGTGGCTGATCCCCCTCCCGGCTGGTCTCACCGCCCGGCAGGCCATGGCTCTGGGCACCGCCGGCTACACGGCCATGCTCTGCGTCCTGCGCCTGGAGGAACTGGGGGTCGGCCCCGATGCTGGGGAGGTCCTGGTGACCGGGGCGGCCGGTGGGGTGGGCGGGGTGGCGGTCTCGATCCTGGCCGGCCGCGGCTACCGGGTGGTCGCCTCCACCGGCCGTCCGGAGCACGCCGGCTACCTGC
>Ga0068714_10005961_pt1 | contig 12663 bp, 9 predicted proteins | sample MTBNYHSulfiMetaG_FD_62988 | JGI IMG/M metagenome (GOLD analysis project Ga0068714, IMG submission 62988) | Enrichment culture microbial communities from rom New York Harbor, USA that are MTBE-degrading - MTBE-NYH (New York Harbor Sulfidogenic)... | ecosystem: Environmental > Aquatic > Marine >... | reverse complement strand
TCCACTGCTGATCGTAGGAATAGCCTTTCTCTTCTCAGTACTTCATACCGGCAGCGTCAATCTTCAGTTGTTCTCGTCGGTTCCGGCAGAGATTAGCGGCGTCCTGCAAGCCGTAATGGTGCTTTTTGTTGCAGCATTCAAGACATTCATCGTCGGACGGAGGGATGGTTAAGATGGACCTGGAACTAATCACAACACTATTCAGAACATCTATCCGAATGGCTACTCCCATACTGCTCGCATCATTAGGAGGTGCTCTCACCTACCACGCAGGGATAATCAACGTGGCGATGGAAGGTCTGATGCTTATAAGCGCTTTCTTCTCCGTTGTCTTTTCGTATCTCACAGGCAGCGCACTGTATGGAATACTGGCAGGAATGCTGGCTTCAATCGTGATATCTCTCCTTTATTCGGTGTTTGTGAGTTTTCTTAAGGCCAACAACTTCGCGATAGGATTCGCGCTCAACATACTCGTGAGTTCGCTTACCCTGTTCTTGATGAGAGTCATGTTCCAGGGGAAGAATGCGTTCAACTCTCCTGATATCGCCTCGATAGTTGAACTCAAGTTGAAGACAGGAAACTACTTTCTCGACAACTACATCTTCAATTTCAGTATTCTGACTTATCTATCAATTCTGATCGCCTTCTTACTCGCCTACATTATCTACAAGACATCCTTCGGACTCAGACTAAGGGTCTGTGGGGAGATGCCCGAAGCACTTAAGGCGGCGGGTATAAAGGTTGGATTCGTTCAGCTTTGGTCAAGCATCCTTTGCGGAGCGCTTTGCGGCTTGGCGGGGTCACAGCTCTCGCTCTACAACGTGAGGATGTTTTCCCGAGACATGACTGGTGGAAGAGGGTTCGTCGCCCTCGCTGCTATATTGATCTCCGGAGGGAAACCAAAGAGAATTCTCTTGATTTCGCTTCTCTTTGGAGTCTTCGATGCACTATCCGTCAAACTGCAAAGCGAGAAGATTGCGCCTCAGTTTGCTCTAATGCTCCCTTACATAATGAGCGTCGTCGTGCTCTTGTTGTTTCATCTGAAGACCAGAAAGAGACTGAAAAACGCCTGAAGTAGAATCTTTCTTAGGGCGTAACTTGATTACTTACAGCAAGTCAACTTTCGGATCAAAATACCCAGTTTTTGCGGGTTCTGGGAAAGACTAGGTTCATAAGTGAAGATCGCTGCACAAAAGCCTTGCATAAGCCTCATGAAATAAGCTTGTGGGACGCCCGTAGTGCAAGATGGTGACTTTCATTTGCTCTTTTCCCATTATTGGTTATCTGCAGAATTCAACTGACAAACCTGGGAACGTTTCATAGTTCACCGAAAAAAGGTCCTCCATCCTCCTAGACCGCCGAGCGAGGAGCCGTTCGCTGAAGAGATCATCCGAGAAGGTGCGTTGTCGAGACGTTCGCTGCGCTCATGAGAAGGCGAGAAATTCGAAAGCCAGTCAGGCTTCGCCTGGCCAGTCAAAAGGCGAGAATCATCGCCGCCAGTGAAGGCTTCGCCTTCGCCAGTACCACTTCGTGGTGCCAGTCTCGCCTTCGGCGAGGCCAGTCACTGCAGGCAGTGGCGAGAGAAACCATAAGAACACCAAACCGATTTGGCGAGACCAGTTCCGCTTCGCGGGCAAGAGCCGCGGTACGCTGATGAAAACCACGTTGTCCGTCAACAGTCCACCGTCCTCCACATTAGCATTTCATTCGCCCTTTTCTGTGTTGAACCCTCTGCACTGATCATAATCCCAATGGAGATCACAGTAATTAGAACTCACTGTAAGAGAGTTATAATCAAGTCAAGCAGTATCTTCTGAGAATAACGACTCGGGTGTTGAGGTGGAACTACGGTGGATAGGAGCAAGAATCAGTCTCGCGCAGTAAGTAAGAAAAAGAAAGTTCTTGACAAAATCAACGGAGATGATGCTCTTCTTATACTGAAAGCCTTGGCCAGCGAAGATCGGAGCATTGCAAAACGTATTGAACAAATCGCATTAGAATACTTGCGCGATATAGATGTCGAGAGCGTTGCTTCTCAAGTGTACTATGCGTTGGAAGGAATTGAAGTTGAGGATCTCTGGGAACAGTCAGGCAGCATGAGGTATGGGTATGTGGAACCGTCAGATAGAGCGTGGGAAATGTTTGAAGAGGCTTTAGAACCATTCACAAATGAATTGAACAGATATTTCGACCTTTCGCTGGACAACGAGGCGAAGAAATACTGCATGGGTATTCTGAAAGGGATTAACCAGTTCAACAAAGAATCAACATCTCAGTTCAAAGACTGGGCCGAGGATGCTCCAGATGAGCTTTTCGAAAGGGTCTTGGATGACTGGAAGAAGGCTTGCAAGAATCCTGAGCACATACAGGAAATGGAAGACTTCATCGAACAAGGTCTGGGAAAGTGACGGTTTGGAAGAAGACGAACAGAAGCTGGGAGTAAGGAAGAAAGGCGCACACATATCTTGATCTTGACAGCAAGCCAATAATCGACTTTCCACCTTTTTTCATACGTACCCCAACCACTGTTATATGAGTAAGGATAGACCACTCTGCAATTAATGACCTCTATAATGAACAGATAGTGCCAGAAGTGTCCAGTATTTAGGACAATATTTGATATTATCGCTTCACATGTTTTCTCGAAAGAAATGCAAAGCTGTATAAGTCGTTCTGGGTGTCTATATGCTGCATATTGATCTCTTTCTCTCGAATGGGTTCTTTCCCATTGTGCGTTGTTGCTTTCAGATCGGAGAATAGTATCGTGTCCGATATTTTGCTCTATTCTAAGACGATATAATAAAGTTGCGAAAGCTGTGAGAGGAATGGAGTGAATCAGAATGACTGGAAAATGAATCGAAGCGCAGTCACTTCAATTTTGCCTTCCGGTGAACTTTCTTCATCCTCGAAATTGATTTCTTCCTCTCAATGAATGCTGCCCCGGACGCATTCCGCGAATCAACCTCAACTTTCATTTCCGATAAACTGCCGATATATTTCCGATAATCCATAGCTTCGATTCTTGTTCGAGGGATCGAGGACTTCGAGAAAGCCTTCTTGGACCCACTTGTTTACTATGTTTCTCACCATTCTCTCTGAAAGCCCCAGGTTGTTTGCCAGCTCTCTTACAGTCAAGAAATCTCTTGAAGCGAACATAGAGAGCACGTTCTTCTGGCGATGGTCAAGCCTTCTCAAGAGCACGGGGTCTGAAGGAATCGCTCCTTGAGTGAGGACTTCATTTCCAGCTGCTTCGAAAACCTTTGCGAGCAATTCCACGAAGTATCCAATCCAGCCGGTAAGGTCGGCTTTCTCTCTTCCTTCATAATAGTTGTGGTGGGGATGGGTGACTAGAGAGTTGTAATAGAGCTGAAGGTCGCTAGCGTGGTACTCCTCTAGAGAAAAGATTCCGTTCAGTCCATAGCCTTCCCTTTGAAGAATGAAGGTGGACAAGAGCCTTGCGGTTCTTCCATTCCCGTCGTAAAAGGGATGAATAGTAACGAATTGGTAGTGAACGAGCGCGGCGATCAGCGGGACAGGAGTTTTGTTCCGGGCATCTTGTTCCCAGCTTACGAGTCCTCTCATAAGTTCTGGAACATCCTTTGCTTCCGGAGGAAGGTAGATGATCGCATTAGTCAGTGAGTCTCTAATTACGTTTTGTTCGCTTCGATACGCAGAGGGCTTTGCTCTGAGACCCTTTTCGACAATCGAGTGCGTTTTCTTTATAAGGTATTCATCGAACGGTCTGAGATCTTGAGCCCACTCCTCGATTTTTAGGAGGGCATCCCAATAGTACTTCACTTCTCTTGCATCCCTAGCTTTTTCTTGGATGACCCTCTGATTATTTACAACATCGCGCGCTTCCTGAAGAGTCAGGCGATTGCCTTCTATCTGTGTTGAAAAGTGAGTTGATCGGATCCTTGCGCTTTCTCTAATTCTCGAAAGAGAGCTTAAAGGAATCTGTGCGTTCTCAACTTGAACCCTTATCTTTTCTATGGTAATGAGATCTGAGGCTATCTTATCGGTAATTGAGTATTGGGGGTCCCACTTCACTTTCAAAACTATCTCTCCTCTCATCACACTTCAATTATACTGGATTTCCGATAAACTGCCGATAAAGGAGCCGCTGTACATGAAAAGATTAGCTCATCGCTTGGTAGAACGCGCTGGACGCTGTGAAGAGCCGTCCTTAGTTATTGGTCACGGATCATGAGCCAGTCCAATAATCGAAAGCGCTTGAAAGGACAGAAGGAATCTTTCTAAACGAACCCGTCTGAGAATGCTGGCCGATCGTTGAATTCAGTTGAAGCTCTTTAGGTTTGCGAAGACCTGTCAGAAATAGTGTTATTATCTGCTTTGGAGGAAATCCTCAAGAAGAAGCCATTTCCAGAGAGGGATCAGCTCAATGGTCTTGTCGTGAATCTTCAGCTTATCTTCAATGTCGCTGTTGAGAAGTATCCTGCGGGATCTCTCGCCCTCGAATTCGAGTAGTCCTCGGAGGTCACGTTCTCTCAAATCGAGATCATCCAGATTTGACATTGTGACATTGATGACCAGATCGCCAGTTTTTCCAGAGGCGACGAAATCAACTTCGGTTTTGTCAGTCTTCCAGAAAGTCACTTTATAACCCTGCCTCAAGAGCTCTAGAAAGACAATGTTCTCTCCATCTTTTCCAAAATCTTCAGTGAGCGGCTTGACAACGGCTTTTCTCAGGCCAGTGTCGACGGAATATACTTTTCTTGGGTTGATTAGGGCTTTCTTGACGGAATTCGTATGAAGCTCTACTTCAAACAATACGTATGCTTCCGATAGGTGCGACATGTTCTCTGAAATTGTGCTGGTTGAAGTCTTTCCCGAGATCTGTTCGAGAGCCTTCTGTATTTTTCTGTAGCTCAAGAGATTTCCGCTGTTCTTAAGAGCGTAGAGCGCGATTCTTCTTGTAAGCAGAGCGTCTCTGATACTCCAACGCTCTACGATGTCCCTGTATATGATGTCGTCGAAATATGCCTCGAGAATCTTTGTCCCGTTTTCTTCCGGGAAGTTCAAGAGAATCTCAGGAAAGCCTCCAGAATCCAAATAACTGAAAAGCAGATTCTTGATGAGATCACTTTTGAGTTCAACTGAAAGCGAAGAGACTTCGATTCCCTTCGATCGCACAAAGTCCGCAAATGAAAAGGGCAACAGAGTCAGATCTATGTGCCTTCCTGTCAACAGCGTTCCAAGCCCCTTGGAAGAAAGCTTTGAAGATGAGCCGGTAACAATGAATTTGACCTCTCCGGACTCCCTGTAAGTCTCTATCCATTGCTCCCAGCCTCGTATATGCTGGATCTCATCGACAAACATGTAGGTTTTTCCAACGGGATTGACTCTCTGCCTGTAAAGCCTGTAGAGTTTTTCAAGAAGGACAGGTGTCTTCTCTTCCATCGAGAGAGAGACATCTTCAAGGTTCAAGAACAGAAAGGAGAGTTTATCAACAGATTCTAGGAGCTTTCTGTACACAAGCTTAAGAAGAGATGATTTGCCGGATCTTCGAGGCCCTCTTACGATCTGTACGAAATTGCTGTCAAGAAATTCTTCGATCTCACCGACCTCTCTTCTGTAAACAAGGTCTGGAAGGGATCGATCTTCCCAGTAATTCCATCTTGCAAGGACGGAAAACATCTGTTGATCTGTCATATTAACCACCTGTCAACTAATGACCTTTATAACAAACACATTTTAGCATAAGCGTCCAGTATATTGAACACTATTTCGCTTTGTTTCTGAAGAGATCTTATAATAAGAAATTTAGGGCCCCTTCAAAAGCCCAGATCCCGAAACAAGTTCGGGGTGACAGAGCAAGCAGTTACGTAGGGTCGGTACGGGAATTATATAGTGAGAGTCTCACAGGAATGATGGATAGAGGAATTTCCAAAAAGCCATTGTCAGTTGACGCAGTGAGAGCTGCGGGAAAGCCGCTAATGAATAACGATATTTGATGATTTTCGGAAATTCCGGCAAACTCCGGGGTTTCCACACAACACTCTGCCAGATAGAATTACTTCTTTGTCGTAAAACTCCATATTGGACCAATCACCGGCAGCGAGCCCGCGTTCTTCGCAGCTATCTTCCAGTAATATGTCGTATTGGGAAGGAGACCGCTCTTGTTATAGGTGTTGGTAGTTCGATTCGATATGAAAAGGGAAGGATTGTGAGATGTGGAAAGGTATAGATCGTACAATACCGCATCCCCGTCGGGATCTCCGCCTTCCCAAGACAAGAGAACTTCAAGATCAGTGTCCTTCGCGCCATTTGCCGGGGAAGGGTTCGAGGCAACGTTGGGGAATGACTTGACCGTTACTGTGAATGTCTTGTCAGATGATGCTTCCTTCTCGTCTTCTGCTCTTACAGTGACTGCAATATCGCCGAGTGGTCCGCTGACTGTCCATTCATAAAGGCTGCCTGAAACGGTTCCCGGTCCTCCAATGAGACTATATGAAAGAAAATGGCCGTCCGGATCTGAGCAATACTCGGCAAGGTTTATCTGGATAAGCTCTCCAATATTCTCGACAATTGCTTCTATGACTCCCCATTCAGGCTTGCTATTGTTTATTGGACAGGCCGTAAGAAATAATACAGTAAGCACAAGAACCACCGTCAGGCGAAAACTCTTCATCTCATTATCCTCCACAATCCGAATTAGGAGATGAGACTGCTGCTTTGTCTGAAAAGCAGTGGTTCTCTAACAACATCTCCTTATAGATTTTAGAACAGCATCGGACGATTCAGGCGCTTCCGGGCAGAGTGTTCTTTCTGACTCTTCGGGGGAAAGAGTTAAGATGCACGTGTTTCTACGATAAGATAACCCGAGAAAGCGAATTATAGAGAGTTTGCCGCGCTAACGCGAGACGAGAAATGGAGAAGCCAGTCTGCTGGCGCAGGCCAGTCGCACTTCGTGCGGCCAGTCTCGCCTTCGGCGAGGCCAGTTCCGCTTCGCGGGCTTAGAACCGTCTTACGCTGATGACAACCACGTTGTCCGTCAACGGTCCACCGTCCTCCGAATCGGGATCGGAACGCCGGCGAAGATTGTGCAGGGACGTAAGGCTGCCTTTGGCAGGAAGTGAGGCTCGCTGGCGCGAGGAAGTGATGCTGCTGCGCAGGAAGTGATGCCCGGAGAAACGTCCGGGGAAGTGATGCCACCTCCGGTGGGACGCAATGCAACCAGGTTCTCTTGCTCCTACCCGCGACCCCAAACCCAGCCTTTTGCTTTTTCTTACAACTTGCAACTGAGCTTTTACAAGCGATCAGCGGGTTCATGTTCTTAAGAGCGCAGCGGATCTTCAGGGGCCAGTTTCGCCTTTGGCGAGGCCAGTCACTGCAAGCAGTGGCGAGAAAAACCATAAGAACACCATACCGATTTGGCGAGGCCAGTTCCGCTCCGCGGGCCAAGAACCGCTGTACGCCTAAAAACGAAGACCTTCTGTTTAGGGTCATCCCGTGATGTTTCTGCATGGGATCTCTAGCATCTAAGTGCCGCTGAACGCTGCAAGAATCCGCTCATCGCTTGGTAGAACGCGCTGGACGCCGGGAAGACCAAAATCCGTAATCAGTCTACGGTCTTCCTTCCTCCGAGATCAACAACAAGAGCAGAAGTGATGCTGCTCTCGCTCTTGCCGGTCAACGGGTCCTTGGTCGGTCTTTTGGCGGAGGACGTCTATTCATTACTATGCAGGCGGCCTTCACAAAAGACTCCAGAATGACCTACAAGAGTTTTTCGATTGCGGCTGCAAGCATGTTAGAAGACTTGTGTCGAACGTTTGTTTGGGGTGAAGACAGTGCTATAATTCATTGGAATTTGCTCTCACTCGTTTTGCGATGTCGTTCCATGAAGCTAAGGCAACAGAGAGCGTCGGTAATTTCTAGCCGCGAGAAGAGTCATTGATAGACAGGTTCTTGATTGCATCTACCCTACTTTCAGCGCTCTCAGCCGAAGTTTTGTTGGAGCTCAGAGATGGTCTCAAAGATCAAAGAAGCATGTCTCGAGTCTCAAAGAGAGTCAGAGCAGATTACTAATTTGGGTTGAGAGAGCCCAGGGGGGAACCGAGTATGAAACGCTTGGCGATGCTTCTTCTGCTATTGCTTGCAGTGTCATTGTTTTCGCTGGACCCTTACTTCACTGAAGAGAATGTCAATAGCTTCATCTCAGAGCTTGAGGAGAATGGCTTTGTTGTTCAACAGGGTATGCTTTACAGTTGGGATCTGCTGGACCTCTTTTCAAAACACCTTATCCCGAGCTGTTATGGGAACAACGCTTCAAATCCGTACTTGGCATACTTCTTGCCGCCAGCGCCCGGACAGACAGTTCCAAACACCTTGCCGTTCACCTTCAGGCTAAGGGAAGACGAGGCGATTATCTTCATTGGCTGGACTCCACCGGAGGTCACTTACTTCAGCTATGTCACGTTTGTTATGTACAAGTATCTGCCCGGTCAAAGCAAGCCCCAGCGTGTCCTTGCAAGTGTAGGTGATACGCTCAATGTGACAAGAATCAAGACGGGCGAGTCAATCCTTCCCGAGACAGAGGGAACAGTCTTCAATGCTCCAACGATGATCATATCTACCCCCGACAGGAATATGGACGTACTGATGAGAGCAGCCGCTGCAGAAGTGGGTTTTACTCAGAGCCTCATAAACACCGAACCGATTCCTTCAAGCATGTTGAAACTAGGCCTTGAAAAGGACTGCGATGAATTGCTAACTGTAATTCGCCTGGCGTTGTTCAAGAATCCCGAAGACGTTGCCTACGCAAAGGATCCTCCCCTTATAGTAGATGGGAAATTAACTGTGAACCCTCCTTACAGTCATAATTATCGAGGTTGGGTTTTACGCGTTACACCCACTAAACCGATTGAGCCTGATCCATTCCCAACGCCAAGCATGATTCCAAGAGACACTGGCGATTATTCTGAACTCGACCTAAAGCCGACTATGGACAGACTGGAGGAAGCAATAATAAGAGAGTATTCGAATCTCAAGGCCGATGCTCTTCGCACTCAAAGAGCTGTGGAGATAAGCTACATGGCCATCCAGAACGTTACTGATGTTCTCGGAGACAGCAGGGATACTATATATATCTGGACGGATCCCTTCTTGGTGGGAAATGATCCCGATGACTTCGCCATAGTCTTTGGTCCAGTACACTCTCTTACGGGAAAGTCGATTTACTCGAATTTCACAATCTATACCAATGATCTCGTGAAGGATCTTCTGCCAGTCGAGTCAAGGATTCTCTACGGATTCGCGAGTGTTCAGAGTGAACATAGCGCTGAAAGCAAACTTGGCCTTATTGGCAGCGCAGAGAGATTTCTGCCCGACGATCCAAACGCGAAGTATTTTTATGTCTGGAAAGTTGCGAGGTCAAACCCGGACAATGAGGATTACTGTCTGGTCATTCCAGAACCAACATCTGAGAGGGTTACCTACAACAACCTGATAATAGCATTCAGAGCTTATGTGAATCCTAAGACTGGAGTGGGCCCATCTTATGAAGAAGTGCTCATGGATAAGGTGATCCACTTCACTCCGAACAAATAGTACCATCACGGATCCTCCGGCGGCAGAGCTTCAGCACTGAGTGAGGACCGTTGAGAAACGAGGTAGATTCACTAGCCTTTCGTGACATACTACATCGTCTAGTTCAGTCAACCTTAGAATTTGGATACTGGGAAGATTGTTCCTCGTTCCAGTGCAAGGAAATTTGCTCTTAGTTGTCAGGAAAATATCGGAAGACGCAAGGCTGCCTTTGGCGGAAGTGAGGCTCGCTGGCGCGAGGAAGTGATGCCACCTTCGGTGGGACGCAAGGCTGGGCAAGAACGGCCCAGGTCGCAATGCCGGCGAAGAACATGCCGGGACGCAAGGCTGGCGAAGACCACGCCAGGTCGCAATGCTGCCTACGGCAGGAGGCGTTTTCGAAGACAGTCACCCTCGGTTGGCCAGTCGTCACGCTCTTGGTCTTCTCGTTAGCGGAGCGAGTATCTCGACAATGTTCTTTATCAATTGATCTTATCGATTAACGGGTCCTTGGTTTTAGACGGCTGACGGCGGACGTCTCTTCCAAGCAATCAACGAATTCTAAGAACGAAGAACAGATCCTTGCTCTGGAACAGGTCTTCCTCAGCGAACGGATAACCGTCCAACGGTCAAGTAGGTTCTCTTGCTCTTTCCTGCCACCAACAAGCTAGCCCCGACACCGGCTTTTTCGCAGTTTCAACTTCATCTGCTCAAATGATAAAATGAGGGCATTCATGGTTCGCTTCAGTATAAGTATCTATTCTTATCGGAGGAGAGCTTCGATAAGTGCAGCAACAGGTTTCAGCCAGAAGAGAATTATCATAGCACCAGAAATCTGAACTTGCTTGTATTGTTGGTTCTTCATCGAGGAGAGGACCTGAAGTTATTGCAATAAATGGGTAGATAGTTGAAGAGCCGGGCATCTGTAGGTGCGCCGAGTGTGGAACGATATCTTATGGAAGGACGATGTGATGATGGATCAGTTAAGAGAGAAATTCTCGATGCTTGGTATAGATAACGCTCCAGGACAGGAGACTCTTCAAGATGGCGAGGGGCTAAAACTTATAGGAGAGAGGATTCCCGGAAGACCGATTGATTTTTCCCATGGGGACGTCAATGCGTTTGAACCGATTCCGGGGTCACTAGATGCATTTGTGGAAGGTGTTCACTTGGGCGGTGAACAAGCGTATACCGAATACAAAGGAAGAGGCGATATACGAGAGAAGTTATCTGAAAAGCTTTCTGCATTCACCAACACTCAGATTTCTCCAGATACCCAGCTCATTATTACACCGGGGACACAGGGGGCGCTCTTTCTGGCAATGGGATCGTTAATTGGCCGTGGAGATAAGGTTGCAATAGTTGAGCCCGATTATTTCGCCAACAGAAAACTGGTCCAATTCTTCGATGGCGAAATCATGCCAGTTGCATTGGATTTCCTCGAGTGCGATAAGCGGGCCGGTTTGGATCTAGCCGAGCTTGAATATGCTTTCAAAAGCGGTGTTAAGATCTTCTTGTTCTCCAATCCTAATAACCCGACTGGCGTCATTTACTCGTATGATGAGGTTCGATCTATCGCTTTCCTTGCAAAGAAATATGATGTATCAGTTATCGTAGATGAACTGTATGCAAGACAGATATTCGATGGCAGATCGTATACACATCTCTGTGCCCAAGATTTTAAACCCGTCAATCTAGTCACAATCATAGGTCCGTCAAAAACAGAGTCTTTAAGCGGGTATCGATTGGGAGTTGCTTTTGGCTCGGAAAATATCATTGCACGAATGGAAAAACTGCAGGCCATAGTCTCTCTGCGCGCCGGAGGATATTCTCAAGCGGTACTTAGATCGTGGTTCAACGAACCAGAGGGATGGATAGAAGATAGAATAAGTGCACATCAAAGGATCCGAGATGATCTGGTGGCACTGCTTCGCGGCGTGGAAGGTGTCAAAGCAAGAAAAACGGAAGCCGGAAGTTATCTATTTGTGAGAATTCCCGAGTTGACCGTCACAATGAAAGAGTTCGTGAAAATTCTGAGATTTCAGGCCGATGTTACGGTAACAATCGGAACGGAATTTGGCCCTAAGTTCACCGATAGTTTTCGCATCAATTTCTCTCAAGATCATCACTCTGCAGTGGAGGCAATAAGTCGAACGGTACAATTAATTGAAAGATACCGAAGATAATAGAATAGTTCGAGGCATTTGCTTATCCAAGTTCCTCTTGGTTACTCAGCCAGGGTTATCGCTTAACCTCAAATTGGGACAAAGAAACAACCGGAGAATCGTATTGTTTTTGTGACAGACACCATTTTTTACATTCATATAACCTTCGTCAGGGACAGGAGAAGAGCTCGCTAGCAGGTTCACCGTCAACGGTCCGCGGTCCTCCGAATCGGCAACAAGATCAGAAGTGATGCTGGAATAAGACACTAGACGCAAGGCTGCCTTTGGCGGAAGTGAGGCTCGCTGGCGCGAGGAAGTGATGCTGGAATAAAACATTAGACGCAAGGCTGGGCAAGAACGGCCCAGGTCGCAATGCCGGCGAAGAACATGCCGGGACGCAAGGCTGGCGAAGACCACGCCAGGTCTCAATGCTGCCTTCGGCAGGAGGCGTTTTCGAAGCCACTCACCTTCGGTGGCCAGTCAGGCTTCGCCTGGCCAGTCTTTGCTTCGCAAAGGCCAGTTCCGCTTCGCGGGCTTAGAGCCGCAGTACGTCTAAAAACGAAGTCCTTCTGTTAAGGGTCATCCCGTGATGTTTCTGCACGGGATCTAGAATCTAAGTACCGTTGAACGCTGATGAAAAACCATGATGACCGTCCAAGAGCGAGAACCCGTACTTCGAAGAGCAGTTAGGAGTTGCTTGTTCCAAGTTGAAAGCCCTAAAGCAAAGAAACGTCTAATACTTCGTGCTGAACATGAGGTCCGTTCTTGATGGGTTCAACACACCCCGTCGACGATAGTGCCGTCGACACCCCTCTCAAGAGCTCTCAAGAGGGGATTAAAGAGCTTTTCAAGGCTTTTCAATAGAGTATTTCAGATAATTACTTGGCTTCTTTGCTTTTCCCTTCTCTCTACTCTCTCTGAATAATGGTTTGACCAATAACTATGAACAGAT
>Ga0068714_10005960_pt1 | contig 12664 bp, 7 predicted proteins | sample MTBNYHSulfiMetaG_FD_62988 | JGI IMG/M metagenome (GOLD analysis project Ga0068714, IMG submission 62988) | Enrichment culture microbial communities from rom New York Harbor, USA that are MTBE-degrading - MTBE-NYH (New York Harbor Sulfidogenic)... | ecosystem: Environmental > Aquatic > Marine >... | reverse complement strand
AGAGCAAAGGCGATCTGCTCCTCGGTGAACTTCGACTTCTTCATCCGGGATGTCCTCCTCCCTCGAATTTTGCCACAAAACTGCCATTTTGAATGGAACAGTTTTCAGGGATGAGGTCCCCGGCATGAATAAAAGACAGGCGGCTATCCAAGCTGGCTATGCACCTTCTACGGCTAGTATAATGGCGAAAAAGATAACTGATAAGTTAACTGCGAACCCGATTTTCATTGAGGAGTGTGAACGTCAGGGGCTAACGGTTCATGCAATTGTTAAAGAGCTAAAGCGTGGGGTTACAGGAGCGATGGATCCTCACAGACCTGATCAACCCGACAACTACAACAGAAGAGGCTATACAGATATGGCACTTAAGCTTTTTGGTGCATACCCTCCCACAAAGGTCGAGGTTGACCAAAGGAAAGCCGAGATAATTATCACACCAGAAATATTGGAAAAAATAAGAATAATTAAGGGAGAAGAGTAATTCAGGAAATTGATATCTGATGATAATACCGAGGAATAGAAATAAGAATTAATATTTTCTTATCATAGGAATATTCGTGAGAACATATATATGGCATATAAAGGCATAAAGAGGAATATCAGAAAAACAGTTTTATGTATTTTTATAAATTAATATCTGGAATAATTTCCAAACCATTGAATGTTGTTACATATTGAACATCGTAAGACTTTAAATTTTGCATTTGTCTCCAATCCAGGAATATTTATTCTTAGAGTTGTTTCGGGGAGACTAATATATTCGCCTTCACCACAGAACCTACATAATGATCCTTCTTTTCCTGGATAAAAATGTTCATTTATTAGATGACGGATTACTTTTATTTGCATTATAATATCTCGAGGAAGAATGCGTTTTGAGGCATTTACAGATATCGTATTTGGAAATATCCGTTCGGTTATATAGCCTAGCTGCGGATTTTTTAGTATCTTCTCAATACTATTATCGCCATCAAAATTCTCCCGAGACACATGTTTATTTGTAAGAATAAAATATAGCAATTTTCCTATTGCATATGAGTCAACTGCTGAGCCTATATTATCAGCACGCCCATTTTCGAGTTCAGGAGCCATATAAAATCTAGATCCAACTTGCTCCATTGTTTTGGTAATACGATTTGCAGTAACATCTACAAAATAGCAAAGCCCAAAGTCTATTATTATTGGCTCATTATTTTCTTTAATCAAAATATTATCAGGTTTGATATCCCTATGAATAACACCATTTGTGTGCGCATAGTCAATTGCTGTTGAAATCTTTTCAACTATATCGAGTGCATCTTGAATCTTTAGTGGGGCTATATCAGATAATGTCTTAGGAAAGTATTCGGTAACGTAGAATGGCGGATCTTCTAAGGAATAATCAATAATTTTCGCGATATTTGGGTGATCTAGTTGTTTTATTGCCTCTATCTCCTTGCTAGATCTCCCATTCTGTTTTTTAAATCTTTTTAAAATATATTCGCCCTGAAGTCTTTGTGATTTATCTTGAACCAAGAATATTACTCCTTGCCCCCCCTCGTTCAATGTGCGCACTATTTCCCACCTATTTCCATACAATTTTGAAGACATTAATGACCTCCATGCAAATTTAAAAAGCGGTTTATTTAGAAATTATCTTGTAGTGCTTCCATTTTCATGCGTCACTCTTTAGATGAAAAAGTATTGGTCTCAAGAATTGAAACGATTCTACGCCAGTTAAAGATAAGTCCATGTCCGGGGTGAAAGTATTGCTCTCCACTTTTATGTATTAGCAATCCAAGCTTGTTCCATAACTTTGGTTCGTCTCTTAGAAAATATGGTTTCGAAGAAGCCCTAGAATGTGGTGCAATAATGCCTTGTCGCGCTAAGCTTTGATCTAGTGATTGATAATAGGTATCAGCCGATCTTTTCTGTCTAAAAGAAATTAATCTTTGTTGTTCTTCCACCCAAAACAGCAGATCCAAATGGTTTCCTGTGATAAGAATTTGTCGAGAGAGCTTATCTAAAAACACAACGCTACCTGCACCATAAATATTACCAACTTGAAGTAGCTTGTGCCCTTCTTCTGTTAGACGACCTTCAAAGGTGAGAAGTCCTGCGTGACGCATAGCCAAGTAAGCATTTACCTTCTCACCAGAATAACTTGGAGCGTTAATGCGTTTGCATCTTCGTTTGACATTTTCCCATGTGCGTGCTTGTCCTTTTGTTGCATAGTAAGTCCAATATTTCAGGAATACAGCATCGAAGCTATCTTTCTTCGATAAATAAGATAGCTTTAGAAGGATTAGTAAATCATAGTTCGAAAGGTCCCGCCAATATCCCCAAAACACTTTTCTGCCAATGCCGGCAGGGATTTTACGTCTAAGAGACTTGTTTGCCTGCAGTGGCCTTAGTACTTTAAGCGGTGTTGATGATTGACCATAGGTGAAAAGAGCTATAGGGGTTAGGCTTAAAATATTCCTTAACAAACTTAAGATGTAGCTTCCGATCTTGAATCCGTCAGCTGATAGCTCAGGAACGACTAGCCCCGCATACTCAAAATCGTTTAAATAGGTTATCACCTGGCCTATGCCTGTTACATATTCTCTCTTCGGCTGGTTAGGGGGCTTAAATTCAAGTGCCATTGATGTTTTTGATCTGCGGTCTTCGAAAGCAATATCAGGCTTTGGCCAATCGGACATGCCTTGCCATAGAGTTGTCCTTTCCGTCAGCTGCCCGCTTGCCCATGGTGCGCTACCAGTGCGAAGTTGCTGAAGAAGAAAAGACGAAACTTGATGAGCCATTAAATTATGTCGAAAGGACATCTAATCGTCCTCTGATTTAGCATCAAAATCTGTTTTCACTGTTTGTCCATAGTAGAGTTCAATATCTTCCCATGCATGGGATAATCCGAGGTGCGAGCAAAACAAAGCGTCACTCTCATCTGTTACATCTCGACATTTGGCGAGGTTGTAGTTACCTACTTTTCGTCCAGCGTTGACTTTGAATTGGACAGCATTCTTCATGGCAGTCTCTAAGCGCGGGGCGAGCATTAGAAGAGTTGTTTTGCATGACTGAGAAAGCTCTTCTAGATCAATTGGAAATTCTTCGAAATTCCAACGGGTTACATCGAAGTCATCGCCAACAGTAAGCCAGAATGCCATCATCAATTTTCCATTTGCTAATAGCATAGCAAGCTGAAGTGTCTCCAAATTAGAAAAAAATATTTTACCGAATTTCGTGTGCGGAACGAGATGACCATTTCTGTTATAGCAAGGTGGCAGCTCACGGCAAAAGTTAAGCCAGTTATATGCTGTTTTTTTGAAATAAAGAACATTCTTTGTGGGGTGAGGATAGATCGCCTTTCCCATTGTCGATTTGTTCTCATATAGCAACTTTTCGAAAGCATTTGCGAGTTGTTGAGTGTTAAGTTTAGGAATTCTACCCCGCCATAGCTCAGGCTTAAATGAGGCATACTCCAATGTTGAGAACAAGTGAGGGCGTGCTGCATCAAACCATCGGTGCAACCTCGTAGAATAATTCGATTTGTCACCAACCGCCATTTTAGCTAAATGGATCGTGTTTCTAACACGAACGTCATAACTAAAAAGTGCAGAGGGAATACGGCCATAGAATGAAAACCAGTTTATCGCATAGGCCGAAAAGAGGACATGCCGAATCTCAGAAAAATCGTTACTGAAGCTGAGGCTCAAAGGGCAAATCATTCCATTGCGTCCATTTAGTTTCGTGAGAAGAGAAGCGCGCTCCATTACCCAGGCATAAATATCTGGGCAATGCTCTGTCGAAAACCCTTTTAAGGTGTAATCCCGGCGTACTTTCGTGGAGCTCACATACGGTGGATTCCCGATGATGACATCAAATCCACCTGCTTTAAGAATACCGTAAAACTCGGCAAACCAATGGAAAGGCCGGTGGGATTCCCTCCACTTCTTGAATGCTTCCTCACGTTTGCTCTTATCTGGGATTTTCGATTCATTTATATGGTACTCCCCGGCGAGGAAGCGGTCGAGTTCGTCGGTCAGATTCTTGAGTCGTAAGCTCAGCTCTTCCTTTGCTTTCGTTAACTGCTGTGTGGATACGCCTTGCTCAGTCTGTAGTTCCCTGAATTTGCAGAAGGCGTGGTCAGCATTCTCTGCTTCCTCCTCGATGCGGACGACCTCGCTCTTGCCGAAGCCAAGCTTGCCCTCTTGTGTTTTTTTTGCCTCTGCAAGTGCGGCGAATCCAACTAGCGTATTCCCAGCGCGGATGTTGAAGTCGATATCCGGAAGAGGCTCAATATCCCCGACGTGCTCAATCTGCGCCACAAGTTTTAGGAAAAAACGCAGCTTGCAGATTTCCACCGCCTCTTCCATGATGTCCACGCCGAAGAGGTTGTTCACAATAATGGACTTAAGCACGAAGTAGCGCCGGTTGGGGTGTTCCTCCATGCGCTTAAGAATTTCCGTGAAGAGTTTATGGTAGTTGGGGTAGTTTATATTTCCGCCCTCGCCCCACTCCTCCAGAAAAAAACGCATGCGCTCAAGGCACGCCTCGTAGAGCGGATCAAGTATGTTAAGCGCGGCAAATAGGAACGCTCCCGAGCCGCAGGTCGGGTCGAGCACCGTGACCGCCTCGATAGCCTTCCAGAAGGCAACGAGAAGCTCCGGCCCCTTCGCGTTCTCGATTGTATCCTGCGCGAACTGACGGATGTCCAGATTTAAGGTGATCAGGTCATTGATGGAGTTTACTTCGCCCGCCGCGAGTTTGTCCTTGACCTGCTTGTAGCGCTTCCTGCGGGCGACTACATCGCGCCAGATTTCGGTCGGCAGGGCATATTCCCGCGTCGCGGCTTTGTTCCAGCCCTTACGCATCTCAAGAAGATTAGGCTTGGAGGCGTCTAAACCTTCGGCGATTTCCAACGGGAGTTCGAGTGGCTGCGCGAGCGGTTCGCCTTCGTTCTTGTCCTCCGTCTTTGGTCGGAAGTGCCAAGTGATGCCGTGCCGCACCGCCTTGTAGATGTAGCGATCTGGGCCCTCCTGCAATAATCGCCAGATCGTTGAGGATCGGTCTTCTACTTTCATACCTCCGCCTTCATCATCCAGCCTTTCTCCAAAGTCAACCTTGCACATTTCCCGCGTCACGTCGAACAGAAACGGGATGATCGTGTTCTGGCTGATATAGCCAGTGATATCCTCCTTCGTGTAGTACGCTCCCATCTGCTTCTGGTTGATGTACTTCTCGAAGATATATCCAAGCACGTCGGGATTAATTTCGTTATCGGCTTTCAATGGACGTTCGTCAAGGTGCCAATGGTAGGAGTCGAAAAACTCGAAGAGCTTCTCGAAAGCCTTGTCGGGGATAGCGATTTTCTTGCCGTGAAGCTGTTCTATCTGGTGCGGCATGAAGATGCCGCCGTTCAAGTAAGGCACCTCGCCGAGGAGTTTTCGGGTTTTCTCCGTGCGATCGCCTTTTTGCTTGGCGAAGCCCTCGAAGAAGAGCGGGCAGAGTAAATCGCGGTAATAGCGATCCTTGCCAAGTTCCCTGCGCGATTGGGCGAGCTTGTTCTTGAGGTAGTCCGTATCTCCTCCGAGAAAGCCCTTTTTCTGAATAAAGTAGATGAACATAAGGCGGTTGAGCATCACCGAAACGTACCATCGTTCCATCTCGCTGTCCGAGATGCCTTCTATTAATTTGAGGAACACAGCGTGCTCGATCTTGAAGCAGTCGTAGAATTTTTTAGTAACGCGCTCAATGTCGAATGCCTTTCGTGCGCGGTCGGTCACATCTGGGAGAGTAAGTTTCTCTTCCTCTTCAAGACTTATGGCGAGGAGCCCTATCTTCTGCGCAAGTCGTTCGCCCGTCTCGCCGCGCCTGTACCATTCACCACGAAGGATCGGCTGCCGGCCTGTTTCCCGCCGGCTCCATAACCAATATTGCCTGTTTTTGGATGAGTCCATGAAAATGATAAGATGCTCATAGGCATTCTTAGTAATCAAGCGTTCAATTTTACGACGCGTTGGATCGTCTGGGATTTGCCCATAGTTCCCTGGATTGCACAAAAAAACGGTCATACCACATTTTTCAGCAATAGCTGATAGAGCAAATGTCTCATTGCCTTCTTTTGACACGCCCTTTTCTTTCGCCACAGGTATAATAACATTCAGCTGCGTCTCATAATGATTCCAACCAAGCTCTTCAATAAAGAGTTTTTTGAATTCAAAGCTGGCAAGTAACTTTTTAATTCTGACAGGATCTAAAGGCATTAGTCATTTCCATCTGTCATTTTTGAAAGCCCTAGGGAGCAAATGATGCGAGGCTCATGTGAATCTGCCTCTTCACCTTTAACCGAAAGTGCATCCGCATCACGCAGCGCCATGGCCTTCTGGGCCAAGTCCTCGTTTGAAGCGTGCGCCCGCAACATGCGGTTTAAAGCATCCTTGGCCGCCTCTCGAAGAGGGAAACGGTAGATTTCCTCGATAACTCGATGAAGTTCCTGACGGTCGAAAAGTGTATTTTTGACTTCATCAGCATACTGCTTAAGGCGCTCGTAGGTGCGAAAACGCGCTCCCGAAGGGCGGCCGAGCTGGCCGCCTACGGATTTCTCCTCTTTCAACACCTGTTCCACACCTTGGCGGACAAGGTCGTGGTGAGCTTCAAACCTCGGTAAGGCGGACGTTTCCGGTGAGCATTTCGCGCTGTCCAAAATGACTTTCTGTGATTCGGTAGCCACATGGCCGTTCATGTCCATCCAGACAAGGGCATCGTTGTCCTCCGCAGTGCGCATATAAACAATAACTCCTTCTGGGGCATTCGCGGACGCTTTGTGCGATTTAGTAGAATAGACGACAGACGGGAGTTCAGAGATTGCTTTCTCCAACTTGGGATCGTTGGTGATAGCATTTTTCCAGATTTGATAGGCGTAGGAAGCCAGATCCACCTCCGTATCCGTATCGCCGTCTAATATACCCGCTTTCTCGGTGAAGAGGTCACGCACAACCTGTTCGTTGCGGTCGTCCTCAAAAAATGCCTCATCCGTGCCGACGACTTCCGCGTTCTCCTGTAAGCGCTGGCGCACGCGGGCTCGCAAACGGATAATTCGCTCGACTCCATCGGCAGGCAGGAAAGAATAACAGAGAATTTTCTCTGCCTTCTGGCCTATGCGATCCACTCGGCCGATACGCTGTACGAGCCGAATTATTGCCCAGGGCAGGTCATAGTTGATGACAATAGCGCAATCTTGGAGGTTCTGGCCCTCGGAAAGAACGTCCGTAGCGATAAGGATACGAAGTTCATCTTCCGGCTTGACAGAGCCGCGTTTCTCGTTGCTCTCGGGGCTGAAACGCCAGGCAAGGCTGGTCGGATCGGACGAGTCGCCGGTAACTCCAGCAAGGTTTTCTACGCCGCGCGACTCAAGTTGTTTTACCAGGTAGCGCACAGTATCGGCAAACTGAGAGAAAACAATGATCTTCTCTTGCGGGTGCTTCTTAAGTAGCAATTCGCACAGCGCCTCCAGCTTGGTATCCCGTCCGGTATCCCAGTCACCGCACTTTTCAAGCACTTTGATAAGCGCCTCAGCATCCGCTCGGAGGTTGTTTTCTAGAACTCTGTCGAACAAGTCCGGCCGAAGCCAGTCAAAACGAGTTTTTCCTTGGGAATCATAGCGACGATAAGCCTCGGCGGCGCGGCGCTTGAAATCATCCGGCGTCCGCAATGCAGATGTATCTTCATCGCCGCAAACATCCTCGCTAGCATCGTCAAACATAGCTCCAACGGCCTCTGAGTCTTCATCGCAAATTCGAGCATCAAGTAGTCCAGAATCCTGAGTCCCGATGGGCAACGGCCCTCCGATCTCTATGGCATGGAGAAAAACGAAGTTGCGCAGGATGTGCCGCTCGACGGACTGAATGAATGCCTGGCCGCTCGATTCCAGCCTCTTGAAGAGGTTCGTGCGACAAAAGCCCATCAACCGCTTGCCCGCACGTGAGAGGTTCTGAAGCGCTTTGGCCTCTTCGCGCGTTGGCGGCGAGTCGGGCGAAGGGGCGACATAGTTGCCTAGACCGTAACGAGGAAGATGCAGTGCATTTATCGTGCCCACGACATCCGGTGAGTAAAGACGAGCGTACTGGTCTCTAGCGCTCTTCTCGTTGATCGTAAATTTTACTGTCTTCGGTAAGCGGAGGGGAAAGTAATAAGGCCGCCCATCTTCAAGTGGAAGATACTTGCGTTCGTTTGTCGGATCGGTTTTGGCGTAGTTCTCAATAATGAAGCTACGCGTCCGACGTACCAAATACAGGCGCATAAGATCACGCCAGTCGTCGGCGTAGTCGCTCTTTTCGAACGCGGAAAGCGACCGAGGGGAGCATTGGTGGCGTCGGATGAATTCCGTCTCGCCCAAGTCCGAGAGAAGCCTCTCGGGGCGAATGGAAAGTTCCTGGCCCTCCGGGAGGAACAGCCGAAGTTGATTAGAAAGGTCGAGGTAGGTTTTGTTGTAAGGCGTCGCGGATAATAAAACACACTTACTGTCATTCTTTTTAATGTAGTCTAGGATGACTTTGAAGGTCTTCCCTTCGCGGTTACGGAGGTTGTGGCTTTCGTCAATCACAACGAGACGGTAACGCCGCATATCGCGCAATTCGCGGGTAACGCGACTTAAAGAAAGTACCTTTCCGCGTAGGTGGTAGCGTTCGCGGTAGTCGTTCCACATAGCAAGAAGGTTTTTCGGGCAGATGATTAGCGTCTCTAGATCGTAGTCGTCCTCGAAGATGCGCGCTAGAGCTGTGGCCATAAGTGTTTTTCCGAGGCCAACTACGTCACCGATAAGCACTCCGTTACGCTTGTTGATATGATGGGCGGCGATTTTCACCGCTGCTTCTTGGAAGCCGAGCAGCTTGTTCTGCAATTCCAGCGGCAGGCGGAAATCGGAGATGCCCTCCCTGGCCTCGCGAGATAAATGATACGCCATATTCACATAGATGTGATAAGGAGGAATGACCTCCTGCCTCGCCCAGCTCTCCTCGACGACCCTCACGAGGTCAGCGGAAATATCATAGCACCATCGGTCATTCCAGCGATCTTTAAACCATTGCGCGAGCTTCTTGCAAGCATCATTATCGAGCACGTCTACGTTCAATTCACCCTGATGGGAAAGCCCGGCAAGAGTGAGGTTGCTGCTTCCAAGGTAAGCGACTATTGGATTGATGGGATCAGGACGAAAGAGGAGGTATAATTTCGCGTGTAGCGGGTGATGCAAGAACAACTGAACGATCACTTTCTTTGACTTGATCTGGGCTGCTAGACGTCTGAGTCCCGCCTCGTCTTCATTAGTAGGGGCGCCGATCATCAGTTGCTCTCTGAACCTTTCGACCAGATCCTTCTTGAGGCGATGTGCAATTGCTTGGTCGATATCGCCGCCATCTCTCATAAGGCCGAGTAGCGCACGCACCTCTTCTAGCGGCATGCGCTGCATCCCAACAAGCAAACGACAGCAGTTCCCTTCGCCGCCTGACCAGCGCTCTATGTATGAATCAAGCGCTTTCCAGCCGCGCAGATTGAAGTACCCGACACAGAAATCAGCGCGTTCTGAAATCGCGATGGAATTTTGAAGTGTTGGAAGAAGTTTTTCTTCGATATTATCGAAAATATGAGGCATAAATATCCTCCCTGTGCTTTGACCAATTTATCACCCATAGGACAATATTATCAATCTATTATTGCTTGAGATTATTGTGGACTAACATCAAAAATATTGTGTTAGGGGTTGGATCCCTTTGAGAGAGTCTGATCAATTTACCAAAAAAAAAATCAATGATACAAATCTTTCAAATTTATGGAATTCAAAATATGCCTTTTTTTAGTGATATTTTTGGCTTTTTTTGTCACCCCGCACCCCCCTCCTCCCCTTGGAGCCCTGAGATCGTCGATTCTAGACCTCACAAAGGGCAATATTTGCCTCCCCAGAGGATTCTAGGAAGCATCCGAGATAAGCCTGGGGCATGAAAACAGGCCAATTTTAGGGTGTATTTAGATGATTATATAACGAGTGAAAAAATGGCAGGGTATTATTAAGTTGGATGGTTTTAGAAATTTCAGGCGCCTATGAAATTTTTTTGAAAAATTTCTAGCATTTTGACAAAAAAGGGGGAAAAAGAAAAAAGGCCATTGTTCCCATACCCGCCATCCAATTTCTTAGCACACATACTTATCCATAGCAAACAAGCATCTACTTCATTCATATTTCACTACCATATCCAAGTTGAAGCTCAAGCGACTGTCTCACTAGCCCAATGATATATGCTAATTCATCTAGCGTAGCTAAGCCAACATCAATATCCCTATTCCCCCAGTAACCGAGGAGTGGCTGTTCGTGGGGAAATATCTCATTATTCTTGGCCAATTTTTTGACCAACAAGAATCATTGCAGTTCCAATTCGAGGGCGTGCCCCTTTGGAATTCCGTCCCACGTTCGTCCGTCGAGTAACCGACCATTTCTCTTCTTCTGTGCGCCACCCCACTGCTTGAAGAAGAAGGGTACGCCTTCCCGATGGCACTGCTTGTGGATATCCCTGATCCAGGCGGCATCGATGGGGCGAGCACCAGGCCCGCTTTCTCCGCCCACGATAATCCAGTGGATGCCTGAGAGGTCGATCGTGTCCATTGGACCTAGCAACGGCTCTAAGGAAAGAAACCGCACGGCAGCCGACACCTTTCGCAGGTGGTCCGCTCGCCAGAGATAGTTTGCCGTCTCAATTGAAACCCCCATCCACACATTAGGAGGCCAGTTCAAATCTGGGCCGACCTCAGCAAGCCTCTCGGACCGCTTCGTCAGGATTTGAAACGTGTGCCAGTAAGCCTTCTCCATCGTCTGAAATACCCTCTGGATGAACGCCAGAGGCACTCTCTCGTGGAAGAGGTCACTCATGCTATTCACGAAGATCATTCTGTGCTTCTTCCACGACAGGGGCATGTCGATTCGCTCCGGCCAGAGGCGCAGGTCGAATCCCTGCTCAAAATGGTGGCCAGGAATGCCGCGCCAGCGTTCTGAGAAGGTCTCGGCGTAACAATTCTTGCACGCCGGGCTGACCTTGGTGCAGCCGGTCACAGGATTCCAAGTAGAGTTCGTCCACTCAATCGTTGACTTGACACTCATTCGCCTTCCCCTCCGGGCCAGGCCCTTATAGAAAGCAACGTATCATCATTGAGTTGCTTTCTCCGTTTCATCGTCCGATGATCCGGAAACAGTCTTTTCTCCTCGAACGTCAACGTTTTTATGATAGCACGGTAATCCTTATGGAGTCGTTGCATAAAGTACTTCGGAATGACCTTCTCGATGATCTGCAGCCGAGTTATTGGACGTGAGGCGACCTCCCTAATGATCGTCGCCTTGACTTCATCAATGGGGCATGGTTCATACCGCCCGGGCGTCATATCGAAGAGAAGGCCATCTTTGAACTGCCGGAAGTACGGCTCAAGCGCATTAAGGGCGATGTCATTCATGTACATGACCGCCCTTGGACTCCTTGTTCCAAAAATCAGATGGTACTTCGCAAGTTCGTCTGCCGGAAGCGACGTTTCCCGCTCATCGACTTCCTTCACAGGTACAGAGAACGTATAGTCAAAAAACTCGCGCACATGCTCCATATACTTGCTAACGACTTGATCCTCACGCTGAATCTTGTCCAATGCAGTATCCTTTACAATGTCTATCCAATAGTTGCCACCCATCACTGCGTTCACAGTTTCTACCTTACTTTCCTTCACCTTCCGAGCAACCTCAGATGCCGAGTCGGTATAGGACCAATTACCACTCATCCGCATGAACGTTTTAAAATTGAAGTTGATCAGGATCTCCGTACTCTGGGTTCTGTCTCTTTCATAAATCTGCTTCACGGTTTCAAAGTCGAGGTCTTTGATTCCGTATGGGTCCATGTAGAAAAATAGGGTGGCTCCTCGCCCTAGTTCCAAGGCTCGTGAAAGCGCCTGTGAGAAATCTGCAAGAGGTTTTTCTGTAATGCTTTTCTTGATGTGATGATCCAAGCAGACCTCAAGTGCGTCCCTATGCGCAGGATGCGAATCCGAGAAGAGGCAACCGACGTCGACTCCACGATTGGGAGCCTTTTTAATCGCGTCACAGATGATCAAGGGTGATCCCGGCGATCCATCACCGAAGCGTCCGGGGCCAGAAAAGCCATCAATGATTATAATTGGTCGCATACGGCTATGAATCGTCCTCAGATAGCAAGTGATATAGTCATAGAGAATTTTATCCTTGACTTTTGACCATACGCGCTTTGTCCGGAAGAAGGGATGAATCTCATTCGCGCGAGTGCCGTAAACGCGGTCGTCATTGCTCATTGCTTCTTACTCTTCCGATTAAAACAATAGACATCTTTAGTTTCTTGAAAATGCTAACAAATATTGACATTTATTCAGCCTTTTTCACTCTTGTTTTTCTAATTAAATTTGATTGCCCAGCTCCCACTCAATGTACCACTCCAAGATTGAATTTATCAACCGCTGGCGCCTCACCCGAAAACTGATCCAGCCAAAAGTGGAGATTTTTCGCTTCGGCGCCTCACCCGAAAACTGATCCAGCCAAAAGTGGAGATTTTTCGCTTCTTATGCTGTCCAAGTATTTATCAGCGAACTGCCGTGGAGTCAAGTCTTCAAGCGAACTGTGCGGACGAAA